>Ga0070741_10000319_pt1 | contig 183363 bp, 193 predicted proteins | sample Coa_R1_4_FD_66440 | JGI IMG/M metagenome (GOLD analysis project Ga0070741, IMG submission 66440) | Surface soil microbial communities from Centralia Pennsylvania, which are recovering from an underground coalmine fire - Coalmine... | ecosystem: Environmental > Terrestrial > Soil >... | reverse complement strand
AATTCCCAAAAGCTTTTGAACTGAACCTCTCGTTAATTTGACATCAACTAAAGGAACTACAATAAGATTTGGGGAATATGCTCTAGTTGCAGATACATTGATCTTTGGTACACATGTGTAGACCAGATCAGTTCCAGATCTGAGTGCAGCCAAAGATGACAGAATTGGGGCGCCGTGATAAAGATAACTCCCTCCAATAACTAGGACCTTACCGTTCTCACCTTTCCTGGATAGATTACGTCTTGCAGGAATGAATGATTTTACTATTGTAGGCGTAAGAACTTTTGCCAACAACTTTCTTATTTTTTAACTCTGGATAAACTTTCGTCTTCGTTTGATTCATTATCTTCTTCCACGCTATCTGTTGGTTCAACTCTTGAATCCCTACGCATGCTAGATGGCGTGGTTACTTTCCTTGCAAATGCAACATATGTGGTATGCCCTATACCTCTAAACGAATGTCTAGTTTTTCCTTCCCGTGCCTCTATAGTTCTAACTATTTGTTCCGTACATTCTATATCAAAAAAGTCATTTTGTCTCAGCGCCGAAACTAATTTTTCAAGTTGATTCATGGTTGGACATATAGATACAAATGCGCCACTTCCCTTTAGCATCTTTCTTGCTTGTGGTACAACTGTCCATGGATCACCTAGATCAACGACTACTACATCCGCATCTTTTTGTGGCATTTTTTTGGAATTTTTGATATCAAATTTTTCCATTGTCACGTATTTTGATACACCTGCTTTTTCTATGTTTTTTCTTGCTATCTGCATAAAATTTTCATCTACATCATATGTGAATACGTGTCCCTTTGGTTTAACAATACTTGCAAGAAAAGTTGTGAGTGAACCACTTCCTGTTCCAATTTCAACTATTTTTTGACCACTCTGCAAACCTATCCTGGCAGCAATATATCCAAGATCTTTCGGGTAAACAATTTGCGTGCTTCGTTGGCTTTTCATCACATAATCATGAATAGTAGGTTCAAGTAGATAGATTATCTTGCCTTTGTTAGTTTTGATTGCTGCGCCATATTGTTTGCCTATGACTTTTTTATGATCAATCACACCTACGTGTGTATGGAATTGTTGATTTTTTGCTATCTTCATTAACCATTTTTTGGTATCATTATAAAAGAATAGAACATTATCATTTTGTTTTATTTTCTTCACAAAAGACCCTTAACTATTATAGATAATAGTATTTCCAAACAAAGTACAGGTATTTGATATAATACCTTAATTTTTTGGCATGATTTTTTTCTTAATCAGTTTACCAGTTACAACAGATGCAATCCAGAAAGCAATTCCTATCATTGTTTTATCAAGCGATGTTGTGAACATTCCTACAACTGTAAAAACAAGTCCGATGGCAGCAAGAACCACGGTTATAATTGATGCTTTTTTTGGAGTCAATAGAACCAATTCCTACATCCTGTCAGGTGCCTCTATTCCAAGTAGGTGTAATGCTTTACTAATAGTCTCTTTAAAAGAATAAACAAGACACAATCTAGTGTTTTTTAGTGATTCAGATTCTGCGGTAAGTACTTTTACGTGTTCATAAAATGCATTAAATGAAACTGCCATTTTATAACAATATTTTGCGATTGTTTTTGGTGAAAGATTTTTTGCTGCATCCTCTATTTGCATATCGAATTTACCAATTGTCTTAATTAGTTCTTTTTCATGTGATGTTAATTGATCAAATACAACATCGAATTTTGGCATTATCTCAGCTTTTTCCAATATTCTCATTGCTCGTGCATATGCATATTGTATATACGGACCAGTATCTCCTTCAAGACTCAGTGATTCCGTCATATCAAAAGTAATTAATTTATCAAGATCTTGTTTTATCATAGCATATCGTAATGCGCCAATCGCTACTTGTTCAGATATTTGTAATAGTCTAATTTCATCCAAATCGGGATTTCGTTTCTTTGCTTCCTCATAGGTCTTTGCACTCAAGATATCAAGTACGTAGTCAGCGTTAACGTATATTCCCTTTCGACCAGACATTTGAATAGATTTTCCACCAGTATCAAGATTAAGTGACTTTGCAGTATCTGCACTCAGTGTTACTGACTCATAACCAAGATGAATATACGAGTTTTCTTTTGATTTGAAATCATTCATTATTTTTTTAATTATGTTTTGCAACCGTGATTGTCTAGAATCAATTACTGTGATTACTCTCTCTCCTGAAAACTTTAGCTTTGCGTCTTTATTATCAAGAGTAGTTTCCCATAGAATTCTATTGTTTTTTTGAATTGCATATTGTTTATAGAAAAATGGATCGTCCAATATTCCAAGCTTCCAAGCTGCATAAGGAATATCTTTTGCAATATAAGTAGCTACACCATTGCTTCTCACCAATACTTTGTCATCTTCAGATTCGCCTTTTATTATCCAGCAGCCGGCGTTTTTTCCTTCTCTTTCCAATTCTATAATGTTCATAGATTTCATTTTTTCAAATATAGTGTTCCACAGATTAGATTGAATTATCTGTGATTCAAAATTAAGACAATCGTATGTTGCTCCAAGACGCCAACATGTTTTTAGTTGTTCTTCAAGAACTCGTCTAGTTATTGCATCACCAAACTTTGCAATGTCAGATTTTCCTTCCTCTAGTTCTTTAAGTATAAGCGTTCTTTTTTCTGCAAGTGATTTGTCATTTTCATATCTTTCTGTAATATTTACATAAACAATATCACCACAATAATGATCAAACTTCTGTCCTTCTGGAGGTTTATCAGAATATCCACCATACTTGAAGCCCACGATTATGTCTGCTACTTGTAGGCCAGAATCATCAACATAATTTAATACGCTTACATCATAGGATGCTTTTTGAAGAATTCTGGATACCACATCACCTATTATGATATTTCGTACATGTCCAACATGAAGTGCCTTGTTTGGATTTACACTGGTGTGTTCTACTACAATTTTAGAATTTTTCCCAAGATCAATTTTTCCATAATCAGAATTAATTGAGTCTGTAATTATGTGACCAGCTAAGGCAGAATAATTTGCAGTAAAATTCAGATATCCAGAATCATGAGCAGATACACCTAATACGAATTTTCCTTTAATTTTGTTGTATTCGCTAGAAATTATTTCTGCAATATCAAATGGTCTTTTTTTTAATGATCTTGCAAGCAAAAAACCAATATTACAACTCGCATCACCAAATTCTGGCCTTGATGTCTCGGTTATATCAAAATCAGTCGGTGCATAACCCAGTTTGTTGCAGATTTCTGCCACATTTGACCTGATTTCATCAAAAAATAATCTTAATGTCATTGTTATATTACACCAACAATTTTAATTCAATAGATTCTAATGCTTCAATAACACCATCACCTGCATGACCTTTTACTGCAAGCGTGGCTTCTGCCCTTACATAATCAGGTGCATTTCCTAGTGCTACACTTGTACCAGATAGTTTGAAAAGTGGAACATCAGTTTCGCTATCACCAATAGATATTATATCATCTTTATCAGCTGAAAACATTTTCATAACCTCAAGAAATCCATTGGCCTTATTGACTCCTTTGGAATTAATATGATAGGCATATTGACTGTCTGATAATTGTACATCAAAATTATTTTCAGCGAGGATTTTTTTCCCCAAATTAAGATCAAAGTTTCTTTCTAACACAACCTCAGTCATACGTGGAAATACTGGTTTTTCTACAACTTCTGGGATTTTGGTTTTGAGAAATTCAAAGGCTTTGAGACATTCTCTTTTATTTCCTATTAGATTGTGTTCATTTGGTCCTGACGTTACTATGCCACCATTTTCTCCTACTGCTATTCTTGTTGTTCCACCAAATACAGATAGAACATAAGCCTCAATAGACGATCTACCTGTCACGTAAATTACTTTGTGCCCAAGTTTAACCAGATAACGCAGTGCGGCCAGTGCGTCAAGATCTACTCTACCACCCTTGTTATCGGTAATAGTACCATCAATATCCACTGCAAAGATCTTGGGTTTCATTTAGATCACGTGTAATAACGGAGATAATAACTGCTAGCTAAAATAGTTTCAAGATAAAAAGGAGGCATGGTTAGAAAAGGCAAGATTTCTGAAATATTTAGCAGAGCAATTCATAGCGACAACCCAGAATTGTATTCAATAGGATACATAGATTTTGGCAAGATAAAGGAAGTCCCAATCACGGAATTTCTCAAATTATCTGAAAATTTTGAAATCATACCTGCGTCAAGAATATCATACATAAAAAGAGAAAACACAATCTTGTACTCAAAATTTCATGCTGAGGAAGATTCTGCAGTTAGTTTCTCATAGCTAAATTCTAATATTGGATATAATGCAGATATTTTGCGTTAATTGATTTTTTAAAACATACTTGAGAATCCATTCTTTGTAAAATATGGATTAGCCTTTTTTCAAACTCTGTCTTTGCAGCAGTCTATTTTGGTAAAATGTTCCTACAAGATTTCAATTATTTCAAATTTTAGCTAAATCCATCTCATGACAATTGGTAAGATTTTATTCGGCAACACAGGTAGACAAGTCATGGGAATTCCTGAGAAGATTCAAGCAATCAAAGATGAGATGGCCAAGACACAGATCAATAAAGCCACTGAACATCATGTTGGTCTGCTAAAAGCCAAGCTTGCTAAACTTCGAAGAGAACAAGATGAACAGAAATCAAAATCGTCCGGCAGCTCGGTAGGTTTTGACGTAAAAAGAACAGGAGATGCAACCGTAGTTTTAATCGGTTTGCCAAGTGTTGGAAAATCGACATTACTAAATAGGTTAACGGGAGCAAAATCTACAGTAGGTGCATTTCAATTCACTACAACAACGGTAGTACCTGGAATGATGGAATACAGAGGAGCTAAAATTCAGGTACTGGACCTACCAGGAATTATCAAAGGTGCGTCCACCGGAAAAGGTCTTGGCAAAAGAGTACTAGCTGTAGCAAAAAGCGCAGACTTGGTCTTGATTATACTTGATGTGTTTCAGCCATATCATGAAGAAGTAATCAGAACTGAGCTTGGAAATATTGGAATAAGATTAGATCAAAACCCACCAGACATAGTAATAGAAAAAACTGGCGATGGTGGAATTTCGGTCAGTCAACAAGTACCACTGACTAAAATGTCAATCAGTTTAATGAAGGATATTCTCAGGGTTTATGGGATAAATAATGGCAGAGTCCTGGTTCGCGAAGACATCGATTCGGAACAATTAATTGATTTTGTATCAGGTAACAAATTTTATGTTCAATCTTTAACCATAATGAACAAAATCGATCTTGTAAATCAGGGATTCTTAAATGAGTTACAAGAAAAAGCTAAATCAAAATTGGTTCCAATATCAGCAGATTCGGATATCAACATAAATGCGCTCAAAGATGCAATATATGAAAAACTTGATTTTATACGAATTTACATGAGACCCAAAGGTGGAGAAACAGATTACAAGGAACCTCTCATAGTAAGAAATGGTTCAACAATATTGGATGTGTGTAACAAATTACATCGAGATTTGAAAAAAGAATTCAGGTTTGCGTTAGTCTGGGGAAAAAGTGTAAAGTTTGGAGGTCAGAGAGTTGGAATTAATCACAAATTACAAGATGAAGATGTATTAACTATTGTAAAAAACAAATAGCAAATGCTTCAAATATAAGAAAAATAGATCTCGTATGGAACATGAAACAGAGTATGTTGTTGCAAAAAATGTCTTTTAAAAACAAAATAATCTCTTGTTTTTATGCCAGAGATTACAACATACAAACAACAGAGATAATACAAATGTATGCAGGTTGTCAGATCTCGTGGTTGCAAGGCAGACGTCCTTCAGCTGAATCCGTTTACTAAATTGCGATCAAATTTTTTAATTTTGATTAAAAATTTGTTTATACATTATCATCATTTAGTGTAATTTTATTAAGTGTCACGATAGAAAAACAAGTAATTCTACAAAATGTTAATGGCAAAAAAACGATCAAAGAAAGCTGCAAAGCGATCTGCACCAAAACGTAGATCAACTCCAAAAAGAAAAGCAGCTTCTAGAAGAAAAACGGCTGGAAAGAAAGCTAAAAGATCAGCTAAAAGAAAAACTTCAAGAAGAAGATAAAAAATCAACCAGTTATCGCTTCTAGTAAGCGATAATTTGGAATATTTTAGCTGAACATTTGGCCTGGAGGCGCAGTTTGTTTATTTTTAATTGAATCAGGTTCTACGAAAAATTTTCTTTCATTTGGTATTATTGATAGTTTTAGCGATGCATTAACTGCATAATGAGGCGTACCATCAGGATTTTTGTAGTTTGTAGCAACGCCAACTCTATCAAGATCAACTTTGACTTTTACTATAGTTCCATCATCCAATTTGAAAGTAACATGTTCATCACCTACTCTCTGGTGGTCTAGCATCTTGAATTCAATTTTGTCTTTTGGCATACTCATACATGTTAAACTCCACAAGAAGCATATGAAGGTTAATTACAGTTACAGACACATTAGCACTATCTCACTGTATTTTATATGGTTTATTGTGAGGTAAGAAAACAATCGGACAGTGCTATTTATTTGTCCATAATTTTATGGTCGTATTTTATAAAAAATCCTATAATCAAAATCTCATCAACAACTAAACGTAAGTCAATTTCTGAAAATCTTTTTCCTATTACAACCGTCATGATACCACCAATCATAAAAAGTATTGAATTTACAAATACATCAAATTTAACCAAACTAATTCTTTCTTTCAATATGATCACTTTGAATCAATATCTTAATAACATAAAAATTCAATTTCACTGATCTTCCATAATTCAAAATAATTCAATTTTTAATTACTGGTTTTTCATATCAATTTTATTGACAGATGAAATTATGTTCATATGACCTGTTTAGTTGTTGAATTATTCTCATACTAATGCCTATAGATTTTTTTACATTTAATGTACATTGGCATTGCTGATACAATTGAAAATAGAATAAACAAAAATTCCTGTGATCAGTCTAAAAAGAAATTTAAGAAAAAAATCAATAAAGGAAGCTCATCAGTTTTATCTGCTGTTCTGTAGTGATTAGATTTTTTGATGCCAATATCTCAAGTAATTGAGTTATCAATGCTCGCTCCTGTTCTGAAAAGCCGGTAGGACCCTTGTCGCCAGGTGGACCTGGTGGACCTCGAGGACCAGGATCACCTATTGGACCTTGTGGACCCTGTGGACCTTTTTCGCCAGGTGGACCTTGTGGGCCGGTTAGACCTTTGTCACCTTGTGGACCTTGTATGCCCTGTGGACCTTTTTCGCCAGGTGGACCTTGTGGGCCGGTTAGACCTTTGTCACCTTGTGGACCTTGTACTCCTTGTGGACCTGGAGGACCTTGTTGACCAGGTGGACCTCTAGGACCCGGATCACCAGTGGGTCCAGCTAAACCTCTTGGACCTTTATCACCTTGCAGTCCCGGAATTCCTGTAAGACCTTTTTCACCTGCTGGACCTTGTGGACCCTGTGGACCTTTTTCGCCAGGTGGACCTTGTGGGCCGGTTAGACCTTTTTCTCCAGTAGGACCTTGTGGACCGATAGGACCTTTGTCACCTTGTGGACCCGGAGGACCTTTTGGTCCTTGTTCACCAGGTGGACCAATTATTCCCTTGTCACCTTGTGGACCAGGAGGACCAGTTGGACCTTTTTCACCTTGTGGACCTATCTCTCCTGTTATTCCCTTATCGCCTTTATCGCCTTTATCGCCCTTGTCACCTTTTTCACCTGGAAGACCTTTGTCACCTCTAGGACCTTTGTCACCTTGTGGACCCTTGTCACCGGTTATTCCTTTTTCTCCAGTAGGACCCTTGTCACCTTTATCTCCCCTGTCACCCTTGTCACCTTGAGGACCAGGTGGACCTTTTTCACCCTTGTCTCCCGGAGGACCCATAGGACCTTTGTCACCAGGTGGACCCATAGGACCAGTTGGACCTTTTTCACCTTGTGGACCTGGAGGACCAGGTGGACCCATAGGACCAGTTGGACCTTTTTCACCTTGTGGACCTCTAGTACCACGCTCACTGGGATAATGACGTTCAGTTGAAATTGGTTTTGGCACTTTTGTTTCTGGTTCACTTTGTGTAGGTGTACCAGCATATTCTTGCTCATATTGTGGAATTGAAATTTGGAATACATTGTGAATGGATGAAAATTGATCAATGATCACAACCCATGCAGTATCTCTTTGAAATACAGAATCAGGTAAAGGATTACGTGCGGAACCAACAAGTTGTGTAAATTTTTTGTCTTTCACTCTAAGATGAAAATTATCCTTCCATAACGAAGCAAAATTCTTTCTTTTTATCTCTTCCATAGTTGGTGGTGAGTCACAAATCGCAATTTGTACCTCAAAGACCCCAGATTGAAGCTTAAACGGGGATTCGCCATTAATCTCAATAGTTCTATCTTTTGAAGACATATCCTACGTGTGATACCTAAGTATTTTTGTATTTTCCATGTATTATAAAGGTCCTTTGCGAATAAAATTGATTTTTAAGTGATGCATAGAGTTAGGGTAATTGGTGAGTAGGGTGATTTTTTGTCATTTTGCCACAAAATAGGCAAGTCAGATACACTGTAAAGGAATATCGAAATGGATTTGTTGGTAATAGTATTTATCTACGGTAAATCCATATTTTACTGTGAAAAAGATATTTGGAGACAAATCCAGCACCAAGTCAGAAACACCAGATCCAGAGCTGTCAGTAAAAGTTTCCAAAGACACAAAATTAGCAGACCCAAATTATTCTAGAAACAAGTATTACAAAAAAGGAGTTTCTCTTATGGCAGATGAGAAAATGGAAGATGCAGTTCGTGCATTCGAAGATGCTTTGAGAATAGATCCAGGTCATGTTGACTCCATGCTCAAGTTAGGCTACACTCGTTTTCACATGGGTGATCTTGCAGGGGCAATGGATGCTTACAATAAGGTCCATGAAATCGATGTTACAAATGCAGATGCATGGAATCTTAAAGGTTTGATTTACTATAGACAAAAAAATTATGAAAAAGCTTTAGAATGTGTTGAAAAAGCAATCGAATCAGATCCTACAGATAATATGTCTTGGTATAACAAAGCATGTTATCATTCACTTTTAAATCACATACCAGAATCTATAGAAGCACTAAAGCGTTCAATTGAAATCGATGTAAAAAATGCGAAAAGAGCTGTAAAAGATAAAGATTTTGAAAATATCAAGGCTGATGAGGGTTATAGAAGAGTAGTAGAAGTAGTTGTTCTTGAATCAATCAGACAAGGATATCATAAAGTTGGACAAATTGTATGGACTACAATGTTAGGCAAGAATGAAGTAGAGGATGCGGCAAGAAAATTAGTAGAAAAAGGTCTCATTACAAAAATCGAAAAGAGTTTCGGATTACAAAAAACAGAAGAATATGAAATTGTTCCAGAATTGGCAGAAAAGATAGGAGTTGAGAAAAAGGGACTTTTCGGGGTAACTAGAAAGGCGCAACCTGTCGTAATACAACATCTAAAAGAGATTAGCGAGTCATTACAGAATACAAAAACTGCAATAGAAAAAAATGATGTTAAAGAAGTAATTGCGTGTCTTGATGTGTTCATTGATCCTGCAAAAAGAGGAGGCCAAATGATCGAATATTTCTTCGAAGAACATAGAGAGATGAGACTCTATAAAGCAAGATTGGTAGACAAGGGGGTAGATTACCTTCAGGCAAACAAAAACAAAATGATTGAACTTTTAGATCATATTGAAATGGAAGTAACTAAACGACTAAGAAGCGCAGCAGCACAAAACAGCTATTATTCTGCGGATAAATCCCAATAATTTGCGTCCTGTTGCTTTTCAATTGGTTTTTCAAGCGATTTCCATTCTTTGAATGAACGAACGTATAGTTTTACATTCTCGATTCCTATTGATTTTAATGCATAATATCCAAGTCCAGATAAAGTGCCTACACTCCCACAGTAGGTGATAATCGCAGAATTGGGTTTGATGTTTCTATTTCCCATTAGTCTTTTGAGATCTTCTTTTGGTCTCAAGATGTTTTGCCCTGACGAAAGCATTCTGTATGGAATGTTGATTGCCCCCGGAATGTGTTGTTCAAGGAAATTAAGACGCTCTCTATTGTCAATCAGTATAGCACCCTGTTCTTTTGCAGGTAGCAGATAATCCGACGTAGCAAGAATTTGCGGTTGAAGTTTAAGTGAATGGTTGCTTTTTACAACAGATGGAGATTCTTTATCAGATTCCAGTCCCAGCTTTTTCCATGTACTATATGTAATATCCAAAAGTGTGACATCTTTGTGTCCTATGTATTCCAGAGTCCATGCAACACGAGATGCCAATGCACCAAATGTGTCATCATATACAACAACTGGAGTCTCATCTCCTATTCCAAATGATTGTGCAAACTGGAGAACTTTTTCAGGACTATCATCGGCAAGCAGTGTTGCAAGCGGGAGATTTATTGCACCTGGAATGTGTCCTTGTTTGTAGTCTTCTTCTTTTCTGATATCTAAAACTCTGACACTCTTATCTCGTATCTCAGAACGAAGTTTATCTGCATCTATAGTTATTTTCTCTTTGCTCAAGCAGCACATTCTCCCCTTCCTGTCTTTGTATGATAGCTGCCATCGCTTCCATAATCTGCGTAAAAGTCTTCATCTTGTTCCTTCAGGGGAGGAGCTATTGTAGATTGTAACAGGTCTTTAATGTCATTTACTGATTTTACCTTGGGACCACCATTTCCTTGAATAATACGGTCTATCCATTGATCTAATTTTTCACCAGGTCTTTTTTCACCTTTGAATATCTCTACAATTTTTAGTATAGTTGGAATTACTCTTTTTGCAGGAACCTTGGTGCAAGTGTGACCAAGCATTGTATTTTGATCAGAGCGTCCTCCAAGTAACATTGTGTATAATGGATACATGTCTTTGCCCATTCTTCCTCCTCCTCCAAAGAATCCAATTGTTGCAATTTCATGTTGACCACAAGAGTTTGGACATCCACTAATCTTGATAGTTGAATTTCTCAAGTCATCGTCTTCGTCAATTTTTAATTCAATGAGCTTTCTTTGTACTTCTTTTGCAAGTCTGTGAGAGTTTGTAAGTGCCAAGTTACATGATGTTGTTCCAGAGCATCCAACTACAGATGCCATGGTAAGGGCTCCAGGGTTTGCAAGACCAACTTCTAAAAGCTTGGCATACAGTCTTGGAAGGTCTTCATTTCTTACCCATCTAAACACAATATCCTGAGTAAAGCCGTTTCTTATCTGTCCATCTGCAGCAAATTCACGAGCCATCTCTGCAATTGCTCTGAGTTGATTTGATGTTATATCTCCTGCCTCTAGTGTGAGAAATACTGAACTGAATCCTTCTTGTTTTTGCTTTACGGTGTTGGATTTTAACCATCTGGAGTATCCTTGTGGAATAGATGACATCTCCGAAGTGATCGATATCTTTCTTGGAACGTTTGGTGTAGTGTCAACTTCTAGTTTTATCAATAATGAAAGAACCATCTTGAGCATAGTACGCTCTTTTAGAACCAAGTTTTGGAATTTTTCCCATCCCATTTCATTTACTAGATAACGCATTCTTGCTCGTGCCATGTTTTCTCTGTTTCCTAGTCTGTCAAAGATTCTAATTGTTGCAACAATGGTATACAACAATTCTTCTTCTGGAGTAAACTCTTCAAGTTGGTGTCCTACATATGATTGTGCACCAAGACCTCCACCCAAGAATACTTTGAAACCTCGTTGTTGTTTTCCGTTAATTTCTGCAAATTGTGGAATAAGTCCAATGTCCACCATTCTTGCCATGCCATGCTTTTCACAGCATGTGAAATTGATCTTGAATTTTCTTGGAAGTGATTGGCTCATTGGATTTCTTAACAAGAATTTGGTTGCAGCTACTGCATATGGAGTAGGATCAAAGACTTCATCTGGACAAACGCCAGCAAGTGGACTGCACATTATACTTCTTACAGAGTTTCCACATGCTTCTCTTGTAGTAATTCCTACTTCTGCTAAACCTCTTAGAACTTCAGAGACATCCTCCAAGGCAACCCAGTGAAGCTGGAAGTTTTGTCTTGTGGATACATGCGCACTTCCTATAGAAAATTGATCACTCAAATCTGCAATCTTTTCTAACTGCTCAGGATAGACTTCTCCTGCAGGTAGCTTTAGTCTTATCATGCTATAATCATCAGTCATCCTACTTCCATAGGCGCCGTGCTGTAAACGGAATCTTCTAAAATCATCACGTTGAATATTTCCCTGTCTGAACAACTTGGTCATTTCTGCAAATCGTTCAGCTTCCTCTAGTCTTCCCCAATTGATCTTGTGTGTTGGAGCATTATCTGGCTTTGATTGGCTCAGGTTGGTATTACTCAATTATTTAGCTAGCCGTCAGAAAGGATATAAATTTTATAATATGGGAATTTTCTCCAAATCTCGTACATTTATGGCAAAAGTTGCACATTGGACATATATTCGCAAAATGAATGTCAGATCGTAGAGTGAACCAGAAAAGAGTTAAATGATGACCGCCAAGAAAAATCCTCGTGTCAGACAAAATCAAAGTTGCTCTTGTAGGATTTGGAAATGTATCTTCCACACTTATCAAGGGTCTTGAATTTTACAAAACCTCGACGGAAGGACTATGGCATCCAAATGTTGCTGGTTATACTTTAAACGACATTACAATATCTGCAGTTTATGATGTTGATGCGCAAAAAGTCGGCAAGAAAATTAGTGACATGGTAGAAAATCAAAAAACAGATTTTGGAAATTTAATAATTCAATCGGGAATTTTGGAAGACACGATACCACAACACATAGCACAAAATGGTCAACCTAAGACTATGAGTTATGCCGCATTTGTAGAATCGCTTAAAAAAAGCAAGCCAGATTTTGTAATAAATTTAATTTCATCTGGGATGGAAAGAAGTAGTGAAAAATACGCAAATGCCGCACTTGATTCAGGGTGTTCTTTCTTTAATGCAACTTCGGCAAAAACTACAACAGAACATATGAAAAAAACATTTGAAGCAAATGGATTGATGATCCTAGGAGATGATTTGATGAGCCAATTTGGTGGTACCGCGTTTCATAGGGGCATGATAGATTTTATGACAAGTCGAGGAATCAGAGTACAAAAAGCATACCAACTAGATGTAGGAGGAAACAACGATACCAAGACTACCATGGCAGAAGAGGTAAGAGAAAGAAAACGTCAAATCAAAACCGAATCAATATCGATAGAATCACCAACTCCATTTAGATCAACTGCAGGTACAACAGAATATGCTGAGCAATTAGGCGACTCAAGAGTAAGCTATTACTGGATGGAAGCAAAGGGATTCCTTAATTCACCTATAGAAATGGATCTTTCACTTCGTACTAATGATAGTACTAATGGTTGCAATGTTATAGTCGATTGCATAAGAGCGGCTAGCAAATCTATTTCAAACAAAGAACTTTCAAAAGCAGACATAATCTCATCTTACGCCTTCAAAAATCCTCCAAAAAAATCACATATTAGAGAAGGTAATAAAACATTTGAAGAAGTATTTGTGAAGTGAGCAAACTATTAATTTACTCAAATAGGATACTGTCTCATGCAGAAAATGTCACAAAACTATGAAGCACCAAAAATTTTTGCCGATGTAAGAGAAGTAGACATTACAAGAGCAATTGCTGATGAGTTTCATTCTGTTTTAGTAGACAGAGCAGAGTCGGATGTAATAATTATAGGTGCAGGTCCTGCTGGATTAACTGCCAGCAGAGAATTAGCATTGATGGGATTTAAAACTCTAGTAATTGAACAAAATAACTACCTTGGTGGTGGTTACTGGTTAGGTGGTTATATGATGAACCCAGTAACAGTAAGAGCACCTGCACAAAAAATCTGGGATGAGTTGGGGATTCCATACAAAAAAGTTTCGGAAGGACTTTATCTCACACCAGGGCCACATGCAGTATCCAAACTAATTGCTGCAGCATGTGATGCAGGAGTGAAATTTCTAAATCTTACAAAATTTGATGATCTAGTTTTGAAGAAAGGCAGAGTTAGCGGAGTTGTAGTAAATTGGATGCCAGTGTCTGCTTTGCCACGAAACATAACATGTGTGGATCCGGTAGCATTAGAATCAAAGATAGTAATCGATGCATCAGGACACGATTCAGTTGCAGTAAAGAGATTAGTTGATAGAAAATTGATAGAATGGAAAGGAATGGATCCAATGTGGGTAGATGATGGGGAGAACAAAGTGGTATACAGAACAGGTGAGGTATATCCAGGACTTGTAGTTGCAGGCATGTCAGTAACAGAGACATATGGTATTGCCAGAATGGGTCCGACCTATGGTTCAATGTTACTTTCAGGTAAGAAGGCTGCAGAGGTTACTGCCTCTAAGATAAAAGAACTAAGAAGATAAATCAAGAGTAAAACTACACATAATTGTTTGGGAATATCAGAGATTTTTTTATACGATGAACCATCTGTTCCTGAAATCAAGATAAAAGAATTAGCTAAATTTATAGAAAAATTAGCTAACGTCAAAGTGTCAGTAAGAAAAAACATTTTTAATCATTTTAATTTAGACAGGAAAAAAGCCTTTGACTTGGCGTCACTTAGAATATTCAACATCTACACACCATTTGAAAGACATACACCAACCTTAGAAGAAGTAAATTTTGAAGAAAGATCATTTATGGATAGTTCTATTCATAATAATATAATATTGTATGATGGATTCGAACTTCAGAAATTTTTAACAGACATCATCCCAGAAGAGGAATCAAACTCGAACAAATTTCATTTAGCTTTAACATCAAGACTTGTCTGTACTTATGATTACGATGATTATAGATACCACGGACGAGCAGTGATATGCTCCAACCCCTCAATCATTTCAACTACAGGTGTGATAGAGGCTCCTGCAAAACCTCGTGAGTTTTATCTAAATTTGCATCGATACATAAACGAAGGTCTTAACCTAGAAGTACTAAAGAACCAATTTAGTGAAAAGTTCTTAGATTACCATGATGTCAAGATTGGAAAAGCTATTCAGGGATATGCAATGCAAACAATATTTTATTATCTTACTTCTGAACCTTTTTGCCAAAATCCTGATTGTATTTTGTATAATGCGCATTGGCAGGAAGAACTTTTGCATTCACAAATAGAAATTGGCAGTTTGTGTGAAAGGCACCAAAAAATCATTGACAAAAACCAAAAGTATGCATAATTTAAATATGAACTGTCGGTGAAATCTTTCTGTGCAAGCAGAAATAAAAGCCGAGAGTAAAAAACCAGAAACAAAAAGAAAATACAATGTCATAATAATCGGGGCAGGCCCAGCTGGATACACTGCAGCAATATACACATCAAGAGCCAAACGAGACACATTGATAATTTCTGGCAACTTGCCAGGGGGCCAGTTAATGCTTACTACCGAAGTTGAAAATTTCCCAGGATTTGCTCAGAGCATACTGGGGCCAGATTTAATGACTGCCATGAGACAGCAAGCCGAAAGGATGGGAACTACCATTATTGATGACGAGGTCGTTAATGTAGATTTCAAACACAGACCGTTTAAGATTTTAACTTATTCTGAAGAATATGAAGCTGATGCAGTCATAATTGCCACCGGTGCAAGCCCAAGAAAAATTGGTGCCAAAGGCGAACAAGAGTTCAGTGCACGTGGAGTTTCATATTGTGCTACATGTGATGGACCGTTCTTTAAAAATCAAGATCTAATAGTTGCAGGAGGGGGAGATTCTGCCATGGAAGAAGCAATATTTCTCACCAAGTTTGCAAACAAAGTCCATGTAGTACACAGACGTGACAAATTATCTGCAAGCAAAATAATGCAGGACAGAGCTTTTGAGAATATAAAAATCAAATTCCATTGGAATAGAGTAATAGATGAGATAAAGGGAGAACAAAAAGTAAAACAGATCACATTAAGAGATACCAAAAATGGACAAACTGAAACATTGGATGTAGGAGGTCTTTTTGTAGCCATAGGTCACGAACCCAACACGAAGCTATTCAAGGATCAAATTGAATTAGACGAAGTAGGTTACATTGTTTTGAAAAACCACACACGGACAAGTGTAGATGGCGTTTTTGCAGCAGGTGACGTACACGATCACAGGTACAGACAGGCTATAACAGCTGCAGCGTTTGGTTGCATGGCAGCCATAGATGTTGATAGATATCTATCTGAACACTCTAGTTAATTTAGAGAACAACTGCATTTGATAGGTATTTGGCTTCTTTTAGAGTACTATCGAATTCATCAGGTGTGAAAATACCTTGTTGGGCATAAAGGCTCTTGAATTTTCGCCCATCATCGGCAAAAATACCAACTACAAGACCAGTATCCACATAGTATTTTTTCATGGCTGCATAAACAGTAGCGGATGAGGGACTAACTAGCATTTTCTCTTTTTGAAATATTTCCTTTACAGCTGCAAATGCTTCAGCATTGTTGATTGTTATCCAGTCATCTATTACATTCTCACGTTTGAGGAACAAGTCTGGTTTTGCCGATTCTTCAAAATTTCGTAGTCCTTGTATCAAGTGGTTCTGTTGTGGTTGTACTGCGATAATCTTTATTAGAGGGTTTTTTTCTTTGAGGTACGCCCCAATTCCTGTGATTGTTCCTCCTGTTCCTACACCTGCAAAAAAGTGAGTGATTTTACCTCTTGTTTGTTCCCATATTTCTGGGCCTGTTCCTTTGTAATGACCCATAAAGTTGGCTTCATTTGCATATTGATTAGGAGAATAATATTTGTCAGGTCTTGCTGAAGCAATAGATCTTGCCAAAGCTATGCTTTGATCTGTTCCAGTCCCGACTTTAGGGCACAAGTCATCACTTGTTTGATATAAAGTAGCCCCTAATGATTCAATAATTTTTTTGGTTTCATCACTTGCTTTTTCAGGTATGACTACCTCAACTTTGTAGCCTAATAATTTGGCAATACCAGCTAATGCAATACCTGTGTTTCCTGATGTGGGCTCTATTATTACACTGTGTCCTCTTTTTATCAAACCTTGTTCTTCGGCAGTTTTTACCATCCAATACGCCGCCCTATCTTTTACAGAACCAAATGGATTATGAGATTCTAGTTTTGCGTAAAATTCTTTTTTTTCATCAGAGATTGATAATAATTTTACAAGAGGTGTATTACCGATTTTTTTCAAAAGAGTTTCGGCAGCACTTAATGCCTTTGTTGCCATTTTATTTCACCTTTTTTATGGTAAATTCCAGATCTTTATCAGATTTCTTAAGTTCAAGTAATTGATGACCGTTTCTATTTACCCATCTTGAGATATCATCCTCAGATGCAGGATCATCTGCGATTACTTTCAGAATATTTCCCACTACCATTCTTTCCATCTCAATTTTTGTTCTAAATACTGGTTCTGGGCAGAACATGCCTCGCACGTCAATCGTCTTAGTTGGAGTTAATTCTGAAATTTTAAATCGCCTGTAAACACAAAACCTTGAACGAGATATTAAAATCTATTCATGTACGCAAAAATGAATATTTATTTTAAAAGCATTGGCAAGATGGCTTTCAGATTGCGTTCATATAATATATTATAATCATGATTCTTGAAATTTATTTTATTTGAAAGTTTTGTTATTATTCTTATTGCAATTCCATAAGCTGCAGTCCATATGATACTATTTGGATTTGATTCAAAGGCGTTCATTAGAAGGTAACAAACTTGTTTTAAATGTGGATGATTCTTTTCAAGATATAATAGAATATCATCTTTAGAATTTTCTATCTTGTACTTTGCATGTTCCATCATTTCGTTTCTTGTTACATAACCAGTTTTTTGAATTATTATCTTCCTGTGTTTAAGCGATAGTAGAATATCATCTAATCTATTCTCAGACTCTAACAAATTCACACATCTTCCCATGGTTGATGCAACATGAGAGTCACTTCCAGCAACTTCAATCATGTTATTTGCTTTGGAAAAGTAGGATGCTCGGATGTTTGAATACCTATCCACATTATTACTATTGAAAACTTCTATAAGATCACATAGGATAGATTTTTCGCGTAAACCGTTACTTAATGCAAATGGATGAGGAGCGCATGATACAGCATCCTGTTGCTTGACAACATCCAGAATTTCTTCTATACTTTGTCCTGGTTTGATTTCTTTATTTAGACCAAATACCAGTACATGCATTCCCTTGTTAGTAGTTACCTCCTCTCCAGGATAGATTTCTATGTGCTTGTACTTTTCATGGTTTTTCTTGTATTCCAGTAATGATCTATAACCATTCAAGGTGTTATGATTAGTGATAAAAAAGAAATCCAGGCCAATTTTATATGCCATTTCAAGTTGGTCTTTTATTGTTACTCCACAATCATATGGGGTCTCTTTTGGGCCTAATTGAAAATTTGAAAAATGGTTATGGCAATGCAACTCTGCTTTAAGAAATTCCAACTTTATCGGTTTTCACCAAGCTGTGAATATAATCTTTATTGACAAATCATCTAAATAGATCATTTGCTTTTATCCGTAACAGATCAGATAGTTTTCTTTCTTTATTTTTGAATTTATAGTTTCGAACTATAGCAATAGGTGTTTGATCTGATTTACCTCTAACTAATTCACTTGCTGCACATATTTCATCCACTATCGCAATTGCAGTTACATGGAGTTTTTTCCCAAAACTATCTCTGGTTCCAGCATAATCAAGTATAGGTAAAATACCGGAATACCCAATGGCAACATCTATTTGTCCCTCCCTGAAAGGTCTTCCAAAAGTATCAGATATTATTACTGCAACATCTTTACCGGTTTTCTTTTTTATTTCTCGTTTTAATTTGGCTGCAGATCTTTGTGGATTTTTTGGAAGTACGCTAGCATATCCACTTTCTATGTTGCTCTCGTCTACACCAGCATTAGCACAAACAAAACCAAGCCTCGTTTCAGATATTATTATACCATTTTTCATACGGATTATTCTTTTTGATTCATCAAGTATTATCTGAATTATTCGTGGATCTTTTGCATAGGCACTTGCAATTCCTATTGCTAGCAAGCTTGGTTTTATTTTTGATAATTTAATTATTTGACCTTCTTGTTTTGATATTATTTTTTGAGTGAATACAAGTATATCTCCATCCAATAATCCAGCATATGACTTTGAATCAAGGATTTTACTTATCAGATCATCTCCTTTTTTTATTTCCCCATCCAATGAAATTGGAATTACGCTAATTTTCAACTATTAAGATATGTTGTTGCCAGATTATATCCTATTTTATGCAATTGTTTGTAATTGAATCTGCAAGCCGTAATGTTTGTTAATTATGTCAATCAATTTTGAGAGGTCTTTTTCCTCTAGTGTTACAGTAGCCAGATCTTTTACTACATCTTGCGCTCTAAATGCCACGCCAAGTCCACATATGTCAAATAATTTAACATCATTTGCACCATCCACAACTACTACAATGTTTTTCTTCTCTTCTTTCCATTCTTTAATTTTGATAATGGCTGATTTGGCCTTGTCAGAATCAACATGGATTTTAACACCATCAAGTTTTCCATTTTTGAAAATTAACTCGTTTGAATACACATAATCAAGGTCTAGTTCTTTTCGTAATCTATCAGTCATTATTGTAAATCCACCTGAGACTGCCATTATTTTCCATCCTGCAGATTTTAACGCGCGGCATGCCTCTTTTGCACCTGTCATGATTTTTAATGAATCAGATACTTCTTTACACGTATCAAAATCAATTCCCCGGAGAAGATCAATTCTTTTTTTAAGTCCATCCTCCCAGTTGATTACCCCCTCTATTCCTTTTCTTGTTATTTCCCAGATTTCGTCTTGCCTGTTAACTTTTTCTGCAAGTATAGGAAGAAATTCAGCATCAAGTAAAACACCTTCTACATCAAAAATTGCTAACATCAGTTTCTGTTTTCAGACCTAAATCAGATTATATTAATCTTAAGCGATCATTTTTGATTAAACCATTAGTAATATATTCAAGTTTACTAGGATCAGTTACATGAGTGAGCTTCCTCACAAATATGAAGTGTCAGTAAAGATAGTTGCAACTGCGTTAAAGTTATCTGATGAAACAAAAAATGAGCTTAAAGCATCAGGCATGATGGACGATAAAGGAAAACTAAAACTCAAAGGTGTAAGTCCAAAAATGCTCAAGCGAATGAAGGAGGAATCAGTAGATTGTCCAGTTTTAAAAAAGGAAGTTCCATTCATACAATGTTTTGTGTGCCCCAACTTTCAAAGCAGAATATCTGGCAAAGTACTTTGTAAAGGGGATTCTCTCTAAAACCAGAACGCTCATTAACATTAACATCAAATGAATGTAAAATGAGCAAAGAGATAGGAATAACAGTAAAGAAGGATGAGAATTTTAGCGAATGGTATACTCAGGTTGTATTGAAGGGACAGCTTGCAGACTATGCTCCTGTCAAAGGACTAATTGTTTTACGCCCATATGGTTATTCAATATGGGAATCTCTAAAATCTTCACTTGATGAGAAATTAAAATCATTAGGCCATGAGAATGGATTTTTGCCAGTACTTATTCCGCAGTCATTACTTAGTAAAGAATCAGATCATTTCGCAGGTTTTACACCAGAAGTTTTTTGGGTCACTCATTCAGGAGATACGGAGGTAGGCGATAGATTAGCACTTAGGCCAACCTCTGAAACACTTGCCTATTCCATGTATTCAAAATGGATAAAAAGCTGGAGGGACCTTCCATTGAAAATAAATTTTTGGAATACTGCTTTAAGAGCAGAAATAAAAGCCACTAAACCATTTTTACGAACCTCAGAATTTCTTTGGCAAGAAGGCCATACAGTTCATTCATCAAAAGAAGAAGCTGAAGAAGAAGTGTTCACAATACTTGAAACATACAGAAAGATTGTCGAAGAAGAACTAGCCATACCTGTAATCAAAGGGAAGAAAAGCGAGAAAGAAAAGTTTGTTGGTGCAGTATATACCACTACAATAGAAGCCATTATGCCAGACGGAAAGGCACTGCAAATGGGTACCTCACATTTTTTGGGACAAAACTTTTCCAAGCCATTTGATGTAAAATTTCTTGATAAGCAAAATGTAGAAACTTTTGCCTGGCAAACTTCATGGGGGGTATCATGGAGATTAATAGGCGCATTGATAATGGTCCACGGCGATGACAAAGGGCTAGTTTTACCTCCACGTGTGGCTCCTATACAAGTAGTCATAGTTCCAATATACTATTCCCCACAAGACAGGGAATCAGTCTTAGGAAAATCCAATGTAATAAAAGAAATTCTGCAGAAAAAAAATCTCCGAGTACATATTGACTCAAGAGATGAGTTCACACCTGGATACAAATTCAACAATTGGGAAATGAAAGGAGTTCCAGTACGCATTGAGATTGGACCAAAGGACTTGGCAAAAGGAAAGATGGTTGTTGTAAGACGAGATAACCAGAAAAAAATGGACTTGTCATTTGAGAATACAGAAACGGGCATATTAGACATACTTGGTGAAGTACAACTGGGATTATTTGAAAGGGCAAAACAATTTTTAACTGAAAAAATCATAGAGGTAACAGATTTTGAGAAATTCAAATCTGAGATAGAAAAAGGTGGGTTCTTGCATTCACCATGGTGTGGAGACACAAAATGCGAAGAAAAAATAAAGGAATTAACAGGGGCAGATATCAGAGTAATACCATTTGATGGTAAGAGGTCAAATGCACCATGTCTTATCTGCAAGAATCTGAGTAAAACAGATGCCATATTTGCAAGGGGATACTAGTCTTATCAACACACCATGTCCAATAAATTTAGACATATGGATATATTGACATCACAACAGAGCAGGTATAGATGCTAGGCCCCAGTTCCTATCGTGATCGAATTTACATAATAAAGGATATAATATTGATGTTGGCTCAATATGGAGAATTGAATCAGACAGCGTTAGTTAGCTTTTGTGGACTAAATTTGAAAAAACATAAACCAATTCTTGACGAGCTGGAGAAAAACAATCTAATCACAAGTGGTGAAAAGCCGCTTGGAAAAAGAATTATTACTATTTACAAACCAACCCCAAAAGGAATGGAATTTTGTAGAACTATTTTAGAACCTTACGAAAAACTCTTTCCACGAAAAAAGAACGTTTCCAAAGAAGTAACTTCTTAATCCTGTTCTAAGCCGTATTCTGAAGCAATTTTTTTATTGATTTCGTCTTTTTGGGCTACGTATTCTTGGTACTGTTTGTTCCAAGATTTTAATGCAAGATGCTGCCTTATTCCAGTTATCATCCATACTACTGAAACAGAAATAATCACGCTCAATAATACAGCGAGAACTACACCAAACTCATCTTCTCTTTCAAGTACAATGAAGAAACGTGGATGAGTAATCAGAAAGATTGAGAGCCCCACTGCTATAGGTGCAAGTATTAATCCAGTTACAGATACACCTAAAAGTAAACGTCTTATTTCCAGAATCTTCTCGATGAAACTATCCATCATCTCAAGCAGGTCAGTACGAGAAAATTGATGTTCGTTTTCATCTGACATTTTGATTGTCACTCCATCCAGAAGAACAAAGTTTTTGCCTGCTTATGATTCATTTATGGATCCACCGTTATGCTTCCTTTCATTTCAGGATGAATAGTAGAATAGTATGGAAAAGTGCCCACCTTATCTGCAAGAAAGTTTATTGTTTGTGCTTCAAAATACTTCAAGTGTTTAGTATGAACATTAAATGCATCGATGTTTAGATCTTGATCAGAGCCGGTATCTTTGTCTTCGTTTATTACATGTAACGATACCAATGTTCCTTGTGGAACATGAATAGATGGATCAATATTTTCTCCAGATAGAGCCCTTTTTCCCGTTCTTGTAGATTGTTCATCATATGCGTATCCTTGATCAGTATGAATAGCTTTAATGTAAATATTAGAAGGAGCTGCAAAAACTGGTGTGTTGCTGTTCACAGGTATTGCCGATGTCCACAAATATGCGCCTCCACCAATCGCGGCTGCAGAAATTATTGCAATTCCAATTATGGTGCCTTTTGGAAAAGATTTACTCTTGGTGTTATTTTTCTGCTTTTTTACCACAGAGAAACTAGTATCTTGTGTGTATATTTAGGTAATGATTAACAAAGCTCAGTAAAGAATATTATTTCGAATTGAACTAATTCCAAGTGTTTCATGAGGAAGACCGAAGTTGTTCTAGTTGGCATTATCATAGCTTTGTCAGCTACAACAATCATTCAATATACTAATGGGCGTGTATTAAGTGACATATCACAAGCGACTGTTCAAGGCCCTCCCGGTCCACCAGGTCCGCCAGGAATTTCAGGTCCGCCAGGAATTTCAGGTCAGCCAGGAACAGGGAACCAAGATATCATATTGACCCAGATCTTTAAGCGAGTTCAAAATTCAGTAGTACAGATTACAAGTAAGGTATCCACCACAGATAATGGAATAATTATCAATGGACAACCTCTTGAAAGCCAATCAACCAGATTGGGGTCAGGTTTTGTATATGACAAAGAAGGCAGAATAATTACAAACAATCATGTGGTAGAAGGCTCAAAAACTGTCAATGTTACGTTTGTTGACGGTAACACATACACAGCCAAAGTAGTAGGAACTGATCCAGATAATGATATAGCTGTAATTCAAATCATTGATAATTTTTCAGATGAACAACTAGTCCCTCTAACATTTGGAAATTCTTCTGGGCTTGAAGTGGGTCAGCAAGTTATTGCCATTGGCAATCCCTTTGGTCTGAGCGATACAATGACCAGTGGAATAATCAGTCAGGTAGGAAGATTACTCCCCAATGAAAACGTGGGATTTTCCATACCAGATGTGATTCAAGTTGACGCTGCAATCAATCCAGGTAATTCTGGTGGGCCTCTCCTTGATATGGATGGAAAAGTAATTGGCATGAATACTGCAATTACAACAAACACTGGAGATTTTGCTGGAATAGGATTTGCAATACCAGTAAATTCCATAACAAAGATAGCTCCCATACTAATTAAGAACGGAAGTTATGCTCATCCTTATCTTGGGATAGCAGGAAGAAGTCTGGACCCAGATATTTCACTTGCCAATGGTCTTCCAAGAAACTTCAAGGGTGTCATAATTGAGAAAGTTGTAAAAGGAGGACCTGCAGACAAGGCAGGAATAATTGCCGCTACACTTGATCAGAACAACATTCCACATGGTGGCGACATCATAACTGCAATAGATGGCCACCCTGTAAAGACAATCTATGACATCATTGCATATCTAGATGAACAGAAAAATGTTGGGGATAAAACAACACTAACAATAAGCCGACTAGGAAAATCCATGGATGTTAGTACTACCCTTGAATCAAGACCTAGTTCATCATCTTAAATCAAGAAACAAAAATCCTAAAGTTCCATAGTTTGTCTGTTGCTTTTTTTATTCCAATTCTAGGTCTTGATGCGATAGTAAAATCATCTGTTTTTTGCGTTTCAATAATGTATAGTTGAGATTTCTTTGTCAGATCTGTACCATATTGTTCCTTTGTTATTTTCAATGCCTGAGTAAGTTTTGCAGGGCCGTTTGTCAGATTTGAAATTTGATTTGTTTTTCTCTGTTTCATCATAAATTCAATCCCTTCATTTGGTACAAGTGATCTTATTAGTACAGCCCCAGATTCTGCACTAAAATCTCTGGCAACGGCATTTACACAATAATGCATGCCATATGTAAAATAGACATAGGCACTTCCGACCTTTTCAAACATTGCCCTGTTTCTATCAGTCTTCCCCCCAAACGCATGACTTGCAGGATCTTCTTTGTATTTGTAAGCCTCTGTTTCAACAATCATGCCAGACACAATTTTGCCATCAATCTCTCGTACCAATATCTTACCAAGGAGATCTCTTGCAACCGTAACAGTATCTCGCGCGTAAAAACTCCTAGGCATGATTTTCATATCAGATCTATGATATTTTGGATTCTAGTTTCTGCGCAAGAACCTTTAGATCGTCTTTTAGAACTTGTTTTAGTTCAGGATTGTAGATTACAGCTGCTGGATGTATAGTTATAAAATACCACTGATCTCCACGTTTTATCATTTTACCGCGATTCTTTGTTATTTCATTTCCATCTAGCAGAGATCCATAAGCAGTATTGCCCAGAATACAAATTATCTTAGGTTTAATTATCTCAAATTCTTTTTTTAGATAATTACTGCATGACTCTTTTTCCTCTTTTGAAGGTCGTCTGTTATTAGGAGGCCTACATTTTACTACATTTGTGATATAGACCGATGATCTATCCAGTCCTGCAAACTCTAGTGCTTCTGAGAGTATTTTGCCTGCAGTTCCCACAAATGGTTTTCCTTCCTCATCCTCAGTTCTTCCAGGTGCCTCTCCAACAAAAATCACTTCAGAGTCAAATGGACCCATGCCAGGTACTGCTTTTTTTCTAGTAGATGACAAATTACATTTGTGGCATGCTGTAACTTCTAAACTAAGATTTGAAAGGTCATTCATCACAAATTCACGCTTTTTACAGTGGCTTCAGCGCGCATATGTGGGCCACCATTACCCATTCTCATAATCTGCATCGGATCACCTTTTCCACAATTTGTTATTGGTCTTACAGTAAAATCATTTCCTCTTGCATCTATTGAATTAAAAAATTCTGGAGAAACGCCAGTTACAATAACATCTCGGAGCAATTCCATTGTCTCTCCATTTTTTATTTTATAAGCATACTGACATGATATATTCCAGTTATATCTCATCATATCAATAGACGGCACCTTCATGTCACAGATAAGATATCCGTCCTTTACATCCCTAATCATCTCATCTGGATTCCAATCCCCAGATGTAATACAAGTACAGGCCATCCTGATTAATGGCATAAATGAATAGTTCGTAGCACGCATAGATGAATTTGGTTCGGTGGTAAACTGTGCAGCTGTTTCCCTGCTATGCATATGAGCGGACAAGAATCCATCTTGTATCAGTGTTTTTTTATTGGATACGATTCCTTCATCATCATATTTGTACCATCCAAGACTGGAAGAAATTGTTGGATCATCAATTACATTTAATTCTGTAGAACCTATTTTTGTTCCCAACTTTCCAGCCCACCAGGCACCTCCAGCCCATGCCATTTCCTTACCAAGCACCCTATCTGCTTCTGATGGATGTCCCAGTATCTCATGAGTTAGTAGCGCTACAAAATCAGGATTCATTACTATTTTTGTTTTTTCTTCCTTTGCAGTTTTTGCATCAAGTAACAAATCTGCCTTTTCAGAAATTCTCTTTGATGCATGTATCAAATTATTTTTTTCGGTAATCATCTCCATACCACCTCGACCTCCCTCAGTAGTGCTAACTGATTCTGCAAGTCCAGATTCATATGCAGTTGCAGAAATTGTTGCAATTACATCATTGAAACTTTGTGATATTTGTGAACCGTCACTATTTGTGAAATGTTTTATGAGATAATCATGATAAATTGCAACCGCTGATTTTTTTATTCTTTTTTTCTCTCGAATTATTTTATCACATTCCATTCCCAATTGTATCATTTCATCAATGTGTGGTTCTTTGTGAGTTGGAAGAATCACATTTTCTTTGAAAGAACGAGTTTCAGCAAGATTTACCTTTTGTTTTTTAAAAGTTGAAAAGTAAAGCGCCGTCTTTACAGACCGAATAACTTTGGCGCGCAAATCATCTATCGAAATAGGTTCAGACATAGAACAGAATCCCCACGCTCCGTCTGCAAGTATTCTTATTCCAATGCCCTTATCGCTTTCAGAGATGCTATGTTGTATTTCACCATTTTCTATTAAAAATCCATTTCTACAAACAGATTCCTCTCTTACATCACAGTACTGTGCACCATTATCAAGTGCAAATTGAATTACTTTACCAGCACAATCTTCCATGAATACATCAACTACAGTCAGACATTTTTGTTTTATATTGGACTCTTTGTAACTTCATTCTTTGGAATGGTAAACGAGAAAATCGATCCTTTTGATGGTTCACTTGTAGCCCAGATTTTACCACCATGCGTTTCGACAATACCCTTACAAATTGATAAACCTAAACCGCTTCCGCCTTTTTCCCTTGTACTGGATGTGTCAACTTGATAGAATTTTTTGAACAGGTCATTTATCGCATTTTTTGGTACTCCTTTTCCGTTATCTTTTACTGATATTATTACTTCGTCGGGTTTTTCTTCTAATGATATTTCGATCTTACCGGTCTTTGGAGACACTGCTCTTATGCTGTTTTTTATTAGATTTGTAAGTACTTGTTGAATTCTATCCTCATCATATAACGCATAGATATCATGTTGGATATTGTGTGTTAGAGATATTTTATCAGATAACGCTTGTGGTTCCATAGATAGGATGGTTTTTTCTACGGTTTGTTTCAAATTTTGATTTGATTTTTTAATTTTAAGTTGTCCTAGTTCTAACTTTTGTGCGTCAAGCAAATCAGAAATTAATTGTAGTAATGTTTTGGCACTAGAGCGAATAATTTCTAATCTTTCTTTTTGATTCTTATTTAATGAACCGATATGTTCTCCTAACAGTATATCGGCGTATCCCTGTATAGGAACCAATGGCGTTTTTAGTTCATGTGTAACCATGGCAAGAAATTCGTCCTTTGCTACTTCTATTTTTTTTGCCTCGCTTTCTTTTTGTTGAATTGTTGCAGACATTGAATTAATTGTAGATGCCAGTTCTCCAACTTCATCATTAGCTGAATATGATATTCTTTCACCATAGAACCCTTCTTTGATTCTTGAAATTGCTTTTGTAAGCAATTCTAGAGGCCCCAGTGATTTTCGAATAGTGGTGATTACAATTGCAAATATGACAATATCAACTATGATTAGTACTTGAATTGTAACAACTTTATCGTGTAGTACAGCATCAACCTCGTTGTTCCATTGATTAACAAAGTTTGTTGTAGAATCAAGCAGCATTCCTCTTTGGTTATTTAGATTTGTCAATGAGGTGCCAAACGCCTTAGAAAATAGTGTATTTGTTTCTATAAATTGTAATTTGGAGCCAACTGCCTCCCACAAGGGATCTAACTGTCGTAGTAGATCAGAATTTTCCCTTGGAATTGGTTGCAAAGTTTCTTGTTGGATTCCATATAGATTTAATTCATCGTTAGTTAATGGAATTCCTTCTAGTTTTTGCAGATCAGCAGTAAAGATCACCCTATCACGTTTTATTGAGGCTGTTACGTTGCCTCCCTCACCAATTGAAAATAGCAAGGTTTTCTCTCCAATGTCTTTTGCTAGAGAAACCATTTCAGTTGCAATCTCTTTATGTCTGTTGTAATTTCTGTCAAGAGGAGTTAATTCATTGAGTACACCGTTTGAAAGTGAAATCAGATCACCGTTTTTACCCAAAATGTAAGTTATTGCATCTTTAACTTGGGGATTGAATACGGTCTCTTGTTTTATCAATTCGGCATCACTTTTGTAAGTTTTCCATTTTTCTCCGACATCGTCATAAGATGGCCGTAACTGGTCTGGGACTGCCATTATGTTCAGGCCGTTGTGATTTCCTCCACTTCCCAAAATAGCATAGGTTATCTCAAAGTCAGAAATCTCGGTAGCAAGTGTAGCCCTATCATTTTCATTTCCACTTGCAATAGAATTAGCTGTTCCAGCTATTCTTTCAGTTATAACTTTTAGCTCATTTGCATCACTTATAGAATGCAGGACAGATTGATTTTCTTCTGATGTAGATACAAGAAGATACAAATTGGCAGCAGAAACTCCAATTATTACGGCCAGCATAAGATATGTTTTTAGAACGATTTTCACTTTAATAACTGGTCCTGCCTATGCCTAAAAAGGTTAGTATAAAAGTTATCTGTTAATTTGTCAAATGTCTGATGAGTTTCTAAAGGCAGCACGTAGAGAAATAAGATATGAATTATCAGAAATCGAGAACATTTTTACAAAATGTTTCTCAGACAAGCACATTCAAGAGAATGCCACGGACATGGAATCACATGTTCATAAGATAAAGGGTCTAGCGCCCATGATGGATTATGATAGCTTGGGAAGTTTGGCCAATATAGTAGATCTCATTTTAAAACACATAAACAAAAAAGGTGTTTTTCCTGAATCTTATTCCATACTATTAGATGCGTTTCAAAAAATGAAAACTCTATTTGATGAGGGTGACAAATCTGTTGACATTAGTGATTTTGTTAATATGACTAAGAAAAAAATTGCAGATATAACAAAATCATAATTTTGTTTATATATCAAAACTCTAATCAGAAAACATGGCAAGGATTATGGTAGCTGATGATTCAGATGCCATACGAATGGTTTTAAAAGACATACTAACAATCGGGCAACATGAGCTTGTTGCGGAAGCAACAAACGGAATTGAGGCCATAGAAGAATACAAAAAGTCAAAACCTGACATTTTATTATTAGATGTAGCCATGCCTAAAAAAGATGGAATAGCAGTCTTGAAGGAAATCATATCTTCAGAACAATCTGCAAAAATCATAATGATTACTGCAAGCGATAATCAGAAAACGATGAAGGAATGTCTTGACTCAGGAGCCAGCGCATACATCTTGAAACCATTTGAATTTCAAGATGTGTTAAACGTGATCTCCAATGTATTTGACTCTGGATAATTCATTCTCGTTTTTACGTGCTGGCAACCGTGCTATTGAATACCATTTAGAAAAAACATAGTTATGATTAAAAACCACTGTTTGTGGTTATTTAATATTGGAAAAGATAGTAGTTGATACAAGCATAATCATAGATGGTGAAATAACAAAGTTAATCCAAACTGGTAGTTTGAAAGATTGTGAAATAATAATACCTGTTGCGGTCTTGGATGAGCTACAAGCACAAGCTTCTCAAAGCAAGGACTATGGCTTTGTAGGTCTTGAAGAAATCAAAAAGATAAGAGAACTCTCAGGGCAAAATAACATCACATTAAGATTTGAAGGTGTGCGTCCAAGTATGGAGGACATCAAGCTTGCAAGACATGGAAGAATTGACGCCATAATAAAAGATATTGCCAAAAAAAATGATGCAACGTTCTACACGGCAGACTATGTTCAGGCATTGGTCGCCCAAGCCGAGGGAGTTAAGACAAAGTATTCCAAACCCGAGGTGAAAATTACAAATCTTGAATTTGAAAAATTTTTTGATTTAGAAACCATGAGCATACACCTCAAAGAAGGAACCAAGCCTTTGGCAAAAAAAGGAAAGCCTGGCACGCTTTCATTAATAGAAATTGGCGAAAACCTGCTCACTAAAGAATATCTGGAGGGAATAACAACGGAGATATTGGAAGCTTCAAGAGTAACACAAGCAGGAGCTGTAGAGATATCTCGATCTGGAGCACTCGTGATTCAGTATAAGGATTTTAGAATAGTTATCACCCACCCACCATTTTCTGATAATTATGAGATCACAGTAACTCACCCGATTATAAAATTGGCATTGGAAGAATACAAAATTTCTGAAAAACTTATGCAGCGCTTTTCTTCACATGCGGAAGGCATATTGATTGCAGGATCTCCTGGTTCAGGAAAGAGTACGCTTGCATCAAGCCTTGCTGATTTTTATTCAAAGAAAGGAAAAATAGTAAAAACATTCGAATCACCAAGAGACCTTCAGGTAAATGACAAAGTAACACAATATACACAGCTAGATGGCAGTTTTGAAAACGCTGCAGACATTTTACTTCTAGTCAGACCGGATTACACTATCTATGATGAAGTTAGAAGATTTCATGATTTTAGAGTTTTTTCAGATTTAAGGCTTGCAGGAGTCGGAATGGTTGGAGTGGTTCATGCAAATGCACCCCTTGATGCAATACAAAGATTCATTGGAAAAGTAGAACTGGGCATGATTCCGCACATCTTAGATACTGTAGTATTTGTCAAAGCTGGAGACATAGCAAAAGTATACGAATTGGAGTTCAAAGTGAAGGTTCCAACAGGCATGACTGAGCAAGATCTTGCAAGACCGGTCATAGAGGTAAGAAACTTTGATGACCACAATTTAGAATACGAGATTTACACCTATGGTGAGGAAAATATCGTCATACCAATATCAAAGGAAGCTAAAAGTGGCGGTATTGAGAAGCTTGCAGAATCAAAAATAAAAGAAACCATACGCAGGTTTGACTCTAATGCAGAAATTGAGATATTATCAAATGATAGAATTAAAGTCAAAGTAGACAAGGATGCCATTCCGTCTATCATAGGTCGTGGAGGCTCTACTGTAAATGAGCTTGAAAAAATACTAGGAGTTCACATCGATATAGAACCAAAAGAAGAATCTGAATCACATGATTATTCTAGGACACAATTTGACATGTCAGAATCTGGAAACAACATAATTTTTGAAACAAATGAATCCAACACAGGATCCGATGTTGACATTTATGTAAACGACAGACATTTGACTTCGACACGTGTAGGAAAAAGAGGCAGAATAATAATTTCAAAAAAATCTTCGGCTGGAAAAAGAATAATCAATGCCGTAATGTCAAAAAGCGATATTAGATTAGTAATACGCTAGCCATCAAAGATTTCCAAAATTCTAGGATTTGATTTTAGAAAAGTAACAAATTTTCTTAATTGCTTTATGGTTTGTGGATTCAAGTGGTGTTCTATTCCTTCAACGTCTTGATTTGCAATTTCATGATTTATTCCAAGTATCTTGAAGAACTCTAAGAGTATCCCATGTTTTTGTCTTACCGTCTCTGCAAGCGCATTGCCTTTTGGTGTCAAGTTTATTCCACGATACTTTTCATATTTTAGATATCCATTTTCGTCAAGTTTTTGCAGCATTTTGGTTACAGATGGAGCGCTGACGTTTAGGTATCTGGATATCTCAATAGTATTTGCATATCCTTTCAATTCTACAAGCTCTGATATGACTTCAAGATAGTCCTCGATTCTTGTAAAATCAACCTTTGTCGATTTATGGGCCTCTTTTATTGACTCAAGCCTTTCAGTGTTTTTTTCTTTCACTCAATTAGGTGAACAATAAAACGATATAATCTGTTCCCTTGGTAAAAGATCTTTACCTTGAGGTGATTGATCTTTTGCATGGAATCTTAATTATTAATATTACAAGGCAGTACCAAATGGATGAAGGACTAAAGAACGGTATTGATAAAATTAAGAGATTAAGCGATTCACTCAAGAGACGTACCGAGGTGTACTCGTCTCTTGTCGCCATGGATGATAAAGGCACTGCAAGAGCACTAGGAGCCCTTCAGCGTGCTCCGGCACCAGGTAAGAAAATTCAAAAAGTCGGATTTATCCTTCTCTTTTCGCCAGACCCTTTTACCACCTTTGCCGGCCCGCCCTTGATAATTGCAGGCAAGTATCTTGACCGTGTGTACAATGGTGCGACAATCAAAGACATTGGAACTCAGACCAAAGACTTTGCTAGTCACATGACTAGTATCAAAGACACAATGCGTTAGTTCTTGTGAATTTGTTGCATTAGTTTTTAACTAGATATTTTACCATATTTTTTGTGGCAACAAGAGCCCAAGTTTTAGTACCCATAGCCATAGCGGCTGTAATAATTGGCGTAGTTGGCGTTCTTACAATACCTGCAGATTCCAAGCTTGCTGAAGTTAAGTTTCCTCGAGGAACAATAAAAGTAGACAATGTTGTGCTGGATGTGCAAATTGCAGAAACTGACGCGCAAAAAACAAGAGGATTAATGTTTCAAAACCAACTACCAGACAATCAGGGAATGATTTTTGTATTTTCACAAGAACAGGTAGTGCCAATATGGATGCTAAACATGCAGTTTCCTTTAGACATAATTTGGTTTGACAGTAACGGAAATTTGGTACATATAGAAAAAGATGTGCCTCCATGCAAATCAGCACTAGAAACGGCTACATGTACCGTACAAAATGCAGATGGAAAAAAGGCAAAATATGTATTAGAAGTAACAGCTGGTTTTGCAGATAAATTTCACATAACAAAGGATTCCAAGCTTGAGATAATTTCTATCTAGTATTATTTTCCATGGATTGTTGCATGTATGCAAAAGCAAATTTTATCTCATCAACAGTGGCTTCATCCTCCAATGTACTAACATCACCAATTTTTTCATTTGTAGATACTGCCTTGAGCAGTCTTCTCATTATTTTTCCGCTTCTAGTCTTTGGCAATTTAGAAACAAAGTACATCCGATCAGGTGTTGCAATAGAGCCTATAGTTTTTCGTATGTGATTTGTCAGCTCTTCTTTTAACTCACTGCTAGGTTCCACACCTTCCTTTAAAACTATAAACGCCAAAATTACCTCGCCTTTTATTTGATGTGGTATTCCACAAACTGCGGCTTCGGCAACTGATTTGTGCGAAACAAAACCACTTTCCAATTCTGCTGTTCCCAGTCTGTGTCCTGCAATTTTTAGTACATCATCTGCCCTTCCAAGCATCCAGATATACCCGTCTTCATCTCTTATTGCAAAATCTCCAGGATAATACATCGTATGATATTTTGACCAGTAAACAGACTTGTATTTTTCATCGTCATTCCACAAGGTCAGAAGCATTCCTGGCCATGGCTGCGTTACCACAAGGTACCCCTTGGAACCATCACGTGTTCTCTTTCCGTTTTCATCTATTACATCAATGCTTATTCCTGGAATAGGTCTTGTTGCGGAGCCTGGTTTTAGTGGAATGGTTTCAAGACCAGGTACAGGAGATATCATTATACCACCTGTTTCTGTCTGCCACCACGTATCTATGATTGGGCATTTACTTTTTCCAATAATTTCAAAATACCATTTCCATACTTCTGGATTAATTGGCTCTCCCACTGTTCCAAGTAATCGCAAGCTAGAAAGATCATTTGAGTTTGGCAGATCATTTCCATATTTCATAAACATTCGCAGCGCAGTAGGTGTCGTATACAGGATAGTCACCCTGTGTTTTGATACAATTTGCCATATTCTTTCAGGTGTTGGATAGTCCAGTGCGCCTTCATACATTACCTGTGTAGATCCATGCAGAAAGGGGCCATATGCAATGTAGCTATGACCTGTGACCCATCCAATATCAGCAGTACAAAAATAGACGTCATCTTGTTTTATATCAAAAACCCATTTGAAAGTGCTGTAAATATGCGTAAGATAACCACCGGTTCCATGCAACACTCCCTTTGGTTTTCCTGTAGTTCCTGATGTATACAAAATGTACAGCGGATGTGCGCTGTCAAGTTTTTCTGGCTCGCAGTAAATTTCTGATCCGCTCATAAGAGATCCCCATTTCAAATCTTTTTTGGTATAGCTTATGATATTTTTTACATTCTCTACTACAATTACATTTTGTACAAAATCAAAATTTCTAATAGCATCATCAATTGTTTCTTTTAGTTTGATTATGGTACCGCGTCTTCTCCCGCCATCTGCAGTAATTACTATCTTGGATTTTGAATCATCCACTCTATCACGTATAGACTGGGAGCTAAACCCTGAAAATATTACGGTATGAATTGCGCCTATTCTGGAACAGGCAAGCAGTGATACTACTAGTTCAGGAATCATTGGGAGATATACTGTTATCCTGTCTCCTTTTCCTACTCCTAGTGATTTGAGTACATTAGAAAACCTGCAGACCTGCTCAAGCAGCTGTTTGTATGTGATATTTCGAGTATTACCATCCTCGCCCTCCCATATTATTGCCAATTTGTCAGGTGTTTTCTTGACTATTACATCAAGTGCGTTGTATGAGACATTCGTCTTCCCACCTACAAACCACTTAGCAAAAGGAGGATCCCATTGTAATACCGAGATCCATTTCTCAAACCAGAAAAGATTGTCTGCTTGTTCCTCCCAGAACTTGATCGGATCATCTAACGCGTGCTTTCTTGTCTTGTCATCATGATTTCCAAGACCTATCTCATATCTAGATTCCAACAAAATGCCTTGTTTTTAATCTCAAAAAAAGGTTCGCCCAAAAATAGGTTGGGAGCGACTGTATCCCACCAGACAGATTAAGATGAAATTCTCTTAAGCCAGTCTGTATCTTGAGTTGTGTCTTCATCACCATCAGCTCCAATTGCTACGGGCTTTGGTGTTGGTACTGTTGGAGAACCATCTGCAACCCCTTGGCCTGCAGTTATTGGAGTCGTTGGCTGAGAAGGAGAGGATTCTACTTTTCCAAGGTAAGAAACGGCGGCTGAATGAACATCCTGTTTAGGACTCTGTTTTCGCTCCAAATGTTCAACTGAAAGATCGTTGATGCGACGTTGGATGTTTGCTATCTCTGCTTTCTCATGTTCTATGTGTTCTATTATTTCGACAGTGTGCGTTTTGACTAGCTCGTACTTGGCGTCAGAAATTTCGTTGCTTTTGTTTTGCAACTTGGCATCAAATCTCAGCATCTTTATTGATTTTAGCTGACCTTCAAGTTCGGCCATTCTTTTTTCTAGCTTTTCTTTTATCTGTCGTTCTGTGTCTTCCAGAGTGAGCAATTTCATCTTGTATCGTTCATGAATCAATTCAGCATCCTCTTTCATATCGTCGTTTTCAGATACGATGTCTATCAATGCACGTATACGACTTAGTGTAAGGCTCTTTTCTCGCAATAATCGTTGAGCATCTAATCTCCATCTAGGAATGTAGATTACGAATTGCCCTTGGACGACTAGTTGTTCGAATGGTATCTGTCTAAGTCCTTCAGAACCGCAATCGACTCCAACGGTTTGTACACTTCCGTCAAAATCAGTTATTGTTCCTACAACTTTGCCGACATAAGTGCCGTACATGTCTTTTACTTGCTTGCCGATAAACTCGATCTCTTCCTTGCTCATTAGGTAGAGATTTTAAATTCAATATAATCGACAAAGTGTTAACAAGCTTTCAAATTTTTGTAAGATCATTTTAGCTAATTTTTTGGCATTTTTGCTATTTTTCTTCAAATTTGAGTAATTTTATAATCACCAAAGTTGTATTGGTCCAATAATGATCACAAAAGAAGAACTAGATGAGATCCTGCATTTTGTATCAAAAAGATGGATTGACATGAGCCGCGATGTAAACCACCGAGCCTTTGCAAACATGCCAACAGATTTTTGGATGAACTCTATTGGAGGAACTGCCGGTACTGGAAGATGGGTTACTACACTAATGTACACCGAAGATGAAAAAGAAGCAGAGTCATTCAAAGAAGTTTTGCTAAGATGGCAGGCAAGACGCAACACATTAGAAAAACCATCGGATCTAATACAGATAGGAAAAAAGTAGATTATTTATAATTGGGCAACATTCAAACCATGTTGTCTGAATTTTCAGAATCTGAAAAAGAGATTCTCTTAAAACATTTTTCAAATGTTGACGATAACGTATTTGCGATAATTACTCCAAGACAGGTAGATCGCGGCGCACTGATGTCAAGATACAGCAGGACAGACAAGAGCATGCGCCGTGTTTTTCTTGATGAATTTTCCCAAAATGAAAACCGCGGCGAGGAGTTTTACAACAAGGTTTTGCTAGAATATGGTGATGATTCCGTTGCAGAGCTTGGCGAGGCCCAAATTGCAATCGAAGCAATATCAAATATTGCGGTAAAAAAAATTGAAGATCGAAGAATTGGTTTATCGTATCTTGAAAAATCATCAAGATACGTAGCATGGGACAAGAAGGTCAATGGACAGTACAAGTTTTACAGAGATCCCAAGATTGACAATTCAAAGTATGCAGACCAGTATCTAGAAGCATGCAACTTGGACTTTGACACATATACAAAAAACATCCAGCCCATGATTACATACGTACAGGAACGTGACCCCATAGAAAAACAAAGGTTTCGAAACTCTAGGGGAGACGAAGTACTCTTTACAAGACTAGTACATGAGGAGGACGTAAAATCAGCTATAAGAATATACAATGCCACAATAAGGGCAAAGGCACTTGATGTTCTACGAAGCATACTTCCTGCCTCAACGCTTACCAATGTGGGGGTAACAGGAAATGGGCGTGCATTTGAGTACCTGCTCACTATACTATATTCATCAAACCTAGATGAAGAAAAAGAGATTGCAAGAAAAGCACACAACGAACTGAACAAGACAATAAAATCATTTGTCAAGCGTGCAGACGACAAGCACGGAAAGAGCTTGCAGAAATATCTTTTTGATACAAAAAAAGCATCAGACGACTTATTCAAAAAATACGTGAAAAAAAATACCAATCAAAACGATCTTGTGGAATTGATTAGCTTTGAGCATGAAAAAAGAGCTGAGGAATATATTATTGCATCAATTCTTTACGAACAGGCACAAGGAGCATCATATCAATCAATTTTGTCAAACGTCAAAAAAATGAATTATGTTACAAGAAAAAAAATTATTGGCAAATTTGTCAAGCTACGCCAAAATAGAAGACAGAGACCATCACGTGCATTTGAAATGACAGAGTACACTTTTGATTTTCTTACCAACTTTGGAATGTTCCGCGATCTTCATAGACACAGACTGCTAACACTTGAACGACAGCTACTGACAACAAATCACGGATATACCATTCCAAAAGAAGTAATCGATATAGGAATTAAAAAAGACTTTGAAGACTGCATGTACAAATCAAAAGAAGTTTTTAGTTTGTTGCAAAAAAATCTCCCAGAACAGGCCCAGTATGTAGTAAACTTTGCATACAAGTATCCATATTTTATGAAACTAAACTTAAGGGAAGCTACACATTTAATTGAACTAAGAACAGTTCCACAGGGACATCCAGATTATAGAAAAGTAGCTCAAAAAATGTTCCAAAAAATAAAAAAGGTGCACCCAAATCTTTCCAGAATAATCAAATTTGTAGACATGAAAAAGTATAAGCTTGAAAGGCTGGAATCTGAAAAAAAAATAGAGGAAAAGCGCAAGAGACTGTCATGACTACATTTTTACGATTACAAGGTATTATACCAGCATGAAAATCTTTGTGACAGGCGGCAGTGGGTTTATAGGGAGATATACGGTAGTTGCATTACTAAAAGCAGGTAACAGTGTAACCATCTACGATAATCAATACAACAGTTCCAAAACTACTGTAAGGTACCTCATAGAGAAAGGCGCCAAATTTGTTAAGGGGGATATTACTAACTACAAACAAATTTCAAGATCGATTTCTGGTTTTGATGCGGTAGTACATCTTGCAGCTCAAATAGATGTACAAGAGTCTATTCGCGATCCGTTGTTTACGCATCATGTAAACACGACAGGTACGTTAAACTTACTCAATGCGTGCATAGAAAATAATGTAAAAAATATTGTTGCAGCATCAACTGCAGCCGTATACGGTGAATCTGCAAAGCAGTCCATTTCAGAAAACTCGCCTGTAAATCCAATCTCGCCTTATGGTGTAAGCAAGTTATCCATGGAATTTTATCTGAAAGTGTTTTCTAGTTACCATGATCTGAATTGCGTTTCGCTACGATTTTTTAATGTCTATGGGGCTGGTCAGTCAGATGCATATGCAGGAGTAATTACAAAATTTGTAGATTGTATACAAAAAAACAAGTCGCTTGTGATTTTTGGCAACGGTTCCAACACGCGTGACTTTGTTTCAGTAAGTGATGCTGTATCTGCAATTCAACTTGCGTTAGAAAAAATAAAAGGTAAAAAAGGAAACTGTTACAACATTGCAAGTGGAAAATACACAACGATAAAGGATCTTGCGGATACGATGATATCAATTTCTAGAAAACCACTTCAAATAAAATACCAAAAAGCTAGAAAGGGTGATATTAGAAAAAGTCAGCCTACAATATTACTTGCTAAAAAAGAACTTGGGTACAGACCAAAGATAGATTTGCAGGATGGATTACAGGAATTAATTAAGGCAATTTAAAATAAAGAAAAAATCATCTGTAAAAAAATCTATGCAGACCAATCTGATTCGTTTCTAGGTTTCCAGCATGAGCTGTGATACCATTTATCACCACATATGACAACACCTGAAACAAGTGCAACCTTATCATTACATTTTGCACATTTTGGAACTGGCATCTTTAGAACCTGAGCACTTTTTTCAGTGTTCTCACGTATGGGACTTATTGTCTGCATGAACATCAGATATTATTTCAGTTATAAAAGAACCTGTAGTCATATTGACATACATACAAAATACACCATGAATTTCATTCTAACTATTTTGTTAATTTTCTTATTTCTAATCGTCTCAAGGTTTTACTGTTTGGCATCAAAAAACGGGTCAGAAACTGTATAAATAGCGGTAAAAAAGGATTGAAAATTAATGTTAGATCAATAGATGATATGCATAATAGTACTTCATCTTGTTAACCATTGGTTCTTTTTATAATTCCACAGTGCAGGAAAGATTAGCCAAGAAGTTACAAAAGCAGTAATTAAATTCATTAGAGGTTTGTAAATCCAATACTTTGTTTTCTTATCTCTGAACTTGTAATCCATACCATGCCCTATTGATAACAACTGCATTCCTGTTAGATATAACAATGGTATTTGCCAGTTATGATGAATGATTGGCAGATAGACAAACACTGTGGTAATTATGAATGGTGTGATAAATGCCATCATAAAATCCATATAAAATATAATAGACATGATAGGATTTCTTCGCCAAAAAAATGAACTAACAAAAAAGTTAACTCTGGTAGTACCTTTTTTCCAGCGTTGTTGTTGTCTTAGAAAACCTTTTAGTTTTTCAGGTACGTCGGTAAAGACTACAGCACTTGCAACGTATGCAGCTTTCCATGTTACCAGAGATTGTGCTGTCAGACCCCTATCCTCTGCGTCATCATATGCAGCCATTGCTTCCAATGCTTTGTGAGAAAAGGCAGGAAGACTAGCATAATTATTTATCAATTCTTGTTTTCCCCATTTTGGTGACACTACAAATGTAGTAAGTTCTCTGTCCTCACTATCATGAATTTTTGAACGTACCCAAAATGGAATATATCCTTCAATAGCTTCTCGGCGATATCCTGCCAAACATCCTGAACAACACATTACACACCCAAAAACACTTTCCGTGGTTTTTCGAATATTAAATGAATAATCATACCAGACATCTTGACATTTTGTAAGTATGTTCTTTCCAGCATTCCATGCCTTGGCATACCCAACTATAGCGCCTATCTTTACATCAGCATTGAAAGTCTTCATGATTTCAGTGATTGCATTTTTTTCAATTACGCTGTCTGAATCAACTAATACAATGTATTTTCCTGTTGATTTGTAAAATGCAAGAGCTACTGCCTTTCTTTTTCCCTCATTATTTTTATGTACCACTATTAATTTCGGGTATTTCTTTTTCAATCGATCCAGTATTTCTTTTGTTCCGTCATTACTTCCATCATTTACCGCTATTACCTCCAGATTTTTGTAGGTTGAAGAGTAAACCGCATCAACGACAATTTCTATCATTGATTTTTGATTATACACAGGTATTATTACGCTTACAAGCTCATTTCCAACTTTACCCCGGGCAGGATTTTTATAAAAAAACCATCCAACTAAAAGATATAGCATTCCATACAATGGTAATATGTTGGAATAGATAAGTAACGGTTCTCCCAAAGCAAATCCAAGTTCTATGTTATTTACTATAACATATGCAAGGCCAACTAAAATTCCAATTCTTACCATTATGGCAATTTTACTTACCCGAATTTTACCGTCAGCAGTTATTTGCTGATTAGAACAATTTTGTTGTATTCCTTGTTCAAGTTCACTTTGAGGTACTAGTGTCAATTTAGTTCAATCCCCCGTCTGTCAGGTTAAGACCGGTAATCTCTGAAACAGTTAGAAATTGAACTCGCTGTGCCTTTAGATGAGAGATAACATCGTCAATGGAATTAAGAGAATCAGAGCTATCAAATTTAATTAAAATTGGGTTTGGAGAATGTAATGAGTGTAGAAGATCAGCCGCCAATGATGATCCATTGTATGTGTCAAGATCAAATTTGATGAATTGCCCATTGTAATATTTATTGTAATGATCAACATATGACAAATCTGCAAGTATTCCTGCTTTTGTTAAGAGGGAGTAAATGTTCTGATCCGTTTTTCCATAAGGCGCTTTGAATAATTTTGAGTTAACACCGGCAGCATTATCTATTGACTTTTTTCCAGACACTACCTCGTTAATTTGTTCTTCATAATCAGTTATGTTTGTAAGATCGACATAATGAAATGTTTCACTTCCAATGTCTACTCCATGTGGTAGATTTTTAAAACATCCCGGATAACTTGATGCTATATCTCCTGGAGCAAATATAGTTGCACTAATGTCATATTTTTTTAATATAGACGAAACCCCGTCACACCATTGTGGCAAATTGTTTTCATTGTTGATCTCAAAGCTTAACAGTACAGGTTGCTGCTTAGTTGCATTAATGAGTGGTGAAAGTATTATCAAGACTCCAAAAGAAAGAACTATAGCTGTCGCTATGATGCTAGCATATTTGATCCTCAATTTTCATTACCTGTGTGTGATTAGTGGCAATTCACCCGATGCCTTTTGCATCAAATGGAATCTGTATTGTTGATCTATCATTTTTGCAGCACGGACAAGACTTGTAACTACAACATTATTTGAAAATTCAAGAAACATTTGACTGTCTTTTGGAAGACAATGTCCGCCAATTCCATCCCTAGCATCAAGTATGTGGATGTTCCATTTTGTGTTTATGGACTCTCTTAATTCTTTGAAATCGACATTAGTATAATCACAAATCATCTTTAATTCCTCAGCAAAGGCTATTTCTAAAAATCTATACGAGTTTTCAACAGTTTTTGTTAATTCTGCAACTCGTACTGATTGTACTATATGTAGTGGAATGTTTAGTTTATCACCGTAAAAGCCAATAGCCTCATTAATACAACACGTTCCGCACCCTCCAAGAACCCTAGTTTGACACACGCCATGTTCTTTCTTCTCATGTATGTAGAACCTATGAGGAACATGTACTACATGTAATCTATGTTTTAGAATTTCAATAATTTTTTCACAAGTGCCTGCAGTTATAGTACTGTCTATTCCTACCAATGCACCTTTTTTGCCTTCTACAGATATTTTCTGGATTATTTGATACATTCCATCCAAGTATGGAACAAACATGTTTTCGGGATTATGTGTAGATATACATATTATATAATAGTCATAGTTTTCAAAATTTTCAGAATAGTTTTGAATTATACCATCTTTCAAAGCTTGTTTTACTGCTTTTTCTGATATATCGTATCCATCTACTTTGAGACCAAGCGATGTCATGTATTCAGCATTACTGTACCCTATTTGACCTAATCCAATTATCAGAATCTTTTTGTCAAATGATTTGTTTTTATTTGACATTTCTTTTACTCCTTATTTTCCAACACAAATTATGGTACCATTGATCACCATAAATGATCGCTCCACTTATGAGTTCCACTTCATCATTGCATTCTGAACATTTTTCAATCATGCATAGTTTTGTTGGCATAAATGCATTTGTAGATCGTGTGTATGTGTGATGTTCAATCTCATGGGTTGCCATTTCTTTCACAAATGAGAAAATTATAATTAAAGAATGCGTATTATTTTGACATATGATAGATAAGTAATTCTTAAATTAAATAATTGTAGACACATAAAATTTTTCTGACAAAAATTATTTCGTAATTGCATGATGTAATTCATAGCACATACATACAGATCATGCAATTTAGAAATTACTGGCGCCAGGTAAGTAGATAAGCGTTTTGTATGTCCACTATGAACAAAATTTACATCGTGAATCTTAGACCCGACATACAATGCGGTTGCCGGTATGCAGCCCCGAACGGGTCCAAGTCCGCCTCAAAAATTTGATTTTTGGGTGATGTTTTCAACTTTCTAATCCTAATCTGTGATTCAAAATGATAAACTTTTTGGAAATGATCCATTTTGTTAGTTTGGACCTAAAATTATGCCATTGTGGGAATGGGTCTCAACAAATCCATACCCTCAAGAGATTTAGGTCAATTTATTGATCTTGTTTTTATATCTAAAATTATTTATCTGCCTTATGAAGCTACAAACGGTTAGGGTACAGAGCTACAAATCAATAATTGACTCGGGCACCGTTGAGATTGAGTCAAAAATCACTACTTTAGTTGGCATGACAGAAGCAGGAAAAAGCTCTTTCCTAAGAATGTTATCTGGTATAGATAAAAACATTGTATTTCAAGAAAATGAATTGCCTAACGGTTCTAACATATCACAGAAATTTACTAATAATGAAATAACTGCAAAAGACATCTTACAACTAACTGTCACCTATGTGATAGAAGAATCTGACAAGAATATTCTTCCAAATGAGTTCAAGAATATTACAGGAATTACAATAAAGCGATATTTTGACGTCCACTTTGATATAGAGCCTATAGGAGAATATCAACCGATTTCATTCAGTCTGCAAAAAGATATTGACACAATAAACCAAATCCTCCAAAACTTATCAAACATTTTTTCAAATAATGAAGGCAGATTACCTACAATTACTCCACATCGTGAAAACTTTATGAAAGCCATTGAAAATTTAAAACAAACAACTTTTACAAACTTAAAAGAAGTTGATATTTCGATTCAGTCTTTGAATAATGTTATTAATACAATACCAAAAGATGCACCACTTCAAAATGACTTTAATCTACAGATAAATGAATTAAACAACGCGCGTAAAAGTTTGGGTAATTCAATTGCAGAAGATCCAAAAAATAAACTATATGAATTAATTCCAAAACCACTTTACAAGGATAAAGTATTCAAATTAGAAGATAAAATTTCTGTAGATGAATTCATAGCAAATCCTTCCAAATCCACCACCTTTCATTGTCTTGCCGTAATAGGTGGGCTTAACCCAAGTGGCGTTCAGAACATAAGAAAAAGAGACTTGGCGGCTCAAAACAGCTATTTCGAAGTAGTTTCAAAAAATCTAAGTGATCAATTAAATTCTTTTTGGACACAAGAGAATTATACGTTCAAAATAGGGATTAAGGGGACTGATCTATCTTTTACAGTTTTGGATAAAACAACTGGTAAGGAAACCTCTGTATTGGAACGAAGTGAGGGCTTTAAATGGTGGACTGCTTTTTTCTTGGATTTATCACTTTCACTTGCGTTAGGCAGTTCAGGAACCAACATACTGTTGCTTGATAATCCTGCAACAGAATTACATGATGAGGGTAAGGGTGATGTTCAAAAATTTTTAACAAAAGTTGCTAATACTGGGAAACTCCAAATTATATACGCAACCCATGAGCGCGCACTCATAGATCCATGGAGAATTGAACGAATAAGACTGGTAGAAAAAAGACCAGAAGGAACACAAATTGAAAAGGTAAGAACGGAAACGAAAGGAGATCTTCTTAACAGGATTAGAAGGAGCATCGGCTCCCCTGCTAAGTATTCGTTATTTGGTGCCCCTAGGACAATTGCTTTCGAAGGAATAAGTGACATACTATTTTTCTCTGCATTTAATGAATACTTGGAACAAATTGACAAACCATTCTTGAATAAGGACTGGTATTCCATTAATGCTTTTAATGGTGTTAGTAAAGCTCCTGAATTTTGCAGTCAATATAAAAACTTGGGATTAGATTTTGTTGTAGTGATAGACAGTGGTAGTGCTACTAAGAATATGAAAGACGAATTGCAAAATGGCGATTTTGAAAAATTTTTTATTGAAATTAAAGATATTGTAAACAAGCAAGAAGCAGATATTGAAGATCTAATAGAACCAACACTTTATCATGAAGCATTTGTAAAGGCTTATGAAAAATTTCTAGAATCTCTTCCAAGATTTTCAGAAATAGAAAAAATGGGTAAGAGTAAGAAATGCATTACCAAATATAATGAATGGTTCGATTCTATAGGTAAAAAGGGAGCTTTCAATAAAACACTAGTAGCAAATCAAATGTTCCAAATCTTAATGAAAACCTATGATGGTCAGATAGACAAAGATGCAGTCACAAAGACATGCGACAATTTTACAAAATTGATAAACAAAATCCAAGAAAAATTTGAAAAAAATGTATCTTGAATTTTTGGGTAGATGATTATACATCAATCTGAAAGATAGTGTTAGAACTGAACCTACAAACTCATAATTGGGTCAAACTACGCCAAGATAGTAGCGAATCTTACCAGACTCACACCATGTCATTTCAAATACAGTCTGGGCAAGAAAAGTATAGAAAATAAAGATCTAACATTCAAATTGAATGCAAAATAATCTTTAAACAAGTGCAATTTCTGTATCATGTGAGTCTAAATGAGTGCGGTTGATATTGAATTTCCAAGTCTGGACGGTGTACGCCTAGGTGGGACATTATCAATAGCAGAAAAAACACGTGGACTCTCTATCTTAGTACATGGTATTACAACGGATAGAAATGAAGATGGATTCTACACTGACTTGGCAGATTTGCTTAACAAACAAGGAATATCTTCATTGAGGTTTGATTTGCGAGGTCATGGAAAGAGTGGTGGTAAATACGAAGAAGTGACATTATGTGGAGTTATGAATGATATTGGAGCTGCTGTTAACGAATTACATAGATCTGTGAAAAGTGACGAAAAAAGAATTGTTCTAATTGCCGCAAGCTTCGGTGCAGGCTTGTCTGCACAATGGTGCTCAGAACATCTCTCCGAAGTGTCTACATTAATTCTTCTTAACCCATTACTTGATTATGGCCTACGTATGTTGTATTCAAAACCATTCTGGAATGGTACTAGACTTACTGATGACGGAATAAAAGAACTTGCTAAGAAGGGATGGTTGCCACATGGAGAATTTAGAATGGGTCGCCCTTTGATCGATGAATTGCCATTCATAAGACCGTATGAGAAAATGGCCGGAATAACATGTCCAATATTAACAATACACGGAGATCGGGACAGTAGTGTTCCAATAGAAATAGCTCGACGATATGGTTTACCAAATAAAAATTGTGAATTTGTTGCAATTGAAGGAGCTGAACATGGTTTTACATATCCTGACGATGAAAACGGAACACACCCAGAGACAATTCGGTTCCAAAACATAGTGTTCAGCAAAATTCTAAGTTGGATTGGAGCTAACCATGTCAAGTAAACCAAATCTGATAGGAACAGGACAATGGATTGATTCCAGAGTATATTTTGGAGAAAATGTTACAGTCGGTCATTGTAGTTGTATTGGATATCCCGAAGAAGGAGAAATAGAATGTAAAATATTGGATGGTGTTAACATTGGTGCTTTTTGTGTTATTTCTATGGGTGCTGTTTTAGAAAAAAAAGTAGAACTAGAACACTATTGCAGAGTAGATGGCAAAACTACGATAGGAGAAAATACAAAGTTACTATACGGTGCAAGAGTTCATTACAATGTTACAATAGGTCGTGATTGTATTATTAATGGAAATTGTGTTGACAGAACCAAAATAGGAAATGGTGTACGACATTTTGGACGTCTAATGCACATGCAGAGTGATACTAAAAGTGATTGGGAAACTACTGATGAACCATCTCCAGAGATCGATGATGATGTTCTGATAGGTGGTAATGCATTAGTTATTGGTGGAATAAAAATTGGTAAAAGGGTAAGAATTGGAGCTAATGCAGTAGTTTATGGAAACGGTTTAGAAATCGGAGAAGGAGCAAGAATTGGACCTGGTGTAGTCATTGGTGGGGTAAAAATCAGTAAAGGGGTAAGAATTGGAGCTAATGCAGTAGTTCGTGGGAAGGGTTTAGAAATCGGAGAAGGAGCAATGATAGAGGCTGGCGAGATTGTAAATCAGAATGTGCCGCCTAATACAAAATTTTTTGATGGAAGGATTCAACCCAATTACGCGAAGAAATGACAAAAACGAACAAAGTAATTCGAATATTTCTATCATACGCTTTCACACCAAAACAAGGAGCTTATACAAAAGATGAAATTCAGAGAGTTTTGGAGGAAGGAATAGATTCCGTAAAACAAAAGCTTGGTGAAAGAATTAGGAATTTTCGAATAGAAGCAGATTATGAGCTTACTGAATACGGAGGAATTCTTCGATCAGAGTTATTATCAAAAATTTCTAATGCTGATATTTTCATTGCAGATATCTCAGATAACAACCCTAACGTATTCTATGAGCTAGGATATATTGATGCGTTAAAAAAGCCAACAATAATCATAAAATCAAGAAAGGAAGAAGAACAATACCAAATACCATCTGATATTTCTGATAGGTTTTATTTGAAATATGATAAGATAACCGATGTTAAGGATAGACTCGCGGATTCTTTGAAAAAACGAATCGAAGAAGTACTTGAAGTTCCTCATTTAAGTTTAGATGATGTAAGACGTTTGTGGTTCGCAGAAGACGCATCAGTAATCAATGTGATAGGACCACCTAGCGAGACCAAGACTAAATTTTCAGAAGTGCAATCTCCAAACTACGTATATCTTGATCGTCTCGGAGATAAGGATGCAATGTTAGAGATTCTAATTCTACTTTCTAGACTTTACCCATCCGCAAAAATAAGAAAATTCATGGCAAAGGATTTTCAACCATCTATGCTTGATGAAAATATCGTAGTAGTTGGTGGACCTGGTGCTCCTGATGAGGTTTCAAATAGTATCTGCAAATTGATGACTGAGAAACTAAAATCAAGAATATCCTACAGTGATGATGGCGAAAAAATGTGTTTGAATGATGGAAAAGCATTCTCTTCAGAATATGACAAGAATCAAGAAATCATAACTGACTATGGATATTTTGGACGTATGCAAAACCCACTCAATCCGCGTTCTACCGTTATCTTAATTCATGGAATTCATACATATGGTGTATTAGGTTCTGCACGCGCATTTTCTGACCATGATCTTGCAACAAAAAACGTCCAGACTATTCTGGATGAGATTGGCTTAAATCCATATTTTGAGAGTTGGTTTCGTACCGATGTATTCAATGGAGTGGTGAAGATCCCTGAGATAAAGGATTTTTTACCTTATAACACAAAATAAAATTCTTGTCAAGAAAAAATAAATTATTTCATATCTGTACTTATGTAATAAAATCACTATTTTCGGTATCGCTGTCTGTCTCAGCCCCTTGTAGTGTAGAGACAAGAGACGGCTTTACTGCATAGGCATTAAGATTAGGCTTGAATCTTTTACTAACATCTGGTCGCGGGTGGTGGACACACATGGCAGATAGAAACTCATCAGCAGGAATTAAACTACGTTCAAAATGAGTATCGAGTAGCTTCTTGGCACCATTATATGTAATCATGTATGCAAAAGTACCAAAACTATATCCTGGTTTTACAATGTCTTCAAATAGCAATTCATCTTTTTGCAGAGGTTCTCGTCCTAGATACAGAAGTTCCCATTCTGGTAAATGATTTTTTAGTTTATCTAGAATTAATTCAAGTTTGGTACAAAACCCCTCTGAAAAAATAACATCATCTTCGAGAATTAATGATACATCGATATCTGTTTTTACAATATGATTCCAACAATGCAAATGAGTTAACGAACATCCAATCTCTCCTTTCTTTAGCGGTCTATTCCACCAAAAATTATCTGAATTTATATGCCATGGAAAAAGCGAAAAATTGTTTAGTATGTCCTTAGAAAGATTCCTTCCATCCACATCCATGCCCAAGTCGCTTGTAAATTCCACATCTAGAATATGCGGAATTATTGCACGTATTCTTTCTCGACGATCCGTTCTTCGTTTTAGATTAACAACAAATGTTTTGATGTTCATATGGAACTTTCAATGATGTTTCGATTCTTTTTATATAATATACCCTTCTAGAATTATCAAACGGTTTTTGCATTAATATAATACCTGTACATTTTCTTGTGGGTATTCAATAAATATTGGTGATATTACTCACAAAATCGTGAAGAAATTATTCTTCAAGAGGAGATCTGTCAATGATCAAGCATGATATTCGTAACGTAATACAATCATCTAAGGATGATCATATTGTATTCGAATTAATTGAGAGATTCGCAGATTTGGCAGATTCTCGAGATGATTTAATCTTCCTAATAGATTTACTCGAGCATCATGAGAATTCTATTGTAAGACATGAAGTTGCAGCACAATTGGTAGAAATTAGAATGAGAAAACCTCACTTATTTACAGATATGGACAGATTGGTAATGAATGCACTTGTAAAATGTGCTGTTAATGATAAAAGTACTACAGCTCGTCATGAAGCGATTGAAGCATTGGGATATGTAGGCGATTCGAAGGTATTAGATGTGCTAGAAAAATTAATTCAAGATAAAGAGGAGGATATTAAACACACTGCAAAAATTGCGGTTAATATGATAAAATTTAGGCTAGAGACAAAAACAGAGCCCTCTCAACTGTGGAAGGAAATGTTACACAGGTTTACTAATGGAACAAACAACAAAGAATAACTTATACTTTTTTGTTGTCTAATTATTTAAAAAGACAGTGCAAAATCTTCAGTTACAAATTAAATATACAACAGGACCACAATTAGGACAAATTCGATATACATGCAGATAGATACCCGTATTACCAGACTAGCGTACGTTTTGATTATTCCTCAGTTACTTTTGCATCACATATACTCTGATAATCACAAAACATACAGGCTTGGTAGCTTGGAGTAGGATCGAATTTTCCATCTAGAATTGATTTTAGCATTTCTCTTATTGGTTTGAGAGCTTCATCCACCTGGTCTTGTGTGATATCATAGGTTACTGTTCTGTGTTCAAGGTAAAATAATGAGGCCCTTTTTGGTAGTTTGCCGTACAGCTCCTTCACTCCTAAAGCATAGATGTTCATTTGCGGATCTGTCTTTATCGTATTCTTTGATTTTTTGACACTGCCCGATTTGAAATCTATAATTTCTAATTCTCCTTGAGGATTTTCTTCTACCCTATCTATCCTACCAGTAAATTGTATTCCAGCTATTTCTGTTTGAAATTCCTGTTCTAATGCTAACACTTTGTTAAGTGTCTTGGCTTCCCATTCAAGGTATGTCTTTATCATCTCTTTTGCTCTATCTGAGGATCTTTTTTGTTCAGTTTTGTTTTCAAATGATCTAAACATCATGCTTTCTGATAGCACTTTCATTGCTTCCTTTTCTGTTGGTTTGATCCCCTTTTCTCTTAATTCTGCAAGCTTTTCTACAACTTTATGAATGGTACTTCCAAGGTCAAGAGTTGAGCTGGATGGCGAAGGGACTCGGAGTATCTTTTGAAACTTGAACTTTAATGGGCAGTCTGCATATGTGTTTATGCTAGTAGGAGACAAAATGAGATCCTCCTTTTTGATTGAGGGCTTCTCCTCTAGATCAAGAGGTATGTCTAATCTGATGTCAGAAAAATCAACTTTGAGTACGTCTTTTGGATCAAATTCCTTGGTGGTGCCATACTTTTGATAGTGCTTTACCCTAGCTAATTCTATTATTCGGTAAATTGCAGTTTGTAGGTTCATTTGATTAATAGAACGTACTGCCTCATCTTGTATCTCTTGTTTAATCCTCTCGACCATTTCCTCGGGTTGTAGATCTATCTTTCCTGAGCCACTGAACTTGGAAAAATCAATTAGAGGATTCTTGTCAAAATTAATTTCCTGCAGGAATTGGGATGGATTTTTATCATTTTTGATTTGTCCGTATCTTTTTGCATATGTGATATGGAGAAGGTTTTTTGCTCTTGTCATTGAAACGTAAAATAACCTTCTTTCTTCCTCAATGTGAAGGCTCTTCTCGTCCATTTCTCGCTTTATTCCTTTTAGTAGATCTTTTGGAACATGGAATTTTCTTTCTTTATAGTTTGAAGGAAACCTGTCTTCTGCAAGATCAGTTACAAAAACAACTGGATACTCTTTGCCCTTGCTCTTGTGCATGGTCATTACATGTACAGTATCTTCAAACTCCAATCCTTCTTCCAATTCAATGTCAAACTTTCCAAGCACAGAAAGATGATCTATAAAATCTGATAATGTGCCATCAGGGTTAAGGGCTTGATAATCTCTGGAAATTTCAAGTAACTTTTCTAATAACATTCGATTTCTCTTGTTCTGTGGAGTTTCAGATTGAATGGTTTTTTTGTACAGATCAGAAATTGACATCATGATGTGATATACCAAATCACTTACTGTCATGGTACTTTCCAGCTTGACAATTTGGTCTATCTGTTCAATTAGATCCTTGATCTCAGCTTTTTGTGTGACTGGAAGTGCATCACATGACCTCATCGATTCTAACACAAAATCGATATTGCTGTCATCAAACTGCTGTGACATCTTTCGTGCATTCTCGTTTATTATGGCAACATTTTGTTCAGAGATTCCATGATTTTTCATTAATCGGTAGAGCTCAATTCCTGCACTAGTTGGAGAGTTTGCGATTTTCAAGTAAGCCAACATCTCCATTACTATTGCGGCTGAGAAGATGTTTGATTCACCGATGAAAGTGGTAGGAATTCCATATGATTTCAGGGCTGTGGCAAACTTTTCACCCTCTACCTTCCTGCGTGAGAGAATGGCAAAATCTCGGTATGTTAATGGACTTGGGGGACCATCTCGGCGTATGATAGGTTTTCCTACAAGATCTCTTATTGTTTGGACGATATATTCAACTTCGGCAACCTCATCTGCACATTCTACTGCCTTTACTTTCTCGCCATCTTCCTCTTCAGAAAACAGCGATCTCATTTTACGACCAGGTATGGCATCGAGGAGTTTGCTTGCTACATTGACTATGTTTTTGGTACTGCGAAAGTTTCTGTTTAGCTCAAGCTCCGTTGCATTCTTAAAATGGTTCCTAAAATCGTCAAAGATACCCAAGTATGCTCCCTGAAATTTAAAGATGGATTGGTTGTCATCGCCCACCACTGTTACATTTCGATCTTTTGTCAGCATTTTTACGATTTGAAATTGAGCGTAGTTGTTGTCTTGGAACTCGTCAACTAGAATGTACCTATACATTTTTTGATATTGGGTCAATACAAGTGGTTTATTTTGAAACATCTTGACGGTTTTTGTAACCATGTCATCAAAATCAATGACTGCCTTAGTCTTTTCATATTCTTCGTATTTCTTGTAAACCTTATTCAGATCTAAATGCTTGAGAAGATAATCCCTCTCCTCCTCAGAAATTTCTTCTTGGAGTCTTTTGTCTATATATTCCTGAAATTGCAGGGGCGTTATCATCTCCTCTTTAAAATTACTTATTGCCTCAAGCATTGCTTCTATTATTGAAACTTGATTATTTGTCACCTCGACATTTTGGAAATTAAAGCTGTCAAGATTTCTCAAACCCCAGACAAGTTGAGATGGTTTTTTTAGAACACCGGTTGATGCTCCCAAACCAGAATCAAGTGGATTTTCTTCTAATACCATTTTAGCAAAGGAGTGAAAAGTGCAGATTGTAACATCAATTATTTTTTCTTTCTCCAATCTCTGCTTCATTTCCTCGGCGGCTTTTTCGGTGAAAGTAAGGCAGAGGATCTCTGATGATTTTATACCTTTTTTCACAAGGTGTTTTATTCTTTCAATAATGACAAAGGTCTTACCACTGCCAGGGCCTGCTTTTACTACCAGAGGAGTACCTGAATGGGTTACTGCCTTTTGTTGATCAGAATTAAGTGTAATTTGCACATCTTTTTCTTCAATTACATATTATAAAACAAAGCGTCTATTTTACAATCTTTCTAATCAATAGGAAATCCTTATTCCTGTCTCATCTGGTTCTCATATCAATGAAATGGTTTGGTTCTAAAAAGCCCGGTCCCTGCAAAGGGATCTGCGTACAATATAGAGCACAAAAGCCTGCTTCTGGAGGCAGATATGAGTCAGGTCAATCAAGATGCCAGGTGTGCGGGATTTACCTTACAGAAGAGGGGTTGGGTCCCGGAAAAAATGAACCATCAGGCGAATCACTATATTGCAAGTGCTGTGGATACAGGGTAAGAACCCTTCCAAGAAATAAAGCATACAAGGAAAAATACAAAGAGAGTGTCGTTTCAAAAACAAAATGGTTTGATTTTGGAAAGAAAGAAAATGAAAAAGAAACCGAGGAGCCAATCTCTGATGAAGATGAAACCCAAACAAGAGAATATGATGAAAGAAATCAAGATGTAGTAGTCTATCATCAATGCCCACAATGTCAGAAATCAACATATAGACTTTCAGAAGCAAAAGAAATTTTTGGTACTACTACTGCACGTATATCATCAACAAATCCATATGGCTTACAGTCATGGTGTAAAAATTGTAGAACTGGATCTACTAGCGATAATCTTTTTACTGAAGGCGAAAAAACATTTAGTGAATTACAGAGATTCTTAGAATCAGAAATTGTTTTGCAAGCAAATTATCAACTTGTTTTACTAGAATACCTTGTTGAAAATGGTAGTGGAACAAAAAGAGACATTGCAAAAAAGTTGGCAAGACAAAATTATGAAGATAGTTCTAATCCAGCGATAATTCAAAAATATCTATATGTTCCTGTATATCAAGTTCTTAAGGACCGAGGTTTCATAAAAGAGGCATTAGATGATTCAACGTATGTTCTGCTAAATGTTACATTATCATACGATGCAAGAACGGAAATTCTTGAAATTCTGAAAAGAAGGCTGTTGGAATACAACAAAACTCATAAACTATCTGAAGACTCTTTGACCAAAACCACTCTGTCATATAATGAAAGCCCTGAATTCCATACCGCCCTCGGACCATGGTCAAATTGGAAACAAACCATAAATAATCTTCCAATAAGATGGGGGGTGGCTTACAACTCACCTGCAATTAATGAATACCGATCGTTAAGGAGAGGAGATATTGTTTTTTATTATGTAACTCAGGATGAACCAAACCCATTTACAAAAAGAGGATTTTTTGGCGTTGGTAGGGTCATCAAAAAATATGAAGCGTATGACCAATTCTGGCCTGATGAGGTGAACCAAGGGAAGGTAATATATCCATACAGGTTTGATCTTGAGACTCTCAAAATTGTGGCTTATGATGACGATGTATTGCCGTGGATAGATGGTCTGCCGTTTACAGAGGGACTCAATCACATTACTAATCAAGAAAAACTTGACCAGCTCTTGCATAATCTCAAGGCAAAGTGGGGAATTGAGTTTAAAACGATAAAACAAGAATCGGCTCAGGAAGATTATGATGATCAACTAGCAAGACAAGAACAGATAATTGAAAAAAACCCAAAAGATGAAAATGCTTGGTACCAAAAAGCAAGAATCTTGTCAATTCTTAACAGGGAAGAAGAAGCTCTCCATGCACTGATTGTAGTAACATCAATCTGGCCAGAATCTAAATCTAAAATACGACACGATGATGCATTTGACAACATACGACATTCTGAGATGTTTAATATCTTAACACAAAACTAAACAGAAAAATTAATGACAACTAATTTTCAAATATTTTCATGCATTCTTCACAATACATCCTGTTATACTGTCCGGAAGAAAATTCCTTCCCACATCCTGTGCACTGCATTATTCTAGGAGGAAGAATATTCTGTGATTCGTTTTCTTGCTCGTTTCTTCCATTATCATTTCTGAGCTTATATTGTCTTAACTCGTCGATTAGATAATCTATATCTTCAATAGGATAAAGCTCGTCATAGATTCTATCTGCTTGATTTAACTCCTCTAATCTCTTTCTATCTTCTTCTTTGGCTAACAATATTAGATAATACTGCCCGCCGTATTTTCTAATAAAAGCTACATGTTTGCGAACGTCATTGCTTGTAAAACTTTCATGAACTTCAATTAGAACAGGTTTTTTGATCGTTATTCTGTTGTCTCTTCTCCTGTACACATGATTTGGCAGAAAAAAATCAGGCTCAAAGTCACCTAATTTTTCACCATCAAGTTCCAGTGGAAATTTTCTAAATTTTTCGATAAGGTCAATGTTGAATTGTTTAATCGTATCTCTTACAATTGATTCTAATTTGCCTATTTCATGGGATCCAACCTCAATCTCAGGATTATCTCTAAATTCATTTACCACACTGGTTTTTTTGTAATTAACATATTTTTGAAAGAATCCCTGAAAAGCACTTCTAGTAGAATCTGAGAATCTCAATAATATCATAAAAGTGGTATCCTTTATTTTCTTAACTCAAAGACCAATCTTGTAGAGGACTGGCTCTGGATTTACACCGCCTCTTACAAAGAATTCTTCGTACGGATTTTGAATTATCTTATAGAGTTTACCAGAACCCTCTGATGAGACGTTTATCCACACATATAGCCAATACCTTGAACCTAATCTCTTTGCGACATTTTTCTCATTTTCAGTCCAATAGAAGGTAGGCTTTTCTGTACTGGTGCCTTTCACCTCTATCATTCTATCTGGAACAAGCCCTGATTCTGTTCCATCAAATGACTCGACATCGTAACCTGCAAACACATCAATTTTACTAATCTGTTGCACTGAAAGTGCAAGATCTACTCTTCCAAGTTTTTCCAGTCTTGTTCTTTCATAAGATAGGGTCAACTCTTCTGCAGTTGCTCCCACTTCCCTCTGCATTTCAAGGAGTTTATACAAATCTTCTTCTGTCTTTGATATGTCATTTCGTATTCGTGAAGCAAGGATCCTGTGATTTTTTGTTACCTCAATTCCATCGTCAGTTATGTGAAAGACTCCAATCTCAAAGAGATAATTTGCAAGATCTTGATTCCAGTTGCTGTTTATTGCTTTTGAATCATAAAACCAAACCTTCTTTACGTAATGCGGTCTAAAGTCGGAAAATATTTGGTGTAAATCCTTTTCAAATTGTACCGAGTTGAGAATCAATCCAAATAGAAATTCCTTTTGTTCATAGGTTACGTCGATAATTATAGTCCCATCTTGAATGTGCTGAAGACTGTAAAGCCTCCTTCCGTTATTAGTTAGATAAATCCTATTGCCTTCTCTTTTTATCAATCCTAATTTTATCGAGTCCTCTATGAGATTCAATGCATTCGTAGATCTTGCTCGTAATGAAATCTTGTTGAGAGAATCTAATATCGTTGCTTGACTAATGCCATTTTCATCACCTTGTGACAAGTCATCTATAGCTACTACAACTCGATTAAATTCGTATAACCTATTTGCCATAGTTAGGGTTTATTCAGATGGTCCTGAATGCTTGCAAAGTCATCATTAATCTCATTTTCTCTGTTAAATTCATTAAAGTCTAGATCATAGTTTATCTCATCAATATCAGATTCATTGAGAATATCCAACATTCTCTGTTTTTTTATCTCAAGTCTGTCATTGATACGCTGATCAATCGAGTCTCCGGATAACAATATGTGGTATCTTGTTGTAACATGTGGGTCCATTCCTATCCTATGAATTCGTTCTAAACTTTGCATATAGTGACCACCGTTGAATGTGCGGTCTAGATATATTGCATCATGACACCACTTGTGCAATGAGACAGATTCTGCCAAGGAGGCAGGGTTTGCTATCAGCACATTACACTGAGGATCATTTTTGAAAGTCTCTATTCTATCTTCTCGATTATCTTCAGGATCTTCTTCCTCGTCTTTTGGTATTGCTCCATGTATGCAAATTGGATTGTACTTTTCTAACATATTTGCAACTTTATCAATCGATGCCACAAAGCTACACCAGATGATCACCTTGGATGGATTTCTAGTAACGGGATCTTCTTTTGCCATGATTGATTCTGCAAGTTTTTGTACTGCCTTTAGCTTGTTTGGGATTTCATATTTACTATATTCATCTATTAGATTCTGGATAGGAAGTCCCTCGTGCATTATTGTCTTCTCACGATACTGGCTACTCTTAGTAAGAAGAGAAGGATCCGTGGATGATTCTAGCAAATATATCATTGCAAACTTTCTCCATTCGAGTACTGCTAACTCATCCTCTCTCTGGATCTTGTCACTTTCTCGGATATGACCTCTAATTGCATCGTAAATTCTTTTCTGTATATCGCTCATTGGCACATCCATTCTGAACACCTCTGGCTCTGGAAGATCTAGCATGCTTTTTGATATGCGAGTGTATAGTGGAGAGATGGATTCTCTAACATATTCATGTGGATTGTGTCTCTGTAAATTGTATTGAAAATCGGGATACGTTCCTAAAATTTCCATGTTGGGATAGAGAAAAGTGATTTGTGACCATATATCTTCAAAATTATTTGGTACTGGAGTACCAGACAAGACCATTCTCTTTTTTGCATATCTTGATAAATTCAAAACTGCTCTGGTTGCCCTCCCATTTGGATTTTTGATATGGTGTGACTCGTCAACCACAATCATGAACTTGTGCTTTTGCAATAATTCTGCTATTGCTTCTTCTTCTCTCCAAACCATGTGATAATTAACCAAGAAAATCTCCCATTCTCCCAAAGAATTGAAAAGTGTTCTGCGTTCCTTGATGGAACCACTAATCCTAATACTTGGAGAAGGATATTTTCCAGTCATTTCATAGTATTCAGTCTCCCATGGTTTGAAGGAGCTATTGGGACCTATAATGAGAAGTCTATCGACTTCTCCCCTTGATTTTTGAATAAAGTACGTAGCATACGCCATCCAAGTTTTCCCGCTTCCAGGTACAGAGAAGTTAGCAGCAAATCCCAGTTTGGAGGCGTGTTTAACAGGTATGATTTGGTATTGCATTAGTTGTTTTTCTACGTTCATGTAAGGAACTTGGATCGATCCTGGTGTCTGATTCTTAATCTCTGTAGCTTCAAGAATAATATTTTTAAAATTCTGGCGTTCCCCTTCTTCTATTTGCTTAATCTGTGATGCCTTGGAATCAAGTTTTACTTGAACGCCGAGATATTTACAAAATGATTCTATCGCTTCAATATTCTGTATTGATGTATCATTAAATAGGTATGAATTATTTTCAAATGTAGCACCTAGTTCATTACAGAAAAAATTTTTGTTTTCTATAGTTCTTAATACTTCTGTGTCAGCTTGCAAAATGAGTTTGTTGTTTTCTATTCTAATGCTAGACAAAGACTATCTACATCTTTTTCCTGATGTCAGAAAGTCTACTTTCTATATCAGAGACGAGCTTGGTAAATATGGAATCTCCCTTTGGAATTCTATCTATTTGTACAAGTTCGAGTTTTTGTTTGGCAATTTGAAGCAAATTAATAGGATCGGATTTTTGACTTTCTACAAAGCCAAATGCAAGTTCAAGATTGTTCAATTCTTGTTGGACTCTTTGAGGTTCAAACATGCTTCCTGTTCCAGTATTGTTATACGTAGGTGAGTTTTTCATCAATTCCTTACATGCCGCTGGATTCTTTAATACATCTCTAAATTTTCTTAAATCTCGATAAGTCGTTTTGGGGTGATGAATAAGTTGAAAGCCTATTCGTTTTCTAATCTCCTTATCCACTTTTTCCTGAGCTTTGCTTGTTGTACCTGTAGGCACTTTGAGGGAATCCAGCAATCCCTTAAAACTCTCAACGCCATTAAATTCATCTCCAAGGGAGGCATAATCTTTTGGTCTTCCAATTGATTCAAGATATTCGTCTATTAACTTCATCTCTTCAATCATTCTATCAATGTCAGCTTCATCAAATCTTCCTTCTACCGAACGAATTATCTCTTGTGTAGTAAAACCCAGATCTTCTTTCATTGTTCGTATCCTTAATCGGTCATTGACAGGACCATAGTCAACCTTGTAATCATTTTTCAATTGCAGTTGATTCTCAAAGAAAATCAGTTCTTTCTTCTCTGCTTTGGGTAATACACATACATTAATTTTTTTATAAATAGGATCTCCCGTTTGTTTGAAAATTTCCACAAGACATGCCATGCGTCTGTTTCCATCAATAACTACTCCATCAAAGGTGACAATTGCAGGGTCTCTTTGTTCTATTTTGAGACTTCGAATCAGTTGTTCCGTGTCTTTTTTATCGAACCAAACGGAGTGAAGTAGAATATCTGCAACTATGTCTTGATCTTTGGGATTATCTTCATCTAATACTCTACCTTCTTTTCTTTCGCGAGAGAATTTTTCAGAAGCAGTTCTACCGTTATCAAAATTGAAACTTAAGATCTCAATAGGTACACGATATACAGGAAAGTCCTTGGAGCGGTCCGACTGCCATACTATTGGAAATGTTTTGTTCTGACCATCTGTGGTCTTGATTAAATTCTCTTCAACCAAATACGACCTTAGTCGTTCTGCTCTTACTGTACTAAATTTCATAAATTTTGAATTGATTTTAATGATTTAAACATGATCGAGTTTACCAATACATGGGCACAAAATATTCCATTGGATTATCCATGCTACCATTTTTCTCTATGAGTATATAGGCTAGGCGGGATTCCAGCCAATTGAATGTCAAATTTTAGAGAGGGCTCTACTGCCGTACTCGCATTATGTATCCTAAACGAGAGGGACCATCCTCCATCAAAGGTTATAATCACTTTATTCAATCTCTGGGACTCTACATCCATGATTCTTGTTGGGAGCTTCAGTCTGGGTACATCTCCTACCTTACGACTATTAGAATCATGATTCAAAGTATCGTGAAGATTGAATCCTTGTATGGTAGTATGTCCAACTGTTTTAATCACTTTATAGAAGTCATTTCTGCCTATCAAATAGTCTAATAGTCGTGAAGGAACTGATGAATTTTCTTCATTTAATCTCTTTAATTCTTTAGTGAAGGATTCCAGAATTGGTTTGTAAAATCTCTCATGTTTTTGTGGTAAAGTACTCCATTTCAAGACTTGACCTTTCATCCTTGCATGTTCCATTAGATATCTGAGCTCACCAAAGATCTTTGTAACTTCAGAAAAATATTCTCTTGAACAATTTATGTCCAACCATGATTTTCCAAAATCAATGTTATCTGAAAGTCTAGAATGTTTAACGGCAAAATGTTTTGACTTGGCTGAAAATCCAATCTCCCAGTTTTGAGCAGATCTGACAACAATGATGTCTCTTACATCTCCACCTATGCCAGCCATGTCAGATTGTATCATGATTGAAATCTTGTCATCTGATGACACTGGATTTGATAATCGTGGTTCTATTGTTAGTATGTGGCGAACACCTGCTTGAGCAGCCAAGTCGTAATCACTTCTTTCTTTTTCGTCAAACGAGTTGTAAGATCGTCTAGCTATTTCATACGAATCATTTTTTGTAAGCTCAGCCTTTTGCCTATCTTTGATTTTATTATATAATGCATTTGCAAGGGCATACTCGAACGCTTTGCCAGACTCTAATTGCGATGGCATAACTACAATTTTCCACGTGATTTGTTGTATTCTGCAACATCATGACTTAGAATCAGCACTTCTCTTGATTTTTTGATGTTAGACATTCCATACTTCCAATCAGGATATAGTATTACGTAACCTTTGTACAATTCATGTATCTCTGGTGAGTCATTGTATGACAATATCCATTTTTCCCGGGTTCTGAGAATTTTTGCTAATCTCTCATGATCAAAATGTCGGTGTGCGTCTCCTTTCACACCATATAATGTCTGATCAATCATATAGGGAGGATCAAGATAGAGCAAATCGTTTCTGTGCTTTGATATTGATTTGGTAAAATCTAATCTCTTTACACTAAGATTTTCAACTTTAAACTCTCTAAGCCTCTGAATCGCAGGCTTGTTAAACCTATGGTGCCCAGGAGACATCCCGCCAGATAAGGTACTTCCTGAGAATGATGATCTGTTTAGAACGTAGAAAATTGCAGCCCTTACATACTTGGATTTGTGGTTACGCTGGGTCTTTTGTAGATCATAAAACCTCTCTCTTGAAAGTGGATAATACTCTTCTACAGTATTGGCTAATCTAATTGGGTCTGATAATACACACTGCCAAAATTCTACCAGTGGAGTAAAAATATCATATCCGTATACTCTGATCTTATTTCTTGCACAAGTAATTTCTACAGAACCACCACCAAGAAAGGGAGAACACATTCTAGTTGTAGTCTCTGGAATTAAACTAAAAATGATGTCCACTGCTCTAAATTTTCCACCAGGATAACGTAAGATCGATTTTGCCGTGTTCTCCTTCAGTTGAAGTTGTACGGCCATGCTATCTCAGATATTTTTGCATTTATTTATTATTGACCTTTTTGTATGTAGAATCACTAACACGCATGATCTTGTTACTCTTGTGTAATGCATAAATTGCACTTCTGATCCTATGGCCTAAAACATCTGGTCTAATTTTGACCTCTGGATTCTTTGATAGAATCTCATAAAGTTGATTTAAGGTCACTGGTTCGCCTTCTTCAAATTCATTTCGAACAAGTTGCATGAAGGTAGTCAACACCTAATTTTCATCTCTATAATGTATTAAAGGATTTTTGATTTGTTAAATTTTTGTTTGGTACGTACCCTTGTCAACTCTCTCGATCTTGCCTTGTTTAGCAAGATAAGATAGCACTTGTCGCATTTTGTGATTGAGTCCATCTCTGTCGTAGGCAGGATACTTTGGAACCAAAACCGAAAAAATCTCCTTACTAGTCCATACTTCATTTATTTTCATAATGTCCAAGAGGGCTTTTGCAGTTAGAGCTTCTTTACTACCAGTTGGAGGTTTTCGCATCTTCAAAATTTGAATCCGGAGATTGTTATTTAGTTTATTTGATTTGTTAAATTTTTATCAGATATGTACCCTTGTCTATCCTCACTACCTTGCCTTGTTTGGCAAGATAGTCCAGAATATGTCGTATTTTGTGTTTAAGTCCAGCTTTGTCATAGGCAAGATACTTTGGAACCAATATTGTAAAGATCTCATTGTTGGTCCACGTTACTTTTGTTTTCAAAATTTCAAACATATCCTCTGTTGTCAGAGAGTCTTTACTACCAGTTGGCGGTTTTCGCATCTGAATTATCTGAATCCAGAGATTACTATTTAGTTCATTTGGTGTCAAAGATTATGCTGAATTTTGTAGCCGTAGAAATGTCTTTATTGTACTCATCAGGCAGTTGATTTATGGCATTTATGTACATGCCCGGAGCTACTGCAGTCGGAATAGTATACGATGGCGGTGTAGTAATGGCAAGCGAGAGAAGAGTTTCGTATGGAAATTTCATAGTAAGCAAGAATACAAAAAAGACATTCCAGATTACAGATTTTGTGGGCGCCTGTTGCGCAGGAATGGTGGCAGACATGCAGGTTCTTGCAATGCAGATGCGTGCCTTGACAAAGATTAGAAAATTAGAGCTCAAAAGAGAGATCCCACCAAATTCTGTAGCCAAGATGATGTCTTCTCTAATGTATGAACGCAGGTTCTATCCTCTGTTAACTCAGGTTATAGTAGGTGGTGTTGATGGCAATCCGGCAGTTTACACACTTGATCCTTTGGGCTCCGTATTGCCAGACGATTATGCAGCAGTAGGAACTGGCGCTGAGATGGCACTTGGGGTTTTAGATCAAGAATACAAAAAAGAATTAAAGGAAAAAGAAGCGATATCATTAGCTGTAAAATCTATCAAGTCAGCAATAATGCGAGATGCAGCAAGTGGAGAGGGAATCGACGTTCTTGTTGCAGATAAAAACGGAATAAGAGAATTTACTGAAAACTAGTCTCTATAATTTTTCAAAGTTACATGGCAGCTCAGACAAATGCCTTCACATCATTATTTCAGATATAACTCTGATTCTTCATCGCGGCCAAAATCCAATAGTATGTTGTTTATTTTAAAATTGGTTTTACTCTAAAATAAGTCGCTAATTATAGTATGATTTGCTCTTTGAAGAACTTTGTTTAGCATTGGTTTTATTCTAGATTCGTGCAATACCATCATGATAGAGTGGTTTATTGGCTTTCTAGTAGCAAAGTGGTGGACTGACAAGGAAGAAAAGAAAGAGAAGGAACGAGTACAAGAGATCTCGGGAAACATCGAGTTCACCATTCCTTTTGGGTACGTTCGGGACGGTGAATCTGTCCAAGATTTGCAATAGCCAACTAAAACTCTAGTTACATAGATGTAGCTGCAACAAAGATATGAGATTGTATTATCTTACCTAAGAATAGCTCTGTGGGACTTGCGTGTCTTTTCGTAGTGAAATTCCTTGCATTTCTTGCAATATATTATCCACTTTGTGTTTTTGTCTGGTATCAAGATTCCCTTTATTCTTCTTTTCTCATGTCCAGACGCACTAAGATACACTACCTTGAACGTATCTTGTAGACTGGATTTTGGCATAGCATGAATCTTTTTTATGACTGGTTCTATTTTTTGATGCATGATTATACTTGCGTCTGTTGCTATTAGCCTTTTTCTCTTATGTGGAACTGAAATCACATCATGATAGTAACTGGTCTTATATGTCTCATACCTATTACTTTGATTTGGCTTTGATAATTCTATGACTATCAAGAAAACAGCCCGAATAATGGGGGATGTTTCCTTAGACATAAACTAAATTCATGCAAATCTTCAAAAACCAGAAAGAGTGCCAAGGATTGATCTTGTTTGAAAGGTGTTATTTTATTAAAAAAAATTGAAATTAGAAATTTTACTCCAGTAACTCCAGCGGGCGATTATGTAAAAAGTAAAAAACAACTAAAAGAAGTGATACTGGACAAAATTCCAAACATTCACGAATTAAGAGAAAAGACCTTGAGTAAAAAATTGTTTCTCGATGTCTGTTTTTACCTTAATGATAAAACCGAAGAAGATGGGAATTGGCAAAAAGATCTTGATAATTTGTTAAATGTGATGTTTGATGTTTTACCGGAACATTTTACCGATGAAAAAAATCAGGAAATTGACGGTTTGGGGCTTATCAAGGAGAAATCAGATTATATGATATGTGAAGTTCTTGCAAGTAAAAAATTTGTTAATTCACATGCGGAAGAAGGTTTTGATATTGAAATTTCAGAATGGTCTGAAAACAAGTCTTTTTTATCAAAAGTAAAATCGTTTTTTAAGTAATTCTGTTTCGAGTTTTATTGTGTATGGACTAAACAAGACCATGGTGATCCCAGTCCCATCGAGTCCACTAGCAGTGCGCTACTAGAAGCTGTTTCTAATCTAGAAGTTTAAGGCCACGTTTCTTTAAAACTTCAGCAACCTGCGGAATCTCCCAACAGTATTTCACATGTATGCAATTGTTCGATTCACAATAATCACAAAAAGCTATTTTTCCTTTAAACTGAACAGTAACAATATCGCCACGCTTGCCAATGTTATTGTCCAAAATTCTTACCTTGTCTTCATAGGTATTGACATGCTCAAATCTCTTGGAATATTTCTGGAGAAACTCCCTCATTGCAGTAGTAGTTGCTTGGGTTTTGCTGGTAAAGCCTGTCTTTTTTGCAACGGAGGATTCCAAGAATTTTTCCAATTCATCCATTAGATCATGTGGAACCCGGAGCGTATCCCATTCTGTCATGTGTATCATATATGATACATGTCAAATTATTATGTCTTGTGCTATATCTAGCACAAAAATTAAATAGCATTGTGCTAAATGTAGTACATGCAAAATTCTGATGAGATATGGAGTTCTGTCAAAATTCCAAGAACACTCAAAGAAACGGCAGCAAGATTTTGCGGTAAAGACAAATTATTTCCAAACATGTCACAGCTTGTATCTTATTCAGTGCGATATATGATTGAGAATCTAAAGAAAGAAGAAAAGGAGGATGTGAAATGATTGATTACAAAAAGCAAGACCTTTTAGAATTCACAGAGAGACAAAACCCCGCATCATGTCCAGGTTGTGGCTGCAACAAATTGCATGCAGCTGATCATGAGCTAGTCTGTACTGGTTGTGGAATAGTTCTTGGAACACAATACCAATTGCAAGAAACCGTATCTAGTTCCAAGCTAAATCTGTATCAGGTAACAGAGATTGGAACAAAAAGAGTAAACCTTGACTGTGCAAGACACATCCATGAAAACAAGTCTGATGTCTCGCAAATTTCAAATGTATGTGTAAAGCTTGAGCTACCAATTTACGCTGCACAGGATGTAAATATTATCTACCAAAAACTCTCAAAGCAAAAACAGGAGGAGAGAAAAACGTATGCTGAAAAACTAGGTAAAATCTCATCTCTTGTACAAAAGGGCCTGGAAGGAGAAGAGAGTATCGGTATGCTAAAAAGAAACAGACCAAAGGGTTGCACCAAGGCACACATTGCAACCTTTGCAGTACATCTTGTATGTAGAAAATACGGACTACCAAAATCTGATGAACAAATACTAGAAGCAATCAGGATGAACTTTGGAATAAAGCGTAACTTTACAATATTGAAAGCATACTCACTAAACGAGATCGCGGCGCAAGAACTTGGAATCGAATGCAGGTATCACAAGGCAAGCTATTACATGAGATTGTTACTATCAAGATTGCAAGGTACGATAGGCAGCGGACGTCTCTATGATACAATAGAACGCCAGGCAGTTGCAAATCTCCAAAATATAGATGATAAACGTGAAGATGTCAGGGCAAAAAGAGCCTTGGATCTGGCAATTAGAGGAGCAAAGTTACATGTACGAGTTTGAGGAAAAACGAGTCGAGCTCTCAAAGGTAAAACCGTGCCCTGTAAAGGTCACCTTCTATACCGAGAAGCTCTTCCGGGATCTCGTAGCCATTGCAAAGACTCATCCAGAGCAGATAGCGCCTATCGCAGTTGCAGTACTTGGAGATTCACAGTATATAGTAAACGGCCACCTGCGTGTAAAGGCCCTCGAGTCTGCTGGGCATGAGTCTGCTAGGGCATACTTTATTCCAGTAAAGGAGATTGCTGATGTTGTAAGATTACATATGGAACTTAATGCACATGGCTCCATCAACCCGCTCAAGATGCTAGATGCGGTGCAGTTCCTTCAAAGACACCATGCAGTACAATCAATTTCTAAAAGATACCTTGAGCTTGCAACAAAGAGACTATATCCAAAAGTACGCAATCATTGGGAAGAATTCCTTGCAGATGCCTGCAAGAGATACACAAACGTTGAGCTTCCACTCCATGTAATTGAAAGAATTGCCGAGTTTGAATCTGAGAAAGGGCAACTCACTGCAACAACTGTCATTACAGATTCCATGAAAAATGTCAAGGACCGCAAGTTTGTCTTTCCAGCTCCGCCAGAACTTGAAATCATTCTGGTGTCAATTTCGCCAAAACAAAGCGAAAAAGAAGTAATCGTATTTCAACCAAAAGAGTCTGAGAAAGAAAAATGGCCAAAGCTAGACAAAAAGGAAGCAGAAGATCTTGTACACGGCTCGTCACATAACAGTATAGTACAATGCAAGTGCGGCAACAAACTTCTCTTGAATACAAAGACACATGCAGTCTCTAGTGTCGTAGATGATGCTAAGAACACATGCATCAAGCTTGAAGAAGAGGATCAAAGCAAGCCAGTCTATGCGATACCTCCTGGAATGATTGAGTTTCTGCAGGTAAAAGCAGAGGACTCACTACGGTTTCTCAAGATAAAATCAAAGCGGGATCTTGAAAAGTTTGGAAAAAGCATCAAAGACGATACATCACTACGTCTTGTTGTCATATCGCCAAAATGATTCGCGCGCTTAGAAAGAAGCTATGGATATACAATCATGGCAACAAAAGGATTGAATCAGGCTCGCTCGCATCACAGCTTCTTGGTATACTCTATCCTGAAAACAAAAAGACTGTGGCAGAACTATGTAATGATACAAAAAAGAACGTGAAGAGGACTCTGCAGAAACTCAAAAAAAGGCACCTTGTAGCACAAAATACGCAGGACTGGACGTATTCATTGACAGACCTTGGAATATGGTTTGTAATCTCACACAAACTAGAGGTCTCTTTTGTGGAGCTGTGTGCCCTTGCATGTGCCTGTTGCGTGCAACAGAGATATGCAAGTTCTGGAAAGATTGGCTTTTACATGTGGTCTACCTTTGAAGGCATCTTCAAGGAATATTATTCTAAACGCTACATTGAATTGGTTTTTTCATCCCTGATATCCAAGGGCTTTGCGGCAAAATACGTCAAGAAGACTCTACGAATCCATCCAAAGACATGTGATGATCTAATGATATCATACGGCGAACAATTCAAGAGACTTGAGTCATGGCTTGACGAGCTTCAGGAAAAGGAACTTGATGTATTTTCCAAGATACTTGACGGTTTTGAGCTGACTGCACAGGCATGATTAGCTGGCTCCAATAATATTTTTCAGTCCTTAAATTATCTGCAAATATTTTGTACCATGACAGCAATTGGTCTTGATATCGGAACTGGCTTTGTCAAATGTGTCTCCGATACAAAGAAAATCAAATTTCCCTCACTGTATGCATACAGAAAGCTAGCGATTTGGGAAGGCAAGAAAGGAATTGTTGAAGCCGTAGGAGATGAGACAGTAACGCTAGCTGGATATCCAAACACCCGAGTGATCAGACCTGTCATGCTTGGAAAACCAATACATGATAAGGGTTTTGAAAAATTGGTCAGAAAAGCAGTAGATTTAGTTTCAGAAACCAATGACGCCATGGGGCAACAAGCCGAACTTTCAAAGGCATGTATTGTAATAGGGTTGCCCTATGATGCAAAACGCTATGCAGAAAATATCCAGAAAATGGTTACAAGACTATTCAAACCCAAAAGATGTGATGTTGTGGCACAAGTACTTGGTACCTTGGTTGACGTGAATCTGTCTGAAGCGATTGTTGTAAGTATAGGCCACGGTACGACTGAAGTTGCAGCATTCAAGAATTATGTACCTATTAGGGGCATATCGATTCATCACGCGGTAAATGAGATAAGCACTGAACTTGGATTTGGTAAAATGGCATACCTTGATAGTAACGTCTTTGCAAAACCTGAAGTAAAACCGCTCATTGCGATGCTAGCAGATGCATTACTTGATGATCTTAACTGGATGCGTCAGGACTTGGAACATTTACCTACTGTTGTATCTGGCGGCGGCATAATGATTCCAGGTATGAAAGATATCATTGAATCAAAACTTTCACAAAAAGTCCTAGTCCCACAAGATCCTGTAATGTCCAATGCATTAGGTCTGTTCAAACTTGCATCCCAGGAATGTTGACCAAATCTGAACGTAGATTCATTCATGACCCAAATTCTGTTTCTAAATCATACAAGATTGTACTCAAAAGTAGAATCAACAAGAAGATTCAAAGATTTGGCTCTGATCTCAAACTCATTGTAGAAAAAAATTCTGAACTACAACTGAACCTTGGTGTGTTTGCTGAACTTTTTGACCGGGGTGAACCATTACAGAATTCTGTAATGTCTGAAAAGAAAAAACACACTGATGCAAAGAGTACAAAGATGTCCATCTTGGACATGAACAAGATGGCCTGACGTAACTCCTTATAAATAAAATACATTTTATGCACAAGCAACACCAGCTTACAAACAAAATCTCCGCATATGTCATTTGGCAACATCGCCACCAATTTTAGAATCTCTTTCATTTTTTTAATCCACATCCAACAAACAATACAACTCTACACTGATTTGACATGTGTGATTATTACAGAATTCTGTAATGCTGGATTGCCCATCTTTCGGGTAAACACCAACTACCAAAAATATCTGCTCGCAGAAAAATTTTCTATTACAAAAAAATAGAACAACGTGGATTTCCACAACATCATATTTTTAAAACAAGATGTATGACATCACTACTAACCAGATAATATCATGGACTACCAGTACCAAGCCCTAATTTCTACAAAGGAGGTAGACGATATGCAATCCAAAGAGAAAACAATAGACGAGACCATCAAGGAATTGGTCAGAAAAGCAATAGAATTGAAGCGAAGCATTGCTTTTGTTCCAGAGCATGCCCAAAAGGCATCAGAAAGCGAGATTCTGGGAATTATTATTGCCCAGCATTTCAAGTGGTCTGGAAGGCAGGTAGCCGAAGTAGCATATGCCGGACTGGAAGAGGCAAACTTTCACACAGAATCCCACAGATTCAACGAGATCTGGCAGGCAAACAATCCAGATCAGACCGATCTGTGGATATGTGAGGAGGCAAGAGACTAGAGATGCCATCACCAAAACCATATCCGGACGAACTGACTCTTGACGAATTCGACGACATGTTCTATACCGGCAAGGCAAAGGCAAGGCAGTTTGGCCTGGAAAAAGAAGCAAGCATAGAAGAGGTGCGACAATACGCGCAGAAGACTGGCGGCCAGATCTACACGCAAGTAGACGGGGACCAAGACAGAATGTACTCAAAAGGTCTCCGATTTGTCAACCGAACCGGACTCTACGAAGTTGTCAAGCTTGACGGATACGAGGTCGACAACTCTTGATTCTGGAATGGAAGATCAAGTGTGACAGCTGCGGAAGAATAATTGACGCAACAAAAGAAACCTTCCAGCAGGGTCCACACGGAGAGTACTGCAACAGTTGTGAGATCGAGCCCTAGATGCAGTCTCTGCAAAACTGAATACATAAAACAAAAATAGAATTTTTTGACCGAGCCAAGATTCTCCAAACCAGCGTTACATGGCATATGCCATGCGGACTCGGCCGGCTGGTGTGAGAGAAGGGGCAAACAATAACTTTTCATTCAGAATAATAATTTTCCCTGTGAAAAAACACAGGATGCTGGGTACACAGACCCACCACGAATTTTTTTGCAAACAAGTGGATGACATCGCTACTGGCAAGTATTGACAATTTCCAAGCCCGGACACAACTAAAGGAGGTAGTGTAAAATGGAAAACGAAACTCAAAACCAAATCCCAACTGAGGGAGAAAATATCAGCAAAACAATATACGAGCAACTCAAAGCTACGTGCCCAACTATTTTTGCAATGTTGGGAGTCAGGAGACTGGTACAAGGAAAAGACTCTCTGACCTTGAAACTAGGAGGAGTCCAGAAGATCAATACCGTCGTGATACAATACGACGAAGGGTGGGACCTCTACAACATCGAGTTCTGGAACTGCAGAGTCGTGACAAGAGAACCATTTGTCATAAATGACAAAGTCAAAGAGAAGACAGGAATCTACTGCGACGAAATGGCGCAAGTGATTATCTCAGAGGTGACAAACTGAGATGGCAAGCACCAACAAAGCACTTGCAGAGCTTGAAAAGATAGTACAACTCTTCTCAAGCAAGGAACTGCCTGAGATGTGCAAGCAGGTCTTCATCAAAAACGTGGGACCTTCAAGGCGCTGGTCGTTAGGCAACAAACTTGTCATGTTGATACATGGCACTGCAGATGCCCGAGGATACAGGCAATGGCAAGAGGCAGGAAGGTACGTCAAGAAGGGTGCAAAAGCGCTTTACATCCTGGCTCCGATGATTCGCCACAAGAAGGTCGAGAATAAAGAGACAGGAAAGGAAGAAGACGTGGAATTTCCTGTAGGATTTGTTGGAATTCCTGTCTTCCGATACGAAGACACAGAAGGAAAACCAATTGAAGAGTACCAGCCAAGACAGATCCCACCGCTGCTTGATGTAGCAGAAAAGTTTGGAGTCAAGGTGGAATACGGACCAACCGTACTTGGAGAAGGTGGGTCCTACAATCTGGTGACAAATGTCATCAAGTTAAGCCAGGAAAATCCAGACACTTTCTTCCACGAGCTTGCACACAAGGCTCACTCGACATTTGAGAACCTCAAGCCGGTGCAAGACCCAGAGCAGGAGACCGTAGCACAACTCTCGGCATGTGTTCTTGCCAAGCTCTACGGATATGATGCAACAACTTTCTCCTGGAATTACATTGCGTCATATGCCAAAGAAAAAACTCCAGAAGCTGTAGGCAAGCTATGCATGAGGGTGCTCTCCAAGGTCCAAAAGGTAATTACCTTGATCTTGGAAACCCACGAAAACGAAATGCCAAAGGTCTTGGCATCAACAGAAACGATGTAAAAAAAATCGGACCTTAAAAACAAATGAAATCTTTTCCTGCATGTACAATTTTGACATGCAAAAGATAATGCAGTTCGAGCCGCGACCTGCATTAAAATTCTGGAATCCTGGCCTTGACTTTGTTGGCGTGATACAGTGTCTTGGAGAGATTCGGCACATCACAAAGACAGTCAACATGAAGTCAGATGTTGATGTAGTGGATGTCAGGATCCTCCAGGGAAAGGAAACAGTAGAGGAGACCTACGAAGAGATGGGTCGAGAAAAGACAAAGACGTACGAGAAGCAGTACGAAAACGAGGAGCGCACACTCACACTTGCAAAATCTGTGCTGCGCACTGCCATACCAAACCTTGCACCTCTTACAGGAAAGAAGATTCTCATAGCAGGCAAGGGCAAAAAGTCAGGCAAGAACTTCAAGTACGACGACTATATCGTATTAGAAGAGTCTGCGGCAAGACAGGCAAGCCTGTTAAGTTGAGAGTAGATTCATGCAGGTCCTGCGGATCAGAGCGGATCCCTGCAATGCGTTGTGTCACATGCAGAGAACCAACAACATTCTTTTGTGAAACCTGTGTTGATACTGACACAAAGTTGCATGTACATCTTTCTGAAAGCAATCTAATGATCACCTTGAAGGTACTGCAGGGCTTTCACCCATGAGGCAAAAAGTGAGCACAAGTAACGGGATGATTGTACAAAAGCAGAGGTCAAGAACCTACAAAGGCACAACCTACTTTCGATACCGCATCACAATACCTACACACATTGCAGAACAGCTAAATCTCAAAGGAGGAGAAAGAGTGGATATCATCTTGACAAAAAAGATCATTGTAATAAAATTTGATTGAATGAATTACATCAAAAATTCGTCAAAGTCCTCAAGTCCTTTGCTCCCCACATCTTTTATTCCTGCCTTTCTTTTTTCTTTTTAAAATTTTTTTAGACTGTCTAATACTTTTTTATGTTTCATTTTTGTTGAGCTTATTTTTGATTATTTGTTTATCCTTCATTTGTATAACGTCTTGTTAGTTTTCATCTTTTACATTGGTAATACGTTTCACAGTTTGACATAATTTCAGGAGAATAAATTTCCACCATGACGGGTCTTAGCCCATCAAATGCGGTCTACTCTCTTCTCTTGCATTACATATGCATAAACTAACAAAAAAAGATACTGGTAATGTTCTTTGATCGACTCTTTATTTACAATATCATTATCTTTTATCCATGAAGTACTCTGAAAGTATTGCCCTTACAGTCTCAGGAACAGTCTCTACCATGCGTTTTTTCATCTCCTTTTCCAGCCTTGTTGCCATCTCGTCTGTTACAGTCAGAAAGTACTTTTTTACCACATCTATCAGTCCTGTATCAATTTATACTTACATATCTATAAATATTTTTAAATATTACAACCTGCTATATAATACCATGAGTGATAAAGTAACGCTCAAGGCCCTAAAGGCATATCTGGTTCCAAGGAGTATTATGATCCCATGATATCCCTTCCCGCAGGCGTCAAGATAATCAAGTTCTACGATTCCGAGATGCACAAAGTAGGCAAAGGAATTCTGTATCTGCTAAACAATGGAATATTGTTTGAAAAAAAGGGAGAGGGTGTCAAGTTTGAGTGCAATTTCGACCATCTTGCTAGCTTTGAGGCAGTAAAGAAAGACAAGCTGCTTGTAGTAATTCGTTCTCCAGAGGGCCGCAGGTCAGTAGAGTTCAAGGTAAATCCTGCAAACCAAGTCGAGTACGACATATCTCAGGCAAATCAAGAGTATGCAAGCACTTCGGCAGATTCTGTACCAATTGCAAAAAATACCGAAAAAAACGATGACAAGTTTGACCAGGATGCACACTCACGTTCAGAGGCACTCTGGTTCCAGAAAAATCAAAAAGACATCGAGAGATTCCTAAAACCAGAAAGAGTTGCATATCTTAACGAGTTTATCAAGAATGCAAAGATTGGAACTCCAGGTACCGATCCATATTTGTTGTTGGTGGACCACGAGAATCTCACTTACAAGGACTTTGTAGATTTGCCTGGATTCTTGAAGTGGAGATATGATACCATGACAGACAAAGAAGCAGAAATGATAATTGATGTGTTTCGAGACTTTGATAATTTTTCTGTTCGAACACTTGAGATGGACGTACAGATCTGCCTACCACTCGAACCAAAATTCAAAAAAGATGGATATAGTTTGTATCAATTTGTTGCTACTGTTGCAAGAGAAAAATTAGAAAGTGTCAAGAGTAGGCAAGAAACTCAATCTCAAATTTCAAAAACATCCTAGAAAAATTAGAGATTTTAAATGCCCGTGTACTTGTCTAATGTTTGAGATTTGTCTGCATTATGTGATGTGTCGTGCGTTTTATAGTTTCGAATAAAGTCTTTCATGTTGTCAGCTGTTAGGCCGCCCATCTTCTCCAAATTGTAAGAAATGTTTGCAAGCTTTTGAGGCTCAAGCCCGTGATTTACAATTGTTGCAGAGACTGCTTTTGCAAAGCTCTCCTTGTCTTTAACAGGAACGGATTTGAAGTAAGAGTGGTCTAGTATCTGGGAATAGTTGCCAGTCTCGATTGAACCATGTGCTAGATTAAGCAAAGTGGTACCGTTTTGCATGTGTATCTCTCTTTGCTCCTGTGGAACTGGAATTGTTGCAAGCTTGGTCATAACCACTGCCGAGTTTTCTGTCAAGGTGTGATCTACTGCTGGCTGTATTACTGAGATACCATGTTGCTGTGCTGCATCTTGGAACCTTTTTGCAACCTGAGTGCCCATGTCCCGCACGTCATATGCAACCTCTTTTGCACCCACTTGCCTGAGGGCCTGCGAGCCTGCATGGGAGGCGCCCTGCACCAGCCCACCAAAGCCTCCGGCAAGGCCGCCGCCTATCCCTGCCTTTACCATATCAAGGCCTGAGTATGGTATGCCATGCTCCATTCCTTGTTGTTGTACTGCTGCTATTGCACCATAGGCGCCGCTTCCTACTCCTTGACCTGTTCTTGCTGCCATCACCGTCATCATTCCGCCAAAGCCTACGCCAGATGATACTATACCTGTCATGGAGCTAAAAAGTGAGCCAAGAAGTGGAACCAGGATAGTTGGAACAAATGTTGCAAGTGTCAGGACTGCAACCGAGGCAAACCACTGTTCTTCTACCGGATGGGTTGTAATGGAACCAAGATATGCAGCACCTGTTACCATCACAAGACTAGAAAATATTGGAACAATTGAAAGACCAAACAAGGTATCAAAGAGCCTTCTTGTAATTCCCTGAAACCATGGGACAAGAGATAAGATCAAAATTACTGGGAGGCCTGCGACTAGTACAGCTGTCAGGACCTGCCTTATTGCTGAAAACATGTATGTCAGAAATGATGCGACAAGTGCTATCAGACCACCAATCAACCCAAGAATGAAGGCCTTGCCCTGGTCTGAAAAAGTTGATACTATGTTTGCACCGTTGAAGAGCTGGATTAGATTATTCAAAACAGAATTGTCAACCTGCGGTACTTGCCCCTGCGAGATTCCCATTCCGTTTATGGTATCAAACACCTTGATTACAGATTGTGGTGTCTGGCCTGTACCTGCAGGGTCCATTATGGTTCTAGAACCATACTCGATTCCAGTGGCATAAAGGTCCCAGAGTGGTGGGAACCCAAACAGGATTAGAAAATAAAGACTGCCTTTTGAGATGATTCCAAACGCAGTTGATGCCGGGACAATTTCTATTTGTTCCAACATGAACAAGATTCCAGCAATCACAAGTATCGCGCCTATTGCCCAAATGGTACCAGACCGCAGCATGTCGTATACCGAGAGAAGCGATGTTGACGCGTTCTGTATTGATGTAGAATTCTGAGCGGTATCATAGTTGCCTGTAGGATCGAACTTTGGCATGGTAGTGGTAAGTGAGACATAGGAATTTTCTAGCGTAGTCATGAAGACCTTGCTGATGCCTATCAAGATGGCAATGATGACAATTGCAGAAATTATCATGATGAGAGAGTCAAGACCAAACCCCTTTCTTGATTTAATTATGCTACATTTTCTCTTTGATCCTTCTTTGCACGGACTTGATGTTTCAGAATCTTTTAACACAACATCAAATGCTGATGTGCTTTTAAAAGAAAATAAAAAACATAGATTCTATGCGTCCAAAGATCCTTTAGGTAGAGTGCAATCCAGGAGAATTTCTCGCTGGACTGCACTCTCTTGGGGGGTTGATGATCTGGCGCCAATTCTTAGAATCATTTTGTTTTTAAGGAGTCTTAAGAATCAGAGTAAAAGTATCAGGATCACTGAAACTAGCATGAATGGAATCAGTGGTAGTGCTGATGTTACATATCCATGAAAATCATTTGAAAACTCTAGATCTATTTTTGGTCTGAAATGAAATACGAATTTGTCTGCGTTCTGTGCTGGAAACACAAACCTTTCATGTATTCTTTTTCTGTGTAGTACAAGAAATGCAAATGCCTTTCTGTGTAATTTTTCGCAAACTCCCAAAAACAGTCTTCCGTGTAACAGGTCAGATGTGTTGTATGACATGTTCGAGCACAGACTGTAAAGTGCTGCAAGAAATGGCGTAGCTATTGACACAATTAAGCCAACAGGTAATTTTTCATGGGCAGGTAATGTTATGGCAAGTGCAATCAGAGCAAGCCCATCGGCCTGACCAAACGCCCTGGTAAGAATCCACACAATACCAATTACAATACCAATTCCAAGATACAAAACGGTAATGAAACCAATTGGCTCAAAAAGATACAACATGGAGCCTGTTCCGCCAAAGATTATCCAAACGATATCATTGACCTCGCGTTTCTTTATGTCAAAATATGATGCGACTGATAGCATGGAAAGAGCAACTATCTGCCTTAGCGATTCTATATCATACACGTATGCAAATATTGTACCGTTTTAAAACCTGAAATCGCTCTAAAAAATTGAAGGAAGATACGGATAGAGGAAAATTGCAGCAAGTACTATTGCTGATGTAATTGCGACATTTCTTGTATCCTTTAGCGTGAACATGCTGATTTTGGTGAAGACAAATCCCATCGCAATAGATGAGATGGCCATTACAATGTTTATAGCGTCTGTAAAGTCAGGCGTTATGGAAAATGTGTTTCCTATTCCCGAAGTTGTAAAAAATGCTAGGTTCGAGCCCATCTTGGTTAGAAGCGATGTTGAAACCTTGGCAACCCAGACCATCAGAACAGGACCAATGTATACAAGAAACATCTGCATTCTAAGAGCAGATACCGTCTCTCTTTTTGTGATGATGACATCTGATACAAATCTTGTTAGATGTTCTAGTGTCAATGTAGTCCCGCCTCCAGTATCTGCAAGTTTTCCTAAAATGAAAATTATCAATCTTGTCATCCAGGAACGGTTTTCTCCAAGTGTTATAGAAGACAGAGTCTGCCCTGACTTTAACTTGGAAAATATTGTACCAAATAACTTGTCAAAGGTATCATTGTATCTTCGCTTTCCAAAAAGTTGAAACAACGATATTGTCATATCATATCCAATCTTTCTGTACTCTGTGACATCCCTGAGAAACTCTGGCATGGCATTTTCCAAATTTTTTATTTGCGTGAACTGTGGTATGGTATAAAATGAATTAGTCAGTGCAAAGCCTAACACACCTGATGTTATGATAAACCATGGGTGCTGCTGTGATATGATACCAATGATTCCGATAATTATTCCAACAAGAAAAGCCAGCCTGCTCACTGTAACCTTGTTTTGATTGCGCGGCTGCGATGTGTCTATCATTATTACAAGACCAAGGCTTATCATTGGAATTCCTACCACTCCTATCAGTACCAGCAAGATCACGGAGCTGCCAGGAAGCAGAAATGATGTAGCTATCAGAAATGTCGGCATGATGAGCAGTATGATAAGTAAAATCTCGCCAAAAGTTGATGAAGTCTCTACGTATCTTTTGATGCTTGATTTTAGAGACTCAAAAAAAGAGTCAGCCTCACCCTCAACCAAATTTGTAAGATCTCCTCCTGTCTGTGCCGTTGCGACGTAACTGAGGAGAAACGACCGAAATGCACGGTTTGGGTGATTCAAGGCAATCTCGTTTAGCGCCTCAAATATGTCCATTGCAAACATGGTGACATTTCGATACACCATCTTGCCGTCAGTCTCGATGACATCAAAGAGGCTGTATCCTATTACACCAATTAGTGAATCGTAGAGTGACTTTTCTACACTCTGCATTATTCCAGCGTATCTAACAAAGTATGCAAGCTCGTGATTGATCTCTGTCTCTCTTTTTGATTTGGCAAGCTTCAGTGCGATACCAGGATAGAAAGAAATTCCAATCGGACCTGTTGCCAGGGCAAAAAAGATAGGATTTACAAATATTCCAAGTATGATTGCAATTGGTAATGTAATAAATACAAATAGCAAGGAAAGGGAGATGCTCTTTTTTACCATGTTAAGAGGATTGGCTGGCCTTCCTGCCATCCTTATTTTTCCTTCAATGGTACCTTCAAGAATTGTTTGCAGTCTCTGAAATATTCTAGTATCAAGTATTGGTTTTGATAACACCACTGGCAGCCCGTCTGATATGGGAAATATCTTCAGAGTTGGTCTTTTTACATCAAGTGCTGCCAGCTTTTGCAGGCGTATCTTTCTGACCCTGTCAAGCATTTTTCTAAAATCAAATTTTGCAGGCTTTTGAAGTGCCAGTACTAGTACCAAAGAGACGGAAGAAATTGTAAAGACTGCAAAATTATTTAGAGCAAGCGAGATCCAAAATGATACTATCAAACCAAAAATGATGCCATTGAAGTTCACGTGGTAAAATGTACGATACTAAAAAAGGCAACTTGACTGTGACCTTAAAAACAAATCAGCGTTTTGGTGTGATGTACCAACCTCGATCAAGGAAGGCCATGTCGCAGTCAATGGAGATAGCGTTGATTATAGGAGTCGTAATAGCAATTGTTGCAGTCGTGGCATTTGCTGTCAACGGCGGAGTACACTCTCTGACCCAAAGCGCATCACTTGAAATTGCGCACAGCGAATTTACAAAGACATTTGACGGGACGTACTATGCCTCAGTAGACGTCAAAAACGATGGCAGCAAGGTACTAAACAATGTGACTGTTCAAATCGCAGCTTCTGTGCCTTACAACCTCAGTCCACCATCTATCAAGCCCGGACAGACAGCAAGTTACTCAGGTATAGTGGTGCCAAATCCGGCAAATCCGGCCTCAGGTACGCAGATACCTGTTATAGTCAAAGCTACTGCAGATGATGGCTCCATTACATCAAAGATAGGAACTCTGTTCGCTCCATAGAAAAAGTTCCTTTTATCTTATTTTTTGTTGAGGTACAATGTTAAGAAAGACCGAGATGCTGTGGTTTGAAGACGTCAGTGCGTTAAACGAGCCTGTTCTTTCTTTTCCGGTATTTGGCAGGATATCGATGAAACAATTTTTCATTCTTGGTATATCAGGAATGATATCCTATGCTCTATTTTCAGGCACACATGGTCTGGTCTCTGCAATTCCAATCTGTTTTGGGGCATTTCTTACATTTGTAAAACCAAAGGTGGGCTCTTCAGAAGAGATGATTGCATCAGTCATTCTATTTCTTGTTGGCAGACGCAGCATACAAAAAACAGAACCTAAAATAAAAAAACCAAAGAGCAAGCGGCTTGTAACATCAAGCAAAAAACTTGGCCTCTCAGACCCATTCATTACAGAGACTCTGGAAAATAAGATAAGGACCATCATATCATCAGACCTTTCAAAACCGTTTAGGTTCAAGATCAAACTAGTCGGGACAACAGGTCAAGCACTTGCAAACAAAAAGTCCAAAGTTTATCTGGACGATCTCTACACGGACTCTCTGACAACTGACATCAACGGCGAACTTGAAACAATAATCGTACCAAAGGTATCAGGACAAAAGAAGATCACAGTATATGTTGACGAACAGAAAGAGCCTGTATTCTCTGAGGTAATCGACGTAAGAACTCCGCAGGAAAATTTCGCTTAAATAATTTATTATTTTATGTGACATGTTCGACCACTTGTCTGGAGAAGAAGTAAGCCTTGGAAGCAAATACACCAAAATGATTGTAGCCGGTGTTGCAGGCTTGCTCTTGGTACTGGTTGCACCAACTGCAGCCAATTTCATCTGCAACTGCGATATACTATCCGGTCAGATAAACACTGGTAACTCTACCAGCACAGCACAACTTATTCCATCAGATCTATTGCACAGGGTAGTTGGAGCAGGTCAATTCATAGGAACAGTAGTTGCACTTGGAGTAATTGTATCAGGCGCAATCAAGCTGGAACTAAAAAAAAGCTAGGGACACCACTATCTCTTTCTCCAATGGTGCTTGTGCTAACTGGCCTGCAACTGCCATGGTGGATCCAACTCTCATTTTTCTCATTTTGGGCATTCTCCTTTATCCTAGATGTGAAAATTACCATATCATGTAATGATTTTATAAAATACGAGACAAACTTTCTGTTTAGGTTCCTTGTCAGAAGATTTGGTACAAGAAGATCAATCGCCTTGCAGGCATTGGCTGAGATTGGATTGATTATTTCATCAAGCTACATTCTCAAGTTTCAATTCGATATGGTATTCATGAGTATCATTTCATCAGTTTTTGGCCTTGCACATATTATGGCATGGCAATCTAACAAGCGATTTCTTACTAGTAAGATGATAGAGTCATCGCATGACACTGACACGTCATCAAGAATGAGATGACTAACTATGGGGGGGCGTCAAGATAACTGTAAAATTTTACAGTTATCTTGGCATCCCCCCATTCCCAGAACCCAGCTTGGCATCTCTTTTAATAGAATTCATTCTCTAAACTAGTGGTCTTCAAGTTCACCGCTCTTGATGCAGATATTGGCCAGGTCCAAGTCATTGACCATTATGATATAGGAGAGGCCAAGGTCTACATCACCTCCACAGGTCAGTATCTGATAAAAGAACCACCACTTTCACAGGAAGAGTATGAGTTCTATGGTACCATTACTGAACACTTGATGAACTCACTTCCGTTTATTGACAAACTGGAAACAGACGAAGAGAAGATCCATCATCTTGAAACTCACATTTGGAAAGAGGCGCAAGATACAGGACAGGTAGAAAAGGTCTCCAAATTTTTTGACCGACTAAGGTATTATATCATACGGGAAGTCATTGGCTACGGCATCTTTGATGTTCTGATACATGATGATGATGTCGAAGAAGTTCTTGCTGAAAGATTTGATAGAAATGTTGGAGTAATTCATCGCAGGCACTCAGAAGCACACATACTTGATACCAATATCGTCATAGGAAAATCTGACGAGATGAACTCGTACGTGTCAAGGCTTATGCAAAAGACTGGAAAATCTGTCAACATATCAAAGCCGATTATGGACGGTACCACAAAGGCAAAGCATAGAATAACTGTCACTTTTAGCAACGAGGTCTCGCTTAACGGCCCTACGGTAACAATACGCAAGTTTCCATCAAAACCCTATACGATTACGCATCTCTTGCAGTTTGGAACTATTAGCAAGATCATGGCTGCCTACATCTGGGTGTTAATTGACGCCAAGGCTTTTGGCCTCATCGTAGGCGAGACAGGCTCTGGCAAGACAACCCTGATTAACTCGCTTATGACCATGGCAAACCCGCGATGGCGAATACTTACCATAGAAGAGACACCAGAACTACAAATACCTCACAAACGCGTTGTCTCACTGAAGACCAGGACGAGCCCGCTCATCAGATCTGATAACGATATTGGCATCATGGAACTAATCAAGGCATCACTTAGGATGAGGCCGGACTTTGTAATAGTAGGTGAGGTAAGGGGCGAAGAAGCAAACGAGATGTTTCAGAGTGCTGCTACCGGCCATGGAGGTTTAAGCTCAATACATGGCTCTGACATAAAATCTGCACTGACAAGACTTGCTGCAGAACCAATTAACATAAAACCGTCGCAACAGATGCTGCTTTGGTTTGCAGCTCATTCCACAAGACTCAAGGGTTCTGACGGCAAGGCAATACGTAGGATAAGATCTCTGACTGAGATAAATCCGACCGAAGATGGCATCGCAGGTACGGATCTTTTCAGTTATGACAGAAGAACAGACAGCTTTGGATTAGATGATGTAGAAGAACTGATCAAGAAAAGCAAGAGGCTGAATCACGTTGCAGAACTGCTTGGAGTAGAACTTGTCAGTGACATGCAAAAGAGAATCCAACTTTTAGATCAGTGTCTTGAGAAAAAAGCCTATGACATACCGCAAGTTTTTGAAATATTAAAAAAATATTATTCGTTTGTTGACTAAAATTCTTGAGATTAATTACATCGACCAAAAAGATTTGATCCACGATTATGTAAACAAGAATCTAAATTGTTAAATGCAAGTTGATTTTATGATTCAATAATCAGTCAAGGGGTCATGGAACTGATGGCATCGCGTCTTGTCTTGGGGAGTTGACGCCTTGCGACCCCCTGACTTTGATCGGTAGATCGATTTATCGTATTTAACATTTTAGCAGAATTTCAGGCATGACTACAATTTTTGTTTAACACAGCCTTCATTATTCATCATTGATGTTCTGTTCCTTAAAAGTAAAGATTCTCTAAAACATGTGAAAAAAATAAAGGCAAAGACAATCTACACCTATGAGGTCAAGCCCACCAACTTTTTCACTCTGCCTGCGCAAAAGCAGGCAATTGTTTTATCCCATTTCTATTACTTGTTATCATCAATTCAGGAACCTTTGCGGATTACGATAACAAAGGAGCCACTGAGTGTAGATATGGGAAACGAAGTAAGGCATCTTCAGATTCTACGAACGTTCATGTCAAGCACAGAACCACTTGATGGCATCCTTGAGAGCCAGGGATTTGATTATTTTTTTGTACCAAGCCCACCCAAGTTTGAGGTAAAAAAAGAATACTGGAAACACGTACTTTTACAAGATGATAGACTGGCCAAATGCTATACACTTTACTCTCCATCGTCTTCACTCTCTCCTGCTTGGGTCTATTCTCTTCTTTCTGCATGTGATCAAATTATTTTGGAATTTACTCCAATAGAACAGGATAGAGCAGTATCCAAACTGCGAAAAAAGATTCACCTGATGAGGTCTACGCAGAGCACCAATTCAAAAATAGTCAATCAAATCCAGATTGGCCTTCAGACAGTATCAGAATTAGAAAAGAACAACACTAAACTATTCATGGTCACTGCCAACGCGATAATTTATGCAAATAACATCAAATCGTTAAAGAATGCAGCAAAAAAATTTGTAAAGATCACCCGCATATCGCTTTCACATTTTGACAATACGCCAGCAAATCAAGCCAAGATGTTAGAAGGTTGGGGCAAAAAGCTGTACGTCGAGCTTGGCTCATGCGATGTTTTTTATCCATTTGTAAGCTCAGACATGCTGGAGGTACCAAATGGAATTACAATCGGTATCAACTACAACACTGGAGCTCCAATCATATACAATTATTCAATGCGTGCAAATTATAACATCTTGATTCTTGCAAGCTCTGGTGCTGGCAAGTCAGTTACTGCAAAGCTGATTTTAAAGAGACTAATGGAAAAATATCCAACAGCACTTACTTTTATCGTAGACCCGGAGGGAGAGTACGAAAAGATTGCAAAATATCTAAAAATTGAACCCATAAGGATCACAGGAGGGGAGGAGCTTGGATTTGATCCCTTCAAGATGTTTGACAAGCCAAGCGATGCTGTAAACGTACTCTGCGAGATTGCCCAAGCTCCGCCACTTGTTGTAAACTCTTTTCTTGCAAAATGTGATGGTGTCAGGAACCTTGACGAGTTTTATGACAAACTCTCCGACGAGGAAAAGAAATACCTTGTGAACCTAGTAACAGGACCCATGGCAACGCTGTTTCGAGGCGAGCCTAGGGTATCTGACCAGACAATCATATCTCTCAAGGGGACATATGCCGAGGACTATGTGGCAAAGGTCAGCTTTTTGGCACTTGCCAAACTCTGGAAGAAGATAGGTTCTGCGCCTGTAGATACTCCAAAGATACTGCTAATCGACGAGGGCCACCTCATATTCAGGTTTGCAAGCGCTGCCAAGTTTGTTGACCTGCTTGCACGTATGGGGAGAAAAAAGAATGTTATCTTCATGTTCATCTCCCAGAGGGTCGAAGACGTAACAAAGACAGAGGCAGGACGCGCGTTCTTTGACAATTCCGAGACCAAGATTATTTTAAGAAACAATGAGATTGCATCAGACGAGCTTGTCAGGTCATTGCAGCTCTCGCCCCAAGAAAAAGACATGGTACTATCATTTAATCCAGGTGAAGCTCTGATTCTGACTCGGGACTATAGACTACGGGCATACATCACTCCATCAAAGGAAGAGCTTGAGATGTTTGGTACATCTCCACAGAATTACAATGCAGCTTAAGAACAAGTATTACAAGTATTTCTGCGAGATATCTTATCTTCTAGGAATTTCAGAGTATGAACTTGCAAAAAAGATCATTGCTCTTGATATAGGACAAAAGTTCGAAACACAAAACCATGTTGTACGACTCAAACAGAGATCAGAATCCCATGGACAAATACTTTATTACATTTGTATTTACGACAAGACAAACAAACTAGTTCGCAATGATCCAGTATTTTTAAAACAACCAAAAAGGGAAAAACATCCTAGTCTTTAAAACACCAACTAGTTTTATCATCATGAACAGACGCGCAATTCATTCTGCATATGCAGTTTCTTTGTTAGTACTTGTAGCTGGAGGACTTGGCGTACTTGTATACAATTTCATGGTAAACTCTAACAACATTCTTTCATCAAATGTACAGTATTCTATCAACAGTGCATCACTTACAAGTATACAATCAGGTACACTGACGTGGTATGATGTTACATTACAGAATACCGGAAGTAAACAATTTGTAAAAACAAACGTTGCAGTTATCATAAATGGCATGACATACAATCTGCCTCAAAATGAAACCACAGTAAATCCTGGAACCATCATGGAACAAAAAGGAATACTAAATGCAGCTTCCACATATGGTGGCATCTACACAGTCAGGGTAAATGCTGTAGCAAATGATGGTTCTACTTTTGTTACAAGCCTTCAGGTTACAGGCAATTGAGAAATGGCAAGAGATTGTCAATCACTGTGTGACGTGGCTAACCTATCGGTTAGCCTTAAATACTTAGATAGTTACCGATATATCGGTAAATACCAAATTATATAAAGGAAACCGATAGGCATGGAAATCAAGGAAAAAAGGGGTTACATCAGGGAAAGAGTGCTAAGGGTACTACTAAATCACCCAAATGGGGATCTCACACAGTACAAACTGGCAAAACTGACAGACAGCGCATTTTCTTGGGTTCATGATACCCTGAAAGGCCTTGAAAAAAAGGGATTGATTGAAGGCACTAAAGTAAGAAAATACAAAGAGCTCTTTTTGCTTTGGCGTGATTGGAAGATAACACCAAAGACCAGAGAGTACATGATAAGAGAACCACTTGATATCCTTCGTAAAACCAACATGAAGTACGCACTTACTACATACTCTGCAGAAAATTTGGTTCAAAGTTATTTGTTTCCATCAAGGGTGGACTTTTACATAGATTCAAAGGATCTGAAGGAATGGCATAACATCCTTTCAGAAAAAGGACTGGTTGGAAAAGGAAATGTGAGAATTCTTATGACAGACAATCATGTCTTCTACAATTCTTTTGTTAAAAAGGGATTGACTTTAGTATCTGTGCCACAACTGATAGTTGATCTCTTGGTGGAGGGACTGGTAGCTGTGGAAGCCGCAGAAATGTTGTTGGAAAAGGAGGAGAAGAACTCTGTACGAAGATTATGAAACTGAAATATCGCAGGGGCATCTGACAGCAGTATTTTCACAAATGAAAGAACCAGTATGCCTTCTTGGCGGATGGGCAGTCTACCTTACAGTAAATACAAAATTTAACAAAACCAACGGAAGAAATTATCTTGGTTCACGAGATATAGATCTTGGATTTCACATAGATCCAAATTGGTCTTCAACGGATCTAGAAAAATCTGCATTTGCTCAGTCGGTGAAAATTCTAAAATCTCGAGGATTTAATGGATTGGGTTCAAGATTTGTAAAACATTACGACATAAATACAAAGAAGGAACTCAGCGAAGCAGAATCGAGAAAAAAGCCTTCATATGAAATGTTCCAGCTGTATGTGGATCCAATGGTAGACAATATACACAAAGCTGCACAAAAGATTGTAGGATTTCCGCTTCTTGATGAGCCCCTTCTTTCTCATGTTTTTGTAGGGCAAAAATTCATTTCTCTGAGTGAATTTGGAGGCAAATTCAGGCTACCCACGCCTGAAATCCTGATTGCTACAAAGCTAAAATCTGTACCTTCCAGAAACAAGGATGACAAGCGCATAAAGGACATCTCAGACATATACGCCCTTTTGTGGTATTCGGATATCGAGCTTCCGGAACTAAAAGAAAAGGTTCAGAAAATACTGGATGTTCCTTCAATATCTGCCGTCGTATCAAAGTTTACACAAGATGAATACGATGCAGTCTCCAATGCAATAGGCATAGGGTCAGATGAAGTATCACGCGTCATAACCGAGCTTGCGCGTTAAGGAAGAGAGTTTTGTCCAAAAAGACCACTGAATTCTTATATGTATTTAGTGGTATTCTTGCACAAGTGTAGGATTTTCATAAATTGTAGGTTTAATCAAGTGCTTTAATTCTCCCAGTACTTGATTTTACAATGAAACGAAAAGCCATATCTGAAATATATTCAGCGGCATTGATGTTTGCAATTACACTTGCAATTGCAGGACTAGTCATCGCTGCATCTACAAACCAGTTTGGCAAGCAGCAGCAGAGCGCTTCACAGATGCTGACCTCCTCCCAGAACAGAATGTCAGAGAGTGTATCATTTATCGCGGGAAGGAACACCTCTGCAGGGTCAGAGGCAGAAGTAGTAAACTATGGAATGACAAATCTGCAGATAGATAGCATAATGGTGGATGGGATAAAGACATCATATACAATATCATACATCAATGGTACCACAACACAATCTCTGCCTGTAAGGGAACCGATAGTAATTGATACGGACAGATCAGGCTCCAAGATGCAGCTTGTCACATCAAACGGTTCAATTTTTGAATTTTCACTCTACTGACCGTGTTTTTTAACATTTCAAATCTTTTGAGCAGTGCAAAAAACCAAGACTGCAATATCAATTATGATTTTAGTTATTGCTTCTTTGATACCATCAATACCAAATGCAAATGGGTATGTAGATCCGTCATGCCATGTCTATGTCCACATCTTTCCACACGCTTCACAGATCACAATAAAGGGGCAGACGTTTACAAGACAAAATCCAGATGGTACGTATTATCCTGGCGACGCTTTTGATTTTGGTATTCTGGTATCGTGGACCCAGAATTGCTGGTCCATCTATCCAAAACCCATACAGGCTTCTGGCTTGACAATTGGTAACATACAGCAGGGGCCTGTATCTTACGATGATCAAGGCAACGGTCATTACTACGAGTATGGCCATGCAGAGATTGGCACCACCACCAGCAGTGCTCGTCTCTCACAAGTTGTTGTGGCATTCGGACTAGTATGTGGGATAGACAAATGCTACAAGGGGTATACATCGGGCGGAGATTCGTACTCGCCACCCATAATCAAACCACAGGTAACTATCGCGCTAAAATTCGAAAATTTTACAGACCATGATGACTACAAAATGAGAAATGGTGATGGCACATACTATGTCTGGGATGGAATCAATATCGTCTTTGATCCTCATTACAAATGGAAAAATGAGAGATTTGGAACAATTGATACTCATACAGATTCAAGATCAGATATACCATTAATTGGCAGCTATGAATGTCATCAAAGAAACTGTCCATACACATTTTCAAAACCTGCAATAGAACCATGGAGTTATAATTTCGAGTATGAAGAAGGCCATACTGCATACAATTCCACAACGCTAGCTGACATTCATAGACACATTTTCTATTATCATACTACAGTTTACAATCTAGGTCGCAAGATAGGTGAAGGCGATAATTCTATAACTGCGTTGGTGGTACAGTACGAACCTGTTTACAAGAATTATCCGTACGCTGTGTTAAAGGACAGCAGCTGGTGGGGGTTTGGCAAGAGACCGGCCGTTGCACTTCACTATTATGGTTCAGTTGGTGGAGGTCAAGATGATGGTTCTTCTGTAATTCATCCAGATCGTAGAAGCAAGATAAACAGTTTTGTGTATACAAGTTTTGCTTACAAGATACTTACACCCATACCGCTAAACCAGTCCATGACCTGGTCTGGATCTTATCCTGCTGATATCGTTGATGAAAATTTCAGCTATCATGACAATGCCTTGCAATCTGGGAAAAATTCTGCGATGTTTGTGCAAGCAGGATACGGTAAAATAATCTTTAATCATCCAATACTGTATACCATCCTGAAGACAAGATATGACAATTCAACAATAATCAATACATTACAGTCTTCAAACTTTGCTGGATTTAACACATACAACCTGACAAAATATTATTTTGGATATCCTCACACTAGATTCAGCACCGATGTCATTGTGATAGCATTGCATTCGGATGGCTCCATAAATCACATTCCACTACACTTGATGATGATTCCAGACTTTACAGAGAATGCTACATACGAGCAGGATTTCATACGAGAAAAAGTAGTCCATGACAGGGACAAGATATTTGCTGGAATTGTACTTGATGACATGTATGGAAAGCAAGACGTAGCTGCGGCATCTGGTGTGATAAACATGCAAGCAAATCTTACCTCCATGGTAATACCTAATGTATACAAGGTATTTGCACAAAACCCGCTTGATTTGCCTCTAAATCTTGTCTATGAGCAGCCGTCGCCCTACAACGTCACCATTACCGCAGGAACAAAACAATTATCATTTCTTGAGCGCGGTTTCCAGTTTGATACCAACTGGAGGTATGTCATAAATATGGACCAGGACAACATCCTCAACGGTACCAGATATCAGGGGTTGGTAAACATCTATCCTGACAATAACTTTGGGCCATACTCACAGATTCTCATTGACGGCAAGGTCCAGAACGTGACCTGTACAAGAGGATGTACTCTGCTTTTGTCTGACAGAAATGCAAATGCTACAGTTGAGGCATTCAACGCCTGGGGCGGCAAGGCATCCAAGACATTTGAACCTAATGATTCCATATCTGCGCCAACTTATCACTATGATACCATCATTACAGCTGTCTTGATACTGATAGTAGCAGTCATTGGATACGGATTTATCAAAAGATACTGGAAAGGTTTTGCAGCAGCGTTAGGTTTCGGTGATAATTGAACTAGTCAAGACATCTAAGCAAAGGAATCCAAGACATTTGGATCATTTTTCTTGTGTGCTCTGGTAAAATGAACCTCCAAGCCTTCTGTTGAGAAAAACTCTAGGTTGCATTCCTTGCATTTGTATGACATGAAAACACTTTTTCTTGTTTGAATTTAACAGATTCGATCAAAGGAGTAGAACACTAGACGTGAAACCAAACACACCTCAATTAATTATCTATTCACACGAGTTCAACCAAAGTCTGGGGTAAGATCAGTATCGCCTATCTCTTCTGTCTGACCATGTACAAAGGTTGGGGTGGGACCAATGCCAAAGTTGATTGTTTGCACATCATGTTCCTGTGGCAATGATGTAAAGAATGCAAGCTCAATCTCCGTTAGTATCATGTTTTTTGAATGCGGTTTCTTTGGAACAAAGGCATATGGATCAATAGCGGTCATGCCAAACATCTCAGCAAGTCTTTGCCTGAAACTCTTCTTTCCAAATGAAAATCTGACCTTGCGTGTAGCAATTCGATGTGCAAAGCTGTTGAGCAAAACATTGCTGATTATCTTATCAAGTATACTGGTTGTTTCCTTGATATCTTCTCTTACAGTTTTGAGATCTGATATAAAATCATCTTCAATCTTTTTGATTGCCTTTTTGTATGATTCTCTTAGAATATCGTATTCCTTTCTAAACTCCTTCCTGTCAAGCGATTTGAGGTTTTTTGCCCTTGATTCAAATAGATTTCTCTCTTCCTCTATCATTCTGCGTTTTTCAGCCTGTATTTCTGATAATGCAGGGGTACTAGTCTGTACTCCAAATACCAGAGTACAGCTGTAGTAACTATGGCCTTCTCGTTTTTGTTTTGCAACCGCAAGCTCTGACTTGTTCTTGCCTGAAAGAGTAACCCCTTTTGTAGCGGCTCGTCTCTCAAGCGCATTGATCTTTCTATCAATCTCAAACGAGATCTTTTTGGTCTGATCACAAACAAAACAGGCCATCATGGAATCACGCTGTTCTGCCCATAATTTTGAATAGAGATTGCTTTTTGTTATGTTCTTAAGATCTACAAGTGGAACAAAGGAGCGGTTATTCTTCATCTTTAGATACTTTGTAACCATGTTGCCAAAATGTGGTCTTTCAACTAGTTCAGCGCTGACACCTGCAATAGTCTTGAAGAGATCCTGATCATTTTTTCTAGTTCTGACAATTATTTTCATTTCAGATTTGTTACGAAATACAAAAAATGCAAACTCTGAGGCATGCTGTATAATTTTGAGTATATTGTTTTCCTCATCGTCTTTGAACTTTTGTTGGGGCTTGAGTTCAAGCCAAGAAAACTCTTCCTCTTGTTTTATCATGTCATTTGATTAAAGTCTAAAATTTAAAGCAAAATTTTCTCTTTTTAAAGAATCGATATCATGTTACATGTGTTACGATTTGTTATTGTCATTGCAATAATCTCTGTACTATCACTTTGTACAGTTGCATATGCATTAGGCTTTGACAATAGTTTTGAAAGTATGGTCATTGAAAAACAAAAAGAATATCCATCATGGTACATTGGAAAAGGAATCTCTCCAGGAGAGAGCTTCACATATCACATTTGTGATCGTACCATCAAGCCAACATTAAACGGTGCTACTACATGCTATCAGGCAAAGCTTGACTTTGTATCATTACTTCAGGATGATACAGGCTGGAGCTGGATAGTACAGGGTACCTTTACACCTGATGGTTCAACAAACCAGTGGCCTGCCATACTGCGTATCACAGAAGACTTTGGTACCATAACTACAGACGGCTCCAGCATGAATTATGCTACATCGCTCTCACATACGCTACTCTATCTCCAAAAATATGCAAATACGTTCAAACCACAAACCCTGGAGATTGGCAGCTCGTGGGGTTTTGTAGATGATTACGTGTCACCCGTTCCGCAACTGACTGTTACAAGATTTACCTCAATTGATACAGCTTCCAACTCGACTGGAGTTTACGAGATTGGATTTGATGTAGTAAAAGACAATACCATATACATCAAGGATGGATTTCCGTTCCCAATTGAGCAGACAATTTATGATTCCAAGGTGTACAATTCTGACCCGCCAATACTTTACCAGCTCAAACTAGAGACAAACAACGCACAGGCCAATAATGGAATCTCTCAAGGTATTGGTATCATGGCGTTATGTTCCAATCCTCTTTTGTATGCTCAGGCTCCTAACTATATGACACAACAGAATCCAAACTATGTCAACCAGACACAACCTGTCAAGACTTTGCCACCAATAAATCAGACTGGTATCATTTTTCCACCGGGCAATCTAACTCAAACTTTACAAAACAATACTATACCATTTAATCAGAACTATACCCAGCCATTTAATGTTACAAGTGAAGCGCAGATCCTAAAGGAATTAAAGTCACTAGGTGGCAATTTTACAAATTCAACCCACTGACTTTCCAATTTGATATCTTATCTTCTGAGCAACCTCACTTGCATTTTTGACATTAAATCTGATATCGTATGTTTCCGCGTTCTCCTTCCATGAGATCAAAAGCGTTTCTTTTTTTATTTCTTTTACAAGTATGATCTCATCATAGTTTAGCTCAAGGGCAAGACCCTTTCCTGAAATTTCCAAGGAGATGCCGGTATTGAGTAAATACAGTACTCCGGAACCCATCTTGCTCCAAACTTTGAGCTTGTCAAAAATCTCTTGTCCTTTTGATAAGCCTATCATGTAATCATGAATTTGAATACAATAAAAGAGATTGTCAATCCCTTAAATGATGTACCATGATTTGGAATCATGTCCCTTCCACTTGCAATTGCAGTAACAATAATTGTTATCGTTGGAGTTGCAATGATACTTTATGTAGAGAGTCAAAACGTATCCTATATGCAAAAGGCAAATACGATTGATACCATACGCAACAACAAGGAAAAAGAAACTGCTGTAGCTTCCTACACAGGTAACACACTTGATATCAAGAATCCGCAAAACAATCCAATCAATATAAAATACATCCGAATTTTAGATGATAAGGGAAATCTCATCATGAGAATCCCTTACGATGCTCAGATCAAACCCTTCAGCAATAGTACCTTCAATCTTACGGGAATTATTCCCTCGAAATATCTTAACTGACCTTCCAAACTCCTTAAAAAAATCTCTTTCTTTGTGTCTATGAAAAAATTAGCGTTACTTTTTCTAGCTCTTATGGCAAGTACGATATCCAATGACGCATTTGCAACACAAATTCAAATTGTAACAGACCTTGGCAATGTCTTTACAGTACAAAAGACATCGCCCTCTAACGGTACAAACAACGGTAGTATCTTAGGAGCAGGACTTGGAACTGCGGCAAGAATCCAGACAGTACAGCCACAGGGAACACTTGTTTACGGTTCAGGATACATTGGTACCACCACGCCAATTCAACCGTATGTTTCCATTCCATCAGGAACAGACTTTGCTGCATTGATACAGAACAACGACAGCTCTGTTTCGTTATCGATGCCAGAATTTTACAGTACATATGATTATTCCAACGGCCAGCTAGTACAGGAACCAGGGCCGCCAAACATACTGTCATTTACTGATACCAAGCTACTAAGTGGTAGTGTCTCTCCCACAGTTAGCTCAAATGATGTACAGATCTCTCCCAATCCATCTGGAACAATTGTCATGAAGATGAATAGTCTTGCGGGACGACAGGTAATACTTCGTGGTACAATACCAAGTGGCGATAGCCTGCAGTATGTTCTCTCGGATCCGTCCGTTGATCTTACAAAGCTGTCATATGATGGTACTAATGGCTGGCAGCTTGCAAATGCTCCGGCGTCGTTCACATACTCTAATTACTATCCAAGTTACAGCTGGACTTGCGGTTATGTCCACCCCTACCCACAGTATCCATGGTACTACTACTGGACCTGCTGGCAATACCAGTCTGGATCATATCCAACATCAATGAGTGCGTCAGTGCCGCTTGATTTTACAGTATCTGATGCAAAGGGACTTGTTGGATATCTTCAAGTAACAAGTTCCTATCGCTGTGGATACCGTGGATGGTCTACATGCTCTTCCACTAGTGACACTCCAGCCTCAATCGGTGGTTACCAGACAAGCAACGGATTTCATGTGACAGGAATTAGTTATTCTAATACAAATTACAATGGGGTATCAGCGCCCTCCAATGCAATCTTTGTGATATATGATAAGACACCTTACTCGCAGCTACTCAACTTTGGCAGCAACTTTGAGCAGACCTACACATTTCCAAACGATAACAGACAACTGTATCTGATATCCACTCAACCAAACGCAGGTGTTCTTGCAGCATCTGCACAACAGTACGATCCAAATACATTCTCCTATCTCAAGATAAATGGTCTTCCTCCAAACACTCCATATGAGATAGTAAAGAATGGCATGGTGGGAGCAGCTGGGCTTACACCATCTGATGGCAGTCCTGTGATATTTGATGTATCCCAGATAGGATTTCAGACTGGGGACCAGCTGCCTGGCGGTCTGTTGGTTCTATATCCAAACTCGTTGTGGTATCGCGGGACCATCACGTCTCTTGTGCTTGATACAATAAACAAAAACTCGTTTAACTATGACGGCCCATCACAGATTCATGTTCCGTTTGCGTTCATCCGGGTGCCAGTCCCAATAAAGATGACAATCAGCAATGTATCAATAAGTGATACCATACAGGTACCATACCTGGCAGGACAGTATGAATCTGGCACTGCACTGTTGATACCTACACTTCCATCCATGAAGAACGTGGGATTTTCTGCCAACGGTACACCGATGAAGATTGCAATAGCTGATGTTATAGGAGATCCAGGGGTCACGGTACTTTCAGGAGACAGTGCATCCGACTCTCACTACAGTCTTACAAAAGCAGTCTCCGCTAATGCTGGTGTAGGCGGCGAAGCAACAGTGATTGCAACACATGATGGTACACTAAATGGAATAATCTCTCTTACGGTATCTGCAAATGCCAACTACTATTCTGGTTCCTCAACCCTGGCAGTCTATCTCAAGACATATGTTAACGGGAACCTTGTTGGTACCAAGACGCTTTACACTTCGCAGCCGCCTATAGGATATTCATCGCAGACGATTCAAAGCTATACAATAAGCCCAAGCTTTACCCAGTACGGACAGTATAGTTTTACACAAACAAACCCATTTCCATACTCTGTTGATACATACAACGTATCTGATCTTCCGATATCTGGAACTGTAACAGTACAGGCTCACACAGGGGACTTGGTAGAGTTTGAGGTATACACAGACGAGAATGCCCAGAGTGGTCTCATAACTACGGCGTACAGCAGCTATTGCGATGGCTGGATGGGAATAAACATCAACACAGGAAAAGAAGGCTGTTATACTTATGGTTACAATCCTACAGCTAATCTCAGTGAGGCATCGGCTACAGTAAGCCTTGACGAGGGTTACATTCTGACAGGATGATACAGTAATTCAAAATCCCGCTTTAAATTAATTACAGTTTTGTGAATCGTTGAAAAAGACATCGCTTTTACTTGTAACATTTCTTCTACCTCTTTCCATGGTACCAGTCTCTGGTCAGTCGCAAGAGACTGCAGGTTATTCGATATGGATTCCAAAAAAGATGATTGCAGGACAAGATTATGAAGGTCTTGTGGTACTTGACCGCGCAGAAAATATTGACAATCTTTTCTTTTTGTCATCAAGTGACAAATCTACACTCCAGGTACCTGATTCCATTATCATACCACATTTTTCAAATCACGGTATATTTCAGATAACGCCTCTAAAAGAAGGCAACGCAACAGTCTTTGCAGCATTTCGCGGAAAGCTAGTTGATGCAGATACCACAATATACCAATCCAATACTCAACCGGCCTCGCTTGAGATTGTACTCCCAGATAACACCACAAAAGCCCAGAGCATGTTGGCATACGTCTTTGCACAAGACGAATTCGGGCAGCCTACTCCAGTAAACCAGGATACAGAGATCTATGTGACAACATCTTCAATGATTCAAGCGCCAGAGACAGTAACAATACCAAAAGGCCAGTACTATACACAGCTGCCTCTTGTGACAAAGGGAACGGGTCAGATCTCAGTCTCGGCAGAAGGTCTCGGTATTGCAACAGCAACTGTAACCAAGATTAATGACGATGTTCAAGTAAGATTTGCAGTAGCGCCAGATCTAGTTGTTCCAAATTCTATCGCATATTGGTATGTCTGGTTAGAAAAGGAAGGAAAACCATTCAAGCCTCCATATGGGATACATGCTGTATTAACATCAAGTGATACTAATGTAGCAAGATTTGGCAGCAATTATGATATCGAGCATTTCAATGACATTTTGTATTCTACTACACTGAACAATGGTATCGCAACTGGAATCTTACATACCATAAATGGCGGTAACTCTACAATCTCAGTTAGCGTTGATGGTTTTGGTTCTGCTTCTGCAACACTTGCTGTGGGTGGAGGACAAAACCAAGATCTTACTCCAGGAAACCTGACAGGTCTCTGCAATTCCTTCGCATGCAATGCTAATTTAATCAAGATCTGGGTTTATCCTCCAACATTTGACGACTCAAGTTATGGTATAGTGAGCCTATACAGACAGGTAAATGATTCAGGAAATAATATTCTGATTCCGTTGCCAGCAGACGGTTCCATAGTTGGAATATCATCAGATAGCTCGGATCTGAAATATAACAAGGAGATAGAGATGGTTTCAGAACGTATCCCGGGAACAAATCAAGAAGAAGGTCTTGCTAGTTCAGTACAGTTTGAGGTTAGTGCAGGTGGAATGGGCAATTATACAATCACTGCATCGGGGCCTGGCAAGATACCTGGATCAGCGCAGATTGGTATAATGCCAAGATACTATGACTCGTATCACATTGGAATAACTCCTCTTCCAGTAAGATCTGGAATAACCCAAGACCTTGGCATAATGTACATCTCAGACAGTTCGGGTGCAATGATGGATCCATCAACTGTCTTTGCAGAACCACCTGATGTTGCAGTTAAGACTCTGATTCAGGATATTCCAGACAAGCTCCAGTTTGCATCAACCAATTTGATACTTTCAGGAACTGTAGACCAGAAGGCTGAGATCTCTACATCCATCACCGGTCTACCTCCTACAGGTATCTTTGTCGTACCTGAGAATATTGCAACAAATGTAGAGTTTGACCTCCCAACTAAGGTTCATGTGGGTGAGAAATTTCCATTTGTGATATACAAGACCAATTCTCTTGGAGTACCATTACAACTGGATACGCCTGAGGAGCTCTCCACGGCTGAAGGTATAACATTAGACCCTTCAGGCAAGTACATGACAATAAACAGAGAAGGCAATGTAACCATAGCAATGCTCTCCTCAAATGGGGCAGTAACTGAGCCAATCGAATCATTTTACAATCAAATGCATGTTACCATCGATGCAAACAATACCGTTGTCAAAGTAGGAAAACCAAATCTGTTTGATATCACATCAGATGTTGAGAATGCAAGTTACAACTTCCAGTCGCCATTTCAAGTAACACAGGTAGGTTCTGGCAAATATTCCATATCACCTGACAGAGAAGGAAGTTTTGATGTAACCCTATTTGCAAACAAGGATGGTTTTAGGCCCATAACTGATACGCTTTACTTTATTGCAAAGAAGATAATTGATGTTACGTTTGCAGCAACAGGAAACGATGGTACTGTGCTTAACATCATCCCTGTCATAACAATTAACAATCAAACTCTTGCTACCACTATTCCTTTTGATTATACCACAAATGCAGGGCTGGCACATATCGATGTGCCGCAGCAGTTTAACAATACAGGAGAAAACTATGTTCTCAATAACGTGGATATCTCAGGTCAGAAATTTACAAGTGGAAAGATAGATCTGTTTCTATCAGATGATTCCAAGATCCAGGCAAACTATTATCGTATGCTACAGGTTAATGCAACCGATGCAGATGGGGGAGGTCTCTATCCATATGGAACAACAGTAACACTTCATGCACCAGACAAATGGCAATTCTCATTTTTAGTACGCCAAGTCTTTGACCACTGGGAAGGAAATAATCTTCCATTTGATGTTAAGACAAACGATGTAAGCTTTGTTGCAAAAGACAATCTCTTTGCAACTGTGGTTTACAGGCAAGATTCTACATACTTGATGCTTGCAATTGCTGGACCAATTACGGTATTTTTTATTCTAAAAAGACGTGATACCATTACCTGGCATGTGAAAGAATTGGAAGATAAAATAATTCGGTTTATACCAAAGTTGTCAAAAAAGAAAAAAGACTAGGAAAAAATTCCTAGCCTTATTCCACAATCAAACAGTAATCGATATGCAAAATTTGTATTTAAGTGCAATTTGATATAATGATAGTTTCATTGTTCCAAAATAGTAGCTGGGTCCTACAGGTCTCACACTTAATCATATGCTTGAAAATAACTTTGATGGTGCTTAAACCTTAAGTTTATGAAAAGTTTAGAAAATTATTGAAAACTTTCAGATTTATTATTGGAATAATTCTCATGATAATATCGGTCGTGATGTATTTCTATATTGAAGATATTAAAAACATCAGTACAGGATTTTTTGGATCATCTTTAGAGACAATTGTTCAAATGTGTAACGGAGGATGGGGGGATGCCTTTAATCTTACAAGTCAATGCATCAAGGTTCAACTGGTATATTACTCTCCTTGGATTGCAGGAATTTCCGGAATAATATTTTTGCTAAAAGCACGCCCCTACAGAGGATATTCAGGAGCTGGAGGCGCTGGAAGTCACAACAAGAGGAGTAAAGGTAGAAAGAAAATTGGAATAATTCTGGGCGTGATAGCTCTTGGCGTAATTGGATTTTTTATTTTTCAAAACCATACTGCTCAAACACCCCAAAATATTATTGCTAGTACTCGCAATACAATTCAACAAATTCCGCAGATTCTTAGCTCGTTTTCAGGAGATCTAATTCCTATTGTTGGTATTGTTGGAGCAATCGCAATTGGGATAATTACTTATTTTGCATTGACTCGTAGAAAAAGAAAATCATATTCCTACGAAAAATTAGAACAAATAAAGCGAAACGAGAAAGAAGAGATAGAAAAGGCAAAGAAACTAGAAAGGGAAAGACAACGAGAAAAGGAGAAGCAGCGAGGGCGAGAAAAAGCAAGAGAAAATGAAAGGTATGAGAAAAAGCCAAATTACTCTGATGAGTCATCGGCAGAATTAGAAAAAAAGCAGCAAGAGCGAGAGGCTGAAAAAGATAGAGAAAAGAGAGTATACGAAGATTTCAAGAAAAAAGAAGAAGAACGTAAAGAAAAGGAAGAAAAGAAAAGAGTTCAAGAACCACCGAAACAATACGGATTTGATCCATACGTCATTCTAGGTGTACAGAGAAACGTAACCTCAGAGGAATTAAAGAGAAAATTCAGGGAGTTGATGATAAAAAACAATCTATCTGGAAGTATCAACATGTCAATAGAGGCGAGACAGAAAAAAGAGGCAGTAATTAAAGACTTTTTAAAAGCACGAGATATGATTTCCAAGGAAAAAGGATTTGGAAATTAACTTAAGAGTTAAAAATTTGCATCAAGTTCAGAAACTATGACCAAGGTTCTTGGCATTGATTTAGGAACAAGCTATTCAGCAGCAGCGGTCTTGTCAGATGGAAAGATTAGGATAATTCCTCCCTTTGAGGTCAAAAGCACTACAAACAAACCATTTCCCTCTGTTGTTTCTTTTCTAGAGTCTGGCGAGATACTAGTGGGAAATACCGCAGTAGACCAGTCAACCTACAATCCAAAGGGAACCATATTTAATGTCAAAAGAAAGATAGGATCAAGAGAGACATTTGAGGTATTTGGAAAACACTATCTGCCAGAATTTATCGAGGCACTAATTTTAACCAAAATAAAACTAGATGCAGAATATTTTCTTCGAGAAAAAATTACTAAAGCAGTCATAACAGTTCCTGCATACTTTAATGACAATCAGAGACAGGCAACAAAGACAGCAGGCGAGATAGCAGGTCTTGAAGTTATCCGAGTAATGACAGAGCCAGTTGCAGCCGCAGTCTCATATGGCCTTGGGAAGATGAAAGAGCCTACCAAGGTACTTGTCTTTGATATGGGAGCAGGAACGTTAGATGTTTCGGTATTAGAAATAGATGGAAGTTTCTTTGAAGTCATTGGCACTGGCGGAGATACACACCTAGGCGGAATAGACATTGATTCAGAACTTACCAAGTATTTGATATTAGAATGTAAAAAACAAAATGGTTCAACAGCAATTGATGATACAATAAAATTTCAATTGAATCGATTTGCAGAAAAAATCAAGATTGAATTGACAGAAAAAGATCAAATATCAATAAGTGAGACCTTTTTTTCTCAGGACTCTCAGATATCATTAAAGTTAACAGTTACACGTCAAGACCTTGAAAGAATTATCGAAGAGCCAATTCTCAAAAGATGTGAACAGTGCATATACAATGTATTAAATGATCTAAAGATATCATCTGATGATATCAAAAAAGTGGTTCTAGTTGGTGGCCCAACCAGAATTCCTGCAATACGTAAGATGATCTCAAAAATATTAAAAGAGCCAGAGGAAGGAGTAGATCCAGAATTTTCAGTAGCAAGTGGTGCTGCAATTGAAGGAGCAGTGCTTGCAAGCGATGAAAATCTACCAGTCTTGTACCAGGGTCTTGCACTTCTTAACGTGACACCACTTGATCTTGGAGAAAAGGCCGTTATGAAAAGCGGGGAGCTTGGAATCAAACTCATGATACCAAAAAATACTACCTATCCAACCGAATTTACAAGTACATTTTACAAAAAATATGTGATGAGTCCAAAGATTGAGATTAGTGTATGGCAGGGCGACTTTGAAAATCTTTTAGGATTCCACGGAAATGAGAACCTGGGAAGCTTTTGGCTTTATGTTCCACAAAGAGAGGATTTAGAGATTGAAGTAACTTACAAGATAGATGCAGACGGAATCCTAACAGTCTCTGCAGTAGAAAAGAGTACGGGAAACAGAGAACACATAGTTATCGAAAAGATTGGCGGCACGGTAATTCCCAAGCCACAACTAGAGTACTTTGAAAAAGAGACCACTAGATTCGAAGAAGAATACGTAAAGAAGACCTATGATGTCTTGTCCCCTTATGAGATCCCAATAAGAGAACAGACTCCAGAGTCAAACAGGTATAGGTGGATGTGTATTTGTCTAAATGATGCAAAGGCCATAATCAATGCATTTCATACAGGATACGATTGCAGAACATTTCTATCAAAGGTTGAATTTGAATTATTTATACAACAAGACACGCAATATGCTTTTGCACATATTGGATTGGGTATGCATCCAAAGTATCCGATTGGCATTCACAATGCTCTGAAGGAAGATTCTAAAGAAAATAGGGGAATGCTGACTGTGGTCCTAATTCATGAATTATTGCATGCAATACATCCTGACTGGGGTCACGACCAGATACGACCTGCCGAGCATGTACTTGCAAACAAAGCTGGATTGTATGATGCGTTGAGAAACATGGATGTTTTGTTTTTGAGTGGTAAAATGAGTTTTTGCAATAATCAGATGAGGATCTCGGATAGAAGCATAAAGATCAAGTGTACTGAATAAAGCGAGTTCACAAGACCAAGGATTTGTCCGTAATTTTTACTTTAATTATATAGTTGTAGTTTTTTAAATCCGCTTCGCTCTTCGTTAGACCATTTTTCGAAAATTTATTCTATATCAGAGAATCGTGCTACTCTTATTATGTCGATCTCTTTCTTTTTGTATTTCTCGAAATCTTCATTCATTAGACTTAATTGATTTCTACCTTCTTCGATTTTTCTATCAAATTCAAAAATAAACAGTCTCAGATTTTCCTTTTGCTGATCAGTCATGAAGATTTTTTGTATTCTTGTTAGCCATCTCTGTTGTACTTCTTCTATTTTCTTTTCAGCGTCTTTTCTAAAGCTTTCAAATGCAATAAGTTGATGATCAACTTTTTCTAGTTTGCTTTTTACTGTATTTAAGAAGACGTTAACATTTTTTATTTTTTCACGATACTGTTTCTCAGCTTCTATGATATCATTACGCTTGTCTTTTACATTCTCGACAAGTTTTTCAATAGTTCTTTGTGCTTGAAGTTCCGGATATTTCTCTATGTAGTCCATCATATTGTTGAATCTCATTTCATCAACATCTGATTCTTTGAACTTCTGTGTTATCTTCATATCTCTAATTCCTCTTGTCTTTTGAGTTTCTTCCCACATTATTTTTTCATGATTTGTGTTCTTGTTTAAGAGATTACCTAAACTTGTAAGAGACTCGTCCCATTCTCGCTTGTATGTTTCTACGTTGTTGCCAACTTCTGCAATTTCCATATGGGTTTTCTTAAATCCTTCCCATTCAGATGTTAATCCGCTCAAATTTTTGTCAAAAATCTCCCAACGCTTATTTAATTCATTTTGAAGATGGTCTTTCCAATATTTTGCATTTCCTGCTTTGAATATCGTTTCCCAGAACGTAATGGTCTCTTTTTGAGTAGGAAATTCTTTCCAACCTCCAGATGAACCTGGCACATTTTGACTATTAATTGGCGATTTAATATTATTATCGGAGTATTTTTGAAGAATGTCCCTGTCTGTTATGTCAATAAGTCCATTACGGATGATTTTTATTAAAATAGCATTTTTGGGTCGCTCATGACCAACGGCCATCTCTATTATGGTTTTTCCAGATTTAAACTCCTTAACGAGCTGTTGTATCTCTCGCTCATCCCATAGTTGACCAGTGCGTCTGCCGGAAAGATCGTTCGGAAAGCCAAGGAGTCCGCATTCAATCAGCTTGTAATCAACGGCATCAATATTTCTGTGCAATTGTCTAGCAATATCACCAATGGCATGACCATTTTGAAAAAGCGAAATCAAATTACCTATCTCGTTGGCGGTCCATCTCGGCCCTCTAAATTCTCGATTGTGTCCATGTCTCCGCATAATTGTCACTTGAAGTACTCCTTGTTCTGAACATTCTTTGGTTTAATTTCTACCTGAAAATGATTTATCATGGCCTTGATTGCTTCTTGTTTGGTTTTTAGTTTGTTGACACTTTTGTAGACTTGAATTATTGCATCTTCTTCTTCGGAAAGGTCTAATTGTATTTTTACCAGTTATATCACCTTGTTATATGATATAACATGATATATTAAAATAAAAAGCTATCGTTTTTTACACTGGATAGTAGGTTGAAACTGTCAACCAATACAACAATTTAGTGAATCAGATAAACAATTTCCATTGTTAAGAATTTGTACTATGATTATCTCCCTACAACTTGGAAGGACCATAAAGACTATTTAATAATACTAGGGAAAAGATCTCACATGCATTGTAATCAATGCGGATTCGTAGGACCAGATAATTACAATTTTTGTCTGTCATGCAGAATATTGTTGTTGATTGGTAAATATCTTCCAGAGAAAATGGTGGAGAAATCGGGAAGAATTCAACCACGTATGCCAGAAGAAAAAATCACAGAGACTCACAAAGACACAATGTCAGTTCTAGAACCAAAATTTCTAAATGTACCTGTTCAAACAAATGATCTTGTCGAACTTGCTGTTGAAATATGGAGAATGGAGCAAAGACTAAACAAAGTTATGCCTCTCATTCCTGAGAATCAAAAAGCTCTTTTTGAAAACTCCATTCAAAAATTAAAAAGATATCTGAATAAGAATGATATTGAAATAATTGATCATACTAATCAAATATTCAATGAGGGTAGAAACCTGGATATAATCGCAGTAGAGAAAGATTTTGAAATATCAAAATCTATTATCAAGCAAACAATAGAACCAACAATTATGTGTAAAAGTCACGTTGTTCACAAGGGTAAAGTAATTGTTTTAGAAAAGGTTAGTGAGAGATCCTCAGAGGGACAAAATGTCTGATAAGATTATCACGATTGGTATTGATTTGGGGACAACCAATTCTTCTATTGCTGTGAACATTAAAGGAAATATAGAAATCATAAAAAAACCTGGTGGAGTTGAATACACTCCTTCCGTTTTTGGTTTTGATAAAGCCTGCAATAAAATAATTGGGCAAAAAGCGTATGACTATTTGTTCAAGTATGGATCTAGAGATGAAGATAAAAATTTCAAAGCAGAAATAAAAAGGCAAATGGGTACGCCTGAAACAGTATTCTTTGAGAGGCCACAAGTAAAAATGACTCCTGAAGAAATTTCGGCGGAAATACTCAAGAATATAAAAGAAGATGTTCTAAAGAAATATCCTGATTTTGACACCGTTGCGGCAGTAATAACAGTGCCTGCCGCATTCTCAGTTTTGCAATCAGAGGCAACCAAGAGGGCAGGAAAATTAGCGGGATTCAAGTATGTCGTTTTATTACAAGAACCCATTGCCGCTGCAGTTTCATACGGTTTTCAAAATGTTGAAAATGAAAATTGGTTAATATACGATTTTGGAGGGGGTACTTTTGATATCGCCCTCATATCGTGCAAAGATGGAATACTATCCGTATTGGGTCATAACGGTGATAATTTCTTAGGTGGAAAAAACGTAGATTGGGACATCGTAGACACTATAATCATTCCTAAAATTCTAGAGAAGCATAACCTAACAAATTTTACAAGAAAGAACGAAAAATATCACAATGTCTTTCCAAGGCTGAAATATAGTGCCGAGTCAGCAAAAATAGAATTATCGCAATATGAAAAAACAACGGTTGAAATTGAAAATATAGGTAAGGATGACTCTGGAGAAGAAATTTCATTATCTGTTGACATCTCAAGGCTAGATCTTGAAAAAATAATCAAACCAATAATCGATCGTACTATTGAGCTAACAAAGGACACATTAAAAGAAACAAGGATTAATAGTTCATCAATAAAACGAATAATTCTTGTTGGCGGGCCTACCCAAATGCCTTATCTGAAAGAAAGACTTGCCAACGACCTGAAGATACAAGTTGATTCTTCGGTAGATCCATTAACAGTTGTAGCTCGTGGAGCTTGCATATTTGGAATGAGTCAAAAAATTCCAAAAGAATATTTGTCAAATGAAATAAAAACGACAAAAGAAGTAAAAAACATCACATTAAACCATGTAACATTAACAGCCGATACAGAAGAATCCGTAAGTGGAATTATTGAAGGTCTTGACGAATCACAACAATACTATATTCAAATTCAATCAGAAAGTGGCACCTTTTCAGGACCTAAAACCAAAATCAACAAAGGAAAATTCTATTATACTCTGAATATAGAACCAAATAAACAAAACTTATTCTGGATTTATGTTTATGACCAAAATGGGAATCCTGTAAAAATATCTTCTGACTCGTTTTCAATTACTCATGGACTTTCCGTTTCAGGAGTACCAATACCACACTCAATAGGTGTGGTTATTGCTTCAAGGGATTACTCATCTAACCAAATGATGAATACCTGTGACACTATTTTTGGTAAAGGTTCTATTCTTCCCCTGAAAAAAACATTAGATGTTTACAAAACTTCAAGAAAGCTCAAAAAAGGAGAAGATGCATCTCTGGATATTGATATAGTGGAAGGAGAATCCACCATTCCAGACAGGAATACCTACTTGTGTCAGTTGGGAATACTAGGAAAAGAATTACCACACGACCTACCTGAAGGAACTCCTGTCGAATTGACTGTGGAGATGAATGAATCAAGGGAACTTGCTGTAAACGCCTACGTGCCATTGCTTGATATGACCGTAAATGCACGCTTTACAGAAAAAGATGAAGTAGTAGATCTAAAACAAATGGCATCGGAATTAGAATTGCAAAGACAAAGGGCCCAAACAATATCAGAAAATTGCTCTGATGAAGAACGTAAAAAAATTGCAGACATTATTCAATCAGTCCTTAATGGAATAAATAATGCAAGTTCTGATGAGGATGAAAAGCGGAAAGCCAACAAACAGTTAAAGGATCTGAAAATTTTATTGGATGAAATTGAGGAGGAAAAGCTAATGCCTCAATTGATCAAAGAATATAACTTGAGAGTAGATGATCTTCAACAGATAATCAACGAATTTGCAGATGAAAAAGAAAAAGGGAATCTTACTACACAACTCAAAAATATAAGATCTGAAAGTGAAAAAGCAATCAAAGCAGAAAACAAAATAATGATGATTCGAATCAATGAACAACTCTCCGAATTAAGAAATAAAGCTATATACTCAAATCCAAACGCTTGGGTTGAGTATTTTAAAAACATCGTAAATAACGGAAACTTTACCAATGAAAAAGAAGCCCAGTATTATAAAGCAAAAGGACTGATGGCTTTGGAAGCAGGTGATGTTGAAGAGTTGAAAAGATGTACTAGTCAATTGGGCCTGCTTTTATCTGAAGAAGATCAAAAGAAAATTAAGCTCTCAGGCATAACTAGATGAGAATATGTCTAACTTGATAGTGAATAACGCATATCGAATTTTGGGATTAGATAATGGAGCAAATCAAAAGGACATATTGAAGCGGTATAAAGAAATTATAAATCGATTAAAAATTGATGATTATCCTGAATATGATTTAGATCTGAATTTAGATAAAAAATTAAGATCTGAAGAATCTGTAAATGAAGCATTAAAAAAACTTCAGAATATCAAAAATAATGTGACTGAATATTTCTTCTGGTTTCAAATAGCGGATGCTATAGATGAGGACGCACTAAAATTTTTACGAGAAAAAGATTACATAAAGGCTATTCAAACTTGGCAGAATGCGTCGGAAACTAACAATACTACAAGTCTGTTCTATAAAAAAAATCTTGCAATACTTTATTGCTTAACTCTTTTAAATCAACAAAATTCATTATTTCTAAAAGAATCCCTTTCAAACTGGCATGAAATTGTCAATTCTGATAAATTCTGGGTAAGCTTTGAAAATAATTACAGCATGATTAATGATCTAGCATTAAATGCAGAAATAATAAATGATTTTAGAAAGAATGTAACCAAGTATATTTCAGATATTTACGCGGATCTTTACCAAATATATGAAGATCCAATTTATGTTAAAGATTTTCAAAATTTATTTGGAGTACTTGGAGAGAAAATTGAAAAGAATTTACTTAAACCTATTCACCAATCAATCTATGATATAATCGAGGAATTGAATAGAATTAATCAAGAAAATAATGAGGAAAAAGTAACCAAGACAGATTACAAATGTGATAATTGTGGAGATACTACAGCAGAAAAGTATTATGATTATGACGATGGAAGTGTGCTTTGCATAATTTGTCGGAAAAACATAGGGAGAGATTGGAAGAAAAGGGTTGATAGCCTTGAAGAAACTGTCGAGGGTAGTAAAAAGAAATTTAATCGCATGCAGAAAGTAATAACAAAATTGGAATCTCAGTTAAATCAGCTAAATGAGATGGGGTTATACGAAGATAGTCAGTCTAAAGTAGTAAGGGATCACGCTGCAGAAGCAATAAGGGACGCCTCAGTGATATTACATAATATAACATACATGTCCGAAAAGTCGGTTGAATTAATAAAATTAGCCGTGAGAATTGCAGGAACTCAAGGTGCAAAAGAGAAGTATGAATCTGATTTGAATAAAATCCAACAAATTGTTGAAGATGATAAGAATACAACCTTGGTATTGCCAATACCAAAATTGTTGGGGAAGAAGGACTTGATTGTTAAAAACAATTTTATCGAATACAAGGGGAAGACAATTTACTATAAAGACATAGTTAAAATTTCATATCATGGAAATACAGAAAAATTCCATTTTACAATCGTTTCTGTTAATGATAAATTAAATCTCACCTTTTCGAATCAGCAAAATTTATGGTTGGAATTAGTAAACGTTGCAAAGCAATACATTGAACCTATAATTACTGCTAAACTTGTAAAATCGATTTTCGAACAAGATCAAACAGTCCAAATTCAGGATATTAAAATTGACAAAAGAGGGTTTCATAAATCAAGACTTCTCAAAGGAATTGATTCTGTTCTTTGGAGTGACGAAAAAATTTTCAATCCTCAATTATATCAAGGGAATGTAATTTTATATAAATTAAAAAATAACATTTCCAAACATTTTGCAACTATCTCCTTAGAAGAATGGAATGCAGCAGTTTTACCTGAGCTAATAAAAGAATGTTACAATGAATATTTGTTACGTAACCAACAAGGATAATAATACAAAAATGACAAATTCATCAAAACCCGTTCTTTACAATGGATTTGAGGTTAGAAAAAACCTATTTGTAAAGAATCGAATTGAAAGAGTATTCTTTACCGAAATCTACGAGTTATCTAATGGAAAATATCTGTTCCTATTCATAAATTTGAATCCAAATGATATTGTTGATAGAAGCGAAAAATATGATATTCTCAGAATAAAAAATGAGACAGAATCCTACATTGGAGTAATTTCTGATACTTTTTCCAAGAGCCAGGTTTTTGCCATAAAAGAAGATCTTACCTTAAGGAAAGGTTTTGAATGCGTAGCTGGAATGAATGAATTAAAAAATTTACTAACGACTGACGTCATAAACCCTTTAAAAAATCCAGAGAAATTTAAAAAATTCAAAGTATCAATACCTAATGGAATAATACTATATGGACCACCTGGATGCGGTAAAACCTTCATCGTTAGAAAGCTGGCCGAAGAATTAGGCTACAATTTTTTTGAAGTAAAACATTCAGATTTGGCAACACCTTATATTCATGGATCCGTGAGCAACATCGGAAAGGCGTTTTCCATCGCTAAACAAAATTCACCAGCAGTTGTTTTTTTTGATGAAATTAGCGGATTGGTTCCTGATAGAGCACATCTGCATGAATCTTCTTCCCATAAAGAAGAGGAAATTGATGAATTTCTTATGCAGCTTAATGACGCTGCGGATAATCATATTTTGGTTGTTGGAGCTACAAATTATATCGATAGGATAGACCCTGCTATTTTAAGACCTGGTAGATTTGACAAAAAAATTTATGTCCCCAAACCTGATTCTGAGGCTCGTAAATCTCTTTTCAAAGTAGGACTCGCAAACCGTCCTCATGATAAAGGCATAGATTTTGACCATCTTGCAAATCTTACTGAAGGATTTACTGCTGCGGATATTATTGAAGACGTTGTGGAATCCGCAGCAAGATATGCTGCTAATCTAGATAAAACATCGATAGATCAAAATCTTATTGAAACTGAAATTAATAGAGTAGGTCATTCGAAGAAAAATCTTGTAGATCCTGAAAAGGATAATTCAGGTCTTTACAAATAACATAGATGAATTTTTACAAAAGTGGGCACGGAAATAGTACAAGGATGGTACCCTAGTTCCCTCGGACTCGTCACTTCCAACCAGCTTTTCTTTTTAAGATACATATTCTTTCAAAACATGAACTCAGGAAGATCAACCATTACAGTACTTGGGTTTGATGACAACGGCAAGGCCGTGGGCATGCCAAGAGAAGAACAGATACACACTGGAATCTTTGGCGAAGTGGGCTCTGGAAAAAGTACTGTTGATACCATCATGATAAACCAGAACATAAACCGAGAAGAAGGTTTTCTTGTGCTTGACCCACACGGCTCACTTGCCCAGGATGTGCTGCGGATGATTCCTGATTCCAAAAAGGACCGCGTAATCTACATCAGCCTTGATGCCGTAAGACTCTGGGCCAAGACTGTAAAGATAAACCCACTTGAGGTCAAGACCGGAGACGACAGATATGTTGTTGTCATGAATCTTGTAAATGCACTTCGAAACATTTATCGCGACTCTTGGGGTCCGCAGCTTGAAGCCCTACTTAGAAATGGCGCAAACGCACTGGTTGAGATAGAAGGTTCCACCCTCCGAGATCTTGTCAAGATAATAACAGATGACAGGATGCGCTCGATATATCTTACCAAGGTAGCAAACCGAGATGTTAGACACTTTTGGAGTGTACTTTTTCCGCAACAGTACCAGAGGGATGCCGGACGCTCGGCATACAACAAGCTCGACAAGATCCTCTCAACTCCACAGGTTGCAGCAATGCTGGATACAACCAAGTCTACAATTGATTTTGCTGATGTGATCCAGTCAGGAAAATGGGTGATAATTGATCTATCAAGTGGGGGCTCTGATGATGTGATATCGTTTGTAGGAACTATTCTAATCAACATGGTCTATGTAGAGGCAAGAAAAAGATTTAGCAGGACAGACGTTATCCCAAAGCCTTTTTTCATGTATATTGATGAGGCTCATCTCTTTGCACCATTTGCTCTGCGTGAATTGCTGAATACCATGAGAAAGGCAAACGTCAAGGTTACCATCACATCACAGACAATCAACACATTTCCAAGAGAATTTGCAAAGGAGATATCCGCACTTGTAAGAACGATTGTCTGCTTCAAGGTTGACATGGAGACAGCAAACATGTTCAAGACTGTGATGCCTGTATCTATAGAGACTCTGACATCTATGACCCATGGGAGATTTGCATTTTACTCGCAGGGGCAGACACCGTTGTCTGGCCTTCTCAGGGTATCTCCAATAGTTGACAGAAAAAGAGACTGGATGGAACTTGCAAGATACAGCATAGAAAAGTATGGCGAGTCCACATCGCTTCAAAAATACATCATGCCAACAAAGACACAAAATGATGTACCGCAGGTAACACCGCTTGAGGCTACAATCCTGCTTTTGTTGTACAACGAAAATAGGGACATGACAAAAGACGAGATCTATGATTTTGTCTCTAAAATGTTTCAAGTAGACAAGCGAGATGTATTTGAAAAGCTTGACGACATTTTGGTAAACCAACTGCGACTGGTTGAACGCAAAAATGTTACAATATTTGATGGTGATGGAAAACTTGACACGCGTTATGTATTATCAAGTCTTGCATACAATAGCTTTTTCTCGCAGGCTGCAATGGGAAGACGCGCAGGCTCTCCTCTACACCTTGGTACCATATTTATGATAATGAGAATGCAGCAAAAGGCCTTCAAGTTCTGCATTCCAGATCTTGGAGACAGAGGTGCACAAAGGCCAGACCTTTTGATCTTTGAGCCGCAACCAATCCAAGATGTAGACAAGATAACATCATACGATCCGTTGTACTGGTCTGAAAAGATAATTGCAGTAGAGGTAGAGACAGACCCAACAAAACACGAATCCCAGCTGGTTGAAAATTTTAGAAAAAACTTTGAGCTAAACTACGACATATGGTTCGTGGTATTTTCCCAAAAACACAAACAGTACATAATAGATACAATGAACAAAAACGGAATTGCCCCACAGTTCTACCATATAATACTTGTTCCACCGGAATCAGTAGAGCATCTCTCCAACGTACAGAACAACTCTGTTACTAATCTCACAGGAGAGGAACTTGAAGTATACAACGCTCTCAAAGACGGAGGAACGGTACCGTGGATTGCAGAAAAAACACGCTTTTCATCATATGATGTTATGGGAATACTATGGAAGCTTGAACAAAAAGAAGTGGCCGAGCGCGGCTATGCTGAGACAAAGAAGACAGAGCTGGATCTTGCATCAGGAAAGAAGATCACTGAGACCGATAGAAAAGAGTATTTCATTCCAACAGAAGAAGGTAGAAAACTTGGTGAATCTCCGCAAAGGTCTGCGGCAAATGTAGCACATGACAATACTGAAACTCCACAAAATACTGAATTGAAGGTACCGGGAAACGACAAAAACGTCATGGAGAAAACCGTCTTACAGGAGGGGTTTGACTTTAATTTGCTCAGTGACCAGGGACTGCGAGATCTTGTCCCGCATCCAAAGTATGGCGCTTTTGCAAAAAAACTTCTTGAAAACCGTGGATATTATGTATCAATAAAGAATGGAAAGGCAAAACTGAGGAAGAAGATTATGAAATGATTTGACCTTAAAAATAATATCTAGCATAAATATACATGAATGAAACAATAGCAGTACCAAAAGAGCTATTAAAAAAAATTAAGAAGAAAATGGAATCCGTGGAAAATCGTATCAAAAGACTAGATACACTAGCAAAGACAGAATTACGAACTTGATTTTTCTTTCAAGACCTTTACAAGCATTTCTTTTAGTTCATTGTAATCTTTCTTTAGATTAGCTACATCTTTAGCATAGTTTTCAATTATGTTTTTTTCATCTTGCCTTCTTGCCTCCCTTTGCTGTGCAAGTTTTTTCGATAGTATAGTGCCGCACTTTACGCAATGACTCTTTTCAACAGAATTACGTTCCTTACAGGACGGGCAGATCTTTGATAACAGTATCGATTCAGAATCATCCTGTTTTTTGAGGCCGTGTAACTTTAGTATGGCGTCTTCTTGGTCAGATGATGCAAGATGTTCGTACCGCGATAACATGTTGGAGCTTTTTGACCAATTTCCGTATAGCTTGACCAAGTTTCCAAGCTTCTTTGAATACATCGTAAGTGATGTGTGGCGGAAGAGGTATAACCATATGCGCTTCTTGATTCCAGCCATCTGAGCTGATTTTTTGATAAGATAGGCGAGCATCGGATACCTCATCACTCCCTCCTTGTTGTTGTGATACCATAGAAAGGCATCAGGGTCGTCACTGTGCGGATGTTCTGCAAGCCATTCTCTGATTGGCACAAAACTTGTAACAAGTGTAAGTCTCTTTGGACCCGTCTTGCCTGTTGTATCAACCCGGACAAAATCGTCTTCAAACTGCAAACTTCCTATTCTGATATTAAATAACTCTCCTGGTCTGTACGATCCTTCAAAAAGCGTGAAAACAAGTGCAATGTTTCGCTTGACATATTTTCCTTGGCTTGCCTCTTTTACCGCATTGAACAGCCTTTCAAGTTCAAGATCAGTGAGCAGATCTTTTGCTTGGATCTTTTCATATCGGTCCTTGAAGCAGCTTGGGTTAATCCATGCAACATTAGGATCATAATCTTTTCCCTTTGCCTTGTCTGCAAGCTCGTTATGTATCGCAAAATGATACAACCTCTTTAGTGCAGTAATAATATCTTTTTTGACCGAGTTCTGATAATTTGCCTCTGCTATTGCCTTGTATATCGATTCGATATCCTTTCTTGTCCATTCCGATATCTTTTTGTCATCCTTGATACTTAGGATCCGTCTTGTACACTCTGCATAGTTTGCAATCCTGCCAAGTGACCTGTTCTCAATCCTTAATCTGTCAAGAAACTCGCATGCAATATTTGCGTTCTCGGCAGAAAACTTTCGATGAAGAGCTGTCTTGACATACTCGATCCTTTTCTTTGAATTATGGATGTCAAGTTGATCCATCATTCAAAGATCAACCCATTCAATTTAAGATGTAAAATTTGTTCATAGCGGGTATTCATAATAGGTATAAGCGCCAGGTAAGGGATTCGAACCCCTGAGTGCTTGCGCACAACCGCTACCTTGTGATTTGATCTCGAGGCGGTCGCCGTACCGCTTGGCTAACCTGGCAGCCTGTCAAGACTGTCATCTTGGCAAATAAATACAATGAGTATAAAATGATCAGATGATCAGTAGATCAAATATATAATAAAGAATATAAAGTAGATAATTTATCATAAAACGAGATGGAGACAGTCATCAAGAAGACAGTGACCGTTGAGATGGATGGCAAAAAATATGCGCTACAGGACGAGATTACAATAGGCTCCCTTTTGGCCCAAATTGGGCTCTCTGAGGATACTCCTGTACATATGAAAATAACAAAAGAAGGATTCTTGCTTATTCCTCAAATCCAAATTGATAATAGATAATTTATTATTGATATTTGATAAAACAGAGACAGGAGATGGCAAAGACCAGGATATCGATAACAATTGATGGAAAGGTTGCAAAAGCAATAGAAAACTATTACCGTGAAAAGGTAAAAGTGGCTGCTGAAAAAGGAGAAGCCATTCCAAAACTATCAAACATTTACGAGGAAATAATTGAAAAGGGCTGGGAATCAAAGTCCCTTACAAAAAAGAAATAGGGGAGACAGAAACATATCGCGTAGAGTGAAAACTTGGGCCTAGACTTAAAGACACTTTGTGTGAGGGAAAAAACCAATCTAGAATCGTTTACATCAAAGATAGTAGCTATTGATGCATACAATGCAATATACCAATTTCTTTCAATTATTCGAGGACCAGATGGATTACCACTAACTGATTTTAGTGGAAAGGTTACAAGTCATATTAGTGGACTTTTCTATAGGAATGTTAACTTTTTATCACTTGGAATAAAACCAGTGTATGTTTTTGATGGAAGACCACCATCTCTAAAATCTGCTGAGATTGAAAGAAGAAAGCAGATCAAGAAAGATGCTACTGTAAAATATGAAATAGCTATAAGCGAAGGAAAATACGAAGAAGCAAGAAAATATGCTCAACAAACTTCTGTCCTAAGAGACGAAATGGTACAAGATTCCAAGAGATTGCTTGATCTCTTTGGTATCCCTCATATACAGGCACCGTCAGAAGGCGAGGCAACCGCAGCACATCTTACTATTACTGGAAAAGCATTTGCGTCAGCAAGTCAAGACTTTGACTCTTTATTGTTTGGTGCCAAAAAGCTTGTTAGAAATTTTACAAATAGCGGTAAAAGAAAACTTCCAAACAGAAATACCACAATTGAGATTGAACCTGAGATCATTGATCTGGCCAAGACACTTTCTGAACTTGGAGTAACAAGGGAGCAGCTTGTAGATATCGGAATACTGATAGGAACCGACTTTAATCCAGATGGATTTGAAAGGATAGGCCCAAAAACCGCATTAAAAATAATCAAGGAATATGGTAAACTAGAGGATGTGCAACAAATACAAGACAAGCTTGAAGAGATAGATTACAAACAGATACGAGAAATTTTCTTACATCCAAAAGTAGCTGAAGTTGGCGAGATAGCATTTGGAAATGTCGATTACCAAGGAGTTACAAATTACCTTACAAAGGAGCGAAGCTTTTCCCAAGAAAGAGTAGAGATATCCCTTAACAGACTGAAAAAATCGCTTGAAAAGAAAAGCCATAACCTAGAGCAGTGGTTTGGCTAGCATTGCTTGAGCATGGGTCATTTCCATTAATGGAAATGCGTATCTTCAAATTGTTACAAGCTATTCTACAATAAAGTCGCACGAATAGGATATTGTAATGAGATTTATCAAGTCTAGGCGTGCCCTTAGCAGTCTTGTTACTAGCGCTATTTTGCTTACCTCAACAGTACTCATGGGTACTGGTTTGGTGGGTTGGTCTAACATCAATCTAGCAACATATCAAACATCCATATCCAATACATACTCAACTAATGTTAACAAGCTAAATGAGGATGCAGTCATAGAAAATGTATGGTTTGGAACATCACCCACAAAATATCTTAATGTGACAATAACAAATACTGGTACAATTGGTCTTCAAGTTACTAACATAAAATTAACAAGTGCTGGAAGTTCAACTGATTTTCCAATATCAAATATTAACATCACACCAAAGAATCAATTTACAAAAGAAATATACTATAATTGGAATTCCGCAACTCCCGTCGATATAACAGTTACAACTTTACGAGGAACGACATTTACAAGCCAAGTTTTGCCCCAATAGTTCCAGGTGAAATATCTTCGCATCAAGAAGAGCTCTTAGTACCGTCGTAGGCACCGTCTTTTCCATAATTGCCCTTACCACTACCATAGGATACATCACATATAGCATGCATCTTATGGACAATTATAGTCAGACATTTCTAACCAAGAATCAGGAAAGAATGGATACGCAAAAAGAACAATTCAAAATCACCAAGGTTTCCATAAACAATAACAAATTTGATATCAGCATTAAAAACACGGGGGATATTCCAGTTAACTTGACAAAGCTCTACGTTCAAAATACAACTAATCCTACTGACTGGTTTGCCAAATATGATGTAAATTCAGTAGTAGCTCCTGCACAGACAGTAACAAACATAGGATCTTCCATGGCGCTATCGGCTCTTCCTTCACAATCATACAGTATGAAATTGGTTACTGAGAGGGGAAATTCACAGGAATTTTTTGTAGGCTCTTCTTCAAACATACCTGTTCCTTTACAGATGTTCGTAATACCAACCACAATTCCCTCTGGCTTTACAACCAATATCTTGATGGCCGTGACAAACAATATGACAAGTGGTACCCTTACTAATGTCATACCAAGCATCTCAATTATTTCCCAAGGCGCTACTGCTGTTCTTCAAAGTGGTCCAACGCCAGCATCTTATGATAGTATACAGACAGGAAACACGGCATATTTTGAATGGACCTACTTGATTACAGGTCCCTCAGGTTCTAGTGTTACATTTAATGCAACACTGCAAAATGCATATCCTGGAAATTTTGTAACAGGGGCTGTTACAGTTGTCCCTGTGTCATTTGCATCTGCAAGTACCACAGCATTGACTTCCAAGGGATTATCAGCTCTTTCCACTAGTGACAGTCAGTTGAATTTTCACAAAGAAACTACTGATGCGTTAGATGGAAAACAGATGTATTCAGTCAATCCAGATGCGTCAGGACAGATTATACAGCTTGACACAACATCTCCAATTTTTTATACAAATAACGATACAACCACTGAAACAATTGCAGCTGGGAAATGGAATGTCACTCTGAGATATCTCAGTAGTCCTGTTCCTTCAAGTATTCCAAATCAACCTGATCTGGTATATCACTTTGAGTCGGCTGGTACTACTACAAAAGATTCAAGTGGTAACAACGAAGATCTTAATATAATAGGTGGACCAACCTTTGGTCCAAATTTAGGGACTAACAGTAGTAACACATTTGTGCTAAATGGCAATAGTCAGTATTTTGCCCGCAATCAAGCTCCTGATTCCCATAGTAATCCAAATTTGAACTCGGTGACATCAACTGCGGGTTGGTTTAAGACAAGCGGATCAATTACAAATCACAAATCGATATTTCACGTGGGAAATGCTGCAAGTAAGCCATTTTATGATGTTTCGCTTAGCGCTGCTGGAAAAGTGGTGTTTAGGTTTTCAGGTAAAAGTGACGGTTCATCTCCTACATCTTGCATAAGTGCAGGCTCTACTAGATATGATGATCAGCAGTGGCACCATTTTGTAGCAATCAAAACTAGCTCTAGTACATGCAGCCTATACGTTGACAATTTATCTGCAACTACAACAAGCATAACAGGTTGCACTAGTAGTTGTACAAATGCACCTCCAGGAAACTATTATGTAGGCTATGATCCGCTGAATCAAACAAACTTCTTTCCTGGTACAATTGATGATATAATTCATTGGAATAACTACCAGCTTAGCTCTGCACAGGTAACTGATCTGGTATCAACTAGTTATGGAGTAAATGCACACACAGTTACTTTTACTTTGGATGTTGTAGATAAAAGTGGTAATTTTTTGAGGCACATCAACACAACCAGCATTTCAAATGTACCGTTTAGCTTTCAAGATTCATTTGGCGCATATCCTAGCATATCTGCATCAAGCAGTTCATGGAACTATCAAAACTTTACAATGAGTTTACCTGCTGTGGCACTTGACCAAAATGAACGAATAAAGTTTCAAATCAAATTTGTAAATCCAGTTCATGGTTTGCTTCCAATTAAATTTGATATCGATAATACAAATATCAGTGGACTTGATTCAGGAATACAAATCCCATCACCATCTGCTCCTTTACCAGGTTATTTTGTATGTAACGGATGTTCAGATGAGGATGGCACTGTATATGTATACAATTTAGGACCATACAAAGCATGGCTTACCCAAAGCAGCAGGGTCACATTTGAGACATACGATGGCACTTCAGTGTATGCTTCATGGGTCACAGGTTTTTCAGGATTTTCTCATGGTATTAGCTCAGACAGTACACCAATAGATGTCGGTACGTCAGTACCAATATCATTTTCAATTCCACATACAGGACCTGGCTTAGATCCATCTGGAAATAGTGGAGCTTATGGTCAATCCATACCACCCGGACATTACCGCATGTATATTTATCTAAATGGATATGACCAGAAAGGCAACGTGCTTCTTGGTACCCAGTATGTTGGGCCAGTAAAGGTGACATAGTATTCTATTACCCATTTCAGAATTTGTCCACTAGGACTCAGAATTTTAACCTAATATACCTCTAAAAAATAACAGTAATGATGCCAAGTAAGAGACTGGGATTGATTGCAGTGGTTCTGTCTTTAACAATAATTTTTTCAATTACCCTTCCTGCTGTAAGTGCCTTAACTCCAAGGGATGTTAGCATAATAAAAGATTACATAATTACTGACAAATACGCAGGAGGTCAACGAGTTTGCGGGGATCATCTCTGTAGTGCGAGTGAATGGAATACAATGAAACATGCATTACAGACACATATACACAAAAGTATAACATGTCAGGATCTGAAAAAATGGAAGGCATGTGAAACTGTAGCAGCACAGAAACCGTAAATCACCGTTTACGGTTATATCCATTAATATATTTTGATACATCTAGTTAGAAATTTGGGATCTAGTTATGATCATTTTCCAAGGCCCATCTGGTACATCTTTTTCATCTACAAACTGCCAGCTTACATGGGTACTTTTTCCACCTCGAATCTCGATATAGTCTCGAACAGCTGGTGAGATATCAAGTCCGGATTTAGCTTTAGGTGGATTATTACCAAATACATAATTCACATCATCATATACAAATGGACCTGCATCTTCCCATTGGGCGTATGCAGTCTTATCACCTCGAGTAATCTTTACCCACCTATTTTTTACAATCGATTCACTGTCATTCCAATTTTTCTCATCATACCAATATGTTCTAGTTGAATCAGATTTTCTTATCCCGTTACCATCAATATCATTATAGGGTAATGCCACATAGAATGGGTTTTCGCGTGGGACAAAATTACTTGGAAAAAAACCCGCCCGGGATTTTGGATCATCTATTCCACCATAATGTTGTATCCACATAGAATCCCACGCACTTTGAGAATTACTAATATAGTCATTATCAGCATCAGCCGATTCTCCTATCCAGAATACAGTTGTGGTTATATTTTGGTGCGTTGGGTATTTAGATAAATTTTGTGGAAAATTAAATTTTATAATTTGATTTTGAATTAAAAATTGATATGTGTTATAAACATCGCTGGCAGATATAGTATAATCATCATACCAAGATTGGATTTTTTCTGTCCAAGCAGGAAATGTTTGGGTTCCTATGTCTTTTTGAATATTACTCATGTTCACAAATTTGATATTATCATTATGTAGATCATCGATCAACAGTTTGAGCTCGTGAATCTGTGTTTCATTATATATGTTAGAATAGTTTAATCCTTGTCGAATTGAGTATTCTTGCGGATGCATTTCAACCACAGCATATCCATATTTTTGAATGCTCTCAATTATGCGAACCAGGGTTTGTTTGTGGTTTTCTCCAAGCCATAAGGTATCATCAGCATTTAGGAGTCCGGTATAAGCAGTAGATGGAATATGAGGGGATACATTATTTTTGGTCACATGAATCGGTTTATCCATTGTAACGTTTGAGCTTATATAACGAAATTTATTTTCATAGAAAGCTATCATGGTATCATTATTGATCATCTCGTAAGGTGGAATAAAGACATCGGGAGTTAAACCAAAAATCATCGCCATTTTATCATTTGTTAATTTCATCAGAGAAGATTGTTCAGTTCTTGAAAATTTGGTAAAGTCCTCATGATTCCATCCATGGTTTGCAATCTCAACATCAGTATTGGAATCAACTATGGACTTTACATGATTTACAAGTTTTGAATCGTGACCAAAATAATTTCCTATAATTCCAATTGTCAGACTGGCATTATTTTGCATAAAAGTATCCATTACTTTAATCTGTACATCATCTAACCAATAATCTTGGACATCATCAAGTCTAAATGCCACACACCCACAGGAATCACTGGAAGCATAAGCAGAACTAATGCTGATTATGACAAACAGAGGTAATGCCAGATAAGCTAGTTTCATATCCTTAAGATCAAGTTGCAGATCGTTTCTGTAATTTAGCAACAAATAAGAGTTTAGAATAATAAATACATCTCAAGGTTCATGGATTTTTAGGACCAAGCATTTCATCGTTTTTGACATTTTGATCCCATTTTCCTTTGATTCCTTTGAAAATAATTACCCCACCTATTCCAATTAGAGTAATAGATAGTAACAAGTACAAAAATGACTCTTGTGTGACATCACTGCATTTGACCTTAACTTGATTACCCGTAGAATAGTCATAACAGTCATCAAATTGATTAGCCTGAATCACAAATTGTGCATAATAAGAGCTCCTTATTCCCCCCACCATAAATCCTGCAAAAATTATAACGGACCCAAGCATGATAAGCCTGATATCACTCAATATCCAGACTTTCATCTGCATAATATTTAACGTTGTATAGATACAATAATCAGTGATCTAAAAATGGTATTTGGCTTTGGAAAAAAGAAATCAAATGTAGTGCCCGATACAGAGATTCAAAAAGAACATCATATTACATTAAGTGATATTAAACAAATCCTTGTAGACATGGAACGCCCCAGTATTGAAAGAACTATATCAGAAGCAAAAGAATTAAAAGAAAAAACATCAAAATATAAAAAAAATATTCTAGATATAATCATCCAATTGGAAAAAGATGATTTGAAACTGGATGATGTAGACAAGAATTTACGTGTAATTATAAACCGAGGGAAAAATTCCGTAATGGCTATAATCAAAAAAGAAACTACGTCTGATTTTACAAATATCACAAAATATGATGATGTGTTGTCATTCAATAATGAATTAAATCAAATGTTAAAAAGAATCGGAGATGTACTAGGTTTACACACAAGAATTATGCACGTATTTGCTAAAAAGTATGCTGATGAATTAAAAAATGAAATTACAAAAGTTGCAGATTTAAGAAACGCATTACAAAAGACAATACGTGAGCATAAAACAATAAAAGAAAATTGTTCCAATATAGAAAAATTAATTTTTGATCACTCTGAGCTAAAAAAAACAATAGAACAGAAAACACGCAGACTTTCAGAAATTAATGATGAGATAAACCAAACAAATCAGATCATAATTGAATTAAATGAATCAATAGTTGATCTAAAATCAAAAAAGGAATATAAAGAATTTTTAAAAATTAAAGATGAGTTAAGAGAATTAGAATCAGAAAAAACAGCCATAAAAAATAAAATAGATTTACAATTTTCAAAAATATCAAGACCTCTTGGCAAATACTTTTACATCTCATCCTTTGATAAACCCATTAAAAAAATTATGGAGGAATTGATTAAAGAGCCTTATCATGTAATAACACAAGAAAATAAAGATACAATTATTGAAATTTTACAGGCAGTTTCAAAATCTACATTGGCAGGTAATTTATCTGTCAAAGATACAGAAAAAGCAATCGAATATGTTCAGGAAACCATTGCAAGATTGGATGAATTCTTAGAATTGAAGAAAGCTCATCTGACAAGAATTACTAACTTGCAAAAAGGTTTGAATGTATTTAATATCAATGCACTCGCTACAAAGGAATCTGAATTACAAAAACATGAAACTGATTTAGCCAGACTAGAAGAAATGCGCAATAAATTAGAAGAGGAACTAAATAAGGACAATACGCAATTAAGTGAGATCATTGCAAAAATAACTTCAGACCTAAGCAAGTTGACTGGTACCAAAATGATTCTGAATTAATTTCAAGATTAATTAGAAGCTTATCCAAATATTATAACATGATTTTCAAGGTACAGAGGCCAAAAAGAACAATAACGTTAACCAAGAACACTAGAGACGGAATACTTACTTTTTGTAAGATGAGCCACCCTAACGAGGGCATATTGATTTTACGTGGAAAGGCAAAGAAAGGAGTCGTCTTCATAGATGGACTTGTAATACCGCCATTTTCGCATACTGGCCCTACCTTTGCAGGTTTTCCTCACTCTTTTTTACCATTTGACCCAAGTTATGTGGGAACAGTTCATTCCCATCCAAGTGGAGTAGCAAAGCCATCAGTAACAGATCTGCACAATTTTTTTGGTTTTGTTTCCATAATAGTCCAATCACCGTATGAGGATAATGATGTATTTGCATACGATCGTGATGGAAATCCTCTAGAAATCACGATAGAACTAGGATGAAATATGACAAAAATTTATAAGGTTTTTGCAATAACATGAAATGTGATAAATTACAAGAGCTATCTTATCTTCTTATTTGGTTCACTTGCGGTTAGCATAGGCTTACAGATGCTCTTGCCATTCCCATGGGGACTGGTTGCCGCATTAGCAATATTCATCATATTTCCACTCTTCTTAAGAAATAGAGCCTTAAAGCGAATGGGCAGTATGGGTTCAGATGCGGGTATGGGCGGTGGTGGATTTTTTGGTCAAGGTCAAGGAGTCAAGTACATCTGTCTTGCGTGCAATAATCGATTCAAAGGTGGTATGTGTCCAAGATGTGGCTCCAAAATGAAAAGAGCTGACTTTTAAAGTTAAGAAATGACATTAGAAGAGCTAAGACAGAAGGCACTATTTCAAAATACGATAGATACGTGGATAATGTTGTGTGAAGAGAAAAAAGCAGAATGGTATTCTCCTGAAAAGTATACAAAATTCATGAGTCATCTTTTCAAAAAAGGGTTAAAACTCCAAAAATTTCCACTATGCATCAAAGAGTCAGGAGGTATGTATCAAAGAGGAAAGGATAAGACACAGTTTGCAGAAACGCTGGCTCAGTCTACCGATCCAAACGCTGCAGCATATACCATTAGACTTTCTAATGAAACAATCAACATCATTCGTGAATTTGATCCTAACGCTTGAGTTTTGGGTTCACTATGGAATCAATTGTATTTCCAATGAAAACAAAGGCAAGGCCAGTAATTGCAATCATGATTCCAGGTGGGAGAATCCACCACCACATACCTCTAGCTGCTGCATTATAGGCACTAGCGTCATGCAGTAATTGACCCCATGTAGGAAAGGTAGGATCTCCTAACCCTAAGAAACTCAGACCAGCTTCTGTGGTGATTGCTGCCGGTACAGAAATAGCTATACTAGCAAATGCATATGGAAGTAACTGTGGCAAGATGTGTTTGAAGATTATCTTGTGGTCTTTTTGTCCCATCAGTTTTGAAGCTTCAACGTATTGTAGTGTCTTGATTTGCATTGCCATACTACGAGATACTTTTGCTATTCCCACCCATCCAAAAATAACTAGAAAGCCAACTATCAAAAATATACTATTTCCAATCGTAACTGCCAGAATTATTAAAAGCGGAAGTGCAGGCATAGCATAAATGATATCATTAAAACGCATCATGGATTCGTCAGTTATGTTACCCTTGAAACCGGCAAATACGCCATACAAAAGACCCACGGATACTGAACCTATTGCTACTGTAATGCCTATGAACAATGCCAATGGAGTGCCCCACAATAATCCCATCGCCAGGTCCCGTCTCAATTCATCTGTTCCCATTAAACCATATACTTTTCCTCCAAGAATTAATTTTGATTCATACACGGAGGTATCCGCACCCATACTGTACATGGTTATTCTGAAAACATAATGACCTTGTAACACCTTATTTTCATCAAATTTTGAGAATGCCAGGTCATCATACAAGTGAATATCGTTTGGCAATTTCATCATAGATATATCATATTGAACATTTTTTGCAATCATGGGATCAGTAGAAAATACCATGTTACTATATTCTGTTTTTGTAGATGAAAATGGTAATGATATTGAATCTAGTTTTAATTCAATTCCGTCTGGCCTAGTAACAGATATTTGTAATAGGGGTGATCCACTATACGTTGTTTTAAATTTATAAATAAAATCACTTGGAAATGAACTATAATAATAATTAGTTTCAAATGAATCTGTAATCACATTCACATTACCAATCTTTTCCACTGAACGATGAGGCATTAGAATCAAGTGTTCAGGTATTTTTTGAGCAAGGAAATAATTTATCCAAGAGGGTGCAGCTGATTTTGGATAGGAAAGCCAGTTTGCGGGATCATTCCATTTTTTAAAACTTTCTTGAGGTATTGTGACAAATGTAATTATTGAAACAGCAATTAGGATAACCAGAATCCCTATTCCAACCATGCCCGTACCGCGTTTAGAAAAGTCCTTCCAAATGTCTCTTGATGAAAAACTCATTGGCGTCTCACTCGCGGATCAAAGTAACCGTACAAAATATCAGCCACAAATACACTTACCAGGAAAAATGCAGTAAGAACATAGGTAGCACCAATGATGACAGGCAGATCAAGAACACCAATTGCTTCGTAATATAACCTTCCCATCCCAGGCCAGTCAAATACTGCTTCGGTAATTATTGCACCGCCAAGTGATCCCGAGAGACTCAAGGCAAGAACTGTAACTATTGGAGGCGCTGCGTTTTTTAATGCGTGTGAGAACAGTATTCGCTTATCATCAATTCCTATGACTTTCTTGGCAACAATAAAGTCCTCTTGCAGAACACCTACCAAGAAATTTCTAACAAGATAAGCCCAAGAGCCAAATCCTATCAAAACCAGCGTTATCAATGGTAAAGCCATGTGATTTAGCAAAGAAATCAGGTACCCAGGATCGGTTGGCGGTATATCAGGGGTAGCCCTAGCAGGAAACACAGGATATAAAAATGCAAACACAAAGATCATCAGTACTCCAACCCACCACACAGGAAAACTACTACTGATTATAGCAAAACTGGATGTTATCTTATCTATTTTGGAATTTAGTTTGCTTGCCGATATAGTTCCTAGAAATATACCCACTACTGAAATAATAGCTGTGGCAGTTGTAAACAGAAGAATGGTACGTGGTAATTTTTCAAGTATTATTTCTTTAACATCAGATGAGCCAGTATCACTTGTCAGAAATTTGGCGTGACCAAAATCTAGTGTCAGAATTTTATACATGGACAAACCAATACGATGTGGAGAATACCACGGTTCATCCAAGCCAAGAGAGGAGATTCTCTGCTTTATTTGGTTTTGTATGTACAGATCTAGATCATTTGTAGTTTTAAAACTGTTAAGCAAACCTTTGTCGTTTGTTATTTGTTGCCGAATTTCCAATGAAACGCTCTGTTTTAGTATGGAATCCATGTTAGAACCAACTAAGGCAATAGTTAGAAGAAGTGTAGCCATCAAAACACCAAACATGGTTATAGCTCGTTTTGCAATGAATTTTTTAAATCCCATATCTTAGGTTCGCCTTTTACTACGTTTCATCATCACAGCAATTGCAGACCCAAGAATTATTGCTAGAATTACTAATAATTCAACATTGTAATTGTTGATTGGTGTTTCTGTTCCTATTGTTTTGTTCTGCTCAACTAATTTGAATTCAGAGTTTGTTGCAAGAAAGCTGGTACGGAATATATCTGGTTTATAGGCATCGTCAGATACAACAAAGAGTTGTAAATTATTTGAGCCTTCATCAAATTTTTCTGTTTGTTGTTCATTTAGAAAAATGTGTGCAGTACCATTATCTGAAAATATTTTGTTTTGATCTATTACTACGCCTTGGGAATTTGTAAAATAATAATATAATGTAGCGTTAGTGGTAGTTGTAATTGGAACTGTCAAGTTTTGGCCCATTTGTACTACCTTTGGAAAATCGATGTTTTTTATTCGGGGTAGATCTACATTCTCAAATTTCGCCCAATGGCCTGCCTCAAGCGGATATGACGCATCATCAAATGACTTTATTGTAATCGTTCTTGCTTCAGGTGAATAAGAATCCAAATAGAATGGACCGTTACTTATCACTGCGTTATGATGTGTGTTGATCCAAGAAATTGATGCCTGATATCTAGAGTCTGCGTATGAGTAATTTAATGATTGTAAAGCTACAGGCATGGTTTTCTCCTTATCAAATTCTGAAAGATACGACTCTAACACGTTAGCATCGTCTGGAATTATCAATGACAGCCAATTAACATTATTATTTACGGCATCTGACCTAGAAAATGCAAGTTTTCCGTCCATTACAGCTTTTTCCATAGAATAAGTTATTTCCCATGGGACGCCAGGCCAGACTTGTGCCGAGTCAGCAATTTCACCATTATCAAAATGCCAGAAGTTTTGATAAACTTCGATTGTGTTTTTGTCTATGACGCGAATTCCAACTAGGGTTTTTATGGCTTGATTTGCTTTTGGTGAAAACTCAGAATCGAATGTTTTCATCTCTGCAGCATTATTTGCCCCCCACTGATAAAGAAAATAAATTCCATAAAGAACATCATTCATATCCATAGGCTGCCCGTTATGCCAATTTCCAAAATCATAGTGAAATGTTACCTTGCTTGTGGCAGTGATCCCTGGTCCTACCTGAACCCATTTTTGTTCAGTAGCGTTCCATAGTATAACATCACTTGGAACATCAATTTTGGCTAGCGGTCCTTTAGTTTCAACCTCCCATGTGGATCTAACTGGGATTGTAATTCCAGTGTATGGATTTTTGTAACTTCCGGAATCACTTACCACGTCCCATATGTATCTACTATAAGAATCAGTAAAACCTGCAACGGGATTCCATGCGCCCTGATAGATTTTTTTTACGCCAACCTTTAGTATATCAGAATCTGATCTTGAGTTTATTAGTGAAAACCTACTTGTTATCCCTGCACCAAAATCATTTATTACACCTTGAATTTTTTTGTTTGTAACATATTGATCAGTCTTACATGCAAGAAATATTCTGACAGAATCTTCTACTCCCAATAATACTGCCTTTTTGATCAGATTAGTTCTTTCACTTTCAGAGGTAAAGTTTCCAACAAATATTGCCTGCGAAACAGAATCGATTTCAGGATTTTGGTAATTCCAGTATGACGGATTGTTAAAACCAGGCATGTTTGAAAACCAAGGTGAATACATTTGTGCAGTCATAACAGAATCGTATTTTACAAACCCGCTCATAGACCATGCTTCAGTATAGATACTCCATTTAAGATCAGCAGGATTAGAGCCATAAACAACAGAAAAAGCCTTTGTCAAGTCACCATAGTCTTTAGAAACCGTAAAACCAATTTCTTGTAACTGTGATGAAATAATTTCCCCTATTGATTTTCTTATTGGATCATCATTACGTATGAATATTGTAAGTTCAATTGGTTTTGAATTGTAATACCATTTTCCATCGATTTTTTGAGCCCCGGCAGATTGTAATGCATTGGACATCATATTTTCAGCAAATGATGGATCGTATCTGAAGTTAAATGACTGCAATTCGTTTAGAATAAGCAGGTAATCAGGGTCGTTGGGTTTGTATGCAGAAATCATTGGAAGTCCATAGCCATTTAATAATTCATCTACAATCAAATCGCGGTTTACTAGATAGTTTAATGCAAATCTAACGTCTTTAATTGAGAAAGGATTGAATTTATCAGATTTTGCAAGATTAACAAGTAAGCTATAACTTGTTCCAGTTGATTCAAAAATCTTAAGATCTTGTCTTGATTTTTCATCAATAATATCAGATGGTATTGCAGAAAAATACATCCCCAAGTTTCCATTTTTTACTTCTTCAAGGGCAGTATTATCATCAGAGTATTGAATAAATTTGATTTGGTTAAAATAAGTACCTTTTTCTGAAAATACAACATTTGAACTTAGAATAATAATCATCAAGATCGCAATTACAAATTTCATGATTTGTTTTGCTTGAAACTCTATTTAACCATCGCCTGTAAAACTAAACATTCTTTGAATACCTACGAATAAATGAAATTTTAAAAAATCGCATATCATTTTATAAAAGAAATACTAAGACAATTCATGAATTTGCAGACTTTGGTTAGAGCCATACCAGGAATAATAACTGGCGGTGTTTCGATTAAAGATTTTTCCATGATTACTCAATGTAGTGAAGATTTATCCAGAACCATATTAGATAATCTAATGCAAAATGGGATAGGAACATATGAAAATAATTTAATTAATTTTGAAACAAATGATAAAATAAAAACAAGCTTGCTCGCAATTAGCATGGGGGCTGCAATTGAGGAGATATCTCGCCTATTGGAATGGCAAGATTTCGAGTCATTATCTGCAGAAATATTAGAAGAGAAGGGATTTGACACAACGCGAAATCTTATCTTTACTAAACCCAGAATGCAGATCGATGTAGTCGGAATCAAATCAAATATTGCCATACTTATAGATTGTAAACATTGGAAAAAAATGAACGATTATTCTCTTAGAAAAGCAGTCGAGAAACAGATTGAGAGAACAAAACAGTTCATATCAAAGGAAAAAGTGAAGGCCGCAGTACCTGCAATAGTTACTCTATATCAACATGATTTCTCGTTCATAAATCGTGTACCCATAATTCCTATTTACAAATTAGAAGCATTTTGCGATGAATTTTATGGGAATCTAGATAAGATTGAGTTTCAAAGTAGTGTATAGATAAACAATGCTGTAGTAGCAATCAAAAATCCTTGAGTTATTCGCATGGCCCTATCAAGAGATTTTGAATAATCTTCAAACTGCTTATCGCCCATCACTTTGACCGTGGTTTCTTGTTGCAGTAATTCATAAGAGGACGGTGCAAGATTTTGTTCTGCTTTTTTGGCTAGTTGTAAAAACCATGATGATGCATCGCTGGAATTAGACAGGCTTCCAAATTCAAAATAGCCGTGCTTGTTTTTGGCAACTCTGGCTTTGTAATGAGTGTCTGAAGTGCAGATCTCAACAAGATTATAGCCATTTTTAGTAAAATTATTTGCTATTTCTTCGCGCAAACCATTTTGCATGTTATTGGCATCTGCCCACCCGAGAAAGAATTTCTCATCCCCAATTTTTAAGCACATGATAGCTACTTTGCCAGGTCCCAGGTCATCAGCTTCAATATGTAACTCATCTGAGTTTGAAAATCCCACCTCTAGCGGAAGCTTATCTTTTGTAATCAGAGTATCAAGATTAGATTTAGCAGATTTTAATAGATCATCTGCATCATGCTTCTCAATTTCTTTTCCCATTGCATTGTGACTATCAACAACTAGAATCTTATCAAATCCTCTATTTTTTGCATATTGTTCCAACTCTGTTTTAACAAATGAAGGTACATCTTCCATTCCGTGTGGTGACAGGGATAGAATCAATACCGCGGTTTTGTCAAAGAGAAACCCCACCGAGCGTGCTTTGTTTATTTGTACCACAACGGGTTTTGTACATTTTGTACCTTGATTAATTCTAGAACTTTTTAACAGACTTGAGAGATACAGATCAACTTGAGATTTAGATGGAAGGTTTAGGGAGTGATCAGAAATACTGTGCATGACCATTGCAGAAGAATTGAGATTTTTGTAAATAAGGTACGTTATGTTGCTTCCTCCTATAGGATGAAACGGTCCTGGATGAACATCTGGAAGTACCAATCTGCATTCCTTATCTTTTCCTCTAAATACAATTTGGAATGTAGACACTGTAGACTCTTGAGAGCGCGATTCCATTATGTGTTCCATTGGTACTGGATCATCTTTTGTTGCTGCTACAACATATGCTTGAAGTATTTTATGAGTACTCTGAATTTTTCCTGCAGCACGATCAGTTAGTATAGTCCACGCCGTTCCAAGAAAATAGAATGCCAAACCATACGTTATGGTTTTTGGATCTGTTAGAGTGTACACCCATAAATTAGATGGTACAAAGGCAAGAAAAATGGACATTGGTTGTATAAGTGAAATTGCCCAAGCAGTCTTTATTTTTGCACCTACAACGGATGTGAATATACCTATTCTAAAGCTAGCAAAAAGCAACATGCCTTCTGCAACTAGCAAAACATTATGAGTTGGTTTTGAAAACAAGTATGCCGATAACAAACCAGACAATAATGTAACTAGCCACAGTAAATTTCCAAATGCAGACATGTGAACTATTTTAGAATATTCTATTCGCAGAATGCGTTTATCAATAAGTTGGGTGATAAGGAGTGCCGCAATAGAAATTGGAATAACAAAAAACAGATTTTTGGGTGTTTCAAAATAATCCATGTTTGAAATTATTACAGTTGCAGTTACTACAATTATGGAAATTAGTAATGATACATAGTATGACGATGGGGTAAAAGTGGTAAGAGTATACCTCTTGTGTATTCTCGAAACGTTTTCAGAACTATCTGTCATGGTGAGAAGAAGATCTTAAGTATCCACGATATGCCTATTAGTGCACTTGGGATTGCAATTACAACTTCTGGTTTTAACTTGTATCCCTTGGTTTCGTCTTCAAAGAACCTTAAAAGACCTGCACTTGATGCTGGAAGCGGGGCAGATTTCTTACTACTCATTGTAACCTACCTTGATAGTGTTTAAATAAATACTTTTGTGGTCATGTTTTTCTAAGCTTCTCTTTAATTGATATGATTTCATTTATCGATCGTAGGATCTGTTGTTGTTTCTCATAGTCTTTTTCTTTCTCTAATTCATCGGTTAATTCTTTTATTTTTTGATCTAGTTTATCAGAAGGCGTTTTAGGTTTTTCAATTTTTTCTTGAATTTTAATGTTAGATTCTTCTTTTCCTTCTTTACCACAGTTTACACAAAATGCGTTACCATCTTTCATTATTCTGACTCCTTTACAATAAGGACATGGATCACTTACAAGAGTGGCTCCTTTAAGAAGTAGTTCAACAGCTTTCTTTGTAAAGTCCTTAGACATATTTTTTATATTTGTGTGACTGAATAAAAAAGATAAGGGCCATAAACAAGGCTTAATAGTAGGAAACCGGCTTTTTATTTTGAATGGCGGTAATCTGCAATACATGCGGACTTCCCAATGATTTATGCGCTTGTGGTGAACTCGAAAAAGATCAAACGCAAATTGTTGTAAGAATTGAAGAAAGACGTTTTAAGAAAAAAGGAACCATGATTGAAGGCATAAATCCAAAGATGAATGATCTGGGAAAAGTCGTAAGGGAGCTTAAAGCAAAATATGCGTGTGGTGGAACAGTAAAGGATGGTTATATTTTTCTTCAAGGTGATCATCGTGATACCATAAAAGGCACGCTTGTAAAGTTAGGATTTCCAGAAGCAAGCATAGAAGTCCATTGAAACTAAATTGTCTAACATAGACAGAGTTAACAGAATCATTACAATTCCATATGCAGGTTTACAGTCAGTAATATTTGGAATAATGTTGTTATCTTTTCCCTTAGGTGCATACATCATATTCAACTCAGACATAGGAAAAGAAATCACATATCAATTTCCAACAAATGGATTTAACATATTTCTTGGAGGAATAAGTTTTACTATTCCAATCTCCTTTGAGATAGGAGATGCATTCATTCTAGCGTGGATTGCATTCTTGGTTTTGTTTACAATATCCTTTCTAGGTCCAAAAGGCTCGTTTCTAAGAGTTTTGTCTCAATCCATGTCCAGTGGTTTGAAGAACATGAGAGAAAATGGACTTGTGAATATGATTAGTTGGTTGTCTATTCTCTTATTATCGTCTGAAATAATCGATAGAATTCAGACTAGCTTTGGCGTCATAATAGAGTCGCCTAAGATACAAAATGATTTGTTACAATTTTTTTATCTCACATCGTCTCCTTTGACAGAAGAGATTGGTTTTAGAATATTGCTTATAGGAATACCATTATTTTTAATTTATTCACAAAAAACATCAATAGTTTTCTTTCTCAAAACATTGTGGAGACCATCAGAATATCTCAAAATTACCAATCATAAGAAAGCCATTGCAATAATAATTGCAGTCGGAATATTTTTTGGCGTATCACATATAATTTCTGGAAATCCTTGGAGCAGTGGTAAGTTTGCGCAGGCAGCAATTTCGGGAATAATAATTGGGTGGGTATATGTCAGGTATGGATTTGCCCCTGCAGTACTGATTCATTGGTCTACAAATTATTTCATCTTTTCATATATGTATTTCATATCAATTCTTACTCAAACATCTGTAGATAATGCATTGTCTAGTTCATTTTCTAATACACTTGAAGGAATAATTCTTGTTGTAGGAATATTGTCGCTCACAATAAAAATCCTTGACTACATCGAAAACAAAAACAGATTAAAAATCTACAAATAATCATTGATTATTTAATACTGAAGAGATAGATTTGGAGATTTTTGAATCAACATTAGATAAAATAAAATTTAGATCATCCTGATCATCAAGATCTAGCATTATTCTTCTAATTAACACCAATGCAGGAGTTAATCCTTTTTTTTCTGCGGTGGTAAGATGGATTTTATAGCTATCCTCATCATAATGTGTCTCCATGATTTTTGGTGGCATTCTCAAAAGTGCGTTAGTGCCATCAAATTTTCTAGAAGGTACAACAAGAACAGAATTTGAACCTTGATTCATACTAAGTAATGTATCAATATCCTCAGATTGCATAAACGGAATATCTTGAGGAAATACAATACTTGTTTCAAATCCATGTTCGGAAAGATACTCATCTCCAAGTCTAACTGCATTATTTACACCTAATTCTGCAGAATCATAGATTTCAATCGCGTTAAATTTTTTCCCGATTGAGAGTGCATGTTCATCCTTACTTACTAAAATTATTTTGTCAATCGCACTAGATAATGAAAGTGTACGAAGTACTGAATCTAACATGATTTTACATACGAGTTCGGTTTGTTCATTTGTAAGATGTAAGCGAGATTTAGCTCTTGAAAATGTTTTAACTGGAACTATTGCCCCTATATTGGATCTAGACATGGATCTGTTTTAAGATAAATGAAGCCAGTGCTTCTTCGTCTTTCTTTTCTTTCATTCGAATTTTGGTTTCATAGACTTTCATGTCTAGGTTTTCTATTTTTCTAGTGTGTAATCTATCTGCTGAATCAATAACTATATGAGATGCAACTTCAGAATACATTTTTGCCAATCCATAAACGGAGACTTCCATGCCTGCAGCTTCCATATATTTTGCAGCCGGTCCACTTATTGCTGCATTATTGATTAATGGACTTACAACTACGACCTTCTTTTTTGACTTTGATAATTCTTTACGAATTCCTTTAATGGATAATATTGGACCAATGCTTGTAAGTGGATTTCCTGGAGCAATTATAACTAATTTAGAATCATGAATAGCGTTTACTGCTGCAGGATTGGCTCGTGCCTTTTCTGCACCAAGATATTTTATTCCTTCAACTTTGTCTTGACCCTTGTATTTTACCCAGTATTCCTGGAGATGCAGATCGCCTTTATTTGTGACAATTCGAGTTTCTACACTATTATCTGTAACAGGTATGATCTTTGTATCAATAGCAAATTTTTGACACAGCCATTCTGTAATGTCAGAGAGATTTTTTCCATTCTTTAACATATTAGTTCGCATCAAATGTATTGCGGCATCTCTATCTCCTATCTTGAACCAAGTTTCTTCTCCAAGCATTTCCATTTGGCGTAAAAATCCGTACGTATCTTTTTTAATTCCCCAGCCTTTATCAGTATCCAAAATATCTGCCAGTCCATAGATTATAGTATCAATATCAGGACAAATGTATAGACCATAAAGCCAGTAATTATCACCGACATTTGATATTACTGAAACATCACGAGTTTGGGTAGTAACGCCACGAACAAGTTTAACAGATCCCGTACCTCCTGCTAGAATTGTAATCATTTTTTGTTTACCTGAAGATCCTAGATCATCTCAACTACAATATTACTCTTGCCAAAATGTTAGCATAATATATTTTTGAAAAAATAATGCTAAGATTTATTACTCACTTGAAGGGATTGCACAACGTGACTAGGAGATACCTCATAGCTTTTGCAGTAATTAGTTTGATGATTTTTGGCACAATATCCCCAATTTGGGCCACAGTTGATTTTGATGCATATCTTCCAATTGCGGCAAACCCAATAGACCCAAATTGGAAATTTACCAAATCCATATTCCTAGATTATTCTAATGGAGGCAAACTAAAAGATGCATTTAGTGGCAAGGACTTGAATGTGTCATTTACTGATGACTCTGATAACAATCCAGATATCAAAAACCTCATGCAACAAATTAATTCAAACATTGCATCTGAAAGAAAGAGCCCTGCTACAATGACAAAATTAACTATTAATTATCAAGTACAAATCCACGGCGGAGATAATAAGGCATCTATTGATTATAGGATTATCTTTTCACCAGTTCTAACAGGTTATGTATTAAACAAGGGAGATGCCAATACGCCCACTACATTTGATGTATCATGGATGGGGTGGCGCACTACAGGGCCAATAACAATAACAACACAACAGTACGGACCTATTGAGATAAACTATCCATTGGATGTACTTAAGAGTCAATTACCTGATGCATACAACGTACTGAAAGGCACAGATGCCGAAAAATCACTTCAAAATCCACTAATTGATGCAAGCCCGTTAATGGCAGAACCAATCGACAAATGGGATACATTATTTGATCCGGCATACACATTAACCGAAACTGCAGGATATGGATTCAAAGGACAAAAAGTAGCAGTAACTACATATTCATCAGGATTAAGTAACCTAGGAGCAGGTTCGCTCAAAGTAAGTAACATCGACATGGACTTTAATGCAGACGCAAAATATCACATTTCAACAGTAGATAGAGCCAGTCAAGGCACTTTCAATGTAGATGGCCATGCCAATGCATTCTTTGTGCAGGGCGAGCCAGCAATATCAACAACAGCGCAAGCAGTGGCAGGAATATCCAATACAACTGCGGGCGGAATGTCAACCATGACAATTTATGCAATGGCTGCATTTGCTGCAGTAATAGCTGGCGGAATATTTTGGTGGAGTAACAGAAAAATGAAAGAGTCAATAAAAAGAGCTGCTGAGCCACAACAACCACGTGCTCCAGTAGAATATGAAGAAAGAAAACACTGGGCAGATCAGTTTGATCCAGATAAGAAACGTTCCGCACTTTAATAAAAAAACAAGTGCGTGCTAGCCATAACCCTCCTTCTGTTTTAGACGAGATTTCGCTATGCGGCCTACCTAAACAAAGTGCAGCACTTAATGTTTGATTTGGCCTTGCTCCGTGTGGGACAGATTTTTCATTCCTAACTGAAAACCTCAGGTTTTACCATCATAGTATTCTTCAGGTCAGATACGTTTCTGTACTGTTGCCAATCATCTCTGATTACCTGTCGCCAAGTCACACTTGCTGCATGGAGGGAGGAGTTTCCTCTGCCGTAGCAGCCTTCGTTCACCAGCTCGCACTTGGCATCAGATACGAAATAGAGTTATTTTAGTATTGAGCAATACAACTATAATTTTGAAAAATAGTCTTCGTCGGTTGTTGTCTTTTTCCTAGATTTGAAGGCAGTAAAGGCTTGGTATATTTTATACAAAATTCTATTTTCTTTCAAACGTGGTGCCAAGGCATTCCAAAAATATCTAGCTCGTATATTTGAAAATCGAGAATTTCGTACCACAAATACGCTATAGAGTGATTTTTCAACTATTTCCATAGTTTTTGGACTAAATGCTTGTTCTGATTGATTACCAGCCCCAACAATTACAATTTCTGGTTCTTGATTCAGGTTTTGTAATAGATCTTTTATAACATCCACATTTGTTGGATAAACACGTTCCACAGGTACCTTCTTCAAGTCTAAATCAAACATTTTTTCATTTATTTTGGCAAGTATGTCACGTTCTTCTTCCGGAGACTCTACCACCCCACGGACTACCCTGATCTTACTTCCCAAAGAACTAGAAAATGCCTGTGCTATTTCCAATCCAAGATCTGAATGTCTCCCTTTATCATATGATACTACAACGCGAGATATTTCTTTTTCAAACTCTTTTTTGATGTTAACACCCAAAATGTCGCAAGTGGTAAGCGAGAGTAATTTTCTATTATTTCGAAGATCATAAAAATCCATGACCAAGAGGTTTATTCCTTGTTCTTCAGCAGTTGCCAATATAGCTTCAGTTGTATCATGAGATAATCTAACAAGATAACGATATTCTGAAAATTCTGGAGATTTTTTTAATTCGTCAAATGATTTTGTAACAGGGTCCGCAAAACCATGTGCCATAGAGAGTGGAATTTGTGGCGGAATTGTTGCTACATAAAGAAACGAGACTTCACCAGATTTATCTTTTGCAATAGAAGAAGCGATCTTGGCTAGATTTCTAATGCTTTTTTTATTAAAAACCACCATAATACGATAATCTTTCCTTTGCGTAGGACCCTCGTTTGCTACTAATGGTGCATAGTGCTCAATTTCTTTTTTGGAAATGTATAGTTTGTATATTGAAAATCCAATCAATATCCATACAATAGCTATAGCCCAACTAAGTGGATTGTAAATCAAGAGAAATATCGCAAGACCAACTTTAGCGAATATTCCAATCATTGGCATCAAAGGAAAGAATGGAATTTTAAATCCATAATCGAGTTTATGCCCATATAATCGTCGAATAGAAATTCCTGCCCAGTTTACCTGAGTGAATAAGAATAAGAACATAACACCTGCAGCAAGTGCTAGTTGTTCTATAGGTAACCATGCTGCCATTATCAGCATTATAAAACCTGATGCGATAATTGCAAAATGAGGAGTGTGATATTTAGAATGAATAGAGCTAAAAATATATGGTAAATTGTATTGCCTACCCATTGCAAAAGACACTCTGCTTGAAGAAAAAGTGGTAGCACTTAGACCTGCTACAGTGGATATCATACCTCCTGTAAGTACCACTATAGTACCAAACGGTAACAAAAATTGTGCTGCATCGGGTATTCCAAGTTCTTTATGGTCTCCAATGAATTTCCAAGCTTCACCACCTATCTTGGATGGATCAAGACCAACCAAGAATGATAAAGTAAATACAATGTAAATAGTAGTAACCATTCCAAGTGTTATGAAGATTGCTTTTGGAATGTTTTTCTTGGGATTTTTTACTTCTTCCCCAGCTTGAACGATTATTTCATAACCTTCGAAAGCAATGAATGTTATCCCCAATCCCAATATCATGCCAACAAAACCTTTTGGTAGTAGATTCTGAAAATTCATAGTCCAGTTATGATTTGTAAATGCCCATGCTGACAATCCTGCCACTATTATTGAAATTATTATTGCCAATTGAGTAAATGTTAACCCATTTCCAACTTTACCAGTAAGTGAAGCTCCTCTGTAATTTACATAAGTAAAAATTATTACAACTATTGCAGCAAGAATGGTTTGCAGGGGAATTCCACCATAATGAGATAACAAACCAATATTGGTTAGAAGACTTGCAAAAAACGAGCCAAACGAAACAGCATATAGACTACCAGCAATCATATGAGCAAACCATGCAGTCCAACCGCTGATAAACGCATTAGGTCTAGGCAGTCCTTCTTTTACCCATCTATATCCCCCTCCTGCTTCCGGAAATGCAGAACCTAATTCTGCATAAGTTAATGCTGTAAAGAGACTAATTATTCCACTCAATGTAAAAGCAATAAGTAAAGAAGGTCCAGCCTCAGACATAGCCGGTCCAATAAGATTGAATATAGAACCAGCTATCATGGATGCAATTCCGACCATGGTAATGTCTAAGAGAGATAGACTACGCACAAGTCCAGGTGATGGTTTCTCATTAGACATATCCTACCCTGAGGAAAGAGTGGTCGAATAAATCTCTAACCGTGTATTTACACTAGAAGACGGAGCTAAACACAGGGGTGTCTGAATTCTAACCAACATAACATTTGATCTATATTATGATCCCGAACTCTTTTGATATATTGATAATTTCTTCATTGGTTTTTGCATCAGAATATTCTGCAAGTAGATCTTTATTTAGTTCAAAAAAAGTGTTACCCCATTTGAATTTGTCCAGTATAGAATTAGCAAGATCAGAAAAATCCATAACATATAGAGCACCAGCTATTGCTTCTGCAGTAGTAAGTTTTCCTACTTTTGAATAGTTGATAGGATTTCCTGCCAATAATGGAGGTAGTCTACGTGGCAACCCTTGAAATTTTTTTAAAAAAGTCTTTTGAGCGTACTCCCATGAGCAATCTATGGCAATTATTGATTTTGCCAATTCTCGATCCTGTTTTAGTACAAAATATTCTGAGAAGGGATCTAAGATTAAATCAGTCTTAGAACTTTTTCTTGCACGCATAGCAAGACCAAATCGTACAAGTTTTGCAGCTGTGCACTTGGATGGATCATCTTGATTTAACATCAGAACTTGGATTTGCATCACATGTTATTCCAAAATCAAGAATAAATTGCTTCGTGTGAATTTGGCAGACTATTTGCTAATATATGTAGCCTGATAATAGAATCTAGACACTTGATTGTTTTTCGTGATTTGAATATTCCATTTCCCATCAGGTATAACATCATCAGCATTTGCAGGTATAATACTAAATTGTTGCACCCTAGTTCCCACACCTGAATAACCCACCAGATAGTTTGTATCATTTATTTTGACAATCTGGTATGAAGATGATGTGGTAATTGTAGAACCAATTACTTTGCAAGTTTGGTCCGTTCCTATAACACATGTACCATCAGAGCTACTCACCCTGAGACTTACATTATAACTATCACCAGGATTTAGTCTCAACAATCCATCTAGTTCTCGTGGATAGAATGTTTGATTTCCAATTGCCTTGTGAACAAGAGGTATAGATATCGAGGTATCTGAAATCTTGCCTGTTTTTTCTACTATGGTACTAGCTGTTTGTGGTTTTTGTTGAGGCCCTACATTTTCTGGAATTATTGTAGGTAATTGTTTACTTGTAGTTTCATTTGTAGGTGAAGATGTTGTTACATTTTGACCAGAAGTCACATTTTGTTCTGGAAGACTGCTTACCACGTTATAATATGCATTAAAGACACCAAATGGAACTTGTGCAGAAACCGTATAGTTTCCTAGCGATGCTGTTTTTGGAATTGTATAGTCATAGCTAAATGAACTGGTTTGATCAAATGGAACTGTTGCATGTGATAGTAGTTTTCCTGATTTTGATATCACCTCGCCTTCTCTGACAACAGTGTCATTTGCTAGTCCTATTGTCAAGTCTACATTATCTACAGATATGATATAGCTTATTCTTCCAGTCATAAGAACGGTTTCGCCTGGAAGATAATCCTGTTTGTCAGTAGTAATAAAAAGTGCAAGTTTTGATGAGGAGGTTGTAAAAGGATCTGTAACTTTGAAGGTTGTAGTTGCACGTGTATTCAAATATTGCCCATATGCCTTGTACTGATCAGTCTTGAATACACCCGGATTAAGATGTATTGCAGTCAAGAATTGTCCTCCCGAATTTACATTAACAAATGTACGATATACTTCTTGCCCTTTACTAGAATATATTATAACTACAGGCATAGGGTTTGTTTCCTTTGTAGCAGGATCTGATGACGGAATTATTTGACCAGACAACTGAAGCAGTTCTGTTGTTTGATATTGAGATTTATCAGTCTGTAAGATAAATGGGGTAAATGTGTCAGTTTGAGGATTTTTTGATACCTCAAAATAAAGATCAATAGTTGCGGCATTAGAACTGATTGTTATTTTATAGATTCCAAATGGACCATTTAGTGCAGGTAGGCATCTTAATTCAGCACAGTTTTTAGCAGTATTTGGTACACTATAAGAACTAGGTATAGCCCAACTCCAAGAGAATTGTCCATTTTGTACAGAAAGGGAGTTCTGGATCATGGTACCATCAGGCTTAGTTAGATAAACAGTATAGGATGATGAGGTCGCAGAGCTTGCTATTTTTCCATTTAGGTTGACTGTCTCACCTAGGCCATAAACATTTTTGTCAGTATTTGCTACAATGGGCTGGTTTCCTGACAAGAGTGTGTCATATACAGTAAATGTAGTCGATGTAGTAAGTTCAGCATATTTTGCTTTTAGCGTATAAGTTCCAGCATGAAATATTCCTCTCTGGATAATCTGTTTTATTTGAAATGCCCCATTGCTATCAGGATATGCAGAATATGTCAATGCGGAAGAAGTTGGAACAAAAATATTATTGATGAAGCTGCCCTGTGAAAGTACAGGTTGCCCAGTAGAATTGAGTATTGAGACAAGCACGCCTGCACCTGCATTTTGAGTGCTTACTGATATTGGATTTAATATTTGACCAGAAATTGTAATTGGATCTCCTATAGCATATGTGTTTTTATCAGTAAAAATACTGAAGGGCGTGTTTGAAACAGTTCCAGTATAGGTAGATGGATCTGTCACTACAACAAAGCTGGCAGTAGCTGTACCAGTTGGTACAGTTACGGTTATACGATAAGTTCCAAGACCGCTAGATGTTCCAGATAGCGGTAGTTTGTAAGTAAATGTATTATCAGTGTTAACGTTAACAAATGTAACTATGTTTACTGTGTTCACTGGTACCCCTCCACACTTAAAACCACAGTTGCTACTTATGTCGGAAGAAAAAGTTTGAACTATTTGTAATTTAGGTGACAGCCCTACGTTCTGTAATCCTGACGCGCTAGTTTTTCCGCTAATTATCACAGTTTCACCTAGTGCATAGACTTGTTTATCAGTGGATATTGTTACAGCTGCACTCTGAGTTATTGTTTGAGTCAGTGTGAAAGTCGTACTTGCTGTTGCAGAACCATAAACGGCTGTGATTCTGTAAGTCCCATATATTGGATTGACGCTATTTACAATAATTCCCGATGTTGCAACACTTCGCTGATATGGATTAGAAGTGATAAAAGAACCTGTTGTATCTGGAAATATAGTTCCTGAATAAATCAAACTATTAGTTGGATCGTATACTTTGTATGATACAGGAGTAAGCGGAATTACTTGGGATACGGTACCAGAAAGAATAATTGGTTCAGATAACGCATATGTGGATTTGTCAGTAGATATTGAAAGTGTTTGTGCCGCAGCTGCTGGTGGAGGAGTATATACTACCGAGCCAACAGAAAAAGAGGATAATGTTGTTGCATCTCCATATGATGCAGATACCTTGTAATTGCCTTCAGTCATGCCTTGAACTTCGTCGATTTTCAGATATGTTGAAAATTGTAAATTGGTTCCTGGAAATAATGTAAACGTCTTTTGGAATCCGTTTGGACCTGAAACTGTAATGCTAACACTTTGGGGTATGTATCCACCACCTGGAAGAGTAACAAGTTGAGAAACCTGTCCGCTAATCTTTGCCATGTCACCAAAAATGTAATTTGGTTTGTCCGTAGAAATGGACATGGTTAATTGACTAGACGTAGTTGTTGTGGTCATCTTTCCATTGGTGGTACCCAATGTAGCCATCTTGAATACCCAATCACTAGTAGAGCCCGTGGAATAACCATCATAGATTCTCTGCCAAGAATTAGAATCATCTTGTTGATCAGACAATGGCGGGGTTTGATCAATTACAGTACCATCAGCAGATCTTAGCTGTACTACTGCTCCAATATGCGGAAACCATTTTGGTCCATATGTGTAAACAAGAAATTGTTTACTTTGTAGTACAACTCCAGATGGAATGGTAAAGTTGTTTTTGAGCCCAGTAGTAGCTCCGATATTCCACCCACCAAGTGATACAGCTGAGCTTGTGGGATTGTACAGCTCTACCCACTGCATCGGGGTACTGGAGTCATCACCTTTTGGATCAACGTCAACTTCATTTATTACAACATGATCTGATATAGAAGCAGTTTGTGAGTAGGCATTATTTTGAAGAGCTAATACCAGTATCAAAATTCCTACTATAAAGTATGACTCCGAATATCTCATCTGCGATACCATTTCATCGTCATGCTCAGAATTTTAGGTATTGATTGTGGAAAAGTTGAGCTACTTGTTAATGTCAAATATGCGTTAGACGACACAAATAAGATAGAATCATATTAGTTATAAGCCGTGCGTATAAATCGCATCAACTTTTATTATTCTCATCTGATATCGCGTCACAGTTTGGGCATTTATTATTAATGATTTTAGCACCACATATAGCGCATACACCTTGACCCAGGGACTGTAAAAGTTGTTTTTTTCTTCTTCCAACAAAAACACGTATTCCAAAATATACCAAGATTGCAATAATAACAGCATAGATAGGAGCCAATATTGCCATCATCCCTATCATTAAAAATAAAACACCAAGTATCAGCAATATTTCCCGCTTTTCAAAACCCAATTCATCTTTGAAATTGAATATTGCAATAAATAGATATTGCCACAGTAAGATCAGACTGTTGTATACCACATATCATAAATTACTCTTTGGAGTATCTGATTCTTAGGTTTCAATCCCATCATAGTTCGATTCAAACTTTATGATATGTTTTATTGGGGTTTATTATAGTAAAAACTTTCAATCTCCACTACTTGGAGATTTTGATTGTAACAACCACACATTCACTGTAACATAACTGCAGTGAAGGTCACAGATTCTTAGATAAAGCAATGAAAAGAAGGAACAGGAAAACTGTATCATCACTACGTCCTAGTTGCTTTATAAAAAATAAAAATTGAATGAGTTATCCTTTACGCACTATGGACCATATGCCTATGCCAGTTGCAACTCCCGCGCTTGCCATCCCCACTGCCCATCCAGGCATCATAAGCGGACCTGCTGGATTGTTAGAATCAGCATACGTTACCTGAGCAAATGCAGATGGCAACATTACTACTGATATCAAGGCAAGTAGGCCGCATAAGAGATGAATTGGTCTCATATATGAGACTCTCTTTTTTAATAGATAAAAAATTGGTTTAACTTTGTTAAGCAAAATTTTTTAGGCATTTTCTACTTTATTAATAACTTCAAAATTCGTTATTTTGCCATGTACTGATCTATTCTAGATGTGCATGAATAAAATACCAAAATTGCAATTTTGGACTAATTTCAAGTACGTGGCTTGGAAAGTTCAGGAAGTCAACAAGTACAATTTCATCTGTAAAGAGATCTGAGTTCCTCTACAACAGCATAATGCTTGATAAGTTCATGAAGATATTATCGGTGATTGTAACAAGATTTTACATTATGAGCGACATAATTTATGCACTTAGATTAGATACTTTTAACCCAAAATAGATTTTTGTTCTGAGTGATTTGTTACTAAATTCGTCATTTGTGGTATAATTTTATTCCGTTACCAATATTGACCAGATAATTAAAAATACCAATAAATTTTTCAAATAGCTGTGCAAAGCAATCTCTTGGATTCACTCATATGGTATCATACACCAACACAATTTAAGGCACAAATTTTCTTCAATGGTACCTATAAAACACGCCAGGCTCCGAGTCACTGAATTAACATTCATCCTTGCATCATGTCTCTAACTCTTCTTCATCGCCTGGCTCATCACAAGTAGTTAAAGTAAGATAATAACGTGATGATTGCAAATGTCAGAAAATATTTGAAATATCAAAATGGGATCGGCCGGATTCGAACCGACGACCTCAGGTACCCAAAACCCGAATCATGCCAAGCTAGACCACGATCCCGATGTGATTGCACAAAAATGTCCCCAATTTAAGCTTCTCATAATCAGTGATGATTTTAAATAACAAACCAAGACATGGACTTTAGATGGAGATTCAAGATTACATAGCTGCAGGAAAAATTGCTTCAACTGTAAGAGAAAATGCAAGAAAAAAAGACCATGTCGGTTCAACCTTGTCTGAGATATGCAACTCTATCGAAAGAGAAATAGAACAAAAAGGAGGCAAGTGTGCATTTCCAGTAAATGTGAGTCTAAATGAAATCGCTGCACATTACACTGCAGAACCAAATGACCAGAAAGTTGTAACAGAATCAGATCTTTTAAAAATAGATTTAGGAGTACAGGTAAATGGGTATATCGCAGATACAGCAGTCACAGTTTGTTATGATCCCAATTATGATTATCTAGTTCAAGCTGCCGAAGCTGCGTTAAGAGAAGCCATATCAATAATTCACGTAGGCACAAAGTCAAGCGATGTGGGTAAAATCATTGAGAATACTACAAAACAGATGGGTGGAATACCAATTGCAAACTTGAGTGGACACTCACTTGAGAGATATACCATCCATGCAGGAAAATCAGTTCCAAACATTTGGTCAATTGGGTCATTTACGTTTCAAGCAACAGAAGCATATGCATGTGAGCCATTTGTGACAACATCAGATGGTTCTGGATTTGTAAGAGAGGGAAAAATAAGAAACATATTTTCTTTGGCAACAAGAAAAAAAACTAAAGATGACTATGCAAATCGTTTACTTGATTTTATATGGGACAAGTTCAACATGCTTCCCTTTGCACTTCGTTGGCTCATTCCCGAATGGAGTGAAAAAGATGCCAGAAGCTTGCTTGATAAACTCATTCAATACAAGGTTGTAAGATCATATCCCATACTGGTAGAGGTAAATGGACAGAGAGTTGCACAGGCTGAACACACATTTATTCCACAGCAAAATGGTGTTACAGTAACAACGATCTAGTCAATATTTGAGAAATACTATATCAGCTCACCAAAGATCTTGGTAATCATCACAGTACCACTACATTTAGAACATTTTTCAAGTATCTTGAACATAAAGTCTCCATCCTTAAATTTTCGTTTTGTCATGGCATTACAGGAGGTGCATTGCTCTACAGTATAAGGATCAAACACTTCTTTCTTTTTTGAAAATATCATTGTGACACCCCTAATGTATTTCCTACCCCAATTACAAGTACAGATTGTCCATTCTTGGTATTTTCTTTTATCATTTCAAGAATTTGTGCGGTTGCTTTTTCTGCAGCATCAGAAATTTCTTTTCTCATCAAGGTTATTGCTTCCTTTATGGATTGTTTTATCACAACAGCATATATTGGAATATGATGTTTAGTAGCAATCTCTTCAATTTGATATCTCTCAGTACCTATTCCGCCAATGGCAGCTCCAAAACCATGGGCTATTGAACCTGTAGCCTCACCTTCTAGTTTTAATGCTGCATCTACCATTATTATCATATCTGGTTTGTTCTGTGAGATTAATGCTTCAGCTGCTTCTCCTGGTCTGCCTACGGTAGCTGCAGGCCCTTCAGCTTTTAACAGGTATAATTTTCTTTCATCAAGCATCTTTTCACTCCAAACAGTCTCAAACGCAGCAGGTTTTTTTTCTGTATCAAGCATCATTTTTCCAACAATCATAGGTCCTATGCCATCACCTATTGGTTGACCATGTCTGAATGTAGTTACTGCTTCCCTTAATGCCTCTGCTTCTTCCATTATGAATGGCATCATCATTTGCAAGGGCAAAATAAGTGGAAAATTATTTTGTTTTTTTGCTGTAAGAAAAATATGCCTTACAGTTTTGTATAAAAGATTGATAGTAGTAACTGCCTCAAGTATGTTTACAATTTTGCTTTCTTCAAATGAATCAATTGAAGAGGACATCGCCTTTACTTGTTCGCGTGTGAAATCTTCACGGGTTCTCATTATGTGCCTTATTTTTGGGATGATGCCATTAGGATCCGTATCCACAGGCATGATTGTAAAGTATTCAAAAAATCTATCAAGTTTTGGCGATGGATCTGAACTTGGCTTTATTGTAGCTTTTACATAATCGATTAGTTCTTTCCGTGTTTCATCACGAAATGTCTTTAGTTTTTCAAGAGATTTGCTAATCTCAGATGAGGTCACCTGAAGCTGTATTTTTTGGCCGTACAGCATGAAAATAAAGATTGGGACTATCCAGACAAGCCACATCAAAGGATTAGAATTATCATTGGAATTGAAGAGTTTATCAATATTCACGCCTAAAAAATCCATTGTAAAAATTCTGCCCTGTACTAAATTAAATCTTTAGCCAATTGCGTGATAGCCAAAAGTTAATGATAAAAACAATCGCTACAAATGGAAGTAGGATATGAAAGGAGTTGAGATCAAGAAGAATTTATCAAAAATAGTCAAATGTAAAATACTGTCAGACAAGTATAGTAGAAATTTCTATTCAGTTGATTCTAGTTCATATACAATAAAACCGTCAGCGATTGTTTTCCCAAGAAATGAGACAGAAATAATAAAAATTGTAAAATTTGCATCACGACATCACATTTCTATTACTCCACGAGGAGCTGGCACAGGGCTAGTTGGCGGGGCCCTTGGGAAGGGAATCATAATGGATATGAGTAATTTGAACAAGATCAAGATACAAAATAATCTTGTACAAGTCCAGTGTGGCGTATTCAAAGGAAATCTTGACAATATTTTGAAAAAACATCATAGATTTCTTGGTCCCAATCCATCAATAGGACCTTATTGCACAATAGGTGGAATGATTGCTACAAACGCAAGCGGACGATATTCCTTGAAATATGGAAGCATGATAGATAATCTAGTTCAAGTAAGAATTGTAACATCAAATGGAAGTGTCATGACTCTTCCTAGCGATAATTCTGAGATAAAAAAAATCGTCAAAATCATACCAAGAGATATTGCAAAGAAATTTCCGCAGGTTACAAAAAATTCATGTGGTTATAGAATTGACAGAGTTTTATCAAGAAAGGACACCCCAAAGCTAATCGCTGGTTCTGAAGGGACACTTGGAATAATAGTTTCGGCCAAGATAAAGACTCACAGAATACCAAAAAAAATAATTCTTGTCATAATATCATACAAAACAATCTTGGATGCAGTACGAGATGCGTCAGATCTAGTCAAAACTGATCCTGCATCAGTAGAACTAATCGACAAACACATTGCGAAACATGTGAATATCAGGATACCAAAAAAGTCAGGTTGTTTGATTTTTGTTGAATTCCACAATGATACTGACTTGGAACAAATTCGTAAAAAGTCAACTGGTAGGATATTACAAATTGTGACAAGTCATGAAAAAATCAAGAAATTATGGAATTTTAGGGACGCGGCTTTAGGATACAGCCTACACAGCATATCAAAAAATGAGAGAATGCCAACAGTAATCGAAGATGCAGTAGTTCCGGTCAAGAGACTTCCAATGCTAATGAAGTTGCTTGATATTTTGATATCAAAGTATAACTTGAAAATAATCACATACGGACACGCGGGAAATGGTAACCTACACATACGCCCCATTTTAAGACATAAAGACAACAAAATAATCAAAAAAATAGCTCAGGAGTTCTTTATTGGAGTAATAGGCATAGGAGGAAGCATTACGGGAGAACATGGAGACGGGCTTGCTAGAACAGAATTTATCAAATTACAATATGATGCACAGACATATGCAATCTTTAAGAGAATAAAGAAGAGTTTTGATCCTTATAACATTTTTAATCCTGGTAAGAAGATCTCACAAAACAGTACGATAACAAAAAATCTAAAAATTTGATCTATTTTATCTTGGTTCCGAGAGGAACGCTATCATTTACAGTCAGCCAGTATGGTTTGCCATTAAGATCTGCTGCAAGAAGCATTGCATTTGATTCAATCCCTCCAATTTTTCTAGGTTCAAGATTTGTGATTACAATGACTAATCTGTTCAAAAGTTCATCCGGCTGATAAAATTCAGCCCCTCCAATTATTACGTCACGTTGTTCTGTCCCCAAATCTATTTTTCCTTTTATTATTCTTGATTTGCCTGGAATTTTTTCAACTTGAATTACCTTAGCTACACGTATGTCTAGTTTTGCAAAGTCATCATAGGTTACATTTGACACAACACATGTCAAATTCACACATTAAAATTGATTTCGAAGCAAATGTTACATCAAAGAGCAAATTTTTCAGTCAGAGTATAAATATCTAGAAAACTAGGCTCTAACCATGGTACAAATTCAAGCCTCTGTTGAGATAGATTCATCTTTGGATAATGTATGGAATATCGTGTCAGATCTTGATTCAGAACCAAAGTTTTGGAAAGGAACAAAATCAATAAGGAATATTTCAAAAGAAGGAAATATTGTGCAAAGAGAGGTCACAATAGCTTTTAGAGATTCCAAATGTATGCAAACAGTAACAACTTACCCAAAAGAAAAAATTCATGTACAATTCACACAGGGAATCATAGATGGAACAAAAACAATCACATTGGTTTCACACGATAACAAAGTGAAACTCGAAGCAGTATGGGACATCAAACTATCAGGCATGATGGGAATGTTCACAGGAATGATAAAAAAACACATACAGAGCGGAACAGAACAAGCACTTCAAAGCATAAAACAAGAAGCTGAGAGGTAGTTTGTTGGGAATTTACATAGATGTTTTCAATTATGTGTTAGTTGTAATCCTAGCTGGAGTATCAGTTGCTTGGATTATGTTGATACGTTCCATGTGGATAACTTTTCGTGATTCTCCTTTTTTGGACCAGTTTAAAACAAGATCTCACGCACGACCAAAAGTATCCATAATACTTCCTGCTAGAAATGAAGAAAAATTCATTGAGCGTTGTCTATGTTCTTTGATAAATCAAGATTATGACAATTATGAAATAATTGCAATTGATGACAGATCAGATGATAAAACAGGAAGTATAATTAAAAAAATTGCAGAGAAGAATTATAAGGTAAAATATGTTTTGGCAGGACCAAAACCTGACAGATGGATGGGAAAAAATTGGGCATGTGTAGAAGGATACAAAAGATCTACAGGAGAATTACTTCTTTTCACTGATGCTGACACATATCACTCCAATAATTCCATCACACTTGCAGTCTCGCACCTCATAAGCGAAGAACTTGACGCTTTAACTGCGATCCCAAAGATGTTGTGCCTTGACAAGTGGACAAAAATAACATTGCCTGTACTTTCGACTTTTTTGCATACTAGGTTTTCTGCACTACGAGTAAATGATCCCTCAAAGAAGACAGGTTATTTCTTTGGAAGTTTTTTCATAATCAAAAGAGACACATATCATTCAGTTGGAACTCATGAGGGCGTGAAAAGTGAAATCGTTGAAGATGGAGCACTTGGTAAAAAAGTAAAAGAAGCTGGATTTAAGCTAAAGATGGTTCGTGCAGAGCACATTGTAGAAGCAGTATGGGCCAGAGATTGGCTTACTTTATGGCATGCATTAAAGAGATTAATGGTTCCGTTATATTTTCAAAGCAGAACAGTTGCCCTTGGAATTTTTGTTGCAGTTCTATTCCTTCTTTTCATACCTTTTCCAGCTTTGGCATATTCAGCATTTTTTTCAAGCAATGCGCTCTCATTTGAGATACTATTTGTTAGTTCATTGATATCATCGACTTTAATCTATCTAGCAAGCATACTAGATGCAAGAAAGAGCCTTTTGCTACCTATCAAATACCAGATTTTTACATTTTTGGGAAGTGCAATCATAATTTTTGGATTTGCCAGTGGAATAATACATGCAAAAAGCGATAAAGCTGTAAGTTGGCGGGGAAGAACATACTCCATAGCTGATACACAAGATGCGATTAGCATCTGAGTAAGAATTATACGGGAACCGAACCAGTTCCAATTAGTTGGATAAAACTACAGTAATTTTAGGTGGAGTGTACGGAGTAATTGTTCTAATCATGATATCAGTTTTTGTGTTAGAACCAATGAAAATGGACGGAACTGGTCAGTTTCAAATATTTTCAAATAATTTAGAAAAATTCAATCTAGGACCAAAGCTTAGCCTGGCAGATTTATTTGCAAAGTCAGATGATGGCGTGGTACAAGTGGTGGTTCGCAAAACAGGAGATAACGCTACAGATAGATCCATTGGTTCCGGCATAGTATACGATTCTTTCGGAAATATAATTACAAACAATCATGTAGTTGAGAATTACCAAAAAATTCGAGTAATATTTCACGATGGCAAATCATATGATGCAAGAGTAGTAGGAACGGATCCTTTTGCAGATCTTGCAGTGATAAAGGTAGATTCAGCTTTTCAAGAATTACATCCTTTACAGCTTGGAGATTCCTCAAAACTTAGAATTGGAGACCAAGTAGTAGCTATTGGCAGTCCATTTGGTTTGACAGGTTCCATGACATCTGGTATAATAAGTCAGGTGGGAAGACTGTTGAATCCGCCCAACATTTCATTTTCAATTCCTAATGTAATCCAGACTGATACTGCAATAAATCCGGGAAACTCTGGAGGTCCACTACTTGACATGAATGGCGATGTAATAGGAATCAATACTGCAATACAGTCTGATACTGGCGAGTTTTCAGGAATAGGCTTTTCGATACCTTCCAACACAATGAAAAAAATTGTCCCCGTCTTAATTCGTGATGGCCATTACAAACACCCATGGCTTGGAGTCTCAGGAGTTAGTGTTGATCCAGATTTTGCCGGTTTAGTAGGACTTGGAGTAAAACATGGATTTCTAATTCAGAATGTAGTACCTGATAGCCCAGCTTCCAAGGCAGGCTTGCAGGGGTATAAGGAAACAAAGACAATAGATGGAATACAGTACAAGATAGGCGGAGACATCATAGTTGGAATAGATAGTATCGAAGTAAACAAACTAGAGGACATGTTAAATTATTTACAGGATAGCAAGTCAGTAGGAGATAAAATAAATCTAAAAATAATAAGAGATGGCAAGCCAACGACATCTGATCTGGTCTTGCAAGAAAGACCAAATCAAGCACAGTAGAACAAGCATAAATAACACTGCTTGAGCTTACATCAATAGTTGAGCAAGCTCATACCAAGTTCCGAACTATTAATGAAAATAACAGAAAATAAGAAATTATCCAAGGACGAGGCTTATCAGATTTATCAAGAAGCTGAGAAAGAGCCTTCAGAATTATTTCAAGTATCCAGAACTTTAAGAACCAAAAATAAAGGAAATCTTGTAACATATTCAAGAAAAGTTTTCTTCAATTTGATCAACCTATGCAGAGATACATGTTCTTACTGTACTTACAAGGCAGAGCCGGGAGAGGCAAAGATGACCATGATGACAAAACATGATATAAAACAACTTGCTGCACTGGGTACAAGGCACAAATGTACTGAGGCATTGTTTGTTACCGGAGAGCGACCAGAGCAAAAATATCAAGAGGCAAAGGCATGGCTTAAAGAAAATGGTTTTACCAGTACTGCTGAATATTTGGTTCATGCGTCAGAGATTGCTTTGAACGAAGGACTTTTTCCTCATACAAACGCTGGAAATCTTACAAGATCCGAAATGAATGAACTGAAAAAAACAAATGTTAGTTTAGGATTAATGCTTGAAAATTCAAGCGAACGGCTTTACATGGAAGGTATGCCTCACCACATGGCCCCAAGCAAGCATCCCAAAGCACGTATCAAAATACTAGAAAATGCGGGGGAACTAGGAATACCCATGACAACTGGAATTCTAATAGGTATTGGGGAAACCCCCTTTGAGATAATTGATTCCATTTATACAATAAGAAACTTGCATGAAAAATTTGGAAATATTCAAGAAGTCATATTACAAAATTTTCATCCAAAACCTAATACACCGATGAGCAATGCTCCAAGTCCTCAAGAAAGATACTTCAAGATACTAGTTGCACTTTGTAGAATCATAATACCTGAAATGAATATACAGATACCTCCAAATCTTTCACCCAACTCGTACCAAGATTTTCTGGAGGTAGGAATAAATGATTGGGGTGGAATCTCTCCAATTACACCAGATTATGTAAATCCAGAATCTCCATGGCCAAAAATTAAAGAGGTGGAAAAAAACTGTCAAAATGCAGGATTTGTCATGAGGAACAGATTCCCAGTTTATCCCGAATTTTTTGCATTGGTAGATGACAGTCTTAAGGAAAAAATGTTACAAATCTCAGATCAACACGGACTTGTAAGTTTGGAGTATATGAAATGAACTCGTATTTTGAATCACTAATCAAAAATGCGGATCCGCTAATAGCTGATACTTTGCAAAGGGCGTTATCAGAAAAAGAAATTTCTGTGAAAGAGGCAACCAGGCTTTTTTATGCGAATGGCCTGGATTTCCATCTAGTTGGATTAGTTGCAGATGAATTACGTAGAAGAAAGGTAGGGGACATTGTCACTTATGTTGTAAATCGAAATATCAATTTTACAAATGTTTGCATAAAGCAGTGTGGGTTTTGTGCATTTAGTAGGGACTTTCGTGAAGAAGAAGGTTACTTTTTACCAGTAGAGGAAATAGTAAGAAGGGCAAAAGAAGCACACAGTCTTGGAGCAACTGAAGTTTGTGTTCAAGCCGGACTTCCTCCAGACATGGATGGTTCTACATATGAGAACATATGCAAAGCAATCAAAAATGAAGTTAGAGATATTCACATTCATGGTTTTTCACCTGAGGAGGTATTGTATGGAGCTACAAGATCTAATCTTTCAATAAAGGAATATTTACTAAGATTAAAAGATGCAGGAGTAAATTCTCTTCCTGGAACAGCTGCTGAGATTTTAGATCAGAAATTGCGTGACAAGATTTCCCCTGGAAGAATTAGCGTAAACAAGTGGATTGAAATAATAAAAACAGCGCACAGTATTGGTATTCCATCCACATCAACCATAATGTTTGGTCATTTGGAATCTCCAGAAGACCGAGCAAAGCATGTTGCACTAATTCGAGACATCCAAAAAGAAACCGGAGGTTTTACAGAGTTCGTTCCGCTCAATTTCATCCATAGCGAGGCCCCCATGTATCGAGAAAAACTTCATCATGGAATAAAAAATGGTGCAGATGGAAGAGAAGTTCTTTTGATGCATGCAATTTCCAGAATAATGTTAAACAACTACATAAACAACATACAGACATCTTGGGTAAAGGAAGGTGTTGGCATGGCACAGCTAACCCTTGTTTGGGGCGCAAATGATTTTGGAGGAACGTTGATCAATGAAAGCATTTCAATTGCAGCAGGTGCAGGGCACGGACAATTACTAAAACCAAAAAGAATAAGAGAGATAATCAGGCAGGCAGGAAGAGTTCCAGCTCAGAGAACAACATCATATAAAATAATCAAAAAATTCACTCTAGAAGATAACATAGATCCATTGGATAGGATAACAGATACATCTCAATTTGGTTCATATAAAGAATTAATCAAGTTAGATAAATATAGATACAAGAGAAGCAGGCTGAACTAGTTGTCATTATGTGACGACATATCAAATAAAGCAAAAACATTACAATTAGATGAATTCGAGGTTGTCCTGATACAGAAAAAAATCACAACCGCAAGAATAACAGATTCTGAGATTTCTGAAATCAAACAAAACTACGACAAATCTATTGCCCTGCGAATAATTCATAATAAAAAAATCCTTTCTGCCAGAATGAAAAATGAGGATCCAGAAAATATTTTTGAAAACGCCTTACAAATGAAAGCATACGTAACGCCCAAGAAATTTTGGAGGTCGTTGCCCTATCCTACAAAGATCACAAAACTTGAAAAAACTTGGGATAAAACTTTAGATGATATTTCTAGCGACAAAGTAATAGATATGGCAAATGCAATGATAAATTCAACACTCCATGAAAAAATCAAGAGCGTCTCGGGCTCACTTAATATCGTATCAGAATATTTTCAGATAGCAAATAGCAATGATTTGAATTATTCAGACAAGGCTACCTATATTTCTGGCACCATAAATGCAGATTCTGATAATGGTAGTAATCCAACAAGCGGCATAGGATTCATGTCATCAAGGACCATGGATTCTTTTTCTACAGATGAGATTGGAAAATCTGCAAAAGAAATGTGTATGGATTCAATAAATCCAACAAAATGTGATTCAGGGCAATACAGTATAATTTTGGAACCGTATGCGTTAGGTGAATTGTTAGCTTTTGTTTTTTCATACAATTTTAATTTAAAAACATATTACGATAAACACAGTTGTTTTGCAGACAAACTAGGATACGAGATTGCAAGTAAAGATTTTAGCCTAATGGATGATCCACATAGTCCAGATGGGATAGGAAGTAAACCATTTGATGATGAAGGAACTTTGACATCCCCAAGATATCTCATCGAGTCCGGAAAATTTACAAATGTTTTTTCGGATTGTTTTAATGCATTCAAAGAAGGGGTAGATTCCAGCGGAAACGCCTCAAGACAGGGTTCTCCAATGGGAAGAGATGCACAGCCTGTTCCAATACCGTCCACACATAATCTCAAAGTCATTCCAGGAAAAACTACAAAAGACGAGGTCATCAAAGACACTAAAAATGGAATCTTGGTAGGCAGACTTTGGTATACATATCCAGTGAACCCAGAAAGGGGAGATTTTTCTTGTACTGCTCGAAGTGGAATTAGAATTATAAAAGATGGTAAAATAACAGCACCTTCCAAACCTGTCAGAATTATTCATAATTTACAGTTACTGCTCAGAAACATATCTGCCATATGCAATGATTCAAGAAATGTCTTGCAGTGGAATGCCCTACCATGCATTTGTCCTACAATTAGAATTGATGCTGTAAATATCACATCAATTTAGAGCGATGGCAAAACAAACTGCAAACCAATTCCCACACCATATAACGCCAGAAGAAATATTCCAAATTTTAGTCCTATTTTATTTTTGAACATTGGAATTATAGATACTATGGTTATGACAGTAACTAGAATCATTTGATTTTCTAATAATGATGTGTTTGGTATTTTTGTTAGCATACCCTTGTAGTTCATTGCTGCAAAAACGGCAACCGCAAGAAGAAGTGTGTTGTTTAAGATTTTTGATCCTAATACATTAGCAACTGCGATAGATGCTCCACCATGACCTTTTCTTGCTAGAAGTATCATGGATATTTTTTCAGGCATCTCTCCTGCAATTGGGCTTATAATAACTGCCAGTATGACAACAGATACCCCCATGTCAACAGCTTGGCCTTCAAGTGCACGTATAAATGGCTCCGCTCCAAAAAATATGCCTATTGTTCCTGCAATAAATAGAATCATGGATCTGACAAAATGGGCTCTAGATTTTTTGACATGCTCTGGGTGCAGTTCTGTTTCAAGAGGCGGGGATTGTTTTTCCTTTTTCATTTCTCTGAAAGCAAAGAAAAGATAGACGCCAAATAATCCGCTAAATATAACTCCGTCTAAAACATCAAACCCATCAATAAACATGAGTGCTCCGACAACTGCAGTTACTATTAGCAATATCTTATCTAGATTAAATTCTCGCACATCAATGAATTTTTGAGGTGCTCTAGATAGACGAGTAGTTGCAATAATCAACATCACGGCAAGACCCAAGGTCATCATGAAGAGATTACTTCCAAGGGCTGAGCCAATTGCTGCGTCATATGATCCATGATTTGCAGCGGCTACGACAATTCCTATTTCTGGAAGAGTTGTTGCAACACTAAGCAATGTTCTTCCAACAAATCTCCCACCCCACCTCTCGGAGAGATGTTCTGCTCCGTCAGAAAGTAACCAGCTTGAAAAAACTAATTCTCCAAGCCATGCAATTAACAATAGTGCGTTTTCCAACCCCATTTTTCTATAATGTTATTCTATATTATCTATGACAGAGGATCTACCTTAATTATTGGTTTTTTACTATGATCATGGTAAGTGTCGATTTAATTCCGTCTAGTTTTCTTACCTGTGAAGTGATTATTTCACGCAGATCTTCCATTGATTCTGACTCTATTATCATCAATACATCATATACTCCATAAACTGGATGAACTTCCTTAACATGAGGAATTTTTTTTAGTTGATCCACAATTAATGATTCTTTACCCAGTTCTGCGTTCATCAGGATAAAAGCGCTATGCATGTTTAAAATGGCATAAGCCTACATAAAAACAAATTGTATTTGAAAAATAATTTCAAAAAGATCATGAAAAACAATATTTTGATTTCAAATTCGTTACAGTTTTCAAACAAAAAATACAATTTAACAAATTACCAGCGCCAAAAAATTCTACAAGGACTGGGGTTTCTTATCTTTAGATACATTTCCTGATGTTGTTCAAAAAAGCTACCGCCTAGCTCAAAAAAATCATCTAACTAAAATTAATAAGGTACATTACCGTACCATACCGTAAGATGAAGACGAGAATGACCTATATACCAGTAGAAGTGGCAGATCACTTTTCGGATTTCATAATAAAAAGAGACGAGCAGGTACTAGACGCGGTAAAAGCAAGAGCCAAAGACTTTAGCACGATATCCATTCTAAAATTGCTTTATCAGCTAAGATGCAGTCCAATGACATTTTCTGATCTTTACGTGAAATCAAACATAAGAATGAAGAGATCGTTTTTGAATTACCTGCATTTGTGCACGTCATACAATTTTGTTAGAAAAGAACCTACCGGCTCAAACATGGTATATTTCATAACAGATAGGGGAAGAACTATGCTTGACCTGTTTATGCAGAAAAATAACTAGCTTTACAAAATTCTTTTATTCCTAGCAAATAGAGCAAAGTCATTGGGAATCACCTACAAAGACTCTGGTGTAGATATTGGAAAAATCAAGCGAAGCCAAAATAGCATTGGAGCCCTTATTTCATCAACGCACAAGTTACAAAAAAAGCTCAAGACAATGACCGGGTTTGGTCATTATGCTGGAATCATAGAGATGCCAAATGGTAAGCTGTTAGCCACACATACTGACGGAGTAGGAACCAAAGTCATAATTGCACAGATGATGAAAAAACTCGATACTATCGGGATAGATTGCATAGCTATGAACGTAAATGACATAATTTGCACAGGAGCTACACCGATATCATTTGTTGATTACATAGCAGCCAACAAGAATGATGAAAACAAATTCAGACAGATAGTAAAAGGACTAGTCGTAGGAGCAAAAAAAGCTCTAGTTCCAATAGTAGGAGGCGAGACTGCAATATTGCCAGACCTGATTTCTGGTAAAAATTTTTCTTTTGATCTGGCCGGAACCGTGGTAGGAATGCTTGACAAGCAAGACTTGATCTTAGGTGACATGATATCTTCTGATGACATAATCATAGGAGTGAAAAGCAGTGGATTACACTCAAACGGATATTCTCTGGCAAGAAAGGCATTACTCTCAAAATATTCCATACGTGAGAAGATAAAGGGCATAGGGATACTAGGCGATGCATTATTAGAGCCAACTGAGATCTATGTAAAGCCAGTTCTTGAGATCATAAAAGAATGCGACATACATGGATTGGCACATATAACTGGAGGTTCTTTCACAAAACTTTTGAGGCTCAAAAAGACTGGATATGTAATAGATAATTTGCCAGAACCCCCACCAATATTTCAGTTAATTGAAAATCAGGACGTGGAAAAAAAAGAGATGTACAAGACGTTTAACATGGGCATAGGCTTTTGTCTGATAGCCTCAGAGGATGAAGAAGAGATCATCAATGAGGTATTCAAAAAATACGGATTTCATAGCAGACAGATAGGCAGAATAACAGAAAAGAAAGGCGTTTACATAGATACCATGCGAATAGCCTGATTCAAGAATGGACCAAATTTTCCTCCCTTGATTAGAATTTAATACCCAAATTCATCCTTACAAGGCGTGCAACAAGCTGAAATTACGTTCGATGAAGCATGCAAAGAGATATGCAGAAATCTACTTTCCATCGCGAACCCTACAAATAAGGATGTTAAAAGAGAAGTAAAGAGAATTTGTGTGAAATATTCTCTTGAGAGGATTCCAAGAAACTATGAGATACTTGCATCTGCAAATGGTTCTGATTACATCAAACTTCAAAGGGCATTGATAAGAAAACCTGTAAAAACAGCATCAGGTGTAGCAGTTATCGCACTCATGCCAAAGCCATACGCATGTCCTCATGGCAGATGCAGTTATTGCCCAGGCGGAGTCGAATTTAACACACCTAACAGTTACACTGGAAGAGAACCATCGACACAAAATGCCATAGCAAATAATTATGATCCAAAAAAACAGATAACAGACAAGCTAGAACATCTCATATCATATGGTCATGATACGACAAAATTAGAACTAGTGATAGTCGGTGGTACCTTTCTTTTTATGCCACGTAGCTATCAAATCAACTTTATCAAATCATGTTTTGATGCATTAAATGGATTTGATTCTCCAGATTTAGAATCTGCAAAGAAAAACAATGAAAACGCCAATGTAAGAAATGTTGGATTCACAATAGAAACAAAACCGGATTATTGTAAAAAAGATCATGTAAATTGGATGTTGGAATATGGAGTGACAAGAGTAGAGATCGGAGTACAAAGCCTCCATGAGCGTGTATATGAAATTGTTAACAGGGGACACACATATGCTGATGTTTTAGAATCATTTCAGATTTCAAAAGATTCAGGATATAAGATTGTTGCTCATATGATGCCAGGTCTTCCTACCATGACCCCAGAAGACGACATTGAAGATTTTAAACGACTATTTTCAGATCCTGCGCTAAGGCCAGATATGCTTAAGATATATCCTACATTGGTTCTTGAAAATACTCCTTTGTATGATCTTTACAAAAGAAACGAATTTACACCATATTCAGATGAAGCGATGATAAAAGTTCTAACAGAAATTAAAAAAATAGTGCCAAAATGGGCAAGAATAATGAGGTTGCAGCGTGAAATTTCATCAGACCAGATAATTGCAGGACCAAAGCTTGGGAATTTGAGACAAATTGTTCAACAAAACCTTAGAAAACAGAATCTGTCATGCAAATGTATAAGATGTAGAGAAGCTGGATTATCTGAGACCACAGCTAATGTAGATGACATTAAAATGAATAGGGAAGGTTATGATTCATCTCATGGTAACGAGGTCTTTTTGTCATATGATGATTCAAAAAATAGGATATTTGGGTTTCTGAGGTTAAGAAATCCAAGTGATAATGCACATAGAAGTGAAATTACGAAAAATACTTGCATAGTAAGGGAACTACACGTATACGGCAAGTCGTTGAAATTAGGAGAACGCGATAATGATAGCATACAACACTTAGGATTAGGAAGAAACCTCATGGTAGAAGCAGAAAAGATATCAAGAGAGGAATTTGATGCAAAGAGGTTGGTCGTAATAAGTGCAGTAGGTACAAGAGAATACTATAGAAAGATTGGTTACCGCCAACTTGGTCCATACATGTCAAAGGAATTGGTATAATGGAAGAAGAACAGCAGATAATTGGAAAGGGAACGTGGATAGATAAACTTGCATTTGAACTATTAGAGAGAGAAAAATCCATTGGCAGGGATACAAAATTAATCAGAGTAGAAAGCGGTCTTGGTGCCTCTGGTATTCCACACATAGGAAGTCTAGGAGATGCCGTAAGAGCATATGGGGTAAAACTAGCTTTAGAAAATTTTGGATACAAGTCTGAGCTTATAGCTTATTCAGATGATCTTGACGGTCTAAGAAAGATTCCAGAAGGACTCCCAGATTCGCTAAAAGAACATATTGGAAAACCCGTATCTTTCATACCTGATCCTTTCGGATGTCATGATTCATATGGTTTGCACATGAGCAGTTTGCTTCTTGATGGTCTTGACAAACTCGGAATAAAATACAAGTTTCAACGCGGTGTAGACACTTACAAAAATGGATTGCTTAAAGAACAAATTCATATGATTTTGACAAACAGTAAAAAAATTGGCAAAAAAATAGCTGAAATGGTAGGACAAGAAAAGTACCAAGAAGCATTACCATATTTTCCCTTGTGTGCAAATTGTGGTAGGTTGTATACTGCGATATCTTACGAATATCTCCCAGATGAAAGAAAGATCAAGTACAAATGTGTTGGAACTACAATTGGTTCAAAAACGCTAGAAGGTTGTGGCCACGAAGGAATAGCAGACATAACAAAAGACATTGGAAAGCTTCCATGGAAAGTAGAATTTGCTGCTAGATGGCACGCATTTGACATAAGATTTGAGGCATATGGAAAAGACATTATGGATTCTGTTAAAGTAAATGACTGGGTTGCAGAAGAGATACTAAAGTTTCCTGCCCCTACACATGTAAAGTACGAGATGTTTCTCGATAAAGGAGGTAAAAAAATATCAAAATCACTTGGAAATGTAGTGACTTCGCAAGCATGGCTAAGATATGGAACACCGAAGTCTATCCTATTGTTACTCTACAAAAGAATTACTGGAACTCGTGAAGTTGGATTTGATGATATACCTGCACTCATGGATGAATATAATGAGCTTGAAAACATTTACTTTGGAAAGATCAAACTTGAAAATGAAAACAAAACCATCAGATCCAAAGGACTGTATGAATATGTCAATCTACTTACTCCACCAAAAAGTCAAAGACCTTATGTAAATTACAGACTGTTGGTTCAGCTTTGTAAAATATTTCGTGAAGACAGAATTCCGCTTGTAACAAAAAAACTAATAGAATATGGTACAATAAAAGAATCAAGTCCTGAAATCGAAGAATTAATCACACTTGCCGGAAATTATGCCGATGATTTTGACAAACCTACAAAAGTAGAAATCCAGGTAGAAGACAAAGTAAAAAACGCATTATCCGAGCTTGCCAGCCTTTTATCATCTGAGCAAGAGCCGGAAGATCTTCAAAATTCAATATACCAGATTGCTAAAAATAGAGATATCCAGCCAAAAGATTTCTTCAAGATATTATATCAAATCATTTTAGCAGCGGAAAGAGGTCCAAAACTTGGTCCATTTATTTTAGATATAGGTAGAAAGAAAGTAGCATTGTTAATATCAGAGCATCTCTAAGGCATGGCACATAACGAATACAATAGACCACGCGGTGGAGGCATGATCTTAATAATAATTGCAATTTTGATCTTTGTGTTTGCGCCGTCACATTTCAAACAAGATCTTGTCGGAGGAATAGCAATCATGGCTGTTGGTTTTGTTTTGGGAGGAATTGGATTTTATGTTGCATTTTTGCGAAAACGCAGGTAAAAAGGAAGCCTTTTCTTACCTTATATGAAAATCACATGTAATGGGCCTGCTAGGACGTAAAAAGAAAGAAGATAAGGCAGAACAGTTAGAAAAAGCGTTTCCAGACAGCCCAAGTGAGAAAGAAACTGCCAGTAATGAGATAAAAGACTTGGAAAAAGAGATTCAGGAAAGGGCTCAATCACTTGACTTGTATTCTCACAAGATAGATAAAGCGAGAACTGAACTTGAAGCCCTAATAAAAGAAACAGAGACAACGCGGAATGAACTAGAATCCATGAAAAAAGAAATCACAGCCATAAGATCAGAACATGAATCTGTAGTAGAACAGATAAGATCTACCAAAGAAGAGATGAAATTTCTCAAGTCACAATATAGCAAAACTGAAGTGGATTCAATAAAGAGTCAAATTAACAATTTGCGTGATGAATTATCAGATATTAGTTCACAGAAAGATTCATCCATATTAGAACTTGAACAGATCAAAGAAAAAACAGAAGATGCTAGAAAAGAAATGGAGCAGATCAAATCGGATAGTGATAGATATTACAAAGAATTGGAGGAGTTAAAAACTCAACACGAAATGAAGAAAAAAGAAATTTTCTTGGCTAAAAAAGAATTGGAATTTATTGAAAAAGAGCTTGCAAATGTAGGACAAAGGGAAGATACGAAAAAAATTGTGGAAGCAGCTGGTGCTGTTACTTCTGCGATAAATGCTAAATACGAATCCACAAAAAAGGAACTAGAGATACTAAAAGCAGCACTTGCAAGAACAAAAGAAGATTATGAGTTGGCCAAACAAGAAATTGAATCCCTAAAGCATAAGGTAAGCCAAGATATTACAACTCAAAAATAAACACAGACTAAGACATCTTTTTAAAGGATAGATCCAATACATTGACGTGAATGAGGCATTTGTTCTACTAAATGTAGATTATAAACACCAAAATAAAATAATCGAAGCTGCCAAAAAAATATCAATAGTAAAAAGTGTAAAAACAACTTATGGCATGTATGATATTTTATTAGTTCTGGAATCAGACAATATGCAAGAGATCAAAAAAGCTATTGATGAAGACTTGCACAAAATTGAAGGCATCAACAATCTCACTTCACTGATATCTATCAACTAAATTGGCCCAAGAATACGAGGTAATAATAATAGGGGGTGGACCTGCAGGATTATCTGCTGGAATATTTGTAGCAAGGCAGAAAGTCGCCTGTTTATTAATCTCAAAAGATTTGGGAGGACAGTTAAACCTAATACCAAAGCTTGAAAATTATCCTGGCACAATAATGTCAAGCGGCCCACTTCTTGCAAAGACGCTTGAAAATCAGTTTCTCATGTTTGGCGGAGAGATGATCTATGATACAGTTGAGAGAGTTGACGAGATTGAAGGTGGGCTCAAAGTAAAAACAAGCCGTTCTGAATACATAACAAAGGCAATAGTTGCAGCACCGGGAAAAGTGCCAAATAATCTAGGAGTTGAAAATGAACAGACGTTTGTAAACAAAGGTGTGCATTATTGCACAAAATGCGATGCACCATTTTATCAGGGAAGAACAACTGCAGTAGTTGGGGTCGGAGGATACTTGTTAGAATCTGGAATTTTACTTTCTCGTATGGCTTCCAAGATTTATTTGATTTACAAGGGAGGTGCTCTGGGAGGCGACAAGGATATGATCGCGGCAATTGAAAAAAAAGAAAACATAGAACTTGTTCCACAATCGTCTGTTAAGGCATTATCTGGCGCCAATAATCTTCAATCAATAACTCTGGTAGATAATTCTGGAAAAGAAAAATCAATTCTTGTAGACGGTCTGTTCATAGAAATGGGTTCAAAGATAAATCTTGATTTCATAAAACATCTAGTGAAGATCAATTCAAAAAATGAAATAGAGACAACAGTGGAAGGAAAGACAACACATCCTGCAATATTTGCAGCAGGAGATGCTACCAGCATACCATACAAACAGATAGTAGCGGCATGTTCAGGCGGGGCTACAGCCGGATTATCTGCTTTTAATTATGTAGAAAAACTTAAAGGAAAGCCTGGAATTCGTGCAGATTGGAAGAAGACCATAGGGGACACTGTATTTCATTACTAGGTTTCAAAAAATCAGCATCTGCAAAGTTGGTTTTTTGCATATTGGTTTTTAAGACAATTTAAACAACCTTACATAATGAATAAGAAAACAGTTAACAAGTTTGCAGTAATCATAATTTTGATGATAGCCATTCCAGAGATGGTAGGACATGCGTTATTTGACAAGCCTCATTCTGCAGATTCGTCGGTCGCATCAGCAGTGGCCTTGACCAGCAGACTACATGATGAGCACAATAAGAGTGGAATTTGCAATCTAGCCATACAAAGTGATCCTTCTGACTCTCATATTTCAAGGGTGACAGGTTTAGAAAACAAGTTTGGAAACTATACGTGTACCTAGATTCCAAAGAACAGAACTCTGTAGGATCTAATTTTCCATAATGTGATTAACTCGTTAACGATATATTGATTAATCCTTGCCATAATCTTGCTATTGATTTCTTTTCACAATATAAACAGAATATGCAATTTTATTCTTATAATTTGATTTTAATTCCTCAAATACGAACTGTTTTTCCTTCTTAATACATTGGTACATGTCACCGCCTATGATTATCTGATTAGGTTGTGCAAGACGATTCATTTTGCTGCAAAAGTTTACTGGAGTGCCAAAAATGTCTTTGGTATTAGACATCTTTGAATCTGCCATCATGACAGCACCAAAATCACAACTTATCCTATAACTTATTTCCGGTAACTTGTTATCACTCATAATTTGATTAATAAATGGTCGTGCGTCAATCATTCTAAATAGAGATTCAATTACACTGCGGAATTCTGTTTTTTTCTCTTTACCAATTGTCGACGGGAAAAAAAATAGAAGACTATCGCCAATGTTTTTTACTACTGTTGCACCCGAATCTGTGGCAATGGCAGACATCATATTAAGAAAAACATCATAATACATACACGCATACACATTGGATAATCTAGAAGTGATGTTAGTAGAATTTACAATATCCACCAGTGCAGCGCAACAGTACTCAGCCTTATGAGAAAATGTTATTTGAGATTCAGGTATGATTTTTTGAAGAGTGTTAATCAAAGCATCGTATGCATGGTTTCCTGATTGAACAATATTTTTTTGTGCTACCATAATTTTCATAGTTTATGTTTTTAGTATATAACTATGTGTAATTTTTCTAAATTATTTTCCTATATATTACATATTAATATAGAAATCATATAAAAAATGATATAGAATGTTCAATAAAAATTAAAAAATTACATTATAAAATAAGTGATGGAACAAACCAGTTGACGAGCTAGTTCATGTTATGTAAGTGAATATTTGAAATGGATTTTCTCAGGATCAAGGCAAGAGAAAATGATGCTAGGGAAATTATCGTAGCTGTAAGAAATATCAGATTGTATGATTCCATGTTGGGAAAAACTCCAGGTATTCCCGGTATTGTTGCAGTATTGGTCTGCATATACATGGCAGCCATCGCAGGTCCAATTGATGCCCCAATTATTCTAATTAATGTACTCATTCCAAGTGATACCCCAACATCTTGTTTTGGAGTAGCCAACATGATCACATTCATGGCACCAACATTTGTCAGTGATAGTCCTGTAGACAATATTGCAAGATTTACAGAGATTAATAATTCAGTAGAATGATACAGATACAAACTAGCAAATCCAGCTGCACTTATCAAACCTCCAACGATTATTGGTTTTGTAGCACCAAGTTTTGATATGATAAACCCAGAAGTTGGCCCAAAAATTAACAGAACCAGAGCAAACGGAAGCTGAACATGTGCTGTCATTGTAGGATCCTCGCCAAAACCAAGTGGCAAGGGACTACGGATTAGAACCGGAATAGTTTGAAACACCATGAACATGGACATACCTACAATCATGACCATGATATTTGATGTCAGTATTGTTTTATGTCCAAGTATCTTGAGATTAACAAGTGGAAATTTAGAATTTTTTTCAATCAATGCAAAAAGTATCATGTATACAATCCCTATAACCACAAGCCCAACTGTTATGAAAGAGTCGGTGCCATTACTACTTTCAACCATCGTAAGTGCCATCAGAAATGAAGTAATAGATACGGTCAGAGTGATCGCCCCCAGGATGTCAAATCCTTTCTTTTGTGTATTACTGGACTGGTTTTCCTTCCATTGTGGGTGAGGCTCTTGTTTACGTATGAAACGTGTTATCACCACGAGCATGGATAGCACAACTGGTATCATGGTAAAGAAAGTGGCTTGCCAGCCAAAAGATTGTATCAAATGCCCCCCAGCCAAAAGTCCGATAACTGCCCCTGAGGCAAACATTGATGTTATGATGCCTTGCCCTATGGCTAGTTTACTTCTTGGAAATTTCTCTCTAATCATACCAAAAGCAATTGGAAACATGGACATTCCAATTCCTTGGATAACACGGACTCCTAACATTTCATAGATGTTAGTTGTAAACCCACCTATTGAAACACCTACTGCATATATCCCAATTATAACAAGCAGAATTTTTTTTTGTCCGTAGATATCAGATAACTTTCCAGCAATAGGAGTCATGATTGCTCCTGCAATAAGATAAGTTGTAAGGATCCACGATGATGTGCCATATGATATATGAAAGTCTTTAATCAAATCAGGGATTGCCGGTACCAGCATCGTTTCTGCATACATCACCATTGTTGCAAGTAAGCTCAAGATTGCAAGCATCTTCCAAGCAGCTGGTGAGATCCTTTCTTGCAAAGTATCAATATTTGGTTTTGACATTTACTTACCGCGCCTCCTTTATTCTTTTTACTGGAATTATTTTCTTGTCAACATCCGTATATATGGACAAGTTACTAGATATTTTTCGTAGAGTCTCCATTGTTGTTTTCAGATCACTTTCTGACACATCTTTGACAGAAGATTTTCTTATCCTGAGTGCACACTCTAGCATTGATTCCCACAGTTCGTCAGATTTTGAAGTAAGATAGATCCTGTTGATTCGCCTATCTTTTGAGTCAGGTTTTCGTACCAAAAGATCATCGCTTTCCATTTTATCTATAACTGGAACCAACGTAGCGCTCTCAATTCCCACTCTATCAGCTATCTCTTTTTGTGTTATACCAGGATGCATGACCAAAGTCACCACAACTCGCCATTGACTAAGTGTGACACCAACATTTTTTCTGAGCTCAAAATCCAAGGCTTTTTGAAAGGATTTGGCCGTGTTATTTACAACAAATCCCATGCTGTTTTCAAAGTCAAATTTTATCATTATTAGATGCCTAACGATTAGTTATCTAATAATTATAAATGATGCGTCTAAATCCCTGCGATTTGCTTATATTCCAAACAGCCTTGAGCGCCAGTATGACCAAGAAAGACGTTAACGTAGTTGGTGTCAAAGTTCTTGAACAAAACGGTGTCGATGTCAAAGAACTCATCAAGGCGCTTGTCTACAATGCCTCAGTAGAGTTTACGGCATACTATTACTTTACAAACCTACGGGCGCATTGTGTTGGAATGGAAGGCGAGTCAATCAAAGGGGTAATCGAGGATGCAAGAATGGAAGACCTAAGTCATTTTGAGTCATGCTTGTCGAGGATCTATGAGCTTGGAGGAAGCTTACCAACAGATGCACAAGATTTCATCAAGATGTCAGGTTGCGAATTTTTGCAATTACCAACCAATCCTACTGACACAAAAGCAATTTTAGAAAAGTGCCTTAAAGCAGAGCAGGGAGCAATTGTAAACTGGAATAAAGTTTGCAAAATGACTTTTGATAAAGACCCAGCTACATATGATGTTGCAAAAGACATCCTAAGAGAGGAAATAGAGCATGAAGCCTGGTTTTTAGAATTGTTGTATTCAAGACCATCTGGTCACATGCGACGAAAATTTCCAGGAGAAAGACCACATACCCAAAAGCATTCAAGATCTTTGGGTTAAACCATTCTTTTTAATTCTAATTTTTAAATTGGAAAGATTGTACTGAATTGTTTTTAAAATTTGATTGAGTCGATCTATAAAACACTAAGATGGTTTTCTTTCATGGTAAAGGAATCATCCTCAGGATTAGCAGATATTCTATACAATGAACAAGGCAATTTCAAAAAACAAATGGAAAAAACGCGTTATGAGATGGATGAGTTAGATGGTCCAAAACATAAGATCACAAATCCAATGCTGTTTGCCAAAGGAAGAGAAGTTTTGGGAAATATCATCTCAAAAAGGATGAAAACATCTGGTGGTACAGACATTGATTGGTTAATAGAACACAATGGTGGATTTATGATTTTTGAACTGAAAACTTTTCATGATGACAGGATTCTCATTTCAAAGGCACAAATGTCTGCATATAAGCGATTGTATGAAAACTTGCCCAGTTGTCATGTGCTTTTCATTGGACATGACGATATTAACTTTAAAGACCTGAATGATCCTGTCTGGTTCTTTGAGATGAGAGATTGGAAGTCAGGCAAGATACCACATGTGGAAGATATTCTTTCAGATCCATCTTATGGTGATGGAATTGTAACTGGCTACAAGGTTGAACGAGATTTCATGGAACCTATAGATGTAAAGATCTTGAGAGATAAAATAGATAACATATGGGAAAAGTTTGAAAAGAGATAAGATAAACTCAAAAATATTCCACAGATCTTTTTCATGTTTTGCTTATTGTATACACCAGAATATCTACCGAGATTTTTAGCAAGACAAGAATAGACAATTGTCTTTTATCTTAATATACGGTTTACAGAGTTTTAATCTTGTTTGGACGAGAAAAAAAAGAAGCGATTAAACAAATTTGCGATCATAGTTGTTTTGATGATTGCGATACCAGAACTTGTAGGCCATTTTTATTTTGAGACACAAAAACATCCAACTAGCTCATCGATTGATGCCGCCTTGTCCCTTACTGGAAAGCAACACAGCATGTATACCAATAATACTACTCGTTGCCAACTTGTATTGCAAAATGATACCTCAAATGCCAATATTTCTCGCGTAGCAGGTTTAAACGGTCAGTATGGTCAATACATCTGCAAGTAGTCTTAAGGAGATTCTACGGTAGTTCAGATTCAGGAGCGCAGTATTTGTGGATCCATTTGCCAGCATCAGATTTTACGATTTCCTGACCTACCTTTATGTCAGCGTTGCATTCTGAACATGTTGTCTTGAATTTTGCTTTCACATAATACATACAACAATTCCATGATTTAATCTACACGCAATAGTGTTAACCCTTAAAGGGCAAAGGCTTTCAATTAATTCTGGAGTAATGTTTTAAGTTGAAAATGTCACAAAAAATGCTTTATTGTTTTTCATTTGCAATTGCTTCAATCATGGTACCAGCATATGCTTCACAAAACGTCATGTCTGACTCTAATCTTCAGATAACTCTGAATTATCCCGACATAGTAAAACAAGGAAATAGTTTTGTCTTGTCATCAGTTATCAAAGCCACAGCAGATCAGGTTTCCAACATAACAATTACTGTATCATCTCCTGAACTTGAGATTGCGCAAAACAAATTTTTCTTGGATAAGATAGCAAAGGACTCTACTTTTGGAAATGACTTTAAAGCAATTGTAAAAAATGACATGCCCGATGGTACCTTTGTAACAAATATTGAAGTTGAATATTTTATCAAGGGATATTTTGATTCACAGCCAGTCAAACATATTATTACACAAGCGTTTCAATTTAACGCAGAATCAAAGCCGGAATTAACATTTGATATCCAGACACCAAGCAATGCATTTGCAGGTGAGCCATTTTCTGTAAAGGGTACAATCAAAAATCAGGGAACAGACGCACAGAACATACAGATTGGACTTGTTTCATCAGATCTTGATTTGGAGGGAAAAAAATCTCTTAGCATATCAAGTTTAGCCTCTGGAAAAACCTCAGATTTTGAGTTCATGGTTCAGACTCAAAAGGAGGTAGGGGCACCAAAACAATTCACAATTCACTTGAATGGAACATATGCGGATGATTCAGGAAAAACATATCCGGTAGATAATTCGTTTAATGTATATGTCAGGCAACGCGGGATTTTAGAAATCGGCGACGCAAACGGAATATGGCTTGGCAATTTTTTCATAGCACCGGTAGTAGGTGTGGGAACCATAGTTTCAAGTGTAATTGGATTTTTCTATTTTGTGTGGCATTATAAAAACAAAAAGAAAACAAAGAAGAAAACAAAGTGATAGATATCGCCTAGCTCTCTTCTAACAAGACTTTTTGATATTCGTTGGGATTTTCTTCTCGCAGTCTTTGAATATAGATTTCTTCGTACGGCATCTTGATTTGACTTTCAAGATTTGTATTTAAACCACAGATTAACTAAGATTGTTAAATTATGTCAAAAATTTCACAATTTTGAGCGTATAAGAAAGGATATTTGTTGTTCATGACTGAAAACATACATGCCTGATTCATCCATAGTAAAGAGAACAAAAGAGAAGATAGATCGCGATGAGGTTAAACTGGAAAAAATGATCAAAGATGTCCAGAGATTATGGGAGGACACAGGTCTTGATCCAAAGGATCAGTCATATCTTATAGAAAAAACAATGCGTTTTGAAATGGCACAAGAAAGCATTAACAGAATTTTTTCATTATTCAAAGAACATGTTAGTGATTACAAAAAACTTTGTTCTGAGATTGAAAAATCACAATCTACAGAATAATTCAATGTTACCTTTTTTAGTACCAATTTACAAAAGATGACATTGCAACAAAAAGACAAAAAGATGCTAGATTCTATGATAGATGAAGAGATTGCAAAGATTCCAGGACTGATTAGAAACCTTCGCCTTCCAGAATTTCAGGACTTTTTTGGCATAAAAAATGAATCAGAATACGTTTATGGATACACGCATGGTGCAATCGTGGGCAAGTTTGAAACATATTATTTTGTAGTACATAAAGGCAAAAAGCCAAGTGGCATAGAAGTAGACGAGATTGCAAAAACAATCATTCAAAGGTCATTAGAAATACGAGAGAAAATTTCCAAGAATACAAACTAGTCAATAGGATGATTTAAGCCAAGCATGATTAATGTTCCGTAATACTTAAGCACATATAATGATAAATTACTTTGAAAATGTCCGGAAATAGCCCTGACTTGAGAGATAAAATAGTTGCAAACAGAGGCACTATCAATAGTATTGGGCTATAATTTTATTTTACAAAAATTAAAAAAAAGATCTAGTGGCTATGACCGCAGCCACAAGAATGACTTGATTCATGATGTAATTCTTTTCCTCCTGCACATTTAGAGCACTTGTCTGAACCTGTAGCAGAAAAGAATCCTATTCCGCATGATACACATTTCATACTAGGCATTACACAAGATAAATTATTCCACTATTTATTACTAGTCAACAGATTCAGATATCGTATAAAATTGGGTGGGCTATGCAACAGAGTCCAAATTGAACACAGGGTTCTTGTCATCAGTTACAATCACTATACCTACAGAGTCGCTTGGCAATAGATACATTTTGCTTGAATCCAAAGTAACCATGTTTGTTGTTATTTTTACATCCCATAAGGGATTAATCCAAGCCTTTTTCACGTTTACACTTGAATTAGTCTGGGAGATCTTGATGTCATGTATTGGGGTTCCTCCAGATGAGACAGTTACAAAGGAAACATAATCACCATTTCCCATGTTGATTGTATCTACTCGGGTTATTTTTCCATCCACAATACCTGTAGTAATGCCATCGCCATAACTTACAGATTTTGTTTTGTCCTGTATTGAGTTTTTATTGGTGACGGTACCACTCTTTTTTAATTGATTTAACATCAATTGTTTTTTCCATTGATCCCATTCTCCTGGTTTGCATAGATGTGATCCACAGACCTTGGTTCCTCCAGGACTGATGTATGTGTAATGATTATCTGAAAAATCCATCCTAGGAGTTAATGCATTTGCACCTTGCATGAAAAACACCGCAATTAGTATTATAGGCAACAGTGCAATAAGCAGTATTTTTCTCATATTATCAAAAATAGCATCAAAAAATTATAGGGATTACTTTACAATTCTACGTAACTATTTTATTTTAGATCCGTGTAAGATGTCCCTATTAAGAAAAACTATGTTTACTCCCTTGCCAGACTAGAAATATCACATTGAACATTCATATTTACTATGAGATACTTGGGTTAAAACTTGGAGCAACACATGATGAGATCAAACAGGCATACAGAAAACTTGTCTTACAGTATCATCCTGACAAAAATCCTTCAAAAGACAATGAAATAAAATTCAAGCAGATATCTGATGCATACCAAGTATTGAGAGTGCAATCAGAACCTAGTATTACTGAAACAAAAAAGTTCTCAGAGATCTATCCTGAGCAAGCAGTAGAAAACTATGAGAAGGCAAATGCATTATTTGCAAAACAAAAGTATGAACAAGCTATATCATTTTACGACATGACACTTTCAAGTCTTCCTAGATTTTCAAAGGCGTGGCGTAAAAAAGGTGATGCGTTGTCACACCTAAAAAGATATGGAGAAGCACTTGGTTGTTACGAGAAAGCACTACAGATAGAACCAGATTCGGCAGACCTCTTGAGTTTGAAAGGAATTTGTTTTTCTGAACTTAAAAGATATGATGATGCATTAGTATGTTTTGAGGAAGCAATTTTACTTGAACCCAAACATTCTGCTGCTTGGAACTTTAAAGGTGTGTGTCTTTTTAGTTTGGAAAAATTGGAAAAAGCCCTAGAGTGTTTTGACAAGGCAATAAAATATGATCCAAAATTTGCTGTTGCATGGTACAACAAGGGTGGTGCTCTTCAAAGACTAGGCAAAAAGAAAGATTCTGAAAAGTGCTATGAAAAGGCAAGAAAATTGCGCAAGTAATCATTTAATCAAAAGCACTGGCACTTTGGAATTATGAACAACATAGTTTGCAACACTGCCAAGAAACAGTTCTTTTGCCTTACTCATTCCACGTGAACCCATTACAATAAGATCAAATTTTCTATAACTTGCATAATCAGTTATTTCGGACACCATGTTTCCATATACGATCTTTTGTGAAAATACGATTCCATTTTGTGCACAGATCCGCTTTGCCTGTGCCATGAATTTTTTTATTTCCTTGAGCGATTCATTTCTTAGTGAAGTCAGGAGCCTGCCAATACTCACAGAATAAAGCGGAGTCACACAAATACCGGTAATTGTTGCACCGCACTGTCTTGCCACATAAATGGCATGATCTAGCGCCTCAAAGGACTTTTTTGAACCATCAAGTGGTACGAGTATTTTTTTTATTTTAGCTGTCATGTTTCTATACCTTTTCCTCTTCAAATTCATCGTCAAGAAACTCTATGTCATCTGCCTCATTATTTTCCACAGAATCATCTAGAAATTCAGGACTTTTTTCTTTCTTTGAATCTTTTCCCATGCGATACATCAGAATTTTTGCCATTTAAGGTTCACCGTAGATTATCAGGCATAATAATACAAATTACTTCAAGTTATGCCCGTATTATCCCATTTGATACCAGATATTGATGGTCTTGACAAAATCATCATCTGCTATCTATCCTTGGAATCAATATTGGCGTTTGATTTAACCAAGATGGAATACTTGTGCCGGAACTAGTTGTATTTTGAATTACAGGCGGATGGAGTTACCCGTTTGATTTGAGATGTCTGAAAAACACGGATGTTGCATCATAGGAGTTGCAGTATTGGAATACGAGAAATAACACCTTGCGAAGATTCTTGAGCCAGAACAGACATTGGTCCAAAGGTTACACTAGATAAGAAAAAGGATAATGCCACAAATAATGGAAACAGTCCGAGATTATGCAAACCAGATTTTAGCATGCAAATGTTTTGTTGTTTTTACTATTTGAGAATTAAGAAACAAAGATAGGGTACAAAGTTCACTTGGGCTAAATGATGGTGTACGATTCTTCCTTACAGGCTAAATCTTTTGTTCTTCTTGTTTTCTTTTTTCCTTGCATTTTGGACAGCGCGGACCATAATCACGATCCTTACTTACGATGATTTTTTTGCACCCAAGACAATAGTAGTAATTTGTCATCTACAGTATGCTACCCATGTTTGTTCCAGTCATACTGTACAACATTTCATGATTTATTCCAGTCCGGATTTGGTTTTACTAGCTTCAGGATCATCTAAATCCAATACTAGGTGTTTTATGGCAATCTTGACGCCTTTTAGAATTTTATGACCATATGTTTTTTCTGAACTGTAAATTCCCACAAAAATAATATGCGATCATCGTATAAAAATCCGATCATTTTTGGGTTCTGTAAAGTTCACGTCGGATCTTATTCCTGTAAAAATTCGTCGGGTGAGATTTAGGGGACGCATATATTACCCATACTACCGTTTTTCCTTCCAATCTCATATGAGACCTCATTTTTGTATTTTTGTTGACATTTCAGATTGGATTTAGTTAATATATCAGCCCAACATTTTTGTTGCAAAACCATCTGAAATTTCTAAATAATTTTTCCGAGATAATGCATGCAAAGAGGAAATAAAAAATGGCAGACTCGAACACAATCGCAAAATGTCTAGAATATGCAATTAGCATAATGCAGTTTATGGAAGGCAAGGAGCATTTGTTTGCTCTTGGAAAAATGGTACTCTTTACATTGTTTCTGGGTGGAGCACAGTGAGTGTACAAGAGAAGCCCAGCAAGCTCAAAGACATATGTGAATCAGTTTCAGGCGCAGTTGAGATAATTCATCAAATGAGGGCGCCTGAAATGAGAGAATCCATCAAAAAAATCATGGATACGTCAAATATTGCAAGAGAGATAATCGAGGCACTCAAGGCACCTGAAATGATAAAAAACATTGAGAATTTTAGATTGATTTCTGAGAATTTCAACGAGGCCTCAACTAAGATACAGTCAACTATCAAGTACTTAGATGAGACAGGTGCAATAAGTGAGGCATTAGGACTAGTCAAGTCAGCAAGGGGAGCTGCTGAGTTCATAAGCGAAGCAAGCCAAGACTTTAGTGAAATATCAGGATCTATAAAAGAAATTTTTCATTCAGTTAGAACAGCACAAAACAAGATACAAACTGCAAGTGAAAAATACCATAAAACAGATACTATTCAAAACGATATTGTGATAATACCTGATGAGATGGTAGTAACACCAGATGAAATAGAGCATTATCTAAGATGGGGTTGGCAATACCTTGCTACCTTACCAAATGGAAAGATAGTAGTCAAAAAGACTCCTCAAGTAACAAATGCAAAGTCAGAATGGGTGTGGTGTACTTGAAAAGACAATTCTTGGCATTAGAAAAATTATATTCATGGTACAGATATTGATTTTGCAATACTAATGAGCGATGATGATCATATAGAAAACGCACGTAAAGACAAGCTGACTCAGGATTATGGTGCCGTATTAAGAGAGAGTGCCATTTTAACTACATTTTCTGTATTTTTGTTTGGGTTTTTGCTAAACATTTCGATAAATTCGTCTACTGAGTTTATTCTAGTAGATAAGATCATACTTTTGGCGGCACTATTTTCTATTACAATATCAGCAGTACTTTTCATAATGCCTGTAATTTACCATCATCTAGAGTACCCGTATCTTGATTTTACAAAATTTAAACATCGAAGCCATGGATTCACGTTGTTTGGCTTGATTCCTGCAATGATTACATTATTTTTAGGATTGCAGATTGCAACAAGATCACTTGTAGGAAACATCACCATATCATTTGTACTTGGAACAATACCCTTATTCTAATCTATGTGTTTTACAGATTGCGAAAATAATTTTAGGAAATTCAGAAGATTATGGCATGCCTTCAGGGCTGTGTAATGCATCTTGTTTTATTCGGAGGGCTCGATAAATTATCGGAGCATGATCTGCCTCTGCGTCAGTTGTGATATACAGTATATGGTCTGAATCAATTGGCATTGTGATTCTCTTTATTTTTTCATATTCTACCAAGGCATATTTTCCTTGCCCGATCTTGTTTGATACCTCGTTTCGTGATTTCCACGCATTGATTGCAAGTTGAAGTGATTTTTTGCTTTCTTCAGGGGAAAGAAAATTTTCAACACCTTTGCGATGTTCGCTATGTAAGATATTCCCATCCATATCAAAGATTGTTGCAAAGCGTATCTTTGGGTCTATTGCCATAACTTTGTCAAAGATAGATTTGTAATCCGTGTAATAGATAGCGTATTGTAAATGATAAATGTTATGAATAATACGCCGATAATTAGGACTATTTCCTGTAAACAGGGAATTACCTACGTTTCATTTTTTGTAGTTTTCTTGTGACAGTGACTATCTTTTCAATCAATTCGTTATTACTTCCCTTTCCTTCCAAGAATTTACAAAGCCAGTCAATTTCGTCATTTGTTAGCAAGTTCTCCATGAATCTGCTTTACAATTATTGCCTAATTAGATATTTGTGCTGCCTGTTTCTTGGCTTTGCGAGCTGAGATAATTCGCAAGGATAAAGCTAATCCTATACCAATTACGAAAGTCATCCAGCCTGTCACAAATCCATTGTACAGTTCTTGATCCATCATTACTATGATATTATTTTAGAAACATATAACCTTGCCGCGTTATTTCCAAATTTGGGAGACTAGTCATAAATACAAAAAAATGTTTTGTCATACATGAATAAAATCATCGTGAGACTGGGTCATGGAATTATAAAAAAATCATTTGCATCTCATGTTGATATAGTCAACGAAGATTTTTTCTGGAATGCGATAATCAGGTTTGGTATAGAAAAACAAGAATTAGAGAAAGTTAAGCCTAGTTATGATGATCTTTTCGAGATATATTCTGAATTGAAGAATTTTGGTTTTAGTACAAAATATAATTTGAATAAACAAAAACTCCAAAGTAAATAATTTAGTATGTTATCTGGATAAGATAATCCCTCATTAATCATTACGAGACTTGAGAGATAATCTAGTCATTTAACTTTCTGTATTGTTTGCACAAGTTTTTGTTCTATTTCTTCACCAAATTTGTCTAATTTGGCATCATGAATATTAGCAAGGAGTGATGTAGGTTTTGCCAAACTTATCCAATTTTCATTGTTTTTTTGATATACTGCAATGGTACATGGCAACAGCAAACCTACCTCTGGGTTTGATTCCAAGACTTGCTTTGCAGCCAAAGGATTGCACACTTCTAACAATCGGTACTCATCTTTGAAATCCAATCCTTTCTTTTGCAAAATTTCCTTAAAATTCAGGGTTCCTAGAACGCCAAAGCCTACTTCTTTGAGACTAGCAGTGACATCCTCTACTGCTTGGTTTATTGTCTTTTGTGTCTTTACGGTGTAACTAAAACTTGGGTTTTTCCTTTCTATCATGTTCATATAATACCCATCCATGCATATAGATTCTTCATGATTTGATATTGTCGTCCTTCATATTATAAGAACAAGCAAAATATCATTTTTGAGAATCAGTATGTCGCGAGCACATCGTTTGAAGGCAGATATTGATCATACGCATAAGAGAAAATGTTCAAGAAAATTATGAATAAAAAAATTCCAAGTATTATTGGTGTTGCTATTTTGATAATAGTGACGACCATCTATTTTGCACATAATGAAAAAGTTGCCAGAAATGAGACCAGATCTAATGTAACAATGGGGTTTAACCAAACTGCAATGCTAGAGCGCGGCAACATAGCGATGGGATTTGACCAATCAAAAATTCATCACCACTTCATGACAACATCTACAGGTGGCGAGATCATGATAATGTCAACGTATATGAATGATACAGATACAATCAATGAGATAAGATCACATGTCAGAGATATTCAATACGAATTTTCTCAAGGAAATTTCACAAAGCCTTTCTATATTCATGCTGAGGTTGTTCCTGGTACTGATGTCATGACTGCAAAAAAGAACCTAATCCAATATTCAATAAAAGACATTGATGGCGGTTCTGTTCTGATTCTTTCAACAAATGATACAGAATTACTTGATGCCATACAGAATTTCATGAACTTTCAATCAAGCCAACACATGTCTCATTAAACATTCAAACTGTTATTTTTGCTTGATTGATTTCATATCTATGACAAAGCGGTATCGAACATCACTGTCTAGTATTCGCTTGTAGGCTTCATTTACTTGCTGGATTGGAATAATCTCGATTTCACTTGTAATGTTATTTTTGCCACAAAAGTCAAGCATCTCTTGTGTTTCTTTTATTCCCCCAATAAGAGAACCTGCGATACTACGACGACCAGCAACCAAAGGAAAAGATCCTACAGGAATTTGTTTTTCCGGAATTCCAACTACAACCATTGTTCCGTCAATAGCAAGCAGTTCCAGATATTGATTCCAGTCAATCTCTGCTGAAACTGTATTAATTATCAAGTCAAAATATCCTTTGAGTTTTTCAAATGTTTTAGGATCAGATGTTGCATAAAAGTAATCTGCCCCTAGTTTCTTGCCGTCCTCTTCTTTTTTAAGAGAATGGCTGAGAACAGTAACTTCTGCACCAAGGGCATGTGCAATTTTCACTCCCATGTGACCAATGCCACCAAGACCTATTATGGCGATTTTTTTCCCAGGTCCTGCGTTCCAGTGCATTAAAGGAGAATAAAGCGTTATACCAGCACATAGAAGTGGCGCGGTCTTGTCCAAAGGAAGATTGGCAGGAATTTTAAGTACGTAATTTTCATCAACTACAATTTTTTCTGAATATCCTCCCTGAGTGAGAGTTTTTCCATCTCTTTCCGTGCCATTGTAAGTTGTAACCATTCCCGCACAGTACTGTTCTAGTCCCTTACTGCAAGAAGTGCACTTGCGGCAAGAATCTACAAAGCATCCAACACCTACCTTGTCGCCTATTTTGTATTTGGTTACTCTGGGTCCGACTTGGGACACAACCCCTGTTATTTCGTGTCCTGGAACCATTGGAAAGGTTGATCCTCCCCATTCATCATTTACTTGATGAATATCAGTATGACATATTCCGCAATATTGTATATCTATTACTATATCATGATCACGAGGCTGGCGTCTTTCAAAAGAGTATGGGCCAAGCATGCCCTTTGCTTGTTTTACTGCATATCCTAATACTTGCATGATCTTGAATTTTGCTTAACTGGAAACTGTATTTGTAATTATTGGTTAGGCGCTGGTAGAACCTAGTTCCTTTTCAAGATTTAACAATCGCTCTATTCTCTTGTATGTAAGAGGATGTGTTCTGAAAATTTCTCCAAACCTGCTCATTGGATTTGTTTTCTCCCAATTCATGGCTTGGATTATCTGATCCTCAGTGAGGTTTTGATCTTTATAACTAGAAGGCAGGCTGGAAACTTCGGAGGCGGCCAAAGATGGGTCAACTGCATAAAAATAACGCAGCATGGAATTTTTTTCCTCTGGTTTTTTTAAGGCAAGACCATAGGTTATTTTAGCTAGGGCACTTGCCAAAATTGTTGGTCTCATTTGATGGCCACCAAAGTCATCTGCGTATGACTCTCGTAGTCTTGAAAAATAAAGGATCAAAAGATTTGTGATAAAGTAAATTGCAAATGCACCAATTCCTATCAAAGCTGCTACGCCACTGTTTCTATTTGAACGGTTTCCAAAAATTGTAGAAATTGCAATATAGTATGCGATCATCGGAATAACTGATACTAGAGTCATTACAACCATGTCATTATGCTTGATATGGCCTACCTCATGACCTATAACAGATTCAACTTCCTCTTTAGATAAGGAGTTTAACAGTCCTTGGGTAATTACCAGTGTTGCAGAATTGTTAGTCCTGCCAAAGCAAAACGCGTTTGGAGCACCAACGTTTGCTATCATGATTTTTGGAATCTTTACTCCATTTTGCATGCAAACTTTGGCTACTGTTTCATCAATCCAAGGCATCTCACCTGGTTGCAGTTGGCGCATGTTTGTAGTCCATTTTAGCATCAATGGGCCCACATACCACTGAATAAAACCCATGAGAATTCCCATTCCTACGATTGGGAAAATGCCGACATTAAAGTAACTGGCAACTGCAAATAATAATCCAAAGAACAAACCAAAGACCATAACAAGTGTCAGACCCATTGGCACCATCATATGATAGGTCATGATTTTCATATATCATCTCCCAAATATAATTTAGTCATGCTGGCATGATTTTCAAATCATTCTATTCTCTCTTTCACAAAATAATAAGCTGGCCCGAGGATGTTCAAAACAACTGTCAGTACGGAAACCCGGAATTTTTGTGAAAAATTTTTGATACAAAATGTGCAGTAAGCTAACTTGTAGTAGCTACAAAACTCCTTTCCTTAATTTTTTATTTTGAAATGCTATCAACTGGAAGACGGATGTGAAATTCAGCTCCCTTTCCCAGACCTTCTGATTCTACCCAGATCTTACCTCCGTGGTTTGAAACGATTCCCTTGGAAATCGAAAGTCCAAGCCCTGTTCCCTTATGTTCTCGGGTGCTTGAGGTATCAATTTGGTAGAATTTCACAAAAAGTTTATCGAGTTTTTCCTTTTCTATTCCGATGCCATTGTCTTTTATTGTAATTTCAGCCTCACCATTTTGATGTTCTAGTTTAATACTTATCCTCCCGCTTTCTTTTGGCACAAAATCAATGCTGTTCAAAAATAGGTTATAGAGTACTTGTTCTATCCTTTTTTTATCGCATAAACAGGTTACATTTTCTTCAAGTTCTGGCATTATGGAAACTCCCTTGCGTTCAGTTAGAGGACTGATTTTGTTTATCGCATCCTTGATTATGTTACCGAGGTTATTTTTTTGCATGTCTAGTTTTAGCTGTCCGAGTTCTATTTTTTGTACATCCAAAAGATCATTAATCAATCGCAAAAGAGATTCTGAGCTTGATTTTATGACATTCAGCCTTTCTTCCTGCTGTCCGTTTATAGTACCTATATACCCTGATAACAACAGCTCAGAGTACCCCTTTATCGGTACAAGCGGGGTCTTTAGCTCATGCGTAATCATTGCAATAAACTCGTCCTTTGATTTTTCCACATTCTTGAGATCCACAAGTGATTTTTGTAATTGAATTTCCAATGATCTGCTTTTTGTGATTAGCTGATTTTTTTCTTCGTTTTGAAGCCTCAGCATATCGCGTTCATTTTCTAGTTCTTTAGTGCGTGTTTTTACAAGCTTCATCAAGTTTCGATTGATTACAAAAATCACCAAAAGAAGCGAGGCAAATATTGACAAAAACAGGTATACTGGAAAAAGATTTTCTTCTGGATTTCTTGCCTTCTCTTTGAAATAAAAATCTGCCAGATATATCGAACCAACCATGACAAGCGATATCACTATGAACGGAATAACAAATTGAATAACTGCTTCTGAGCTTACCGTACTTACAATTTTTTTGTTTTCAAGATCAACTGTCAATGACGTGGGCTGGTTTCGTGACTTGTATGACACAGCTGCGTATGAGAATAAAATGTATCCAATCATCCATCCTATGTCTATCGGGTTGCCATTTTCATATGAATTGTATATTACAAGATATATCGAGTCTGCCACTATGAATGATAATATTGCAATCAACATGGAAAACAGAAACGGATCGGATTTTTTGCGGTATAAAACTGTCATGCATATAATAACCGGACACAGTATCATTCCATCAATGACAGGATAGGCAAGTGCTACTGCCAATGACAGGATATCAGAATCCGAGTTAAGCGACTGGGCCTGAATTATGGATGGAATTAAAAATGCAACCGATACAAGTACTGCAAGTGCGACAACTTTTTTTGGTATGATTTTTTTGAGCGGTTTGAGATAAATGATAAAGAATGCAAACAGGGATACATACCCAGTAAGCCAGAATCCGTCAGCGATGGATGGAAATGGGCTTGTATCCAGAACACTTTCATAGACTATGAAAAGATCCTCAGCTATTGCACTCAGTACGGAAAAAAGTGCAAACCCTATAAGCAGTGTTCTTTCAGAAGGGTATTTTACTACAAGTCTTACAGACAGCATGGAAAGAATAGCAGGAAGGACTATGAAAGATATGTTTGAATTTATTTTTGAAAGGTCATTTCCAATAACGTTGGTCAGGGTTACAAGAAAAACACTGCTGATTAAAGATGCAAAAAGGAATTTTTTATTTTGGAATAGTTTGTATTTTGATTCTGTGGGTACAGTATCTCTTGTACTTTGTTCACTGTGTATTTTGCTCTGATCTTTATACATTCTTTAACTTTCCATGATGTTGAAAAAACCGGCTACATCTTTCTCGTTAACTAATTCATCTAATCTTGCCTTCATCTCACTTATGATGTGATTATAATTTTCTGGGTAGACTTCTTTGAGTGCAGACTTCAAGTGTTCTGGATGCTCAAAACACTCCCTGATTGTTATTCCATAATACGAATCAAGTTTTGATACCAGCATATGATATTTTGTATTTCCCATGCCCATCAGGACAGTTTCCAAACAGGATATTACTGCAATCTTGTGCTGTTCTACACGCCCCATCATAGCCATCTTCGTATCGCGCCCAATTGTTTTAATCTTTTCCAAAATTGGAAAATACACATTTAGTTACTCATATTTTAGACAGTTATTGACTAACTGAGGCATAAAACTGCAGAAAACAAGGATTTGAAAAAGAGGTTTTTATTTTTCTGGTCTTTCAAACAAGTGTTGGCAGAAACGTGCTAGAATTGTGGGAAGTCAATGGAAGATTGGACTTCACATTGTTCTGGGCATTGTCTGTTATCTGGTATAAAATACAGTAAGACCATTCATCAAAGATCTTGTTTGGAAATTTGGCCGTCAAGATAATGTTAAAGTTACATTAGACATTGATTCAATTACACGGTTGATTTTATCAAACGAAAAAATGACCGAATTCAGAATAAAGCACTTTGATGAAATGCTTCGTAAGATGTGAATTTTCCTATTTTGCAGGGATGGGCTTTAGTTTCTGCTCTTCTAATTCTGCAATCTTTTCAGAAATATAATCAACATTCTTTTTTATGTTTTTTACTATGGGACTGTCCGTGTTTATGGCATACAGCTTTGCGTTTGCTATCTTTCGGTTTACCTTTATCATGCCGAAATCAACAAGGTTGTCAAAGTACTTGTAAAATGTGGTTTTGCTCATGCCAAGGGCTTCGATTATCTCTTTTTGTGTAAAGTCGTTTCTTGGAAAGTCCATAAGGTAATCAATAATCTTCATCTGTGGCGAGCTTCCATATGCACGCAATAGCAGGGAACTTGATTCTGGCATGTTTATGATCTTGTCATAAAAAGTATTTAAATTATAACTTCAGAAGGTATCATAAGTGTACCAGTATTGAAGGCAGTCTTCACAGATGAGCAATTGCGCGCCCAGATTCTCCACTACCTATGGAGCCAAGGAAGCTGGTCTGAAATTTATACCAACCTTGACAAGATGATAAGAAGGCTAAGCAATGTTGTAAAGAACAACGGTAAAAATACAATGAAAAAGATTGAAGATCTTGTAAAGTGGAATTGGGTACTGCCGCGCAAAAACTGGGATACAGGATACAATGCGGAACCAGTTAACGTTATGCTTGTTGGAAATATGACAAGTGGAATTTCAAACTCTATAACCAGTATATCTAATTCCACTAGCTCACAAGTGTTCAATGTAGTCTTGAACCTATCACCAGATGTACAAGTAGGAAAATACCTCTTTGTCGTTTCTGTAAATGAAATAGGTACTAATGATACAAAAGGCGCACCACTGATAATTAATGTACAGTAATGTTAGGCAATGATTTGAGCCTGAAATTATGTATGTATATCATTGATACACACGCAAGTTGTATTTATGACTGGGTATATCATTTAATGATATGACCACAGAAAGTGGCAAATCAAATTCAGGATCAAGATGGCATAGACCAAATCTGTATGTTACAATTGTGAGTCTTTATCTACTAGTCTCGGTTGCAATCGTAATTTTACTGGCAATAGAGAGCTTGGATATCTGGGGCAAAAGTCTTCCAGTTGGCGATAGTAAGGTAGGATTAGCTGGAATTTTTCTTATTCCAGCAGGGGGCATTTTACTTATCTGGAGTATAATCTCAATAATTGGTTCAGTAAAGTTATTTCAATTACATTGGAGCGGATTCTGGATTTCGCTTGCTGCAGTGTTGTCGAGTCTTGTTATATTGCCCTCAAGCGTTATTTTGTTTGAGAATGTTATGTACGATGCCTCGGCAGCACTCATAAACACTCCCATAATTTCTGTTATAAATTCCTTAACTATTATTGTACCAGTGACCATGATTCCCTTATTGTTAATTGGCCGCAAACGTATTCAGTGGAAATAATTTCTCTAACACAAAATTGAAGCGATGTAACTACAACTGTTTTAACGTTAACCTAGGACCCATTCAAATTCTCTATGCCTTACGTCTCTTGATAGCATAGTTCTTATAAATTGAAATCAGGACGATTGTATCGAACTTTTGTTAGAAATACAGGAACTGCAAAAAGGACATTATAATAGCGGGCCCGGGGGGACTCGAACCCACGACCTGTCGCTCCGCAAGCGACCGCACTATCCAAGCTGTGCTACGGGTCCACAGAAAATTTAGCAAGTGTCCGTTATAATACATTTTAGAATTAGAACTGGGTTTAGGCAGTTTCAGTTTCTGCCTTTTTGACAAATATGTAATTCATAATCAGTCCAGCAATTACTGCACCAAGTATTGGTCCTGCCCAATACATCCAATGATAGTCCCAGTACCCAGATATGATTGCAGGTCCCAAAGTTCTTGCTGGATTGACACTTGCACCGGTCAGAGGTACACCTATCAGATGTATCAAAAAAATCATGCCACCAATTGCAAGACCATACATTCCTGCTGGTGCCTTTTTGTGGACTGCTGTCATGAAAATTACTGTAACCAAGAAGAAGGTCAGAATTGCTTCAACAGCTATACCTGATGCTACACTGTTATGCAATAGTTCACTTGGTCCACCTTGCGTTCCAAAGTTTACCTTTGCACCAATATCAGGCAATATTGCCTTGTATGATGCAGCAGCTGCGATTGCTCCAATTATCTGAAATACGATATATGCTATACCATCTTTGATATTGATTCGTCTTGTTACTAACATCGATATGGTAACAGCTGGATTAATGTGGGCTCCTGATACATGACCAAAGGTATAGACCATAAGTCCTATGGCTGCGCCGTGTGCAAGCGATATCATCACTATGGCTGGAATAGAAAGCCCCGTTCCAAATGCAACTGCCGCAAGCCCAATTGCCACAGGTCCAAAAAAGACCAAACAATATGTCGATATGGCTTCTGCAAACCAGGCACGTGGATTTACCATCACTCAGACAGACCAATGAATATACCATATAAAAGATTCGGATGATCTTGGCAAAAAATAAGTATAGACAGATAAAAAGATAAAATATGCTTTCTGAAGGTGATCCAGTACCTGACTTTTCACTCAGAGATTCTGAAGGAAAACTGGTAAAAAAGGCAGATCTTAAAGGCAAAAAATATGTTATATATTTTTACCCAAAGGATTTCACCCCAGGTTGTACCACAGAAGCCGCTGAGTTTGCCAGAGATTACAAAAAATTCAAGGATTCAGGAATTGAAATACTTGGAATCAGCCCAGATGATGAAGAGTCACATAAAAAGTTTGGTGAAAAGATGAAAGTTCCTTTCATACTTCTTGCCGATACAAAAAAAGATGTTGCAAAAAAGTTTGGCGTATGGGGTAAAAAGCAATTCATGGGACGAGAGTACATGGGTGTAAACAGGACTACGTTTCTAGTTGATGAAAAAGGAAAAATTTTGAAGGTTTTTGAAAAAGTAAAACCTGCAGGACACTCTCAAGAAGTTTTAGAAGCCTTTTCTAATTAGGCCTTGTAACCTGCTGGGAGTGTTGTTCTAAAAGTGGATTTTGGTTTTGGTGGTTCTGGTGTTTGTGCTGTTTCAGTTGTAGTACTAGAACCAGTGAATTGCTTGTTTGGAGGATGATATGCAAGTCTTGCTCTTGTTGCATAGTATCTGTTTCCAGTGTAACCACTTGAGCTGATTTGTGCATATGCTGGAGCAACTTCACCTGGCGTTGGCTCGC
>Ga0070741_10000318_pt1 | contig 183608 bp, 165 predicted proteins | sample Coa_R1_4_FD_66440 | JGI IMG/M metagenome (GOLD analysis project Ga0070741, IMG submission 66440) | Surface soil microbial communities from Centralia Pennsylvania, which are recovering from an underground coalmine fire - Coalmine... | ecosystem: Environmental > Terrestrial > Soil >... | reverse complement strand
ACAAAAAACTGCACGGCCAGCAGGGAATTATGCGGCATGAATTACTTGCAGGCCAGACGAGCCCAGAGCGCGGTCGCGAAACCGCAGATCCCTCGGTCGCCGTCTTACAGCGCAGAAAACAGAGGTTTTTGCCTGCGGCGACCTCGTGATGACAGTTTAAATTTGAGTCGTCCCGATCAGCGCATTAGTCGCCGAGGACGTAGGCAAAGACCAGCGGCGCGACGATGGATGCGTCCGATTCGATCACGAAGCGCGGCGTATTGCGGTCGAGCTTGCCCCAGGTGATCTTTTCGTTGGGCACGGCGCCGCTATAGGAGCCGTACGAGGTGGTGCTGTCGGAGATCTGGCAGAAATAGCCCCAAAGCCGGCACTGCTCGCGGAGATCCTGCATGATCAACGGCACCACGCAGATGGGAAAATCGCCGGCAATGCCGCCGCCGATCTGGAAAAATCCGATGGATTGATCCTTGCTGGTGGCGCGATACCAGTCGATCAGCAGGGCCATCTGTTCGAGGCCGGACTTCACCACGCCAATATTGCGGACATCGCCACGGACGCAATTGGCAACGAAGATATTCCCGAGCGTGGAATCTTCCCAGCCGGGCGTGAAGATCGGCAGATTTTTCTGGCAGGCCGCATACACCCAGGAATCTTTGGGATCGATTTCGTAGAATTCGCGGATGTTGCAGTTGCGGATGAGCTGATACATGTATTCGTAAGGGAAGTAGCGCTTGCCCTCGTTTTCGGCCTGTTGCCAATACTTCAGCACCTGGCGCTCGATGCGGCGCATGGCTTCTTCCTCGGGAATGCAGGTATCGGTCACGCGGTTCATCCCGCGTTCGCGAAGCGCGAGCTCTTCGTCATCGGTCAGATTGCGGTAGTTGGGAACGCGGCGGTAGTGATTGTGCGCGACGAGATTAAAAATATCTTCTTCGAGGTTGGCGCCAGTGGTGCAGATGGCGTGCACTTTATCCTGGCGGATCATCTCGGCGAGCGACAATCCCAATTCCGCGGTGCTCATCGCGCCGGCCATGGCCAGCAGCATTTTTCCTCCCTGATCCAAGTGGCGGCGATAAGCTTCAGCGGCATCAACAACGACAGCGGCATTGAAGTGGCGGAAGTGATGCTTGATGAACTCGGTCACGCTCATTTTCGTTTTCGTGTCCACGCTCATCTTCACAACAGTTTGAGTTTTCAGTCAGTCACCTCCGAGTGCAATTTGCCCTGAATCGTAAAACACACGCGCGCGAGTTGCAAGCAACTAAACGCAGCCGCAGCGCGCCGCGAACTGCCGCGAAATACTTTAGCAAAATTTATTTCAGGAACTTCGAATAAAAAAGAATGGCGGCGACGGATTTGGCGTCGTGGAGCGATCCGCGCTCGATCATCCTTTCGAGAGCGCCCAGCGAAAATTTCCGAGAGGTGATGCGCTCGTCCGCTTCAGGCCGGGCCGCGCCTTGGCGCAATCCAGTTGCGGCAAAAATCCACATGCGCTCGGTGACAAATCCCGGGGAAGGAAAGATCTCGAGAATCTGGCGCACGCGGCTGGCGGTGTAGCCGGTCTCTTCGATCAACTCGCGCCGCGCCGCGGCGGGGCGCGACTCTCCCTGTTCGATGCGCCCGGCCACGAGTTCCCAGATCGAGGCGCCGAGCGCATGGCGGTATTGGCGCACCAGTAAAATTCCGCCATCCGGAAAAACCGGAAGGAGCACCACGGATCCTTGATGAACGACGAGGTCGCGCGTGACCTCGACGCCGCCAGGCTCGGTCAGGCGATCCTGGCGAACGCTGAAGACGTTGCCCTGGTAAAGAGTTTTGCTGCTGAGAATACGCGCGGGACGATTGGGCATGAGAGCTCCCGATTGGGATGACGGCAGCAATTTTATCGCAGGTGATCAACGTTGCGCGGCCCGCGAATCGCGCGGCAAGTGTGCGGGCGCTGCAACCAGAAGATTTCAAAGAGCGACTGCAGATCCCTGGTCGTTTGCCTGCATGCGGACATGCCAGGCAAATCTCCTGGTGATGACAACTTCGGGGTTATAGCGATTGTGCCGATTTATCTATCGCGGTGATGAGAAGGCGATTTCAGAGGGTGCTGAAGGGAAATGCGAGGTACAAAAGATCGATCTTGCTCAGCGAGAAGGCACCTATGTGCCAGACGCCGTCAACCGGACGCATCCAGGCAAGCTGAAACAGCAGTTGTGAGGTTCCCGCGGGAAGGGAAGTGCCGCCCGGTACGGGGCGCAGCGCCAGCGCAGAATCTTTTTGTGGGCGCGTGCGCAGCCGCAAGCAGCAGCCGCTGCGGCTGACGTTGACGGTGGAACAGAGTTCGATGAAAAACCGGCCGGCGGAGGATAGGCCGCACACTGCGAAGGTAAGCTCGGCGGCTGAGCGCGGCTCGCGGCGCGTGGACGAAAATGTTCTTGTCTCTGGCGACTGCGCACGCTGGCAGCTTGCTGCCAGCGGCACCATGCCGATTGTCCATCCCGGGCGCAGCACCTATCCTCCTAGACCGTGATTGGCTTCGTTGGCCAAAACAGAGGCAAGACAGAGGCCGAACTCGCACAAAAACTGTGCAGTCGGGGATGTCTTTATGGCAGAGGGGGTTAGGAAGGCAACGGGGCGGCACGCTTTTCGTACCGTAAACACCTGAGGTGTGAATTTTCTCTGTGGTACTCGAATTTTTGGACTGGTTGACCTGCCCAACGTAACAGAATTCGGCCAGGCCGTTATTATCAGGCGTGCAAGAGTCAATTTTGGCTCAAGAGAGGGCGTTCACAAATGCGGTGCCGGTTGGGAACAGTTCCTAACGCGCCCAATTCGGACCGCTCGAGGACCGCTTCGGACCTGCGCTGCCCTGCCTCAGCAATGCGGAGGCTGTTGGCCGGGCCTGCGCATGCGCCGTATACTCGTGGTGCGCGGATTTCCGCTGGAAACGACCAGTTGGAGCGGATTACGAATGCAGATGAATACGCTAATCATCGACGACGAAAAGCCGGCGCGTGACGAGCTTGCCTTCCTGCTGCGAAGTTTTCCCGATGTGAGTGTTGTTGCTCAGGGGAAGAATGGCCTCGAGGCCGTGGCGCTCATTAAGGAGCACGACCCCGATCTGGTTTTTCTGGACGTGCAGATGCCGGGCCTGGATGGTTTCGGCGTGATTCAGAAACTGATGGATCGCAAGCTGCGCATGCCGCACATTGTTTTCGCCACGGCATACGAGTCGTACGCCGTGCAGGCTTTCGAAGTGAATGCGGTGGATTACATCCTGAAGCCATTCGACAAGCAGCGGCTGGCGCGCGCGGTGCAACGGGCGCAGCGGATCGTAGGCAGCCACGTTTCTCCTTCGGAACGGCTGGAAACGCTCATGACCCAACTTGGCACACGCACGCAGCCAGTGAAGCTGCTGGTGAAATCGCAGGGGCGGCTGCTGCTGGTGGACGCCGCCGACATGGTCTGCGCTTCTATCGAAGACGGGACGATCACCATCTGCACGCGCGAACTCGAGGGCACTTCGAATTACCGCACGATCGAGGACCTGGCGGAAACGCTCGATCCCGAGCGTTTCTGGCGGCCGCACCGTTCGCACCTGGTGAATATCAACCACATCAAAGAAGTCCTACCGTGGTTCAAGTCGAGTTACATGCTGAAAATGGCCGATAAGCGCCAGTCGGAAGTTCCCGTCAGCCGTGCGCAAACCAAACGCTTGCGCGAACTGCTGAAGATGTAGCGGCGGATGCAGCCACTTCTGGCTGCCCAGCTAAAAGCAGATCCCTCACCACCGTTTCTGCAAACGGCGCAGAACCGGGTTCGGGATGACAAGGCGCCGCAAGGGCAGCCCTCACGAGGGCGTCTGCTCGGGCGGACGACCAAGCGATCTGCTTTTTTTCTTCCTGCGCTCTGTGCCGCACGCCGTGTGTGTTAAGGTTTTTCCTGCGCCATGGATTTTTCCCTCAGCGACGATCAGCGCCTGATCCGCGATAACGTGCGTCGCTTCATGGAATCCGAAGTGCGGGGCAACGTCCGGGGAAACGACCGCGAAGAAAAATTCGCGGGCGCGGAAATCCGCAGGCTGGGCGATCTCGGCTGTTGCGGCATGCTGATCCCGGAGGAGTGGGGCGGTGCCGGTCTCGATTCGATCTCCTACGTGCTTATGCTCGAAGAGGTCGCGCGCGTGGATGCTTCGATTGCCGTCGCGCTGAGCGTGACGAATTCCGTGGTCGCGTGGCCACTCTGGCGGCACGGCACGGAAGAGCAGCGCCGCAAATATCTGCCGCGGCTGGCGCGCGGTGAAATGCTGGGCGCGTTCTGCCTGACCGAGCCGCAGGCGGGCTCGGATGCGGCCGCGATCGGCATGCGAGCTTTGCGTGCCGGGCGGTCATACAAACTGAGCGGCACGAAGAGCTGGGTGACGAATGGGGGCGAGAGCGGCATCTATCTAGCTTTCGCAAAGACAGATGCGGCCGCGGGCGGTCGCGGTGTGACGGCTTTTCTGGTCGAGCCGAGTTTCCCGGGCTTTGGCGTCGCGCGTTACGAAGATAAAATGGGGCTGCGCTCGTCGCGTTCGGCGGAAATCGTTTTTTCCGATTGCGAAGTGCCCGAGGAAAATCGCCTGGGCGAAGAAGGGCAGGGACTGAAAATCGCGCTGGAAGCGCTCGACGGCGGCCGCGTGGGCATCGCCGCGCAGGCCGTGGGCCTCGCGCAGGGCGCGCTCGAAGCCGCGACCGATTACGCCAGGCAGCGGCGCGCGTTTGGCAAAAGCATCGGGGAATTTCAGGCGATTCAGTTTATGCTGGCGGATATGCACACCGAAATCGAAGCGGCCCGGCTGCTCGTGTGGGAGGCGGCCTGGATGCGCGATGCGGGCGCGGCGCGCGCGGGCGCTTTCGCTTCGCGGGCAAAACTTTTTGCGGCGGAGATGGCCAACCGCGTGGCATACAGGGCCGTGCAGATTCACGGCAGCATGGGTTATTCGCGCGAAAGCGACGTGGAGCGCATGTACCGCGATGCACGCGTGTTGTCGATTTACGAAGGCACCAGCGAAATCCAGCGCATGATCATCGCGCGGGACGTGCTGGCGGCAGGCCACGCGGGCGGCTTCGCCGACGCACAAAGAGAGATTCCTCGCCCGCCGAACAGAAGGCCGGCGCGAACTGCCGCGCCGACGGCGGGCTCGGAATGACAAACCTTTATCATTTTGCCGCAGCGGGAGAGCGAGAGGCGCCGGACAAGCGCAAGCGCGTGCTCAGCGGGATGCGGCCTACGGGACGGCTGCACATCGGCCACTATTTCGGCGGGCAAAAGCCTCAGGTCTCCCGGCAAAAACAGGCCGGGCGACCTGAGCTACAACACGAGCGCCTGCCGGCGTGGGGTGCGTATTAACGTGGCACCAATCGCAGAAAATGCGCCGGACAAGCGCAAGCGCGTGCTCAGCGGGATGCGGCCTACGGGACGGCTGCACATCGGCCACTATTTCGGCGCGCTGCAAAACTGGATTCGTCTGCAGAACGACCCGCAGTACGAATGTTTTTACTTCATTGCCGATTGGCACGCGCTCACCACTGATTACGCCGACACTTCTTTTGTCGCGCAAAATACCATCGAAATCGCTACCGACTGGCTGGCCGCGGGGCTCGATCCCGAAAAATCGACGCTGTTTGTGCAATCGGAAGTTCCCGAGCATGCCGAGTTGAATCTGCTGCTCACGATGATTACGCCGCTCGGGTGGCTCGAGCGCGTGCCTACTTATAAGGAAGCGCTCGAAAACATCACCAACAAAGACCTGCATACCTACGGCTTTCTCGGCTATCCGGTGTTGCAGACGGCGGACATCGTCATGTACGGCGAACCGGATACTGAGCTCGTCGTTCCGGTCGGCGAAGACCAGAAATCGCATGTGGAGCTCGGCCGCGAGATCGTGCGGCGATTTAATACGTTCTACGGTCTCGAAATAGATCTGAATGGCTTAGGTCAGAATAGAAATGACGCCGAGTATGTTGCCGATATTGTGAACCTTGCTCAGAAACCAACAGTTGGACGAATAGATGAGGCTTGGCGTACTGATATTCGGAACGCCGCGGCCCAGACCGCTGCTGAGTCTGGAATCCAAAATTTTTTAGACAAACTCGGGACCCGGGCACGTTTCTTCCGTTATGAGCACAGACTGCGGGAGCCGGAGGTGATGCTGACGCACACGCCGCGGATTCCTGGGCTGGATGGGCGGAAAATGTCGAAGAGCTATGGCAACGCCATCATGCTCAGCGAATCCGACGACGAGATTCGAAAGAAGACGAAAGTGATGGTCACCGACCCGCAGCGGAAGAGGAGAACAGATGTAGGCGACCCGGATAAATGTCCCGTTTTCGACTGGCACAAGCTTTTTTCGCCGAGAGAGGTGCAGGATTGGTCGGCGCACGGCTGCCGCACCGCGGGAATCGGCTGCATCGAGTGCAAAAAAGCAATGGCCGACAATCTGATCAAGTGGATCGAGCCCATTCGCCAGCGGCGGCTCGATTACCAATCCGCGGCGGGCCAGCAGCAAGTGCTCGAATACCTGGATATCGGTTCCGAGCGAGCGCGCATGGTGGCGCAGCAAACCATGGATCGCGTGCGCGAAGCGGTCTTTCACTGGAGCGAAAAGCGCGCGGAGTTGGGGCGGCCGCGCGAGGCAAAGAATGCGCCGGCGGGGTGATGAGCATTTTTTGTCATCACGAGGTCGTGCTGGTGGCAGATGGATCTGCAGTTCAGGCGTCGCAAAGCAAAAGCAGATTCCTCGTCGCCGGCCGCCTGGTGGGGGCGAACCGCTCCTCGGAATGACATGGTTAGAGTTTGCGCGAGATTCGAACGTGCGGGTTGATGGAGTGACTTGCGATGGTTTGCGCGGGTTTGCGCGTCGGTTGGGGACGGCAAAAGCAGATTCCTCGTCGCCGCCCGCCTGGTGGGGGCGAACCGCTCCTCGGAATGACATGCTTACAAACTTGCGCGAAGGTTCGGCGAAATTCGTGAGCGCGTGCCTCGGACCGTGTCATTCTGAGCGAAGGAGGCGCGCCGTTTTTCTGCGGGCGTTTTTTTGCCCGAGCGCCTCGGGAGTCGAAGAATGTCTCCTGGGATTTACGGAGGGATTCTTCACATCGTAGCCGCACCGCCGGAGATGCAGGCAGAAGGGAAACGTGCGGCTACTCCGTTCAGAATGACAACGGGTTGATAGTGCGAAAGCGCAGCCGCCGGAATGACGATCGTGTTGGTTTGCGTACATTGCTAAAATTGCGCAGGCGCGTGACGTAATTCGGAGGTGATGTGGCGACACCATATAAAGTTCTGATCGAGAATACGTACGAAGGGCCGCTGGACCTGCTGCTGGACCTGATCCGCAAGCAGGAGATGGATATTCACAACATCCCCATCGCCAAGATTACCGGCCAGTATCTCGAATACCTGCACCATCTTGAAAAGCTCGATATCGACGTATCGGCCGATTTCATCTACATGGCGGCGACGCTGATCCTGATCAAATCGAAGATGCTGCTGCCACCGGACCCGCTTGCGGGTGCGGACGAACAACAAATTGACCCGCGCACCGAACTGGTGCATCGGCTGATCGAGCACGAGCAGTTCAAGAGCGCCGCGCAGTTGCTTTATCAGAAGCAGCAGATCGAGGCGCACGTGTGGTCGAAGCCGGACCGTTCGCTTTATGAAGGCGAAGACATGCAGGGCGAGCTGGTGGTGTCGCTGGTGGACCTGGTGCGCGTGTTTCAGCAGGTGCTCGAGCGGCGCAAGCAGGTCGCGAAAATCGAGCTGAAGCACGATACGTTCACGGTCGAGCAGCTGATGCAGGTGCTGCGCGGGCAATTACTGGCTTCGGAAGATGGAATCGAGCTGGTGGCGTTTTTCGAGTCGTGCCCGTCGCGTTCGGCGATGATTTGCGCACTGCTAGCGGTGCTGGAACTGGTGCGGCTGCACGCCATCGTTCTGGCGCAAGCCGAAATTTTTGGCGCGATTTTTATTCGCAAGCATAAGATGTTTGATGTGTTTTTTGCCGGCGGGGCGACGCCGGGCCTGGCAACCGAGCCCAGCGGCCGCAGCGCCGAAGGGGACGTCGGCGAAACAATCAGCGGTGATACAAACATCGCGGGAACGAGTAACGATGACGCCAGCTGAGCTCAAGAGCGCCCTCGAGGCGATTATTTATGCCGCGGATGAGCCGGCCACGGTGGACCAGATGGCCGCGGTCATTGGGGAAGAGAAGCACGTACTGCGCACGGCGCTGGATGAACTCGTCGCCAGCTACGCGAGCGACGAGCGCGGCGTGGAAATTCGCGCGGTCGCGGGCGGCTACCGCGTTTACACCAAGCCACAGCACCACGATCTGGTGCGCAGATTTATCAAGAGCCTGCGCCCGCCGCTGCGGCTCACCATGCCCGCGCTTGAAACGCTGGCGGTGATTGCCTACAAGCAGCCGGTGACGCAGCCGGAGATTCAGGAGATTCGCGGCGTGAACTGCGCGGGCGTGATCGAAACGCTGCTGGAAAGGCGCCTGATCACGACTGCCGGGCGCAAGCAGGTGATCGGGCGGCCGATTCTGTATCGCACGTCAAAGGAATTCTTGATGCGCTTTGGACTTGGCGATGTCGATGAACTGCCGAGCCTGAAGGAGTTCGAGGCGCTCGCGCGAGAAGCGCTGGGCACCGACGACGGCATCGCCGTCGAGGCTGAAACGCCCGAGGGCGAGCCGCAGACGGAGTTGACCGAAGCTGCCGCCGCAGAGACGGGAGTTGCGGCGCCTGAGACGAGCGGCGGCGCTACGGATGAAGCTTCCGGTGAGGCAGCGGCGACGGCAGAGGCAGCGCCAGCACCGGAATTCGCGCCGGGACCCACGGCAGAGTCCTCTGCGGGGTTGAAATTGGATTCCGCGCTCGATACCGCGCGGGAAATTGCCGGCGAAGCGCTCGGCACGGTTTTTCCGCTGGCCGAAGATGCCGTTCATGAAGCGACGGCGCAGCAAGATGCAAGCAGCGGCGGGGATACTGCGGGCGAGAGTCCCGCGAACCCTACTGGTCACGCCGCGAAAAAGGCCGCACCCGGCAATTCGGATTAGACTCAGCAAAACGATGCTTGAGCGGTTACAGAAAATCATCGCGCGAGCGGGAATCGCCTCGCGCCGCCATGCCGAGGAACTCATCCTCAGCGGGCAGGTGCGCGTCAACGGCGTGGTCGTTACCGAACTCGGCGCCAAGGCTGATCCGGAACGCGACCGCGTCGAAGCCGCAGGCCGCGTGGCCGAGCGTCCCGCTGAGGCGAGCTATTTCATATTGAACAAGCCGGTGCACGTCGTTTCCACCATGTCCGACCCCGAAGGGCGCGCCACGCTGCGCCATGTGTTGCGCGGCCTGGCGGGTGGGATTTTTCCCGTGGGGCGGCTCGAATACGACGCTTCGGGGCTGATGCTGCTCACCAGCGACGGCGCGCTCGCCGATCGCATCTTCAAGGTTTCGTCGGCCATTCCGCAAACCTATTGGTTGAAGGTGGCGGGCCGCTTGGTTGACGACGAAATGCAGCAGGTCCGGCGCAAGGCGCATGCGCGCATCCGGCGCTTGCCCGCGCCCGGAGCGGCGGCGCGAGAGGCACCGAATCCGTGGTACGAAGTGCAACTCAGCGACGCACGCAGGGATCTGTTGCGGCGAGCGCTTTTTTCCATCGGGCATCCGGTGGAGAAAATGCGGCGCGTCAAATTCGGACCGCTGGAATTGGGCGATCTGGCGGAAGGACATTACCGGCGCCTCGAGCCGCACGAAGTGGCGCGGTTGCGGCGATCTGTCGAACCCGGAGCGCAGAAGCCCACTCCTGATTTCGTTTGGACGCGCGAGCGGCGCGCGATCCGGGGCGAGGGGCGGGGCACCCGTAAAAGTAAACGCAAAGGCAAGGGGCGGCCAGCGCGATGAGTTCTCGCGCGCAAGGCGAGCATCCTTCCGATCAGCAGATCAAAGAGTTGCTCAAGAACTCGCGGACGATTGCAGTGGTGGGCTTGTCGTCGAGCCGCTTGCGCGCAAGCTACGGGGTGTCGCAATACATGCAGTCCGCGGGCTATCGAATCATTCCGGTGAATCCCAAGGAGCGCGATGTGCTGGGTGAAAAAGCATACGCACGGCTCGAGGACGTTCCCGAAAAAATCGACATCGTGGATGTATTCCGCCGCTCGGAATTTGTCGGGCCGGTGGTGGATTCCGCGATTGGCGTAGGCGCCCGCGCCGTTTGGATGCAGGAAGGCGTTTACGACGAAGCCGCGGCCCGGCGCGCCCGCGCAGCGGGTTTATTCGTCGTGATGGATAGCTGCATCTTGAAGGAACACCGCCGCCTGCTGCGTTAATACTGATCAACGATGACTCTGCCCCAACAACTATTACCTGACCTCGTCGCGCCGCCCATTGGCACATGTTTGTGGTGGGCTTTTAGCTGGAGTAGTGCGAGGAGTCTTCAGGGCGGTGAAATCAGCGAACGAACAAAGAGGTGGCTACGGGCAGGGTTTCGTATAGTGCTCTTCGGCGCATACGTCCTGATGTTCGGATCACTCTATATTTCCATTTCGTAAAACGCAGCCCTGAATAAGTGGGATCCTCAGGGCTTAGTTGAATCAGAGGCGCGGCGGGATTTGATGTTGCGAATCTCTTCCATGCGCGCGCGCAGGCGCTGCTCCAAGCCTTCGTCGGTGGGCTGATAGTAGCGACGTCCTGAAAGACTCGGCGGCAGGCAGTCCATATCGGCGACTTTGTCGGGCTCATCGTGCGCGTATTGGTATCCGCGGCCGTAGCCTTCGTGCCGCATCAGCGGCGTAACGGCGTTGCGCAGATGCAGCGGCACAGGTTCGGACGCGGTGGTCTGCAAATCTTTTTGCGCTTCGCCGTAGCCGGTGTAGAGCGCATTTGATTTCGGAGCGAGCGCGAGATAAACCGCCGCCTGGGCCAGCGCCAGATTGCCTTCGGGTATGCCGACAAAATCCGCCGCCTGCATGGCAGCGACGGCAATTCCCAGCGCCGCGGGATCGGCCAGGCCGATATCTTCGCTGGCCATGCGCACCAGGCGCCGCGCGACGTAGAGCGGATCTTCGCCGGATTCAAGCATGCGCACGAGCCAGTAAAGCGAAGCGTCGGCATCGGAATTGCGGACCGACTTATGCAGCGCGGAGATCAGGTTGTAATGCTCTTCGCCGGACTTGTCGTAGAGCAGGAATTTGCGCTGCAGGGCGGTGGAGAGCAGTTCTTCGGTGAGCACTCGCTTGCCGTCAGCATCGGGATTCGCCGAGCGCACCAGCGCTTCGAGCGTGTTGTAGGCGGCGCGGGCATCGCCATTGGCAAAAGTGGCGATGCGGTCGAGCAGGGATTCGCTCGCTTCAATTTTGTGGTTGCCGTAGCCGCGTTCTTTGTCGGAGAGCGCGCGTCGCAGCAAGCCGACGATTTCGCGGGTGGAGAGCGCCTGCAGAGTGTAGACGCGCGTGCGCGAGAGCAGCGGGGCGATGACTTCAAACGAAGGATTCTCGGTGGTCGCGCCAATGAAGATGATGTTCCCAGCCTCGACGTGGGGCAGGAAGGCGTCCTGCTGAGCTTTGTTGAAGCGATGCACTTCGTCGACGAAGACGATGGTGCGGCGGCCCAGGCGGCGGGAGTGTTCGGCCGCGGCCATCACGTCTTTGATCTCGCGAATGCCGCTGAGCACAGCGCTGAAGGCGACGAATTCGGAATGCGTGCGGCGGGCGATGAGCCGCGCGAGCGTGGTCTTGCCGCAGCCCGGAGGCCCCCAGAGGACCATGGAGCCGAGGTTGTCGCCTTCGATGGCGATGCGCAGCGGCTTGCCGGGACCGAGCAAGGCCTGCTGGCCGGCGAATTCTTCGAGCGAGCGCGGGCGCATGCGTTCGGCGAGCGGCGCGCTTGCGGCGGCGGTTTCGGCTTCAATTTTGGCGAAAAGACTCATGCCGGCTTTGCTCATGGGAGTCTGATTACACTAAGAATAACTGTTTTGCGGCGATTTCGCTTGCCTGTGGCGCTAAGAAGACGGTTGTCTGCAGAACCCGGAAAAGCAGATCCCTCGGTTCGCCCGCCGCCCACACCCCAACACGCGCAACAGCGGCCGGGGGCTCCCTCGGGATGACAGTTTTTCCTTGGGGCGCGGCGGCCAAGTTTCGCGCTGAGAAAATTTCGTTTGTGCCGAATTCTTAGGCGAAGCCGCGCTGGCGGGCGGCTTCATATAAGAGGATGCTGCCAGCGATGCCGGCGTTCAGCGATTCGCCACGCGCTGATTCCTGATCGGCGCTGCCGGCCAGGGTTGCAGGTGTTGCTTGGGGAATTCGAACGATGCCATGAGCCGAGCGCACCAGGTCGGCGGGCAAGCCGGCGCCTTCGTTACCAATCAGCAGGGCAGAGGGCTCGCGCCAATCGATCTCCCAGGGGGCGAGCGGTTTGCGGGCCGGTTGGTCTGACCCGGCATCACTCGCGACGTCTTCAGGGCAAGCGGCGTAGGTGCGCACTCCCGCAATTTTCATTTGCGCCAGAAGCACCGGCGCGGACATGCCGCGGAAGACCGGCAGGCGCAAGGCAGAACCGGCTGAGGCGCGCAGCGCCTTTGGGGCAAAAGGATTTGCGGTGCCGATGCCGCCCACGGCACATGCAGCGACGCCGGTGGCGCCGAAAGCTTCAGAGGTGCGCACGAGCGTGCCGACATTGCCGGGGTCCTGCACTCCCGCCAGCACCAACACCAGAGGAATTCCGGACACCAAGTCGTCGAAGGTTGTCGCGCGCGGGCGCACGAGCGCGGCGACGCCTTGAGGCGTTTCGGTTCCACTGACGGAAGCGAAGAGGCGATCGGTCGTACGCAAGACGCGCGCGTCGCCAGGAACCCATTGGGCCAGGCGCGAGAGATGCTTCGCTCCGGTCAGGCTAAAGAGCAGGGCCAAAACTTCGATGCCGGAACGCAGCGCAGTTTCGACCAGGCGCGCGCCCTCCACACCCACGACGTCACCCGGGAGGCCGGCGGATGCGGTATGCGAGTCGAGGGAGTCGCCGGCAAGCGCGCCGCGAAATCGCTTGAGCCAGCGATTGTCGCGGCTCTCGATGGATTCGGAAAAGCGTGGCGACGTCGCGCTTTCGCGCCTCTGCACAGGTCCGGCGGCTGCTGAAGAATCGGTGGCCATCGCCCCGACATGCGCAGATTCGGAACGTGCCGGTCGCTCCGGGGGCGGGCTGGGACGGATTTCGGCCGTCCGCTTCATGATGCGAGAGTAGCAAAGGCGCTTACAGCGGTAAAGCCGTGGGAGAGTTGGCGATGGCGGGCTCCGGCCCGAATCTACCGGGGCGGACCGAGTCGGGAGCGGCAAAGCCTTTGCTACGGTGCTTCCGAACTGCACCTAACGTGGACTCCTTAGGGATTTGCGATGCACGCCTTATTCCGATTGGTAGGGTGCGGTCGGAAAAATAGATCAGCTTCGCCCAGCTTCCTGAGACTTGGATCAGAACTGGTGCGCATCAACATCGGAGGCACCAACATGGCAAAAACGTTTCGAACTAAGTTGATAGCCGGATTGAGCGTCATCTGCCTGATTGCGCTTGCAAGCCTCACGGCGCGGGCACAAGAGGGGCAAGGAGTCGATCCACGCGCGAGCTTTTTCGCGGGCGCTTCGTTGCTGGGAGGCGGCAGAACGTTTTTCATCGGACCCAAGGGATTCACTACGAAATTCCAGAATGGCGGCAGGTTTGGGTTTCGGGGCGATTTCAATATTCGCGACCACTGGGCGGTGGAAGGGACGTACGCGTTTGAGTCTGACGGACTAAACGTCACGCACACGACGCCGGTGCAGAGCGTGAGCAATTTTGGCACGCACATACATCAACTGGAGGCGAACGGGCTCTATTACTTCACGACGAGGGGCACCCGTTTCCGGCCATTTGTAACAGTGGGGTTCGGGATCCTGCGGTACAACCCGACAGGCGATGCGCGGCTGGCGGCGGCAACGCAGTTTCTGGACCAGCCGGTAGCATTGCACGGCGAAACGCATCCGGATTTCATCCCAGGCGTCGGGATAGAGGCGATGATCGTGAACCATATTGGCGCGCGCATTGATCTGCGCGACCACATTACCGGATTGCCACGCTTCGGGTTGCCGCAAAATCCGCAAAGCCCGAACGGCCCGCAGTATCCGATTTCCGGAACGGTGAGCAACTGGGAAATCTCGGCCGGGGTGACCTATCACTTTATGTAAATTGAGGTCGTGCGCTTTCCGGCGAGGACATTTAGAAGTGCAGGCGGGGTTTGATAGGGAAGCTAATTCAGCCAGCCGACGATGGAAAGTGAAACGTTTGGCTCGGGTGAATTCGGTGGATTTGGGGGAGGCGTGGCCAGGAGTTCCTTGTCTTCACCGGTTTCAAGGTTCTTTACCCAAAGGTGAAGCTCGCTGCGGTAGTCGGATGTCGTGCGGCGTTCGATATAAGCCAGATATCGTTCCGAAGGCGAGATGTAGCATGCGTTAATCGCGAACTTCAGCGGAAATGCCTTCTGAAATCTTGAATCTGGGCCGGACAAGGCGAGAAAGGGATCGGTCTGACTGAGGGGCTTCTCCTGTTTTGCAGCGTACTCGAGAAAAAGATTGCGTCCGTCGGGCAACTGCCCGAGGAATCGATGCCCGGCAAATTTTGGGTGCACATAGCCGGGAAATTGAAAACCGATTATGTTGAGAGGAATGGGACCGAGATCGGCGCCACCGCCGGAAAGAACGTATGTGCCTTCATGGTTGAGTTTCGGGTGGTCTTCATCGTCGCCGACGACGGCGAGTTCCACATAAAGGCGGTTGCCGTCAGCCATCCAGCCGAAGGAGCTCGGGCTGCAATCTGGGCAGCGAGTCTGCAGCAGTTTTGAAAGATCCCACGTGGCCAAAGGCTTCCAATCGGGGACGGCGTAAATCGAAACAATAAATTTTTCGTTGATGAAGCCTTCGGCCACCGCTTTTGTGCCTTGCGGATTCAAAAAAGCGGGTGGCGCGTTTGGCGGGGCGTCGCCGATTCTGCGGAAGTGGTTGGAGCCATCAAGCGAAACCGCGTAGTAGCCCTTGTTTTCGTAGGCGCCGGGGTATGGCACGGTGCGCCATTCTCGCCAGAGTGCGAGCAGATACGCTTCGCCGCCTCTCAGGCCGCCGATGGCTTGGGTCTCGAGGTGAGGACCTTCATCGGAAAACAATAACGATGTTTTTCCATCGGGCAGCGAGACGGAGTAGATATCGGTCTTGCGCGTGCGGCGGAGCATAGCAAGATTTTGTTCGGGCGAGCGCAGTCCGGGAAAACTAGAGACGTTGGAGAAATGAGCCTGAAAGCTGGATTGCGTTTCCGTATAGGAGAGCGAATAAACGAGGGTCTCCGCGCGGGCACGAGCGCCGAAAAGCAAGGTTACGACGACAGCGAATTTGGCGCCGGATCTCACGATTTTTTACATTGGGTCAACGGTAGCGTGGTGGGACCGCCGGAGCAATATTTCCCGGGTAGTGCGCGACCTAAGGCTAATTGGCTTATGAGAACAGGCGCGAGCGGAGACCGGTGAGCGCGAAGTGCCAGGCGGGGGAATCGGCGAGTCCCTTAAGGCCAAAAATCAGCGCGATGAGAAGGCAATGCAGTTCGGCGCGAACGGCTTTGGCGGAAAAGTCATTCCAGAAAGAGATGGGGGGGAGGCCGCTCAAGCGCGGCAGCCAGCGCGGGACGTTGCGCATGTAGCGTTCATACGGCCCGCCATAGAGTTCGAGCAGCCAGCCTTCTTCATAGCGGACGACCCGCGAATAAACCATAAAAACCCAGGCGAGGATGAAAGGCGCAAGCCAGGGCAGGCGCGCGAAGAAAGTGGCGCTGGTGCACACAAGCGCATTGCCGATGTAAAGAGGATTGCGAACAAGCTGATAAGGGCCGCCAGTCGTGAGCTGTAGAGGAAGCTTGAGCCGATGATGAATGTATGATTGCGCCCAAATGCGAATGGCCATGCCCGTAAAGAGAAATGCGAAGCCCAGACTCCACAGCAACACCGGGTTCGTTGTTTCGCCGGGTCTCCAGAAGAGAACCAAAACAAGAGGGGAGTGCGCGAGCACCCCGCGATGGCGGAAGACCCATTTGCCGGAGAACATGGGCGTCAGTTTAGATCATGGCCAGGGGCGATGCGAATGGAAAAAACATATTTTGTGCGGTCACAGAACGCGGCTTATCCCGCGGGGATTCACTGGCGGACCGGGTGCGGCGGTAAAGCTTACTTGCCCGCTTTGGCGCTCATGCGCGTGGCGGAGTTTCTCATGTACTCGTCGCGACATTGGATCGAGCAGAGATGGATTGCGCCCAGTTCCAGGACGCGGCGGTCATCCCAGTGGTCCAGCAGGCGGATGGAACGCTGAACCGATTTCGGAGTCTCGGTTTCGAGATCGTAGCCGAGTATCCACTCCACAGTCGCGGGCAGCTTTTCCGGTTTTTCGGCGCCGCAATTGTCGCAAGTGATCTTCACCATTGGATGGTTCTCCTTCGAGGGCTTACCCTATGAGATGCACGGGTTCGAATCAACAGCGCCCTGCGGCAAGCACAAAAGTCGACAGGATTTACACGGAGTTCACAGGGACGCGGAGCTTATAAGGATGAACAAGCAAAGACTTTGCAGGACGGGTGTTCTGGCTAATCGGTTTGCAGTGAGCGCTTGAGGGCGGGAATGAGGTCGGTCGCGGCGCAGGATTTGCAGATAAAGCCCTGGACGCCGAGGAGGCGGACGGCAGCTTCCGCTTCGGGAGTGCAATCCTGCACGGTGAGAAAGATGATCTTGGTTGCGGGCGCGATCTGCCGAATCTGGAATGCGGCCTCGACGCCATTCATGCCGGGCATATAGAGATCGAGAAGAACCAATTCGGGCTTGAGTGCTCTTACACGGTCGATGGCCTGAAGGCCGTTTTCAGCTTCGCCGCAAATGGAGAGCGCGTTTGCGTCCAGGAGAGCGCGCACGCCTTTGCGGGCGATCTGGTGATCGTCAACGAGGAGGATTCCGCCCGTGATCCACCGCCCTGAGTGAGTTGGAGCGCTACAGGAGCGATGGTCGTGCCTCACAGAGATTGTTTTCCATACGGTGATCGCTGTATCTGTTCAAAACTGCACAGATTGTGTTTTTGTATTTCCATATCCGCTAAAATAGAGCGCCCCCGACAGAAAGGGATTCTTTATTGGACACTATAAACAGGCCCGAAGCCGCGGACCCCGGCGATAGTGTGAAGCGTGTTGCTCATCCAGAGACGGAAGAGCGACTTCGCTTCTTGATTGACAATCTGCAAGAGTACGCGGTTTTCGCCCTGGATACGCAGGGGCGGGTGCTGAGCTGGAATTCCGGAGCCGAGCGTATCTTCGGCTATCCCGCACACGATATCATCGGCAAACATTTCTCGGTTCTTTACCCGCAGGAAGACCTGCGATCCGGCAAGCCCTGGGTGTTTTTGGAGACTGCCCTTAAAGCCGGTCGTATTGAAGATGAGGGCTGGCGCGGGCGCAAAGACGGCTCTCAATTCTGGGCAAACGTCTTAATTACAGTTCTTCGGGAACCAGACGGCGGCTTAGCCGGTTTCGGGGCGGTGGTGCGCGATTTCTCGGAAAGAAAGCGCGCCGAAGAAGCGCTGCGGCTCAGCGAGGAACGCTTCCGATCGCTGGTACAGGGCGTGACGGACTACGCCATCGTGATGCTGGATCCGGAAGGCAGGATCAACAGTTGGAACGAGGGAGCCGAGCTAATCCACGGGTATAAAGCCGGTGAGGTCATCGGCAAGCATTTCGCGATCATTTATCCGGAAGAAGACCTGAGGCGCGGGAAACCGGCATGGGAGCTGGAAGTCGCTTCGCGCACGGGCCGTTTTGAAGATCATGGCTGGCGTGTGCGCAAAGACGGCACGCGCTTCTGGGCGAATGTAATCGTCACCGCCCTGCATGACGGAGATGGGCGGCCTTGCGGTTTTGGCAAAGTTACGCGAGACATTACGCGGCAGCGTGAAGCGGAAGAGGCGCTGCGCGCGAGCGAGGAGCGGTTCCGGCTTCTGGTGCAGGGCGTGCGCGATTACGCGATTTTCATGCTGGACCCTCGTGGCAACGTCACAAGCTGGAACGAGGGCGCGCAGCGCATCAAAGGCTATACGGCCAGCGAAATCATCGGCAAGCATATCTCGGTTTTTTACACCGATGAGGACGCCGCCGTCGGAAAGGCACAACTGAATCTCGAACGCGCTGTGAAGGAAGGACGAATCGAAGACGAAGGCTGGCGGGTGCGCAAAGACGGTTCGCGTTTCTGGGCGAGCGTGGTGATCACAGCGCTGCGAGACGATACCGGGGCGCTCTACGGATTTTCAAAAGTAACGCGCGACATTACCGAAAAGCGCAGGGCGCAGCAGGCGCTGGAAAAGTCGCACGCGGCGCTCATCGCGTCGGAACATTCGCTGCGCGAGCTTTCGGGCCGTCTGCTGCGCATGCAGGATGAAGAGCGGGGGCGGCTCGGGCGGGAATTGCACGACACCATAGGGCAGTATCTCAGCGCGTTGAAAATGACGCTGGAGGTGCTGACTTCAACGCCGCCGCCCAAGCGTTCGGAGGAGCAACTCGCCGAATGCATTCGCATCACCGACGATTGCATCCGCGAAGTGCGCACCATCTCGTACCTTCTGTATCCGCCGATGCTCGAGGAGATGGGATTGGAAACGGCCATCGAATGGCATATCGACGGATTCACAAAGCGCAGCGGGATACGCGTGGAGTACGAAGTTGAAAACGAGATTGGACGGCTGCCACGTGATATCGAAGTGGCCCTTTTCCGGATCTTTCAGGAAAGCCTCACGAACGTTCATCGGCATTCCGGGAGCCCGACGGCGCAGGTACGACTCTGGCTCGAAAAGGGCAAGGTTATCCTCGAAGTGCAAGATCAGGGCAAAGGCGCGCCGGCCGGCGTGCTGGAGTCTTCGAGCGATTCGTTGGGAACCCTTGGAGTGGGACTGCGCGGCATGAACGAACGCGTGCGGCAACTCGGAGGGGAGCTAAAATTGGCTTCGAGCGATAAGGGGATGATGGTGCGGGCGACAATTCCCCTTGTTTCTCCCGCGGGTTCGTCGCAGCGGCCCGACTGATCGCAGCGCAAGGCACGCGAGTTCGCCGTTCAATCTGTCAGAATATGCTCGAATCCTCAGTAGATCAGCGGAAGCGGCGGTAGCGATAGCGCGGTCCATAACCCCAGACTCCAACGCCAACATAGGGGCCCAGGTAAGGACCGGGATAGCAATCCCATCCCCAGGGACCGCAGTACCCATAATAATAATATGGCGCGGGATAACCGGGGCGGCGCAGGCGAGGTTTGTGGGCATAGGCGTCCTGATCTTTATAGTCGCCTTGCGATACGGGCCGGAATGCAAGCGGTCCTGTTTCCGTGGAAATTTCCAGTGGCGCTGCCAGACGGAAGCTCAGGAGCGATTCGGGGGCCAGCGTCGTGGCTCGCCCGCGCGTCGAGAGGACGGCGGCAGCGCCAGCCGTGGCTCCGAGGCCGGCGCCAATGGCGGCGCCTTCTCCACCACCGATTGCGGCGCCCAGAATTGTGCCGAGCACGGTCGTGGTCCCTACTGTGGCGACGGTGCGTTCGGTCGAGCCCGGCGAGGAAGGCGCGGGTACGGCACGCTGGATTTCCGTGTTCACCGGAACCTGCTCGCCATCGACCAGTGTGAGTTCAGTGATCTCGACTCCTAATTTGGAAACGCCATTATTTTCGGCGGCTTTTTGTGCTACGGCGACGCGGCCGAGCACGGTCTGGCCGCGCCGGGCCACAACCCATCCACGAACGACCAGCGGCTGGTCGAGGGTGGCGGTGAATGTGTCGCCGGGATGGTTGCGATCGCTGGAGAGCCACTGCGTGGTGCGCACAGAGAGAATCGCACCGTCTGGCAATGTCAGTGTCGCCGGCACTGCGGCATTCGGTTGCGCCGACGGCTGTGGCTGAGGTTGTGGCCCAGGCGGATTCGCTTGTGGCTGATTTTGAGGCTCGGGTACCGGCTGATTCGCAGCAGGCGAATCGTCGCCATAAGGATTTTGCTTCTGCGCGAGGGCAGGTGCGGCAGCAAAGCTGGTCGCCAAAAGAAGAACGCCAAATGACCTTAAGAAGCCCATGGCCCTTCTCCCATCGACTGCTGTTCTTACGCCACCTTACGATTCTACTCTTAAGGATGATTCGCGGCTGACTGGGAGTTGCCTGTAGGACCGAGGCGCGTTCGCAAAAGGACACGACAGAAGACGGAGGTCAGAGAGGTCCCTCGCTCCGGCTCGTCGCTGGAGATGACCGTTGTGGTCGGAGGGTCACTTTTCGCCGGCGAGGCGGCGGTAATAGCGGACGGGAATTGCGCAGGCGATCGCGGCGATGATTATCGAGCCGAGCAAAGCTTCGGCGGGTGGATGATCGAGTACGTCGTGCAGCAGATACGCCACGCAGAAATAGACGGCCGCTACGACCACGATGCGGCAAATGGAGGTACGCCAGGACTGCTGCCGCGGCCGCAGGACGAGCAGCAAGAGGATGATGACGGCGGCGGCAAACAGCAGCGGAATCCATTCGGGAGACATGATTGGGCTCAGATCCCTACAAAATTGTTACGAACCTCGCCGCCTGGCCGAGGGAGTTGCATGGAATACGAATGTAGAGTGTCACGTTACCTGAGCACTACACAATTCCTACATTATGTCCCTTATTGAACAGCCGGATTCGGGTTTAGTATTTGACGTTGGGCTATTTTACCTGGTCACCAACGGAAAGCCTCGATGTGCCGCAGTGCTAACGTGCGCGATTGAGAATAGAGCAGAAGGTCTCATCGACTGGAAGCCGGGCGGCTCGCGCCGAGGAAGAGCGTCCCCGCCTGCTCTTTGTCGATGACGAAGAAAATATCCGGCTGACATTGCCGCTTCTGCTCGATCAGCACGGCTTCGATGTCACGGCGGTCGGAACGATAGCTGACGCGCTAGTGCAACTCACGGCGATCACGTTTGACATCTTGATTGCTGATTTGAATATAGAAAGAGACGGCGACGGCTTTCTCGTAATTGCTGCTATGCGCCGAGCGCAGCCGAACTGCAAAAATTTCATTCTCACCGGGTATCCCGGGCTGGAAAATGCGATCCGCGCTATTCAGAATCAGGTGGACGATTATTTCACCAAGCCGGCTGACATTGAGGAACTCGTGGCAAAGCTCAAAGCCCGCCTGGGGACGCCGCGGGTACAGCCGATACGGCTGGCGGCGGCGCTCATGGAAAAAGAGGGAGAAATCGCCAATATTATTCTCGAATCGGTGAAGAAAGATCCGTTGCTGCGGAGAGCGCGTCTGAAAGACAGCGAACGAATCGATCATCTGCCGGCGATCTTTCAAGCGATCATTACGCGATTGCTGCATGAGGGCCGGCCATTCGTATCCAAAGAGCTGCGATTTGCATCTCTTCATGGAAAGAGGCGAAAGAAGAACCACTACGCGCCGGTAATGCTTTTGCGTGAATTTCAGGTGATTGGCGAAACCATCCAGAATCTGCTCGGAACGCATATCCTGCCGCTCACAGCGGCGGAAGTTACCTCCGACCTGAGATTATTGACGGAAAGTCTGAACACGCTCACGCTGGTATCTTTCGCGGCGTACTCGAAAGCACGATAGGACCCAGTCCCGGAAATGACCGAACCTTCAGCGGTAATCCTATGTATCGACGACGAAGAGCCGGCACTGGCACTGCGGCGGCTCGTTTTGGAGCGCGCCGGATATCGGGTATTCACCGCGGTGGCAGGGAAGCAGGGCGTCGAGCTTTTTCGCCGCGAGCAAATCGATGTGGTACTGCTGGATTACTGGATGGCTGACATGGACGGCCTGGAGGTCGCCGCCGAACTAAAAGCCATCAACCCCAAGATTCCGATCATCATGCTCTCGGGATATGCTTCCATCCTGGATGAAGCTCTGGGAAAAGCTGACCTGTGGTTGCGCAAGGGGGAAGGCGATCCCGAGCAGTTGCTTACGGCCGTGGCGCAGATACTGAGGCGCAAACGTGCGAAGACGTAGCCTTCCATATTTTCTGTAGCCAGTATTTGGCTTTCCAGCACGGCGGATCGGTTTGGCGTGTCACGGGGACTGAGGTGCGCAGAGGAAGGGGGACGCTTCGCCTGATCGGGTCAGTACGAAGCTTCCCCCAGGTTATCGGCTGTTGTGTTTTCAGACGTGAGGTGATGATGCGGCGTTACGCAACAAAGTGGAACCAAGCGGAGAAAGCCGGACTTGGTTGTGGTCCTCGCGCGCTCAAGAAGCGAATATGTGTTCCGCGCCGGTTGTTTAGTGGGGTTCGTTCTGCGCGCCAGTTTTCCGCCTTTTCTTTGCGTAGAATTCGGATACGCGGATGATGGCGATCTGGCCCCCATGTTCGGGAGCATAGGTTGGCTGGAGAGCTTCGGCTTCTTCCCGCGTGTCAATCTTTTCCGAGCGCGGGTATCGAATTAATTTCGATTTGTGGCGCCCGGTGGAAGGACGCACAAGCTCCACAACGATCCACGCCTCTGTAGTCATGACGTACGAGCCTTCACGGCCCAATGCACAAGCGGAGCACCGCGGTACAGGCAAAGCGATCTTTTAGTGTTGTTGATTGACAAGGCTCTGAATCGTGGAGATCAAGACGCGCGCGGGCGACGATTTGGGCACCAGAGCTTCCACACCGAGTAATTTGGCCGCGGTATATGCCTCGGGCGAATCGTTCACAGTGAAGAAGACAATTTTCGCGTAAGGGGCGGCACGCCGAATTTCGTATGCCGCTTGTACGCCGTCCATGGCGGGCATGCCGATATCGAGCAGAACGATATCGGGTTCGAGGGTGTGCACCTTTTCGATGGCTTGCCTGCCGTTTTCCGCTTCGCCGCAGACCACGACCACATCCACACCGAGGTCATTCAGAACGGCTTTGGCCGTTCTTCGCGCGGCGGGATGATCATCAACCAGAAGGATGCGGGCTGGTATATGCACAGGCGGAGACCTCGGCGATCCGCGAGCGGGCGAGTACTGCCGAAAGGCGGGTCTGGGTGAGCAGCCTTCGCACGCCAGGGTAAGTATCGGGTTAGAGCTTCCGCTACACAATAAGGGACATACCTGAAGACCAGTAGTAGGGCTTAGCGAGGTGGAGGCGACAGCGCCCATTTTCTGGGAAAAAATATAACGTTTTGCCGTGCACGGTAGGGGTTTCTCTGTATAGGCTTCGGAAGACGCCTTGGAGCGGGCAGCAGCTTAGGAAAATGAGGGACGTTGGTTAAGGAAGGCAAGGTATTGCCACTTCCTGGGATGACGGATTTACTAGGATGATGCGCGCCGCGGCAGCACGGGCTGTGTGCACGCGAAGAATGGAAATATGGGCATTCGCCTCAACCAACCGCATCGGAACAAATCCGGTGATGTGAACGATCCACTGAAGGGCGTGACGCGGCTGGTCAATCCGCCTCGCCCGAAGGGCGATGTCGCGTCTGAGCACGAAGATCAAGGCGAGCGCCATTATGTGCGGCGCCTGCTTAAGGTCGCCGATCAGGCGCTGCACGCCGGAGACGCGGGGAAACACCGCAGGCGCCGCGGACGTCCCCACTGAACCGGAATTTTCCCTTCTGTTTGTCAAGTCTACAGCGGGCGACAGGGCGTTGCGCTGTGGCAAAGCATGATGGCTCCTCCAAGCTGGTAGAATGCTGTGCGAGGAGGGTTGCCATGGCCACGCTGCCGTCTCCAGGCGAAGGCGAGCGCTACGACGAGGTTACGCCTGAAACAAAGCCGGTGCGTTTTCTGGAGCCGACCTTTGGACGCGCGGCAAGGGTCTGGTGGGCGTGGGTGTGGCGTTCGATTGTCTTTGGCGGGGCGGCAGGACTTTTTGGCAGCCTGGTTTTGAGCATCAGCGGCATCCCGCAACACATTTCACAAAGCGCGGCGCAAGCTCTGGGAGCAGGCATAGGAGTGGTTTTGGCTATACCCATAGGGATTTGGGTGTTTCAGATGATTCTGGAGAAAAACTTTCGTGAATTTCGCGTGCGGCTTGTGCCGAATGCGCCGCGCCGAGCGCCGGCGCAGTCCGAAGAATCGAGTCGGAGCACGTCCGGTATTTAGCACTGCTTTTCCTCGCCGGGAACCGCACATTCGAAACTCACCGTAGCGAAGCGCACGAGCGCAGGAACTCCCCCGCGGCCGCTCCACTCACAACATGAGTGGGCTAATCGGGTTGACCGCGAGCAAGGCATCGGCGATGTAAAATGAGCCGAGGCGCCCGCCGATGCGAATTCTTCTGGTGGAAGACGATCCGCGAATCGCTAATTTCGTGGCAAAAGGGCTGCGGGAACAGGCTTATGCGGTGGACGTGGCGGCGTCCGGTGAAGACGCGCTGTATCAGGCCTCAATTAACCCCTACGACCTTGCCATTCTCGATGTAATGATTCCGGCGCCGGATGGATTTGAGGTTTGCCGCCGGCTGCGCGAATCGGGATTGCGAATGCCGATTCTTATGCTCACGGCGCGCGACGCGACCGACGATCGGGTGCATGGCCTCGACAGCGGAGCCGATGATTATCTGACGAAGCCCTTTGAATTTCGCGAACTGCTGGCGCGGCTGCGCGCTCTGTTGCGGCGTTCCGGGGAATTGCGGCCGGATCGCATCGAGATCGAAGATCTCGTGCTGGATACGGCGGCGCAGACGGCGGCGCGCGGCGGCAGGCCGATTTCGTTGACGGCGAAAGAGTACGCGCTGCTCGAATACCTCGCGCGCAATGCGGGCCGCGTGGTCGGACGCGAGGAGATTTCCGAGCATGTGTGGGATGAGAGCTTCGACAGTTTCAGCAACACCATCGAGGTGTATGTGAACCGGCTGCGGCGCAAGATCGATGAATCCGCAGTGAAGCCGCTGATTCACACGCGGCGCGGCGCGGGTTACATACTCGGGCCGGCGGCAGCGGCACCGGTTGCGGCAGATAGCACGGAAGCCGAGGCTTCAGCGGAGGAACCGCAGGTTCGCGCGAAAGAAAGGCCGAAAGGCGGTCACAGCAGGCCGGCCGCGCCGGCGCGCGGGGCAGGGAAGAAGCATGTTTGATTCGGTGCGAGTGCGGCTGACGCTGTGGTACACGGGCGTGCTCGCGCTCGTGCTCGTCTGCGTCGCGGCCGGGATGTATTGGGTGCTCGAGCGGGCGATGGCGCGGCGGACGGATGCATCGCTTGCGGAAACTTCCGATGGTTTCGTTTCGACCTTGCGAGCGGAATATAACGACCAGCTCAAAGAGAACCCAGGTGGCGACGCGCTGGCCGCGGCGGCGCGGGAATCGGTCGAAGAGTTCCGGCTGCGCGATCATCGTTTCGCGGTGCTGGACTCGAAGGGCAGCCTGCTCGCCGAAAGCGAGCCGCTGCCGGGGCGTGGCGTGCGCGAGCGCCGCGACGCAGTGTACCCGCAAACCGTGCCCGATCTGGCCGGGGACGCGTGGCTTCGCATCCGGCGCGAATCTGGCAATCGCGGACTCGGCGATATCGCGCTGGGCGGCGTGCATTTTCGCACGCGTGTCACTGAGGCAGATGTGGGCACGTCGCCACCGGCGACGGTGATAGCGCTGGAATCGCTGGAGCTGCAGCGTGAGTTTATGGACGATATACGCACGACGCTCCTGTGGGTGATTCCGGCAGCGCTGCTGATCGCCAGCGTCGGCGGCTATTTTCTAGCGCGCAAGAGTCTGGCTCCCGTGGTCGCGATGAGCGAAACCGCAGCGCAGATCGGCGCGCAAAACCTGCACCGGCGGCTGCCGGTGCAGAACGCGCGCGATGAACTCGGTTATCTGGCGGGCACGTTCAATGGCCTGCTGGAACGGCTGGATCGCTCGTTCGAACAGCAGCGGCGGTTGATGGCCGATGCTTCGCACGAGCTGCGCTCGCCGGTAGCCATCATCCGCGGTGAAGCGGAAGTGGCGCTTTCGAAAGCGCGCACTTCCGAGGAGTACCGCGAATCGCTGGCCATCGCGTTGGACGAAGCGCGACGGCTCTCGCAAATCGTGGATGATCTTCTGACCCTGGCCCGCGCTGATGCGGGCGAATACCCGCTGCGCGCTCGCGATTTTTACCTCGAAGAAGTCGCCGGCGATTGTGTTCGCGCGGCACGCAGCATGGCTGCGGCGCGCGCGATCGCGCTAAGCTACGAACCCTCCGGCGGGGAGATGCCCATTCATGCCGACGAGGCGCTCCTTCGGCGCATGGTCATGAACCTGCTCGACAACGCCATCAAGTACACGCCCGAGGGAGGCAAGGTGGTCCTCGCCTGCACGCGTGCAGGCGAGGAATATTTGCTCAGCGTCCGCGATACCGGTCCGGGGATTCCCGCTGAAGCACGCGAAAAGATTTTCGAGCGCTTCTTCCGTCTCGATCCGGCGCGGACGCCCGCGACGCGCGTTGCGGGCCATACCGGAGGGGCAGGCGGCGCCCCGAATGCTGGGGCGAAGCTCTCGACAGAGTCCGAGCCCGCGCAGGCGCAAACCGCAGGAGCGCCGGCCAGGACCGAAGCTGCGGCTGCGCGGGCTTCAGGGGCGGGCCTGGGACTGGCGATCGCGCGATGGATCGCCGAAGCGCATCACGGCCGGTTGGCGCTTGTGCACTCGGACGCTTGCGGCAGCGTATTCACCGCATACCTGCCGGCGAAGAGCGCGGGCGCCGTCGAGGCGAATGCCAAAAGAGCGTCTGCGGTGACGACGCACGTGTCCGATGAGAGCTGATTCGGCTTTGGGCGATTGACGCGTGAGCGCGGCTGGGCGGCTTGCGGCCCGCGTGCTCGATACTTTCGACAATGCGTAGCAGCAATGACCTTTCCAACGAATAGGCTCACTTCCTGCAACTGTTAATCGTGCGTTTATCTGCGCCTGTGTACCCTCGCGGCAGATTAAGGTGACGGCTGGCGCTCCGACGGTGGTTGCAGCGCAGGGCCCCTGAGATAAACCAGGTCTCCTACTCAGGGTGCTGCACCAGGCCGCCGAAGCGTCAGCCGAAAAAGGAGAGCATCGATGAAGCGAGCCAAGATATTTGCCGCGGCCATATACGCCATACTGGCGATGGGAACAATGACGTTTGTGCACTTCCCGGATTTGCAGGCAGACGAGGCCGACGCAAAAATCAGCATCGAGCAGGCGAAGACGGCGGCGCTTCGCGCCGTACCGGGTACGATGAAGGGCAGCGAACTCGAAAAAGAGCAGGGGCGGCTGATCTATTCGTTTGAAATCACGCAGCCGGGCGAGCGGGGGATTACAGAGGTCAATGTGAGCGCGATGGATGGCTCCATCGTGGACGTTCACCGCGAGCACGCCGGGAAGCAGCACAAATCCGAGCAGCGCGAAGGCACCGGCAACGGACCGACATCGCATGCCGATAACGCATGACGCCGAACCGCAGCGCGCAGCGAGGGAGATTTCGGGGCGCCGACGGCGGCTTATTGGGCGTGTGCTCGCACGCCGGGCGTTGTGGCTCGCTGCAGATTGAGGCAGGGGTTACAGGGGGAGCAGGCGCAGCAGATAATCCTGCAGCCGCATACTCTCGCTGAGCGCCAAGCCATCGAACTGAATTCCCATCCGATCATTGCTCACCGTACGCATGACCACGGCATGACCAATGACAGGATCAGCGGGGGCGAGGAACACATGAGTTTTGAGCAGTGTCCCGCGGGGAAAGACGCGTGGCGCGCGGATAAGGGCGCCGTTCAGGCTCAAATTGATGGTTGCGCCCTCGAGTTCATCGTCTCCATTGCGGATTAACATCCTTACCTCGGTCGCAACGCGACGGAATCGGCGTATTTCGTTTTCGATCGCGCCTTGCATCACGCGCACCAGACGCACCAGGCGCGTGCGGTCGATGGGCTTATAGACCATGAAGCTGACGCCGGCCTGGAATCCCTCAGTCAGAAAGCCGGTATATTTCGGCGTAGTGATCATTACGATAGGAGTTCTGTGGTTGCGGGAAGTGCCGCGAATTTTGCGCGTCAACTCGATTCCGTCGCTCACAGGTGAACTGGAATCTACAAACACCACGTCAAATTTCCGTGCCTGCGCGTAATCCGCGGCATCCGAGGCGCTCGCCAGCGTCACTGCCTCCATGCCTTCAGACTTCAGGATCTCCTGGAGAACCTCGCTGACGGCGGGCTCGCTATCCACCAACAACGCTGATTTCATCGGCGTCCTCCGTCGGAAGCGGCGGCAGGGCCGCTCTCGCCGAGGGCGTCGTCGGGCGGCGTTGCGGCAGGTTCGTAATAATGAAACTGCACGCCCACGCCGTATTTGCCCTGCTCGCCGCCGGATTGGACGTGCACGACGTGTCCGGTGATGCGCCACTCCGGCACACGCTCGCCCATGATCATTTCCGGCAGGCGCATACGGATTTGCAGGATGGCACCCACGCGCATCGGCGCGTCGGTTTCCATGAGCACGCCGCGCGAGGAGATGTCCAGCGTTTCGGCGGCGCGCTCGGGCTTGGAGGATTTGGTCAGTTCGAAATGGACGGGGATGCTGATGCGAAATCGCGGGGTTGCGCGACGGTCGGGCGCGGGCATGGAGATGTCCTCCTCTGGTGAAACGTGCGGGAAGGGGGAGTACAGGGAAACCTGTAGGAAGGGAGCTTCATATTAGCACATTCGTCGCGGGCGAGAGCGCAGAGTTTAGCTGACCCGTTTGGTGGAGTTGTAAAGGATGCCGAATTGATCCGAGCGTTGTCTGAGGAAGCCGCTGGCTGACGCAAAGGCGGTTGCATGTTCGGTCGGCGTATGCCAGTTTATTGGCCGAGGCACCGGGTGCATCTTCCAATCATTGCGCAAGACACAGATCACCAGCATGATGACGGTCAAAACCCGTTTTGCGGGCTACAACCGAGGCAACAATAGCAGGTTCAAATCGACGGTCGTGCGTGATTGTTAGTTTGGGGCCGGACTCCCCCGGCAAAGAGAGGATCGTGATGCGCAAGGCAGCCGCAGGCTTCTGCTTGTTTTTAGCCGCAACGCTTACCACTCAGGCTCAGGAGCCGCCGCGGCAGGCGCCGGACTTCAGCAAAGCGCAAGTCAAAGTGCAGAAACTCGCGGACAAAGTGTATGTCCTGCAAAGCTCGGGAGTTCAGGCTGGGATGGGCAACATCGGCGTCTACGCCGGAGACGACGGGATGGTCCTGGTGGATTCGCAACTGCTCGAACTCGCGCCGAAAATTGAAGCCGCTTTGAAAACGGTCTCGGACAAGCCTGTCAAATACGTCATCAATACGCATTGGCACGGGGATCACACCGGCGGCAATGCGTATTGGGGCAAGACAGCCTTGCTGGTCGCGCAAGAAAATGTTCCCAAAACGATGCAGAAAGAGGCTGACCGGCGCATTACGGATTTGCCGGTCTCACTGCCGAAGATCACTTTCGGCCAGGACCTCTCGCTGCATATCAATGGCGGCGAACTTCGCGCCATCTATTTTGGCCGCGCCCATACCGACGGAGACGCCGCCGTGTTTTTTCCGGGAAACAGCGTAGTGCACATGGGCGACATCTTCACGAATTTCGATCCGCCGCATTATCCCGCACTTGATGCCGATAACGACGGCAGCGGCGGACCTGAAGGCGAAATTGCTTCGATTGAATACGTGGTGGCGCACGCTCCGGAGGACGCCCAAATCATTCCCGGGCATGGCGGCGTAGCCACCAAGGCCGAACTGCGGAAATACCTGGAGGTGGTCAAAGCGACCACGGCAGCCGTGCAGGACGCTATGAAGCAGGGCAAGAGTCTGGAGCAGATGAAGCAAGAAAATATTTTGGCGCAGTGGCAGTATCTTGAAACGCCGGCGATCAAGACGGATGTGTATCTTGAGAGGCTGTACAAGAGCTTGACTTCAAAGAATGGCGGCAGTGCCGACGCCACCGGCCAATAACTCAGGCGTATACGGCTGGTGAATGGCTTGCCGGCATCCCGAAAGAATTAGCGCGCGCTTTCGGTAAATCGCGGCAGCCCATGCCGTTTTCCCGTAGGCGAGGCGTCCTCGATGTTCGCGCTACTTACGGGAACTCGGCGAACTCTCGTAGTTCGCCGTCGGCAATCCCAGAGCCTTCAGCGTCGCCGCATCGGGCATCGCTTCGCCATTCTCCGTCGTCACCACGCCAAATCCACCGCGGTACTCCCACAAAGCCCATCCGACGCCCTGTTTCTCGAGCGCCGTTCGCACGTCGGTAAGCCACGCGATGCGATCTTTCGGAGCTACATTTTTCCGGTACACGCCAAATTCGTTGCAGATTACCGGCACGTCGTAACGCGCCGCCCACGCTTTCACCTGACCGATCTCGGCATCAATGCGCTGCGCATTCCAGCGATCGAGTCCGTAACGCATCATGGCCAGCCGATGGACGGCATCCGGCAGCTGCTCCGCAACGGCCTGCACGTTTTCCGGCGTCGATGGATAGGGCACGCCCTTCAGCTCGTGCCACCAGTTGGCCGACCACGTCGCGCCCTGATGGGTGAAGAGATGCGATTCGTAAAAATGAAACGCATAAATCACGTTCGCGTCGCGGAGCGGCTCGAGAAAAACGAGGTCATCGTCGTCCGAAAAATGCGCTCCCGTGGCAATCACCGTGTTTTCGGGCGCCCCAGCACGAATAGCCGCCGCCAGCTTCGTCTCCACGCCATACCATCGGTACCGGTCGCGCCCCTCCGGCTCGTTCACGATTTCGAAAAATATGCGCTCGGGATCGACGGCAGCAAAATGCCGCGCGAGCGCCCGCCACAAATCGGCAAACTGCTCGACGAATTCATCATCGGTCGCAAGCCGCTGTTTGAATTCGCCGCCGGGAAAAATCGTAATCTCGACGGCCATGCCGCGGTCGAGAATCATCTTCACCGCCGCGTCGAGATATTGCAGATCTTCCGCGGTTATCTGGTCCGCCTGCCGCGCGTGAAACATCGGCCTGGGGTCCACGCTCAGCCGCACGTGATCGAAGCCCATCGCGGCAATCAAATTGAGATCGCGCGCCGTAATCGCCGTCTCGAAATGCTGTTTCGTGTATCCCGCCGGATCGCCAAGCTGCGCGAACCAATCGCTGATGTTGATTCCATGCCGCAAATGCGCCATGCGCCGCTGGGCGACGCCAGTCGCCGCGGGCGCAGCATTTTGCTGCGAGCCCTTTGCCTTGGCCGCATGCAGCCCCGTTGGGAGGCACAACGCGGCCGTCATCAATGCGGCAATTCGGATATGGCTGAACATCAAGACGAAAGCCTCAGGCGTAAATTCTAAGCCAGAAACCGCATATCCCGGAAAACGCAGCGCCAGGGGAGCCCGGCGGAGGTAGGCTGCAGTCTTCAGTTTAGTTTCGACCTTGTCTTGCGCGGACGCGCCCGATAGACGAGCGCCGAGGAGAAGCACATCACGATGCCGACGAAAACCAGCCCCATGAGCCAGTTCGGCCGGTAAGAAGTCCAGAAGACATGCGCGAAAAATACGGCCATGCTGGCCGCAGCGAGCGAATATCCGCCGGTTTGCAGAAATTCCACCAGCGCGCCGCGCCTGCGCCGGGGAGGCAGCTTCCGCCGCACCGCCAGAAACATCTCCGTGCCGGTTACCAGCGCGACGACGCCTAGAAACCAGACGGCGCCGATTTCCAGCCATACCGTGCGGCCGCTCAGAACTCCCGTAAGGATGCCGAGAACAGCAGGAATAATGGCAATGTGGCGAGAATAGCGCTGGATACGGGACCAGAGGGTTTGCACTCTTCGATGCTAAGCCGCCGGCATTTGCTCGTCCACGCCGTTGCGGCCCGGCTGCTCACAATTTGTAACCGGGGCGCGATTGCACGGATTTCGTGCCGATCGATTCAGGTTATTAATTCAAGGGACGAACTCAGCTGTATGGCCTTGTGCAGGGTGCGATACAGCGGGCATTTCATGGCATAAAAGCCATGCACGCGTTCGATGGTCTCGCGCGCGCTTTCCGGCGCTTTCAGCTTCATCAGCACGTGAATCCGCCGGATGACGAGCACGTTTTCTTCTGTTTCGACTTCGCCGGTCACTTCACCCACGAGCTTGCCGTTGCTGGCATCGATTTGACGCGCTTCCAGCGCGCCCCCGAAGGTTCCCACCATTCAACCTGCCGTGGCCGCGATAACGTAATCAATCGTTGCCGCATGTGAACCTTGCAGCTTCGCCGGATCGACCTTGTAGTGCTCGGCAATCGCTCCATGGACGCTGAAGACCACCGGCTGCGCTTCGCCGGGAATCGTTGCCAGGCGCAACGGGCCCTGCTTGCGCTCGATTCGGCTCCGCGAAACGTAAACTACTTCACCCATTTCGCCTCCTTTGTCCCCACGCCCAAACGGCGCACCACTTTACCACCAGTACAAGCCGCAATTGCTTCCCAGCCGCTCAGCGGCACTTAGGATGGCACTGGATGCGCCGCCAATTCCCGGCGGCGGAAATAATCCCGCGTCTGGCGCAGATCGGCGGCGATCTGCGCGCGGAGCTCGGCGGGTTCGCTGAATTTTTTCTCGTCGCGCAGGCGCTCCCAAAACCGTACTTCCATCCGGCCTTTCGTTATCTCCCGCGAGAAATCAAGCAGATGGCTTTCGACGCCGAGCAATGTGCCGTCGAACGTCGGCCGGAAACCGACGTTCGTGGCGGAGCGATACATGCGCCCTTCAACCCGTGTTTCGGTGGCATAGACGCCGACTTTGGGCAAAAGTTCCTGTTCGGGCGCGAGATTCAATGTGGGAAAAAGTACCGTGGAACCACGCCCCGCGCCTTTGACGATCTCTCCGGTAAGCGCGAACGGCCGCCCGAGCAGGCGGGCTGCATAGGCCACGCGTCCTTCAGCGACGGCATTTCGCACCGCCGTGCTCGAGACGTATTCGCCATCAACGGCCACGGGCTCAACGATATTTACAGAGAAGCCGAAAAAGCGTCCCAGTTCGGCGAGCGTATCGACGTTTCCTTGCTGGCGATGCCCGAAGCGGAAATTCTGCCCGACCAGCACCGCGCGTGTCTTCAGGTACTGCACGAGCACGCCGCGTGCAAACTCTTCGGGGCTGAGCGCCGCGAGGGAGTGATCGAAGCGCAGCACCAAAGCCGCTTCGAGCCCGATTCCGGCAAATCGTTCGATACGTTGGGCGAGCGTTTCCACCATGGGCGGCGCCTGTCCGGGACGCAGCACCTTCAGTGGATGCGGATCGAACGTGATCACGCCCGCGATGCTTTCCTCGAAGCGGGCGAATTCGATTACCTGGTGAAGAATCTTCTGATGGCCCAGATGCAAACCGTCGAAGTTGCCGACCGAGACCACGGATCGACGGCCCGAGGGACCATAACGCGCCGCCCACTCTGCCGGCGAACCAAGTACGACGCACTCGCTCATGCGGCAACCTCGAAGCTGAGTCCGTCGTACGCCAGTTGCACATTATGAAAGCCGAGGCGCGCGAGGCGTTCGTTAGTTTCGCGGTGCGGCAGGTCATGGGCGATGTGCGTGAACCATGCGCGCCGGGGTTTCAGACGCCGAACAAGCTCCAGCGCCTGCTCCACGGTCTGGTGCATGGGATGCGGTTCGTCGCGCAGAGCATCAAGGATGAGTTCCTCGGTGCTCGCCAGCAGCGGCATGGATTGCTCGGGGATGCGGCTGAAATCGGTCACGTAGGCGAGGCCGCCCACACGAAAGCCAAGCACGGGCGTGTCGCCGTGTTCGGCGGGTATCGGTTTCCAGAGGATGCCCAACAGTTCGAAAGGGCCCTCAATAACGTGCGGCACAACTTCAGGAATGGTGCTGAGCACGGGGCGGCCATCGAAGACGTACGCGAATGTGCGCTTCAGGATGGCCAGCGTGTCGTTGGAAGCGTAGATCGGGACGGCCGATTTCTGCCGCAGGTTGAACGGCCGAATGTCGTCAAATCCAAGAATGTGGTCAGCATGTCCGTGGGTGAATACGATGGCGTCGAGGCTTTCAAGACCGTGGCGCAGGGCCTGGAAGCGGAAATCCGGCGTCGTGTCGATCACCACGTTGTGATCCGCGCGGGAGACCAGGACAGAGGGCCGCGTTCGGTTGTCGTGAGGATCCTGTGAACGGCAGACTGCGCAATGGCAGCCGAGGCTGGGCACGCCCATGGACGTGCCGGAGCCGAGCACGGTTATGCGCACGGCAGAAGCGCAATTGCTGGACGGCGAAAGAGACACGGAACGGCGTTCGCTACGGGCGGGCCTTGGCCTTTTCCTGCATGGCTTTGGCAGCGGCCTTGGTCATTTCCATGTAAGAAAGTTTGAGACTGCCGAGCACATCGACCAGCAGGCGATCATCCTCAGAAGCAAGGTTGCCGCGGCTGGCTTCGCGCAGCGCGTCCAGCATGTCGATCAGTTCGCGCGCACCCTCAAGATCGAGCATGGCCTGTCCGGTGCGCGGATCAGGATAGGCGCCCAACAGCATGGCGGCATTCTGTGCCACAAAATTAACGAGCATCTGGAAGCCACGGGAAGGCTTCGGCTGCTCCGCCTGGGGCGCCGGAGGTTCGGCCGGCTCGCTTTTTTGCGGCGATTTTGCCGCAGTTTCCCGCTTCTGCGCGCCAGTCGCGGAGGAATTGCCCGCTGCGGCAGGGACGGTCTCGGTCTCCTGCTTGCGCCGCTCCTGGCGGACAGCCTCGTCGCGAATCTCGCCTTGATCGTTGAACAGGCGACGGTCGACAACTTTAAAGGATTCTTCTTGCTTCGGGTCCGCCAAGGCGTACTCCCTGGATTTTCAGGCGTAAAAGCCGAGTTATTTTGGAAATTCAGTGTAGCATCGGCCGCAGCACGGGGACAAGTTACCTCCCGTTTGGGTAGTGGGATAGCAACACGCAATTAGCCCACTACCCCCGTTTGGGTGATGTCCTAATTAGCCAGCACGACATAAGACGCTACGGCCATTGGAAGCTTGCCGCCGTTCCGGCGCCGAGATTCCTCATCCTCGCAGAACCGCGCAATTTCCGCGCAAACCGAGGCCCCAGGGTCCCGACGCCCGATACCCTCATCCGAGCCGGTCCCGCATTTCGGACGGGCGGCAAAAAACAGATTCCTCGCCATCGAACACCGCTCCCGCTGTTTCCACTGTGGCGCGGCCCTGCCTGGCAGCCACCTTATCTTGGAAGTTAATGCCGCATAGGAGGCGCGAGACCCCTCTCCGACCCGAAATACGCACCGGCAGCCCGATAATTACGGTGCGCGCTAATTCGCCTCGGAGGAAAAGTGAGAAAATTTTCGCTCTTATTCGCTGTGCTTGCACTTTCATTGGTTACGGGCGTGGGGGCAACGCGCTCGTTCGCGCAAAGCGAAGCTGCGGCAGTCGAATTTAGCACGACCATTCAGCCAGCCAGTTTGCACGCCGATCTGAGGCGGGTTTCGGCGCTCGCGGAGCCGGATCCAACCCCTGCCGGTCCCGCACCCGCGGCTCCCGCGAATCCCGAGGGCCCGCGGCGACTTGGGGTCGGCGTGAAGATTTCGCTGCTTGGCATTGGCGGCGAAGCGGCGGTGGCGCTTACCAAGCGCATCAACGTTCGCGGCGGGGGCAATTTCTTCAACTACAGCCATAGTTTTGATAAGGACGGGATCACCTACGACGGCCAGCTTGCGTTTCGCTCGGCAGAAGCGCACCTGGATTTGTTTCCGTTTGCCGGCGGCTTCCACGTAAGCCCGGGGCTGCTGTTTTACAACGGCAATAACATCAACGCCGGAGCCACGGTCGGTGCCGGGCAGACGTTCACGCTGGGGGGAGTGACTTACAGCAGCAGCGCGGCCAATCCCGTGACCGGGAGGGCCAAGCTCGATTTCAACAAAGCGGCTCCGATGTTGACGATAGGGTTCGGGAACCTGATCCCGCGAAATCGCCGCCGCTGGAGCCTCAGCACGGAATTCGGCGTTGCCTACACAGGAGCGCCCAAGGCGTCGCTCGCTTTACAGGGCACGGCGTGCACGGTCCCAGCCGCCATCTGCGTCAATGCCGCCAGCGATGCCACAGTGCAGAGCAACATTCAGTCGGAAGTCGCTAAAGTCAATCACGACGTTTCAGCCATAAAAATTTGGCCGATCGCCTCGTTCGGCTTTGGCGTCAATTTCTAAAAGCTTCTAAAAGGCGGAAGTGAGGGCAGCGTACAGGTTGCGGGTAGGCAGCCTCTGCGAGCGCGCTTGCGGACAGCACTTCACGGCTAAGCAGGTCTTCCACAGGGCGGGGCGGCGCCGCTTGTCAATACGTGGGCGCTACCGTTAGAGTAGTTCCTCGCTTTTGCTGATAATCACTCAGGCGAACCGCCCGCGTGGCTCGATCAAGCTCTCCCCGTCCTTCGTCAAAGCGCCGGCACTTGCGTTCCGGCACGCAGCCGCCCAGCCGCGTGCGGACGCGGAAAACCCCGCACTCGGCTGGAGGCAAAGGTGGACGCGGCCAGGACGCAATCATTCCGCGGCTCAATCTGAAAGGCGACGCGCGAGCCCGCAAAAAGATCGGCAAAGCTTTCGAATCGCTGGTGGCGTTGCAAGCGCGCCTGCGGGCGCCCAACGGCTGCCCGTGGGATCGCGAACAAACTCACGAATCTCTGCGTACGTATCTCGTCGAAGAGACGTACGAAGTGCTGGATGCTCTTGAAAGCCGCGACGCGCATAAGTTTGCCGATGAGCTAGGCGATCTGCTGCTGCAAATCGTGTTTCACGCTCAACTCGCAGCCGAAGCAGGCAAATTCGACATCGCCGACGTGATCGAACAGATTTACACGAAGATGGTGCGGCGGCATCCACACGTTTTCGGTGAGGTCCAGGCCGACACTTCGGCGCAAGTGCTGAAGAATTGGGAGCAGCTCAAAGCCGAGGAGCGGGCGAAAAACAAGGATTCGCAACAGCCAGGGCGGGAGGCGTCTATCCTAGACGCAGTGCCCCGCAGCCTGCCGGCGTTGCTCGAGGCACACCAGCTTTCGCGGCGCGCCGCAAATGTGGGCTTCGATTGGCCGGATGTGCAGGGCATCTTCGATAAATTGGCGGAAGAGGCGGCGGAGCTGAAGCAGTTACTTGCGTCGGGCAAGCGAGACGGCGCGGAGATCGAAGAGGAGGCCGGCGATCTGCTTTTTACCGGCGTGAATCTGGCCCGCTTTCTCGGATTGGACGCTGAAATCGCGTTGAAAAAAAACAATCGCAAATTCGCGCGCCGCTTCCGCGTCATGGAAAGAACGGCAGCCGCGCGCGGTCAAAATCTGAAAGATCTATCGCTCGACCAGCTCGACGCACTCTGGAATGAGGCAAAGCGCGCCGATGCGGAAATGCGCGGGAACAGGGCGTCGCGCGCGCAAATCCAAGGTTAGAGGTGCAGAGGAGTTCGCATGACAACGCTTGCCAAACATGCCAAAGCTGCAGAGGAATCACCGCTGGAGATCTCGGTACGTTCATGCTCAGGAATTTCGGAGCTTGCGACGTGCATTGAAATCGAACGCGCCGTCTGGGGCTCGGCCGATATTGACGTCGTCCCATTGCCGCTTTTCGTCGTGGCCGCTGAAAGCGGCGGGCAGGTCTTGGGCGCCTTCGCGGGCGATCGTATGGTCGGGTTCACGCTGGCGATTGCCGGCGTGCGCGGCCGCAAGCCTTTTCTGCATTCCCATATGACCGCCGTTTTGCGGCCCTACCGCAATCAGGGCGCGGGGCGCGGGCTCAAGCTTTTTCAGCGTCAGGAAGCGCTCGACCGCGGCATCGATTTGGTCGAATGGACCTTCGACCCGCTGGAGGTCAAGAACGCGCATTTCAACTTCCGTCTGGGAGCGATTGCGCGCCGCTTCATTCCCAATATGTACGGGGTCACCACCAGCCCGCTGCACGGCGGCTTGCCCACTGACCGCCTGGTCGCGGAATGGCGGCTGCGCTCGCCTCGCGTGCGCCGTGCCGTTTCGGATAAGCGAACCTCGAAATCGCGCGGCAAAGAATTCGCGCGTATTCGCGTCCCGACGGATTTTGGCCGCATTCGCGGCACAAATCCTGAAGAGGCCGCGCGGCTGCAAGCCGAAGTGCGGCTCGAGTTTGAACACTGGCTGGCTTCCGGCTATGCGGCGACCGGGATCGAGCGAACTGACAACGCCGCTGAGTACTTGCTCGAGCCGTGGACAGAGCGGTGACGATCCGCTCACGTCCCTTAAAGGAGAGCAAAGCTTCATCCCATGCGATTGTGCCGGGCCACACTCCGCGAAATCCGGATGCCGCTCGTGCGGCCGTTCGAGACGAGCTTCGGACGCACGACCGACCGCCGCATTCTGCTCGTCGAAGTTGACGCCGACGGCGTCAGCGGCTGGGGCGAGTGCGTCGCGGGCGAGCGGCCCTCGTATTCTCCCGAAACAATCGAGACCGCCTGGCACATCCTGCGCGATTTCATCTGGCCCGTTCTCGCGCGCAAAGAATTTGCCACCGCAGCCGAAGTTTGGCCTCTGCTCGCGCCGATACGCGGCCACAACATGGCCAAAGCCGCCATCGAAGCCGCTATTTGGGATGCGGAAGCGCGTCAGAAAGACCTGCCCTTGTGGAAGCTCGTCGGCGGAAGCATCGAAGAGATCCCCTGCGGCGTTTCCATCGGCATTCAGGAAAGCGACGATGAACTCGAGCGCGTGGTGGAAAAAGAATTGGCGGCGGGCTACCAGCGCATCAAGATCAAGATCAAGCCAGGATATGACGCCGAGCCCGTTGCTCGCCTGCGGCGGCGCTTTCCCCAAATTCGCCTGATGGTGGACGCCAACTCCGCTTACACACTGCACGATGCGGCGGGGCTTCGCGGTCTCGAGCCTTACTACCTGATGATGATCGAACAGCCGCTCGGCTGGGATGACATCTGGAGCCATGCGGAACTGCAACGGCAACTCCAGACGCCGATCTGCCTGGACGAGTGCATCCACACCGGAGAACACGCCGAAGCTGCAATTGCGCTGGGCGCGTGTCGTATCATCAATATGAAGCTCGGCCGCGTCGGCGGATTCACTCCCGCGCGTGCGATCCACGACCTCTGCCGCGAGCACGGCATTCCCGTGTGGTGCGGTGGCATGCTCGAATCCGGCATCGGCCGCGCGCACAACATCGCGCTCTCAACCTTGCCGAATTTCACGTTGCCGGGAGACGTAACCGCCAGCAAGCGCTATTGGACCGAGGACGTCATCGAGCCCGAAGTGACAGTGACGCCTCAGGGAACGATTCGCGTGCCCACGGCGCCTGGCATCGGCTTTGAACCTCGACGCGAGCGCATCGAGAAGCTTACTGTGCGGCGCGAGGCGCTAGCCTCCCGCCCGCAGTGATACCCCTGGTTTACAAAAGAAGCTGAGTTGCAATCCCAAAGCAAAAACGAAGCAGAAAAGTCTCACGTCTTGGGCGCGAGCTTTTCCGCGGGCCAGCCATCCTCTTTATGGATTTTCCTGGGTCTGGCTTTTCTGATCCTGGTGTGGTCGTTGAACTATGTCGTCGCCAAGGTCGGGTTGCGGGAACTGCCTGCGCTCGCGCTGGGCGCGTTTCGGCTGGTGCTGGCGGGCATTGTTTCCGTTCCTTTGCTCTTTTTGGCGCGCTCAGGAAAACCTACGGAGCATAAGGTGAAACTCCAGGTATCGCGCAAGAGAAAACTCCAGGCGCTCTGGACCATCACCTATCTCGGCTTTCTCAATGTCATTCTGAATCAAGGTTGCTACACGGTCGGATTGAACTACACCTCCGTCAGCCATTCCTCGGTCATCATTGCCTGTGCGCCGATCTTTATTCTTTTATTTTCCTGGGCACTGGGGCTGGAGCCGCTCACGCTGCGCAAAATAATTGGCATGACGTTCGCGTTTGCGGGAGCGATTACGGTCGGGATACAAGCCGGAGGCGCAGGAGCGGGAGTCCTGGGCGATCTGCTTTCGTTTGTAGCCGGGATCGGCTTCGCTCTTTACACTGTGTTTGGCAAACGAGCCGTTGCCGTATACAGCGCGCTGAGGTTGAGTCTGCTTTCGAATATCGCCGGCGCCGTTCTCGTGCTTCCCATTGCCGCGTGGCAGTTTCTTGCGGTTATGCGCGAGGGGAAGCTCAGCGCTATCGGCGTCGACGGCTGGGGCTCAGTCATTTTTATGGGCGTACTGGCTTCGGCCGTCTCGTACGTTCTGTATTTTTGGCTGCTCCGCTACATGACTCCCGCAAGCCTGGGCTCGGCCACATATCTGCAGCCGGTGGGGGCCACACTGCTCGCGCTATTGCTGCTTCGTGAACCGATCACTGCCCGGGTTGCGATTGGCGGACTACTGGTGATTGCCGGCGTGTATGTTATCGAGACACATTCAGGAGATCCTCGCTCGCCGGAAGGGGAACTGGCAAGAGTCTAGGTTTCCGTCAATGTGAATGCGCAAGTTCCGGTTCAGCAACTGGCGTCGCTGCGGTCCACTGCGCAATGGGGTGTTTTCGACCGCAGTCGACGCACATGGTTTCCGGGAATTGCCTGGCGCAGTAAGGACACGTGGCCAGCGTCTGAAAGGTGTCGAAGCGCTTTTTGCATTGCGAGCACACCCAGAAATCTCCGGTGGGCGGCGCTGCCTTGCAGGAGGGGCAATGGAACGACTGGTTTCGCGGCGCCTTGTCCATTTGATTCATCAGACGCGCCACCTTAAGCCCGCGCCAGCAGTACATCACCATGAATGCGGCCAGGGCCGCCAGCCATGCGGATTTTAGGCGTAACGCCAAGAAAATGAATCCGGCGGCGCCAATAAAACCCAACACGGTCGTGGCCATGAGGCTGCGCGCGCGCCCAATTACAAACCAAAGCAGGGACCGCAGAATCTGGCCGCCGTCCAGCGGGTAGATGGGAAGCAGATTGAAAACCAGCAATGCCAAATTGATGAACGCTATCGAACGCAGCAGCAGATGCGCGTCGGGCATGGCTCGAGTCCAGCCGAGCGAGCGGTCGAGCGACCCCAGTCCGTACAATACGGGCACAAGGGCGACGTTTACCAGCGGACCGGCAGCGATGCTCCAGAGGGTGGCTCCCGCGCGGCGCGGCGGATTCACATAGGCCACTCCGCCGAGCGGCCACAGCATGATGCGGTTCGCCGCCCCGCCCACCTGACGGCAGGCCAGCGCGTGACCAAACTCGTGCAACAGTACAATCAGGAATAGCGCAAGATACTCAGCCACATTCCAGGTTACCGACGAATAATTCCTGGTGCGCGCCCCGATCTCATAAACGGCAACGAGAAACCACGACCAATGGAGGAAAACGTCGATTCCGGCAAAGCGGAACAGGTGAATCGCGCGGCTGGAGTTCATGGCTAACGCTACACCGGATTTGCCGCGCCGCGGATTTCTCGCGGCAGGCAGGCCGCGAGAGAGGCACTGCCGCTTTCAGCACTTATCCCAGGGCGTGGCTTTGGGTTTTAGCGCGGCATTTATATTCCGGTACATCCGCGTCCGCGCGTTGGCGTCATTCCCGCAAGAGCAAGGGATAACTCACGCCCATAACCACTGCGGCGGCGGCCATCACCGCCAACGAAAACAAAACCGGCGCGTTCACCGGGCCGTACGCATACAAGACTGACCAGAGGGCAGGCGACGCCTGGAGCGCCATCCAATTGACTGCCTGGTTGATGGCCCCAGCGACCGCGCCCCAATTCCACGCCACCCAAAGCGCCGCCGCTATGCAAACGAACACGGTGCACGCAATCTCCACCCACTGCGCCATTTTCTGCGCCTGTTCCGCGGCCGCGTGCCTGGCCTCGACTTGCGCCCGCAACCACAAAATGCGCGGATCCGGCAAATCGCCTTGCGCTAGCAGCGCCGGCTCGGCACCTGCGGCGAGCGTTTGCATCCAGAGCGCGGCGTCGCGCACGCCGTTGCACGCCGGGCACTCGCGCACGTGCGCCTCGAGCGCCTGGTCCCACGCACCGCTGCGTACAGCGCGCACAACCGCAAATTCCTGAGAACATCCGGTGTCGCTCATCGCTTTTTCCTCCCGCCCGCATTCGGCGCCAGGCCCGAGGTTTCGAGTGTGCGCGCCAGCTTGTTGCGCGCACGAAAAAGCAGCACTCGCACGCTTTTTTCTTTCACTCCCAGCGCCGCGGCAATTTCTGCATGTTCAAAACCCTCGACATATGCGAGCCAGAGCAGAAGCTGCTCCTGCGGCTTGAGGCGTCTGAAGAATCGGATTGTCTCATTCTCGCCGGTGGGTTCGGTCGCGGGTTCGCGTCCCAGAAAACTTCGCAGGCTCCAGCGCCGCTCGCGCTGCACGCGCCGCCAGTGATCCACTATAAGGGACGCTGCGATCTTGTAGAGGTAAGCCTTTAACGGCGCAGCTTCATTGACCCGAAGCTCGGCACGCAGAAACCGCAGAAAGCTCTCCTGCAGAATATCGTCTGCCAATGCATCATTGCCGCAGGCGCGGCGAATATACCCGCGCAGCCCCGGGGCCGCACCCGCATAAAAGCCCTGGAATTGCGCCGCATCCATAGGCCGCTCGGAGGGCCGCATGGCTGCAGCACCGGCAGCATCTGCGGTCCAGTCGCGCGCGGGCGGAACGCACCGCGCCGCCGCGAAGCCCAGTGTTCCGCTCACCCGCATGTCAGCTCGCCAGGCTTACTCGCCAATCACGTCGAAGAAAGCGGCGGTCCCGGCGTTGCTGGCCCGGCTCCACTCAGCTTCTTCGAGAGATAGTACGATGCCGCGGCCGAAATCAGTAACCCCACGCCCAGCGCCAGCAATAGCACTCCCGGAACGATAAAGCCGTGTCGTATGCCGGTGAGCACCAGAAACCCGAATCCCAGCACGGTGACGATGATACCGCCACGCATCGTCCTTAATACTCGGTAACGCGCCCCCATAGCGGGGATAGTCAATGCCGCCAGAAATCGCTGGCTGGCTTCGGTTCCCAGAAATTCGGCAAACTCTTTTCCCGAACTGAACTTGTCGAGAACTTGTTTCTGGAATTCGGCGCGCGCCCGAATCTCCGCCTGCCTGCGCCGCGCGGCTATAAACACAATCAGCACGATCATGGCAAACAGGGCGATCGGTACAAACGCCCCCACGAATCCCGCCCCCGCGCCAAAACCGCCCCGGAATCGTCCACGCCGGATCTCCTGCTGCACTTCTTCCTGAATGGCCTGCTGCAAATCGGGCGAAACCGCCTGCCACAGCGGCAATGCATGAGCCAGAATCATCGTACCGATCATGTTTCGCTCCTCCTTATCTGTGGCTATAACGTCGCAGCAGCAGCAAAAGTTAACAGCCGGGCAAAACAAACTCCCAGCCCCGGCCGGTTTGCGGACGACGCACGTTTCATTTCTTAGAGCGGGATTAACGATGAAACTGGATGTGATTACGTTTCTATGTTGCCGAATGGCGCTTTCGGCGGGTTTTCGTAATCGGGCTCCGGCGAGGGCATGGAATCGGTGCCCTCCAGCAGCCGTGAGGCCACCAGCGCGTCCTCTTGGCGAACACGGAGTTTGATGCCGCCGAGGAGGTTGGACCAGAGCCAATCCATACGGATGAGATTATCGTCGCCCAGGAAGCATTCGATGCCCGCGGATTCGAGCACGGTTCTGGCCAGCAAGGCCTCGGGCAAATCGCGAAACTGCCGGATGGTCAGCAAGTCGCGCACTTCAGGATGCGGTTTCTGCTCGCCTATGTGTTCGGCTTCGATTTCCCCGGCGATTTTGCGGCGCGACAACTCCAGCGTGAGCGCGGCCTTGGCTTCCGGCGTCAGCGAATTTGCCTCGTGAGCCAATCTTTCCAATTCGCCGTCAGAGAGCGCTTCGTAGACGCGCCTGAGGCGTTGGCGTTCTTCGCTGGAACCGAGCTTTGAGCCCCAAATCGTAATCGCCATGTTTTTTTCGCCGCAGTTTAGGAATCAGAATCCAACAGCGTCTTCGCGATTTCGTCCTCGGGTACTTGCCCTTCGCGCACGATGTTCCAGTCTTCGCCCTCGAGATTCACAATGGTGGACGAAACTGTCGCCCCTGTCTCTCCGCTATCCAGAATCAGCGGCAAACGCTCGCCTAGCTGCTTCACCAGTTCCTGCGCATTCGAGCACGAAGGAAATCCCGAAATGTTTGCGCTCGTGCCGGTGATGGGCGAGCCTACCTGTTCGATGACGGCGCAGGCCACCGCAGATTTCGGCCAGCGCACCGCAACGCGTCCCCTGTTCGCCGTGATTTTTAAAGGCAGCCTTCGCGAAGCGTCCACCACAATGGTCAGTGCGCCCGGCCAGAATTTCCTGGCCAGCTTCAAAAAATTCAGCGGCAGATCGCGCGTCAGAACCGCCGCCTGTTCGATTGAATTCACCAGGATCGGCAGCGCGCGATTTTCAGGACGCCCCTTGACGCGATAGATCTCTTCGACCGCCGCCAGATTGAACGGATCGGCCGCCAGCCCATAAAACGTATCGGTAGGCACACCCACCACCTGGCCGCGTTTGATGAATTCGGCGGCATAGCGAATGGCATTGATGTCGGGGGCTCCCGCTGAAACCTTCAGCAGTTCAGCAGGCAAGGTTTTTTCCGCCTCTGCATGCCAGGGCTTCCAACGCACCGTTGTGGCATCGCTTGGGATCGCGAACAGGAGCGAAGCGCCTGCTCGTATGTGACTTAGCAAAGTACCATACCGACGCAATTGGCAGCAAGATACCGGGGAATTCGCCGGTGTCCGGCTACATGCTTCCGGGAATGACTCTTGAGTCTTTCTCCGATTGCCGAAGCTTACCGCCCGTCGTACACTGCTTCCATTCCAGTTCGGGGGGATCATGCGCCGAGGCTTCGGGCTGCTTACTTCCAGTTCTGCAATTGCCTTTGCGGCCCTGCTCTGCGCCGTACCCGTATCTGCGCAAAGGCGATCGATGCCATCCGCTTCGCCGTTCCCGGATTCCGATCTCGGCGTGGGCTCCGGTGGCGGCCGGTCCTTTAGCATCACGGGTGTCGTCGCGGATGCGCAATCGCACGTCCGGCTCAACGGCGTTCGTGTAGATCTGGAGGGCGCGGCCGGCGGCGTCCTCGCGACGGCGTTCACGAGCGGCAGCGGGAATTTCCAATTCAATAATGTCCGAGGCGGGAGCTACGAACTCGTCTTCGAGCAATCCGGGTATCAAGACGACCGCGAACGCCTGGATATCGACGGTCCGATGCTGAGCATGACGGTTCAGTTGAAGAAAATGAATTCGGAAGCGGGCGCATCGGGCCCGAGTGTCTCCGTGCGCGAGCTTTCCATTCCACATAAGGCTCGTGAAGCGATGGTGAAGGGAATGATGTTGCTCTACCAGAAGTCGGACTATGCGGGCAGCATCAAGGAGTTCGAGCGGGCCATCCACGCCTACGCGGATTACTACGAAGCTTACGCGCAGATCGGCATGGCGCACATCAAAATGAATCAGAACGAAGAGGCCGAACGGGCGCTGCGCACATCCATCGACATCAGCCATGAACACTACGCGGACGGATATGCCTTGCTGGCGGCGCTTTACTCGAGCGAAAAGCGTTTTTCCGATGCCGAACCAGCCGCCCGCAAAGCTGTCGAACTCGACGCCAGATCCTGGCACGCGCAATCGGAACTGGCGCAAGCGCTGCTCGGTCTGGATCGGGCCGAAGAGGCCGAAGAACATGCTCAGGCGGCGGCTGATATTCAGCCGGAGAACCCGACTCTTCGTCTGCTTCTGGCCGACGTCCACATGCAGACGCGAAACGCACCTGCGTTGGTAGAAGATTTGAACACGTATCTCAAGCTGGCGCCGAATGGAGCATACGCCGATAAGGTTCGGCAGCAGCGCGACGAAATTCAGCAGCGGCTGCAAAATTCGCAGACCGCCCCGCCCTTGGCACAGCCCTCAAGCTCGATCGCGCAGCCCTGACCTAAGCTCGTGCTGGTTTTGAAGGCCGTACCTTGCGACGGCTCTCAGAATGACATCGTGTTACTTGGTATTACTTGCCGGCGCCGCGCGCGGCGGGATCCGCCTCCTCAGGCGCATGTGACGGCAAGCGCTAACGCTTCGATGAGATCTGGGTGATCTTAACCGGCTGGCCGATCAGGGTGGCGGGATCGGCGCCGGGCTTGGGAGTAAACTTCTGCGTGCGCCCGCCAAATGTTTCCGCGGCGTAAAGATTGCCCGCTGGATCAATCGAGAACTGGTGTACGCCCCAGAACGCGCCGGGGAACGAACCGTAAGTGCCCCAGGAATAGAGGAGGTGGCCTTTCAGGTCGTACTTGAGGAACTTGTTCGTGACGCCGTCGGCGACCCATAGATATTGGTTGGCGTCGCCCGGTCCGCCATTGGTGATCATGATGTGATACGGCTGGCGGATATTGTCCCATTCGCTGATGTATTTGCCGTTTTCATCGAAAATCTGAATACGGCTGTTGGAGCGATCGGCGACGTAAAGCCGCCGCTGCGAATCGATATCGATGGAATGCGGCAGGTCGAATTGCCCGGGCCCCTTACCTTTTGTGCCCCAGGCCATCAGATACTTGCCGTTCTTATCAAACTTGACGACGCGCGTATTGACGTAACCGTCGGTCACAAAAAACGTGCCGTCGGGAAGCCAGGCGATATCCGTGGGGCGGCCGAAGTGCTTGTCATCTTCGCCCTGCTTCAGGCGCTCGCCGAGCGTGAGCACAAGCTGTTTGCCGTCGTGGGTGAACTCAAACACCTGCTGCACCATGTCGTCCACGACCCAGACGTGTTTTTCCGGATCGTAGGGATTGATCTTGATGTGGTGCGGGCCGCGGCCGCCTTCAAACAGGTGATCCCACTGCGTCCAGTCCTCGAGCAGCTTGCCGTTGGCATCGACCACCAGGATGCAATGCTGCATGCGCGGATGGCCTTGCGTGGCCGGCTGGCCGAAAGCGCCGTAGCCTCCGGTATAGCCTTCCGGCGCCTTTGGCGGAATCGGCAGCTCGCCGCGATTGGCGATGTAGATGCGATTCGGCGTCTCGGCGAAAACGCCGCCCTGGGAACCCCAGGTCCATCCGGGGTGTCCGAGCGGCTGCGGCCAGCCCTGCGTAACGTCGTAGGGCCCCGTTTCCTCTTCGCCGCCGACGCGCGTTGCCGCCGCGGCCGAAGGTTTTTGTGCCTCCGCCGGTTCGCCGCCTACGAATATGCTGAGCGCGTCGAGCGCTGCCACGCAGAGAACGCCTCCAAGAATGACCAGAAGAATGTCCCACGCGATGCGATTGCGCTTGCTCATTTTTGTTGCCTCCGGAAGATCCTCGACCCCAACACGTGCAAAGGCGGCGCTTGTTGGGGGCCCGGGGTGGTGCCGGTTTGGCGCATTCTACGTCCGCAGCGGCGGGGCGGGCAAGGTCCTTCCGGGGCAGGGAGACAGCTTGTCCCAGCCGTATAATCCTTTTCGCAAAGGAGTAGAGCGTGAAGGAGAAGCTTATGCGCAGAAACTTGTTGTGTGCGGGCGTCGCTGTGATGACCTTGGCAGTGGTGCTCTTGCTCGTGCATCTCCGACTTTTCGGACAAGCGGATAACCCCGCCGATGCCATTTTCGGAACATGGAAAATGGACCAGGCAAAATCGTTCAGTCATCGCACCGACGAAGCGCCGACTTTCGCGACCCAGCACACCCGCATATTGGCGCAAGAAGGGGACGACGGCGTGCGAAATACGCTCATTAACAGTCCCACTTCAGCGCCGGCGTATTCTTACTCAGCCAAGCTGGATGGAAAGGAATATCCGGACCCACGGGGTCGCGCAGGCCAGACGCTGACGCATTGGAGGCTCGGCCCGGATTTAATCGTACGGTTGCAGAAAAAGAACGGCAAACCTTCAGAATGGGCGATCTACACAGTTTCATCCGACGGCAGAGTTTTTACCTCAATGAGTTGGCTGCCGGCGAATCCCGAGCTTCAGGATTTCCAGGTTTTCACGCGCGCAAAGTGAAGCACGAGGGCGCCGCGGCATTTATCGCTCGCAGCAGTGAAGGCGATGCTATTTGGCGCCGAAGGTGTAGCCGACAGCAGTAATGAACTGAAACGAATTCTTTCGGAAACCGGGGGGCGGATTATTCAAAAAAGCGTCCGCCAGGGTTGTGCTGAAACTGAAATGCTTGTAGAGCGGCACAGCCAGGATGAGGCTCGCATTCATCGAATAGGCGCTCAGAACATTCCATGCGGGATTGAAGGCGAGTTTTTGCGTGAGCACAACGCCATCGGCGAACTTGCGGTTGAAAGCCTCCGAAAAGATCGAGCCGATCAGATTTTCGTTCAGGGCAGGCACAAAAAAGGACTGACGCTCATACGTTACGCTGCCCTGCAAGTAGAGGCTTTCGAAGTCGTTCTTCAGAGGAGTCCAGCCGATACCGAGACCGTAGATCTGCTGCAGATCGAGGCCCATGGAAAAGTTGTGATCGAACGCGGTATCCGCAAGCGCGTAAACACTTCGCGTGAAATATTCATCGCGTTCCGCATCGGCGTGAAAGATTGACGTCTTGATCACGGTGGTTCCGACAAGGGCTGTTGCCGGCTCAGAAAGGCTTCCATAGGTCGAGGTGAAATCGACGGTGGTGCGATTTCGAGGCGCCAGCCATGTCTCTGCCGGGATTTCACGAGTAAGCCCGATGGAACTCGTTATACTGACGCTGCTTTGGGTCGCTTCCACCAGTGCGGCGCCAAAAGTTGCTGCTCCGGTCCAATCCTGCAAAAAGCCGGGGTTTTGTTGAACCGCAGTGAGAAATGCTCCCTGGGCGACCATGCTGGAGAGGTCTGCGACGGCAATCATTTGCTCCGGAGCATTCGCCGGCATGAGTGTAATGGTCTGAGCGTTGGCAGTAATGGTTCCCTGCGGAATTGTGTTGGTGTTGACGTTCCTTGTGAGGCTTACATTTTTTCTGATGGCGGCAAATGGCCCCGCCGTACGCAACTGTTGAACTTTGGCCCAGGGGACGGAGAGCTTGCCCAGGGCGTCGCTTTGGAAATCCACATTGCGGTTATCGGCGTCTTGCAGATGGCCGGTGAGCCGTTCGCCGCTCGCCAGAACAAGAAGATCAGGACCGGCCGTGGCTTGCGCGTGGACGCCGCAGGGCAGAATTAAAAGGAGAAGTGTCAGTATCGAGTTGATGCGCAGCATGTGGGGTGTTGGGCAATCCTTTCAGATCAAAGCTTTGTGCCATTCTCCAGTTTTACATCATAAGTAAATGTACGATATTTCGAGTACTGACTAGTAGTGCGAACACTTAAAACCTAGTTGCTTCCACTGGAGAGCGGCCTCAATCGCATTCAAGGTTGCCGATCTGCCCACTCCCGAAGAGCCGCGAGAGAAAAACCGATTCCGGAGAGAAGTAGCAGGTTAAACGTTGGAAGGGCGTCGAACCGAAGCTACGGTTGAAGGAGGGAGGCGGCTTCGACCCTTACAGCGAAGGCGTAATGGACCGACGCACCGCGGCCATTCACGGCTAAAGGCTTGATCTAACCGTCTCCCTACTCGCCTCAAAGCGATTTCAGGTACTCAACGAGATCGTGCTTTTCCGGCGTGGTCAAATGCAGATCAAAGCGCTCGTCATAGCTGTTCACCACGTCAAGAAGAGTTTTGAAACGACCATCGTGATAAAAATGCCCTTTGTTCGCCGGGTTCATGAACAAGCCCTCTTCCCGAACAAAGATTCCCGCCAAATTCACGGTCTGGTAGGCATGTCCGGGTGAACGTTCGGCTTCAAAGTTGTCGATCTTCATTTCAGTGGCTGAATGTTGGTTCCATCCTGGTTCGGTCCAGAGTGGCTCGTGATGGCAACTGTTGCAGTTGGCTTTGCCACTGAACAACTCGTCGCCTCGCTGCGCGGCTGCCGGATCAAAATCCATGTTGGGCCGCGGTTGCACGGCCGGCAAAGACAATTGATAGAACTGGAGCGGACCCAATTTTGATGTGACCTGGTCCTCGTCAGGATCGGTTGAGATATGGCCGAGACCGGCTTTGGCCGCGATCGGGAACTGATCCGCATTATCAAATCGCTCGTCAAAAAAGGTCCCTTTGCCGTGGAGTTCAAGGACGGCCACAAAAGCATTCCAATATGTCACGGTGCCCCAGCCGCCCGTCCAGGTGTGGAGATTGTGACCCACGAGGCCGCGAGCGTTGGGAATCAACGTAGCTCCGGAAACGTTCTTGGCTGTGACGATGCCATTTGTGATCTGTTGGGGGTTGAACGCTTTCCCATCGAGGAAGAGTTCCGCGTCGAACTTTCCCGGCCCCCAAGTGGCGAGCACCTGGCGCACGAGCGAATCGTTGATTGATGGGATGGCGTTTTTCAGTAAATCGACCACGGGTTGGAGATTCGGTGCAGCCGCGACGATTGCGCCGACGTTAAGATCGCGGTTGCCGAGTCCATCGATGCGGACTCCGATGCCAGGCGCGACTGAATCATCGACGGTGGAATGACAAACCGCGCAGGTTAAGCCCACCGACTTAAGCATGCCGTTGTTTTCGAAGAATCCGACAACGCCCAGGACGGCATTTGCCTTGATCAGCATTCGAGTGACGGCCGGGTCGTTCAGATTCACCTTGCCGTGCTTGATCGCCTCGACCGTCGAAGGTGAAAGCGCTTCGGCGTCCACCTTGAGGCCGAGCGATAACGCCTGGCTCGGAGTCAGAGTATTGATGGCCTGATGGAGGTGAAGTTGATCGCCCCAGAAGGCTTGATCTCCGAATGTGTCGAAGCGGAAAATTTGTTTACCCTGCGAGACCAACTGCGCCGAATTTTGTTCTGCGCTGCCAAGAAAGCTGGATTGTTTCTCCTCGGCCATCGATCTGGAACGCGGCAATGCCACGGCCGCACCGAGGACGAGTAGTGATGCAGCAAGAAGCGCAAGAGAGCCACGCAGCGTTTTCATTGCCCCGCTCCCGTGTGGCTGAGGGTCGCCGACGGATGCATGAGGTGCTGAAGGTGCGAGGTCATCCCGGTGGCGCTTTGTTCGGAGCTAAAGAAAAGGAAGAAGTTCGAGCCCACCTCGATGGCTCGGTTCGCTGCTTCGGCGTCATCCATCAGTTTTGAGGAGGTGATTCCCTTGGTTCCATCGGCTGTCGGCCAGTCGCTCTGAAACATCACCAACACCGGCCTGACTTCCCACCAGATCGCGCCGGCATTAACGCGCGAATTATCGACAACATGGCTGTGATTGGGTGTAGGCACAAAGATGTTTCCGCTGGCCGGGCCGGTCTTGCCCAGAGCAGCCAAGGTTTCGGAAAGGTCGACCGATGAGGCGTGCATGGTGCAGGTGCCGGGCACGGGATTGTTCGGGTCAGGGCATTGCGTGGTGATGGCTGGGTTAACCTTTGCCTTCCAGGCTTCTGGCAAAGCGCCGAAAAGTGAAATCAACTTTGCTCCCAATGCCGGCCCGCAAAGTTCGCCGGGCCTGCCGCCATTAGGACAAGGCATGGCATCGTTCGGGTTCTGGTCGTTATCCACTGAAAACATGGGGATGAGCACATAAAGATGCGCAGTGTGCTTGATGTCTCCTCCGGTTGGATCCTCGCTGGATTCGGTCACCGCCTGGCAGATCGGCGTCTGCATTTCATTCGGATCGGACTGTGCCATGATGTGGTTGAAATCCAAGTCCATGGTCGGCTGATCAACACAGTCGAAATTTTGCAAATAGGTGAAGGTCACCAGCCTCTCATTTCCGAAGCCGTGGGTTTGATTGGGAGCCAACTGGCCGAAAGCCGTGCCGCCGGCTAGCGCCGTACATGCCAAGACGGCGGCAGCCAACCAAAGGCGAGGCAGGAAATTATGCGTTGTGGATCGATGTCGTGATTCGACGCAAGGGCTTTGCTTTTTCATGCGATCAGGGTGTCTCATGGTTTTCCTTTCTGTTGCTGAGGTTCCGTGCGCTGGGATGACGCGTGAGAGGAACAGCAAGTTCCGGAGATGAGTCTAGGTAGAACGGCGCGGGGGCTTGTCAAGAAGCCGTCAAATATTTGCACAACAAAGATGTAATCGCCTCTAAGGTTTTCTTAGTACTCATGGCGGTGTGTTTTTTTGCAAACGCACAGTTACAAACGCGCAGGGCAAGATGGAGGGCTCCGATGCAGATCACGTATGCCGGAGATCTAGCGCGCTCGTGGTCTCATCGGAAGAGGCGACGGCCGGCAGAGAGCGGTTGCGGCAGGGTCAGCGATAAAATTCGATTTTGGCTTCGCGAAACCAGACGAAATTCATTGGGGTGACAGAAATCGGGCCGTTGATGCCGAAGACGGCGATCTGAAATTTGTCGCCTGGCTTGACAGCATCGGCCAGGACGACGCGATTGGGCATGTTGAAGCCCTGAATGGTGGCCGGGCTGGGGTAACCAGAACGGCGCGGCATCTGCCCATTGACCCAGACTTCCGCGTAGTCATCCACGTACGCGGTCAAGACCACTGTGGCGCCGGCGGTGTCGAAGTCCCCGATTTTCGCCGGTATGGTCAAGCTTGCCCGGTACCAAATGAACGATACTTTGCCGCCCCCGCGCCTTGCGGCCAATCCCGCAGCGCCGATCACCGGCCATGACGAATCGTCAAAGCCGGCTTCGCCGGCGTGAGGCTGAATGTCGTAAGACGCTTTGTAGCCGGGCAGGGCATTCGCGATCGGAGGGCCCTCGACGATTTTCGCCTCCATGCTCTTCCATTGCGCGCCAAACAGCGCCGATCCTTCCGTGGTCATCAGGTCCACCGATTTTGCAGGCACCAGGGAGGGCGCAGCTTTGGGCAGAGGCGGCGTAGCTTCAGGAGTGGTACTTTGCGCGCACGCCAGATTCGGAGAAATCACGGCCAGAGCGGCCAGCAGGGCACAGCAGAGCCAGGATGGCTGTCGGCGGAGCAACATGAGCAAGCGGAGTTCCGCCGAGCGGATGAGATCTTCGCTGTGCATGTTGTGCCCCCATTCCCGGTTTGCTCCGGGGCGAACCGTGAGCCACGCTCACCGCAGCGGGCGGCCCAGGACAAAACCTTAACGTCCACCTCCCGGAACGGGGAGGATGACGCCTACTAAGCTTAACTGCGCGGCGCCAAATTAAAAGAGCAGCTTGAGGCCGAGCTGAATTTCGCGAGCGGCTCCGCTGCCGAGCACCGGGTTTGTATTCGCCACATCCGGCGTTTCGCATCCGCAGCCGAATTGTCCTCCCGAAGGATCATTTGTTCCGACCAGATTCGGGTTGGCGTAATTGGTGAGATTGAGGATGTTAAAAAATTCGGCGCGGAACTGGGCGGTGAGGCGTTCCTTGAAAGTCCAGTTCTTGAAAAGCGAGAAGTCCCAGTTGCGGTAGCCCGAATCATAGAACATGTTCTTGGACATGGTGCCGAACTGCCCGGGCGCCGGGGCAATCATGACCGAATTCCCCATTGCGTAGCAGCCATCGGCCAGGGTGGCCAATCCGCCTGCGGCGTTAAATGCTTGCGTGCACGCGGCCGGCATAGAGGCGACAGTCTTATAGAACGGAATCGGGTTGCCGGTTGATTTAAAGTCCCTGGGATTACCAAAGAAGTCCCAACGGTCCACGAACTGACCTGTTCGGCTGGGGTCGTTAGAGGTGTCCACGACATTGTAGGGCAGCCCCGATTGAATCACGATCGCCGAACTTATGACCCATCCCTGGAGCATTTGGCCGGGGGATTTCATGCCGGGGATGTTATAGGTGAGCGTAAGGCCAAAGTGATGGCGAATATCAAATTGCGCCGCGCCGTAATCGCCCAAAGGATTTAGGCTGTTCTGCGCAACAGTCGAATGGAAGTCGCTCCCCTGCAGGTCGGACAGGGCGTGGCTATAGGTGTAGCCGGCGTTGAAGGCCAGATTGTGGAAAGTGCGTGTTGTAAGAGTCGTTTGGAGGCCGTTGTAATAGGAGACGTCCGAATCCGTGAGTTCCGTGATGCCAAACAGGTAAGGGAAGGACGAGAAATACGGGAGGTCCTGAGGCAACTCGCAATGGTTCTGAACAGCCCCCTTGGGCCCGCAAGGGAGAAAAGCTAGTTCGCCAGGAGAGTTGGCGTTGAGCTGATTCAGGTTCAGTAATCCCGGCAGCCGGGTTCCGTGATTGCCGACGTAGTTTACTTTGAAGGAGACGTTGGACGAGAAGGCATGCTCAATGCCGAGATTCCAACCGTAAACGCGAGGAGACGGCAAATTGGGCGGGGTAAACAAAATGTTGCAGGGCGACGGATTCTTGGCCGGGGCGCCCGCAACGGGATTGATGGGAGCGATGCCGTCGCCGCAGACGAAGCTGCTGGCGCCGGTTGCGGGGAGTACCTGTGCGGGGGGCACGGCCCAAGTAAGTTGGCTGCCAGGAATGGTTGCAGTGGCCGCGCCGATGCCGCTCGTGGGGTTTAGCGGTGCGGTGACCGCGCCATTGGCCGCATAGAGGGAGTAAGCGGTGGGAATTGCACTGATGCCGATAGCCCTTCCGACGCCGCCTTTGCTGTTTGCCAACTGGTCGATAATGATATTGGTGTAGTAAATACCCGCGCCGACGTGCAGGACGGTTGTCCCTTTGCCGGTGACGTCCCAGGCGAGACCGAGGCGCGGAGAGAAGTCCCTGGAATCGGGATTGTAGGCGGACTTGATATTCACGCCCACCTGCTGAAACCCAACGTTAGGATCCCAGGTACCAATCAGATTGTCTTTCTCACCCAGGGGAGTGAAGTATTCGTAGCGCAACCCGAGGTCCACGGTGAGGCGCGGCCTGACGCGCCAGGTATCTTCAAAGAAACCGGAATAGCCCGACTGGCGGAAGTTGCGCGCCGGCGAGCCTTGGAGAATCTGTGCTTGCGTGGGAACGCCGGCCAGGAAAGCCTCAAGCCCGGTAGGACTGGCTATCGTGCCAATCGTTCCGGTTATTGGTAGGCTCGAGCCGCCATTGAACTGAAAATTTCCTCTACCGAAAGATACTTCGTCAAAGAAAGCTCTGAACGTCAGGATTTCGCCGCCGAATTGGAAATCGTGGTTGCCATGCAAAAAGGAGACATGATCGACGATATCGTAATCGTTCCCAGGACCACTATCCTTGGGCGCCCTGGAGTCGCCTCCCATTCCAGTAAGCCCTTTCACAGAGATCAACGGAAAGCCCTGCAAGTTAGAAGCGGTGACGCCGGTATTGATGCCGTAAGTTGTAGCCGGTGTCTGATAGTCGGCCACGTTGTCGATGCGATCAAAGAGATTCCAGCCAAAGCGGAGATCGTTTACCCAATTGGAATTAGGAGTCCACGTCCAACTCGTGGTGAGGAATGAGGAGGTCATGCTTCCAAGTGATCTGAAGTAAGGCTGAGTGCGCACTGCATCCTCGCCGAGACCGTTGCCCTCGCCTCGGTAATAAGAGCCGCTGAAGGCATTGTGATCATTCAGGTGGTAATCGAGCTTGCCGACGCCGTTATTGATGGCGAAAACGTATGGGAATCCCCTGGAGACGGCGCCGCTGGTTCCGGTGTTGACCCCGTACTGTGGCAAGAGCGACACGCTGAGGGGGTTAAGCGGGATTCCCGCGTTGGCCAAAGCTGCCTCGGCGGCAGGGATGCTCACAGTCGCATCCGACGTTAGCGCGGTGGTCGGTATGGTTTCTAAGAACGCGCTGCCTACGTTGTAGGTCTGCCGTTCGAAAGAGGCGAAATAGAAGAGCTTGTTCTTCAGGATTGGGCCGCCAACTGAGGCTCCGTATTGTTCCAGTTCCAGCGGCTCCGGGGGAGTAGAAGATGGCGGATTTACGAAGTCACGGGCATCCCAGGCGCCGTCGCGGCCAAAGGCGAAGGCCGTGCCATGAATGGCGTTCGTGCCCGACTTGATACCGATGTTGATGACGGCGCCGGGGCGGCGGCCGAATTCGGCAGGGGCATTGCTTTGGACGTTGAGTTCCTGGATGGCATCGGTTGGCAGGATGGTGGCGGCGTCGCCGAAGGGCAGGGTTGTATTGGTGATGCTTTGCCCGCTGTATGGGTCGTTGCCATCGAGGCCTTCGTAAACATAGTTGTTATCCTGCGGCTGCAGGCCGTTTGTACTGGTCGTCAGGCTTCCGCCGCCCGGCGAGCTCACAACGCCGACTTGAAGCGTGAGCAAATTATTAAAGTTGCGGCCGTTCATGGGCAGATTGCCGATTGTTTGCGCCTCAAGCGTGTTGCTGACGACCGCGCTGGTGGTGTTTATCAAAGGAGCCGACGCGGTGACTTCGACAGTTTGAGTAACCTGGCCGGCCGTCAACTGGGCATCAACGCGTGCATCCTGGCCGACTCCCACCGTGATATTTTGGCGCTCCAAGGTCTGAAACCCCATGTCAGAAACGCGTACGCTATAGGCGCCCGGAGTCAAATCAGGCGCGGCGTATTCGCCGGACTGATTGGTCGTCAATGTTCGTGCGACTCCGGTTCCGGTGTTCGTTACCGTGACCATCGCCCCGGCGATGACGCCGCCGGTTTGATCGGTAATCGTGCCGAGAATGCGGCCCGTGTTGACCTGTGCCAAGAGCGAAGCACTCAGAAAGGAAAGACCGAAGAGCAATGCGGGAATAAGAAAGGCGCTGAAAGTCCGGACGCGACCACAGACGAACGTCACACCTGCGGAATTCTGCTGTGACATGAACACCACCCCTCCAGGCTGCTACGCCTAGCACCTCAACCAAATCGGACAAACGTACCCAAACCGAACCCGCGGCGGGTAAGCGTTTACACCGATCCGCAATAAGGTGTCAAGAAGAACGAGAAACTTGTCATTCGTTGTCAGCGCGTTTCAAGAAAACGCTTGCCTTACACGAGGAACGCACGCCTAGTAGGAGGCAATTTCATCTTTGCTGGAGCCTGAAACCTATCTCTGAGAATTCCGTTTGGCAGGAGAGCCGGACTGGAACAGGCCAAGAGCAAAGAAGCGGGTGATTATGCCAGCGGATAGCAATCCGACTCGCAGCCCCTGGAGCTCTATCTACCGACTCCGACGCAGAGAGTTGACGTGGACTTACAACCGGTTACTTCTTGCCATCTGAATTATTAGGCTTCGGCGGCTTTCCGGTTACTTTTGTGAACACCACTTCTTCGTGCTTGGGACAGAAGTAATGAAGCGCGTGGCCGAAGGCGAAATTCTCGTCGGTCGGTGCGCCGCATTCTTCGCATTTAGTAGTCACGCTAACGTTCACATTTGCCATCTGAGCCCACCTCCTCGAGGATTTTGCACGATAAAAAAGGAGTGCGGTAACACGGGCGAAGAGCTATCTGCCTTTACGAGTAATGATCGATAGGCTATCGAATTCGGGCGGCGGTTTCCGTCAGATCTGCCCGGCAGTAACTTCTTGCCACGTCTCGATTCGCGCCCCTCGTCATCCAAAGTGGTAGCCAAGGGGGCAACGAACCATGGAATTGAAGCGAATTGTTGTCCAGATCTGGAAGAGCAGCGCCGAGTACGAAGACTTTGTCGATGCCGACCTGCGGTCCAGCATTCGGCAGGTGGAGATTCACGATGCAGAGAACGCAGGCGAGGGCGTCGTCCGCATTCCCAAGGGTATGGCCATTGAATCCGTAAGCATCGCCGACGGATGCCTCGTCGTGCGGGCGTCCGAATCGGTCGCCGGAGCGATCAGCAGGGCGGCTCGAGCGGTTGTCGACTCCTCGGATGGAAACGGCGGCAATTTAACCGTGGTTGACACAAGCGCGGTTTTGGAACTGCAACGTCTGGTGGAGGAGGAGGAAAACCAAAATATGGCGATCTGTCGGGTGAGGCTCGGAAAAAACGCCGCATAGGTCGTGCCGCCGGTTTTTACCGACGAACCTCCGGGCTGAAGGCAGCCGGCACTGCAGTCATTCAAAATTGTATCAATACGAGAGACAAATGACGGCAAAACGGCACGGTTTGTCCGGGGCGGCAGCTAGAGAGAGTCGGTGACGGTTTCGTTATCGGTCGCCTCGGCGGCAGCCGCTTGATCGGCGAGGGCGAGGCGGAGCGCTTCGAGATGAGGGGCGCAGTGGCGGCGCATCTTGACGTGGGTGACGGCGTCTTCGAATTGCCAGCCCAGGCAGTTGTGCAGATAACCGATGGCCACGGTCGGCGCGCGGCCGATGCCGGCGGTGCAATGGAGATAGACGATGTGGCCCTGGGCGATGAGCTCATCGAGGGCTTCGATGGCGGCGCAAAGCTTCGCACGAAGCTCGAGCTGTTCCTCGACCATGGGGGAACGGCGCAGGATACGGTGCAGGTTTGGTAGTGCGCTTCGAGCGGCGGGAAATTGAGATTGACGGCACGCATGTCGTCGTCGGTGTGAATGTTGAGCACGGCGGTGATGCCGGCTTCGCGGCGCAGGCATTCGATATCTGCGATGGTGCGCGGATGCGAGCCGATAAAAAGATTGGGCAGGATTTGCGCGTACGTCAGGATTTCGCCGGGGAATCGTTCCATGGTTGGCGACATTTCAGGTTAGCACGGATTTTCGTGGCGTGCTGGAATCGGGAGACGGCGATGTTACGAGAAGAGAAATTTTCTGAACGAATGGAAACCCTCAGGTCTCCCGACGCAAATTGTCGGGCAACCTGAGCTACAAAGGCGGAAAGCAAAAGCAGATCGCTCGCGATCCGGCGAGCGGATCGCTCGTGATGACAACAAAGCGCGCCAGAGCGCGAAAAGGAAAAGCCTGAGGTCTCGCGCCGTAAAAGCGGCGGCGTGCGACCTGAGCGACAAAAACAGTCGGCTAGCGGGGCGGGGGGTAGCAGATTTTGCCGAGGATGGCGGGACGGCGGGCGCCGGTGGCGCTGGGGAGATTCGATGGCCGGCCATGCAGCGTCTGGTCGGCGAGCAGAGCGAAGATAAAGGCTTCCTTGGCGTCGCCGGGGAGCCCAAGCGATTCGGTCGTCACCACTTCGATGGGCGCGAGAGCGGCGGAAAGTTGAGCCAGGATCATGGGGTTGCGAGCGCCGCCGCCGGAGACCAGCAATTGCGACAAGGAGGCGCGCGGAGCCACCCAGCGGTGAAGGGCATCCGCGATGGAGAGCGCGGTGAGCACGGTGGCCGTGCGGACGAGATCTTCGGGGCGCGCACGGTGGCCGCGGCCCCACGCTAGAATTTTTTCGTTATAAGCATTCCCATATTGTTCGCGGCCCGCGGATTTTGGCGGAGCTTGCCGAAAATAATTTTCGGCAAGCAATTCGTTGAGCAGGGCCGGCAAAAGGCGGCCACGCGAAGCCATATGCGCTTGGGCGTCGTAGGTGCGGCGGTTTTTCGTGAAATGACGCATGAGCGCGTCGATGACCATGTTGCCGGGGCCGGTATCGAAAGCGACGACTTCGCCGGGTGACGCGGCTTTGGGAATAATGGTGACGTTGGCGATGCCGCCGATATTGAGGACGGCGCGTCCGCGGCGCGCGTCGCGATAAAGCAAATAGTCGACGAAAGGCACGAGCGGCGCACCCTGGCCGCCGACAGCGATGTCGGCCGGACGAAAATCGGCGACGGTGGTTACGCCCGTGATCGCGGCGATCACGGCGGGTTCGCCGATTTGCAGGGTGGAGGCGACGTTTGCGCTCCGAAAGCGGCTGGGCTTGCCCTGGTGAAAAACGGTCTGGCCGTGAGAGCCGATGACGCTAAGCCGGCGTGGGTTGATGCGGAATTTGCGGCAGGCGCGGAGGGCGGCTTCGCCGAAGAGTTGGCCGAGCCGGAAATTGAGCTGGCTGATGTCGCCGGTGGAAACGTGCGTACCTTCGGCCATGCGCAGGACTTCGGCGCGCACAGCGGTGGGGAAGGGCACCGTAAGAAAATTTTCGAGACGCGCGTGGGCGGCGTTCTCGCGGATCGACGGCGAGATGCGGACGAGCGCAACGTCGATGCCGTCGACCGAGGTGCCGGACATGAGGCCGAGGGCGAGGCGGGTGTGGTCGGATTTCATCTGAGCGGGTTGGCTTTTTGCTCCGTACGAGAATTCATCGACCTAAAGTCGCGAGGTACCAAGGATAGCTTGTTACGTGGCAGCGGAATGGCGGAATTGTGGTGCTGTTGCGAATCGATTCCGGTGCACAGCCAAGAGTGGGCTGTGCCAGCGGCATCCACGGCGGGTACCCGCGGAACCCACCGTTCAGAACGAAGGGTGGGGCTTCGAAAAAACAAAGACAACCGCAGATCCCTCGGCCAGAAGGTGGCCTCGTGATGACACAACAAGCTATAGGCAGGTCATGAGATTTGTTTTTTTAGTTGGGCGAGGAGATTCAGGGCGTCGATCGGACGCAGATTGTCGAGATCGGCGGCGCGGAGGGCATCGAGGACTTCGCGGTCGATCGGTGTGAAGAGCGCCTGCTGAACGCTGGAGCCGTTCGAGTGCGGCGGCATGCCGGGCGTCAATTTTTCGCTCAGTTGATGCTCGCTCTGTTCGTGGCGCTGCAAGACTTCGCGGGCGCGTGCAATGACCGAGGGAGGAAGTCCCGCGAGGCGAGCGACTTCGATGCCGTAGCTTTTGTCGGCGCTGCCCTCTTCGACGCGGCGCAGGAAAACGATCTCATTGGGCATTTCCTGAACGCAGACATGCACGTTTTTCACTCCTGAGAGAAGATCGGCGAGTTCGGTCAATTCGTGATAGTGGGTGGCGAAAAGCGTGCGCGCGCGCGTGTGTGATTGCAGGTATTCGACCACGGCCCAAGCGATGGAGAGGCCGTCGAAGGTGGCGGTGCCGCGGCCGACTTCGTCGAGCAGCACGAGGCTCTGGGGAGTCGCGAGGTTGAGGATGGCGGCGACTTCGCTCATTTCGACCAAAAAGGTGGAGCGGCCGCGGGCGAGATTATCCGAGGCGCCGATGCGGGTGAAGATGCGGTCGGTGATGGGCAGGCGGGCCTGTTCGGCCGGGACGAAGGAGCCCATTTGCGCCAGGAGAACGATGAGCGCGGCCTGGCGGAGGTAGGTGGACTTGCCCCCCATGTTCGGCCCGGTAATGAGCAGAATCTGGTGCGAAGTGGAGTTGAGGTAGAGCGCGTTGGGGACAAAGCGCTCACCCTGCTGTTCGAGCAAATGTTCGATCACGGGATGACGGGCGGCAAGGATGAGGAGTTCGCCGGAATCGGTGAACTCCGGGCGGACATAGCGGCGCGTGGCGGCGAGCAAGGCAAAATTCACCAGCACATCGAGTTGGGCGATGGCGGCGGCGGTGCGCCGAAGGCGCGGAGCCTGCTGCGCTATCCATGCGCGAACTTCAGCGAAGAGGCGGCGCTCGATTTCGGCGATGCGTTCGTCGGCGGAAAGCACTTTGGCTTCGTATTCTTTCAGTTCAGGAGTAGTGAAACGCTCGGCGTTGACGAGGGTTTGCTTGCGCTCGAAATCGGGTGGGACAAGATGCAAGTTGGGTTTGGACACTTCGATATAGAAGCCGAAGACCTGGTTGTAGCGGACTTTCAGGGAGCCGATAGCGGTGCGCTTGCGTTCGCGATCTTCCATCGCGGCGATGGTCTGGCGGCTGGATTGGCCGAGGTCGCGCAGTGTGTCGAGTTCGGCATCGAAGCCGCGCCGGATTACGCCGGGATCGGAAGCGAGCGCGGGAGGATCTTCGGAGATGGCTTGTTCCAGGCGCTGCTGCATGTCGGCGAGTTCGTCGATTTCGGCGTGCAGGACGGATACGCGCGCTGAGGTGCAATTAGCGAGATAGCGGCGGAGCAGGGGAATGCGCGCAATGGACTGGCGCAGCGCAACGAGGTCGCGCGGGGTAGCGAGGCCGAGCGTGGCGCGGCTGGCCAGGCGTTCGAGGTCGTGTATGCCGCGCAGATTCTGGCGAAGTTCCTCGCGAAGCATGACCTTGGCGATGCATTCGGCGACGGCATCGAGGCGAGCTTCGATTTCTTCGCGCGAAATCTCCGGGCGAAGCATCCATGAGCGAAGCAGGCGCGCGCCCATGACGGTTACGGTTTGGTCGATGGCGCCAAAAAGGGAGGCATCGGGCTGCGCACGGGGGCCCTCATCACCATTGAGGCTAGAGAGCAATTCGAGATTGCGCACGGTGACGGGATCCAGCACCAGAGAATCCTGCTGTTCGTAATAGCGGATCGTGTCGAGATGAGCGAGCGCGGCACAGGACGCGCCGTCGGGCTTGGCGGAAGTCTCTCGGAGATAATGCAGGAGTGCGCCGGCGGCGGAGACGGCGTGGGGATGCGCGGCCAGGCCGAAGCCTTCGAGTCCAGCCACGCCGAACTGTTGCGTGAGGAGGCGGTGGCCGTATTCGGGGCGAAAAATCCATTCTTCCAGGCGGGTTTCGACTCCTTCGGCGGGCGAATATGCGGAGGTTTCGGGACGCGCGGCCGAGGGAACAAACAGGCCGGGCTGGCGGGGCAGGAGAATTTCACGAGGGCAGAGGAGTTCGAGTTCGTCGCGCAGTTTCTGTTCGGCATCGGGGCCGGCGAATTCGGTGGCGCGAAATTCGCCGGTAGAAAGATCGAGATAAGCGAGGCCGATGGGCACGCCGGCGGTGGCGCGGGCGACGGCGGCAAGGAAACTATTTTCCTTAGGCTCGAGGACGTTGAGATCGGTGGCGGTGCCCGGGGTAATGACGCGGACGACTTCGCGGCGGACGAGTTTCTTTCCGGGGCCGGGCTGCTCCATTTGATCGCAAATGGCGATCTTGTAACCGGCGCGTAACAGGCGCGCAATATAAGTTTCGGCGGCGTGGTAAGGGACGCCGCACATGGGGATGGGCTCGCCGCGTTCGCGATTGCGGGAGGTGAGGGTAATCTGCAACTCTTTCGAGGCGACCAGAGCGTCTTCGTAAAAGAGCTCGTAGAAGTCGCCGAGGCGAAAAAGAAGCAGCGCGTGGGGATAGCGCTTCTTGATCGCCTGATACTGCCGCATCAGCGGAGTCGAAGCTTCGATCATGCGGGGTTGGCGGGGCCGGAATATACTAGCCCCGATGCGCCCGCGGAGCAAAAAGCGGCTGAGGAAATCGCGGGGCCGCGGAGTCGATGCAGCACATCGCGAGACGGAAGTGAAGCTGCGTGTGCCCGACAGGACGCGGTTTTTACGGAAACTCGCGAGGCTGAAAGCGAAGCTGAAGCGAGGCCGCGTGCACGAAATGAATACGCTCTACGATACCGCGCGCGGCGATCTCATTGCCCGCGGAGAAATCCTGCGGCTGCGGGTGGAGAGACCGGCCTCGCGCACGAATGGCAGGGGGAAGCCGCGTGAGGCCGGCGGCAAGGAATTGGAAGCTTCCGCCTGGGTGACATTCAAAAGACCAGCGATGGCGGAGGGGGCGAGCCAACAGAAGCAATATAAGATTCGCGAAGAATATGAGGTGCGCATTTTCGGCTCCGAGGAATTTCCGCGAATCCTGGAGGCGCTGGGGCTGCAGCCAACGTTTCGGTACGAGAAGTTTCGAACGACATACGAATTGCCGCGACTGAAAGGGCTCAAGGTGGTGCTGGACGAAACGCCGATCGGGATTTTTGTGGAACTCGAAGGAGCCTCCAGGCAGATCGATCGCGCGGCGAAGCTTTTGGGGTTCAGCGCCGAGGATTACATTAATAAGAGCTATGGCGCGCTGTTTATGGAGGCATGCGGCGTAAAGGCGTTACCCGGCGGCACGCGCGCGGAGCCGAGGCCGGCTTCGCGACTGCCGGACATGATGTTTCGGTGCTAGCCGCACGGGCAGCAACCGCAACTGCAGATCCCTCGTCATTCGTCCGCAGGGACACGTACCGGCGAATTCCCTTCGGGAAGAAGCTGGACTGGCCGGGAATGGCCCGCGACCAACAGAATTGATTTTTCAGGCCGCGCTGCGGGGCAGTCGCGATTGCGGCACAAATTGCGTGAAAATTTCGCAATTTAGGCACTCTTTGCTTGACAAAGCATCGAAGTACATTTAGTAGATCAATTGAGGAAGAACTGTTTGCGATGAGCTATTCGTCGGACCAAGAGCCTTTGCCCAGGTGTAGCGCCGCGAGTGTTGGAGAGGTTTTGGGCGGCAGTAAGATCAGCGGTCGAGCGATGGGGCCCTCTCGTATGGCAAGCAGTCGACCTTGGGGTGTTAACACGCGAGCCGACTAGGGATTGGATCGGCCCTTTGGGCTGACCCGTGGTCGGGTGTTCACCCCGGCCACGGGTTTTTTGTTTTCGGGCTAACCGCACCGACTTAGGGGAAAGCGAGGTGATGGCAAGTGCTGCACGCGACGGAAGTGCTGGGCGGGGAGGCGTACGACGCTCAGGGGAACTTTGTAGGGCGGGTGTCGGAGCTATTTATCGAACCTGCCGAGCAGCCGAACCGGGTGGCCCGATATCTGCTGGGGCGGGGCAAATATCTGCCGCTGTTAGCGCGGCACGACCAGGTGTCTTCGGTGGCTCCGGGCATGCTCAAGCTGAACGTCGACGAAAGCAAGCTGGAGCATTTCCACCCGAATGAAGCCTGGCTGGCGGTACGCAAGGATTTGCTGGACCAGCAGATCATCGATACGCGCGGACGCAAGGTGGTGCGGGTGAACGATGTTGATCTGGCAGAGCAGCGCACGAATGGCACCGTGGAGCTGCGGGTCACGGACGTGGATGTGGGGCTTCCAGGAGCGACGCGACGGCTGCTGCAGGGCCTGGCGTCGCCGGCGGTGATTCGGAGGATTCAGGAAAAGCTGCCGGCGCGGACGATCCGCTGGGAGTTTGTGAACCTGATCGAGCCGGACCCGCTGCGGCGGGTGAAGCTGCGCATCACCCATGACAAGCTGGAAAAAATGCATCCGGCCGACCTGGCGGACATCATGGAAGAGATTTCGCCGGCGGAACGGCAGGCGATTATTGCCTCACTCGACGAGGAGTCGGCGGCGCAGGCCCTGGCGGAGCTGGATGCGCGGCTGACTTCGCAGATCGTGGAGAAGCTGTCTCCAGAAAAAGCCGCAGACATTATCGAAGAGATGGATCCTGACAAAGCGGCCGACGTGCTGGCCAACCTGCCTCCAGAGACCTCGCAGGAGGTCATCGGGGAGCTGCAGGGAGAAGAGGCGCGCGAGGTCGAGGCTCTGTTGAGCTTTGACGAGCACTCCGCGGGCGGAATGATGACGACGGAGTTTGTGTACGTGGGCGAGACGGCGACGCGGGCTGACGTGGTGGATTGGGTGCGGCGCCGAGACGAGATCAATCCCGAGAACCTGGACACGATCTTTCTGATCGATGGAAACGCGAAGTTTTCAGGAGACGTTGCGGTCGGCCGATTACTGCTGGCCGGGGATGATGAGCCGCTGGTGCTGCTCAAGTCAGAGCCGGTGGTTTCCGTGACTCCGGACGCGAAAGAGAAGGAGGTCTTCACGCTATTCGATAAGTACAACCTGAGGACTTTGGCGGTGGTGGACGTCTCGGGGCGGCCGGTCGGCGCCATCACTGTTGACGACGTGATCACGCGGCTGCGAACGCGGTGGCAATAAACGCGGAGCGATACGATTAGGATGCAAGCGGACCGATGAATTGGGCGTCCATCAACGAGCAGACCGAGGAGCTGCAGCGGCGGGCGACGCATGTGCGGCGCCGGAGCCGCCATTTATGGCGGCGGCTGGCGCTGCTGGGCGCAGTTTTGGGGCCTGGGCTGATCACGTCCAATGTGGACAACGATGCGGGCGGTATCTCCACGTATTCGCTGGCGGGCGCGCAGTTTGGGTACGCGCTGCTGTGGTCGCTCATTCCGATGACGATTGCGCTGTACGTGACCGAAGAGATGTGTGCACGGATGGCGGTGGTCACGGGCAAAGGTTTATCGGATCTGATCCGCGAGGAGTTCGGGTTTCGGCCCACGTTTTTCGTGATGGTCGCAGGGTTTCTGGTGGACTTGGGGAACGTGGTGGCGGAATTCGCCGGAGTCGCATCGGCCGTGAGCATCTTCGGCATCAGCCGCTATATCGCCGTGCCGCTGGCGGGACTGGTCGTTTGGGTGCTGGTGCTGCGGGGGACTTACCGGCAGGTGGAAAAAGTGTTTCTGGCGCTGTGTTCGTTTTATCTGGCCTACGTGTTTTCCGCGATTCTGGCGCACCCGAATTGGCTGGATGCGGCGCGGCACACGGTGATTCCCACGGTGCAATTCAACAGCAGCTATCTGCTGATGGTGACGGCCCTGGTGGGCACAACGATCGCGCCGTGGCAATTCTTCTATCTGCAGGCGGGATTCGTGGAAAAGCGCGTGGGCGCGCGGCAATATCCGCAGGCGCGCGCGGATGTGATTGCGGGCAGCGTGAGCTGCATGGCCATCGTTTTCTTTATCATCGTGTGCACGGGCGCCACGCTGTACGCTTCGGGGCACCGCAACATCGCGGATGCAGCGGATGCCGCGAAGGCTCTGGTGCCTTTAGCGGGGCGATGGGCCTCGCTGCTGTTTGCTTTTGGCTTGTTGAACGCGTCGCTTTTCGCGGCGTCGATATTGCCGCTCTCGACCGCGCACGTGATCTGTGAAGGACTGGGCTTCGAGGCGGGGATCGATCGCAAGTTCAAAGAAGCGCCGATTTTTTACTGGCTGTACACGATCCTGATTGTCGTGGGCGGGGGATTGATTCTGATTCCCCGAGCGCCACTATGGCGGATTCTGGTGCTCTCGCAGGTGGCAAACGGCATCTGGCTGCCGATTGTGTTGATCTTCATGATTTTGCTCATCAATCGTCGTGAACTGATGGGCGATCACGTCAATAGCCCGACATTCAACGTGATCGCGTGGGTGACCAGCGGGGCGATGATCGCGCTGACACTGGTCCTGATCTATTTCGGCCTGTTCCATCCTTCGGCGGCAACCGGCGGGCTATAGGTAAACAGGAGCGCCGCAAGAGTTTATGCGCGCCCTGGGCTACAAAATCTTTACATCCTCAGAAGACGACGTAGGTAGGCCGACACCTAGAAGCAGATCCCCGGTTTCTTGCCACGCACGGGACATGCGGGAAATCTGCCCTCGGGATGACCGCCTTGTGGTTTGCGGCTGATTAACCACGAATTTCCGCTTAGTGACGTGGTGGGCACTGCTGGAACGGTGCGTTCGAAGGAGCGGATGAACACGGCCAGGATCGAGATGAACGCCTGATACAGGGCGGCGTTGCGCGCTATAGGGCAGTGTGTTAGCTTTGCGATGTAAAGGAGCCGGCGCGTTGTCTTTGGATTTTGCGCCTGGCCGGGGATTCCTCCCGGCCGACATCGGAAGAACAAAGTGCAATCACCGAGATCACTTGAACCCGCCAGCCGCGAAGAGGCGGAGCTGATCGAACGACTTGACGCGCAGCGGCTACCGAAACATATCGCCATCATCATGGACGGCAACGGACGGTGGGCGCAGCGGCGTCACCTGCCGCGTGCAGCCGGTCATCGCGCGGGAGTAGATTCCGCACGCGTGATAATCGAAACCTGCGCGTATCTGCACATTCCCGCGCTGACGCTTTACGCGTTTTCCATGGAAAACTGGCGCCGGCCGAAAGCGGAGATCGATTTTCTGATGCGGCTTTTGCGGCAATATCTGCGCAAGGAGCTTCCGGTCATTCACCGGAATAATATCCGGCTGCAGGTCATCGGGCGCACCGAGCAGTTGCCGGAAGAAGTGCAAACCGACCTGGCGAAAGGCGTGGCATTGACCGCTCAGAATAGCGGCATGGTGCTGACCGTAGCGCTCAACTACGGCGGACGCGCGGAACTGGTGGACGCGTTCAATGCGATCCTCGACCGGGTCCGCGAGAAAGCGGCCAGCGGCAATGGCGCGCTGGCGAATTTTCGAATCGATGAAGAAATTATCGGCGAAAACCTTTACACCGCCGGGCTGCCTGATCCTGATTTGCTGATCCGCACCAGCGGCGAGCTGCGCATCAGCAACTTCCTGCTTTGGCAGATCGCCTATGCGGAGATTTATGTAACGGAAACACTCTGGCCTGATTTTCGCCGCACTGAACTTTACGCTGCGCTCGCGGATTATCAAAAGCGCGAACGGCGGTATGGCGGCCTGAGTACAGAACGGCCGGAAATTCCCGCTCTTCAGCGTGAGTGAATCGCACGGCGCCGAAAAACCGCAACTGCAGATCCCTCGTCATTCGCGCTCATGAGGAGATGAGCGCGAATTTCCTGGTGATGCCAACGTTGATGGTGAAGGCATCGGGGCAAATTTTCTCGGGATGACACGGTTGGTGGTACCGTGTGCGGATGGTGGCGCGTGCCCACGGTTGCACGACGAAGATTACAGGCAAATGCCCGCGGGTGACAGCGAGGGAGTTCTGCCATACACTCCACTGCGTGAAGATGGTCACGATGATCACGGACTTCAGCGAATCAAGCCGGGAAAACAGATCCGAGGCACGATTTCCAATTCGGTGAATTCGAGCGTGCGGTCGGGAACTGCCGCGCGTGTGGTGACCGCGGCGGTGCTGATTCCCGTTGTCGTGGCGGTGGTGTTGTGGGGTCCAACAGCGCTTGTGGCAGCACTTGCAGCGCTTATTGCGCTGCTTGCGATGCTGGAATTTTTCGCCCTGGGGGAGCGGTTGAATCTCCGCGCGTATGGGGTGTGGACATGCGTTTGCGCAGCAGGGATTTTTCTGCAGCAGTGGGCCGCGAGCGCAATTGAACCCTCGATCGTTCGCCGGGGCGTGGTCATGACGGACATCTTTCAAACGCGTCCGCCTGCAATCTACCGCCTGCCGCTGGAGTTCGTCCTTTTTGTTTTTGTGATCGGCTGCGCGGTTGCTGTTTTCGGTTCAAAACGACCCCTGGCCGACGCGCTTGGAGACATGGGCATCAGCGCGGCAGGGCTCGTATTCATCGCATTGCCTTTCAGCGCGGTAGTGCGAATTGATGCCGTGCCCATCATCGGGCCGAAGCTGCTGCTGTTTGCGTTGGTACTGGTCTGGGTGGGAGACACGCTGGCGTATTTTGTAGGCCGATCATTCGGGCGCAGGCCCATGGCGCCGCAGTTGAGTCCTAAAAAAACATGGGAGGGCGCGGCGGCGAACCTGCTCGGATCAATCATCGTGGCAATCGCATTTTTCGGATGGCTTGGGCTGAATGCATTTGAGGCCGTCGTCATGGCTTGCCTGGCAAACGTCGCGGGACAGAGTGGGGACCTGCTGAAGTCGTCATACAAGCGCGCGGCCGGGGTAAAGGATTCAGGCACGCTATTGCCCGGCCATGGTGGCATACTCGACCGCATTGATGCTTTGATCCTGGCCATGCCAGTGGTTTGGTACTATTTTCGGTTTGTGGCGGGGACGCGGCTGTGACGGGCAAATAGAAACGGTCCGGGCGTTGGCGGGCGAGTTCCATGCGATGCGGCCAGGGCCCAAAGCAGATCGCTGCTCGTTTGCCTCATCAGGAATGAGGCAAACTTCCTCGGGATGACGGCAAGAAGGACCGCGGCTAGATAGCCGCAGCGAAATTCCCCAGGGCCCCGAACAAAATCGCCGGGGCGGCCCTCGGCTACAACAGGCCTGAAGCGGAAGCGCCCAGAGACTCTTCACGGGATGGGAATCACCGACCGGCGTTTATGAAAGCAATCGCCATACTTGGATCGACGGGATCGATTGGGCGGCAGACGCTGCAGGTGGTGGAGTCGATGCCGGAGCGGCTTGCGGTGGTGGCCCTGGCGGCCGGTTCGAACCTCGAGGAATTGGCCGGCCAGATTGCGCGCCATCGGCCGCAATTGGTTTCGGTAAGCGATGGGGCGAAAGCGGCAGAGTTGCGGGAGCGGCTGGGTGCTGCGAAGGGTTCTGCATCATTGCCGGAGATTCAGCACGGCCAAGAAGGTCTGCTGAGCGTGGGCACTCATCCCGATGCGGAGATTGTTGTCTCCGCCGCGGTCGGCGTTGTCGGGCTGGAAGCGACCTATGCGGCCGTGCAAACCGGGAAGCGCGTGGCCCTTTCGAACAAGGAAGTGCTGGTGGCGGCGGGCGCTCTGGTGATGGCGGCGGCGAAAGCCAAAGGGACCGAGCTTTTGCCGGTCGACAGCGAGCACAATGCCATTCACCAATGTTTGCGCGCGGGGCGAGCGTCGGAGGTGAAGCGGCTGGTGCTGACGGCTTCGGGGGGGCCCTTCCGGCGAACGCCGATAGCGCAAATGGCGCAGGCTACGCCGGAGCAGGCGTTGGCGCACCCAAACTGGCGCATGGGCAGGCGCATCACGATCGATTCCGCGACACTGGTCAATAAGGGGTTCGAAGTAATCGAGGCGCGCTGGCTGTTTGACATCGAGCCGGAACGAATCGAGGTGGTGATTCATCCGCAGTCCACGATTCATTCCATGGTGGAATACGTGGACGGTTCGATTCTGGCACAACTGGGCCCGACGGATATGCGCATGCCCATCCGTTATGCGCTAACCTATCCCGAGCGGGACGCCTCCAATGGAGTGGAGTTGGATTGGGGCGGATTGCGGCGGCTGGATTTCGAGAAGGTGCCAGCGCGAAAGTTTCCGTGCCTGCGGCTGGCGCGCCGGGCGCTGGAAGAGGGCGGCGCTCAGACCTGCGCGTTGAATGCGGCTGATGAGGTGGCGGTGGAGGCCTTTCTGGAGCGGAGGCTGCCGTTCTCGGGAATTGCTCGCGTGATCGAAGCGGTTCTGGACCGCATGCCGAGAGTGGACCTGAACTCGATTGACGATGTGCTTGCGGCTGACCGCGAAGCGCGGCGGCTGGCGCGCCAGGAGATTGAGTCGCACATCGAATGTGCGGAAAAGGCGGACGTGGGCGATGCGGAGATTCATCGGGTACAATAAGTCGAATTGAGGATGCTTTTGCTGTGCTGACGGGAATCATAGCGGTCGCAATCGGGCTGGGCGTGATGGTGCTGGTCCACGAATGGGGCCATTTTGTGCTCGCCCGGCTGTTTGGCGTGCGGGTGGAGGTATTTTCGATCGGGTTCGGGCCGCGCCTTTTTGGCGTGAAGCGCGGGCCGACCGACTACCGGCTGAGCGCGCTTCCGCTCGGCGGTTACGTGCGCATGGCCGGGGATAATCCTGCCGAAGAACGCAAAGGCGATCCTGACGAATTTCTATCGAAGCCACGCTGGCAGCGCGTGCTGATCGCGCTGGCAGGGCCGACCACGAATTTTCTGATGGCCGTCGTCCTTACGGCGGCGCTTTTTATCCATGGCGGCGAACAGCCTTCGTACGCCGAGAAGCCGGTCGTTGTCGCTGGAGTAGTGAAGGATTCGCCGGCGCAGAAAGCGGGTATCCGGGCCGGTGATCACATTGTGGCATTCGGCGGAGTGAAGAACCCAACCTGGGATCGGGTGGCGTTGGAGCTGGCGCTATCGGCTCCGGGGCATTCCGAGCCGGTCACGATCGAGCGTGACGACCACCTGCTAACCACGAGCGTCGAAAGCCAGCCGCAACCGTTCGCGGTCGTGGGATATCCAGCGGAGCCAGTGGTGGTGGGATCGCTCGCGCGCGGCATGCCGGCCGAACACGCCGGCCTGAAAGAGGGCGACGAAATTGTCGCGGCGAATGGGCAGCACCTTGACGCGCCGTCGCAATTTTCGGAAGTAGTGCAGCAAAGCGGCGGCAATCCCATGACGCTGGACATTTTGCGGAACGGGCAGCCCATGAAGGTGGAGTTGCGGCCCACGTGGGGTGACCCGGGCGACGGGATGCCGCGATGGCAGATCGGGATCACCTTCCGGTTCGTCACTTCGCCGCGCAAATATGGAGCGCCGCAGGCCTTGGTGAAGGCGACACAATTCCACATCGTGCTTGCGGATAAGCTGGTCTATCTGGTGGGCGAACTCTTTGCAGGCAAAGTTTCTTTGAAGCAGGTGCAGGGCCCGCTGGGAATCGTTCAGGAATCGAGCCGCGCGGCAAAGAGGGGATTCGGCGATCTCATCAGCCTGATGGCGCTGGTGAGTCTCAACCTCGCGATTTTGAACCTTCTGCCAATTCCCATTCTTGATGGCGGACACATTCTGATGCTGGGCATAGAAGGAATGCTGCGTCACGACCTCAGCTTGAAAATCAAGGAACGGTTCGTGACCGTGGGCATGGTTTTTCTTCTGCTGGTCTTCCTCATCGTGATGTATAACGACGTGCTCCGGCTTTTCCCCAGCCACTGATCGTTATGGCACGGACAAGTCAAAGGCACCAGGCCGGTTCGGCTCCCGCATACGCAAAAACCGCGCATGCCGCGGACCCGGGCAGGCGGCAGGCATTGGAGCCGGCGAGCGCCGCGCCGCGCGCCCGGGAAGACGACCATCGCCGCGTCTCTTCGGGAGAACGGCTGAACGTTTACGCCGAACCGGGCAAATTGCGCACCGCGCTCGCGCGTCGCGGAGTGCGGCTGACGCGTCAGCGCAAAGTTTTGCTCGACATCATGGATCAGGCTGAACAGCACTTGACGGCGGATTCGATTCTCGAACGCGCGCAGAAGATCGATCCGCGGGTGCACCGCGTGACCGTCTATCGCACGCTCGAAATGCTGAAGAGCCACGGGTTGCTGGACGAACTCGACCTGCTGCACATCCACGGGCATCGCCATTACTACGAGAGCCACGGGCCGCGGGATCACATTCACGTGGCGTGCCTGCGGTGCGGGAAGGTTCGTGAAGTGGAGAGCGAGCTTTTCGAACAATTGAAGCGGCAAGTCGAGCGCGACACAGGGATCGGCATCACCGTGGCGCGCGTGGAGATTGGCGGCTATTGCGACGAGTGCCGCGGCAAAGTCGCGCATACCGGCAGTTCCTCGTAAGAATTTTTCCAGCCAGAATTTGAAGTGAAAATGCGGATTTTCCGTTTTCGGCGCGGACGTTTGCCAAACGCGGTGTTCTTTTGCGGTGCGATGCCGAATTCGGTGGCGACGAATTGCTCTGGCGGCAAATACGTTGGGATTCTCATGCGAATTAGCGAAAGGGCGCGGCAACAGGCGAGTTGACCCTTTTCCCGCGCATGCTATAGGCTCGGGCGCGTCATTTGTGCGCGCGCCAATCTGGTGAACACTTCCGCCACTGCTCAACGCATCATCAAGCGAATCGCGGTGATTCCGGGCGACGGAATCGGCAAGGAAGTCGTGCCGGAGGCCGTGAGGATTCTCACGGCGGCAATCGCACGAGCCAATCGAGAAGGGGAATTTGTCGAGTTCGATTGGGGCGCGGACCGCTTTTTGCGCGACGGCACAACGCTTCCGGCGGGCGCGGAGGAGATGTTCGAGCGCGAATTCGACGCCATTCTTTTCGGCGCGGTCGGCGATCCGCGCGTGCCTTCGAACCGGCACGCCGCGGATATTCTGCTGGGGCTGCGCGCCAAGCTTGACCTTTACGTGAATGCGCGGCCGGTGGAGTTGCTGGACGCTTCGCTGACGCCGCTACGGGAGCGGCGCGAGCAGGATATTGGCTTCATTATTTTTCGCGAGAACACCGAGGGGCTGTACGCCGGCGCGGGCGGGCAATTCCGGCGCGGCGATCCCGAAGAGATCGCCATCCAGGAAGACATCAACACGCGGCGCGGCGTGGAGCGCATTATTCGCCATGCATTTCAATATGCCCGCGCGCGCAAACTCGGCAAAGTGCTGATGAGCGACAAGTCGAATGCGCTCACGTTTGGGCACGAGTTGTGGCAGCGCGTTTTTGCCGAAGTGCAGCGCGAATTTCCGGAGATCGAGGCACGACATCTTTATATCGACACGCTTGCGGCGGAGATGGTGCGCGATCCGAGCCAGTTCCGGGTGATCGTCACGTGCAATCTGTTTGGCGATATTGCCAGCGACCTCGCGGCGCAACTCGCGGGCGGACTGGGCATCGCGCCGTCCGGGAATATTCATCCCGGGCGCGTGTCGCTTTTCGAGCCGGTGCATGGTTCGGCGCCAAACATCGCGGGGAAGGGCATCGCTAACCCCATGGGCGCGGTGCTGGCTGCGGCGATGCTTTGCGATCATGTCGGCTGGGAGGATTTGGGCGACCTGTTGCGGGGTGCGGTGCGCTCGGCGGTACGGTCGGGGCAAAGGACGCGCGACATTGGGGGAGCGAAGACTACGCGGGAGGTGGGGGATTGGCTGCTGCAGTATGTGAACGAGGCAAAACTTTAGCGCTGGTCTTCCGCGGTTGCTACCAGACCCACCCACGAGGGGTGGCACCCGAAAGGACGTGCCTTGGGCCACAAAGCTCCTCGAACGCGATGCCGTGCACCAGAGAATACAAAATCAGATCCCTCGTCATTCGCGCTCCTGAGGACATGAGCGCGAATTTCCTCGTGATGACAACGTTGGCGGTAGTGCTGATTGCCAGATGTGATATCAGGGTAGCGTTGACTCTCGATTAGCCGGTGGGGGACCAGAAGCCGTACTGACGTTTCTGCTGGCGGAGCCCCCACACTAGAAACATTCCCAAAATGAAGCCGCCGATGTGCGCCCACCAGGCGACGCCGCCCTGATTGATCTGACCGATGGTGCTGAGTCCACTCAGAAACTGAATCACGAACCAATAGCCGAGCACGATCAACGCGGGAATCCTAACCGTAAAGAAAAAGAAGAGCAGCGGGATGAGCATGAGGATGCGTCCGCCGGGGTAGAGAACGATGTAGGCTCCCATGACTCCGGAGATGGCGCCGCTCGCACCTATCGAAGGGAGGCGCGAGCCCCAACTGACTAAGAGCTGAGCCATGCCGGCGCCAATACCGCATATAAAGTAAAACCCAAGATATTTAAGGTGGCCAAGGCGGTCTTCGACGTTGCCGCCAAAGACCCACAGAAAAAGCATGTTGCCAAGAATGTGGAGAAAGCCTCCATGGAGGAACATGCTGGTCACAAGCGGCAGGAACGCGGGGCCGAGTTGGGGGCCGGGATGGGCCAGGGCGCGTTCGGCGCGGAGCGGCACAAGGCCGAACTGCTGAACGAGCAATTCGCCGGCGCGAGGCGGCAGCGATAATTGGTAAATGAAGACGGCGATGTTCGCCAGGATCAAGAGAATATTGATGAGCGGGAAGGAGTGGCGCTTGATTTCGCTGCGCAGGGGGATCATTTAGAGCTCATTCTTTACCTGAGATATGACTTATGTTGCTGTCGCGTGAGGCGTGACTTATGTTGCGCTTGGCGGCACGCGCAGCGCCCGCCTGAAGTTCATTATTTTCGAAAAGGCACTCATGGCGCGGACCTTTGCGGCACAATCGTTCGATTTCGGGCACGGAGCGGATGCCGCCGCGCGCGCCGAGCGCGGTGCAGTTCAATCCGGCCGCGGCGCAGGCAAATTCAAGTATTACTGGAAGTGGATCGCCACGCAGGAGTGCATAGGCGAAGCCGGCATGGAATATGTCCCCTGCACCTGTGGTGTCGACAGCCTCGACGCGGAAGGCGGGGCAGTAGTGAAATTGGGTACCGTCCCAGGCGAGGACGCCGTGGCGTCCGAGCGTAGCACCGGCGACGCGACAGCCAAAGCGCCGGGAAATTTCCGGGAGTGATTCGAGCAGATCCGCGATGCCGAGGAGGCGCCCGGGGAATTCGCGGGAGCTGATCATGAAATCTACATGTTCAAGTAATTCTTCAATTCCTGGATAGAGATTATCGAGGTCGGCCGTGACGGCGGCGCCGGCTTGGCGGGCCCAGCGTGCTGCGGCAATAGCCGGCGCGCAAGGATGTCCATCTACGTGAACGAGACGCGCGGCACGGATCCATTGCTGCGGTAATTCTTCAGGGCGGAGGTCGAGCCGGTCATCGCGCTGCCAGAGGATGGTGCGCTCGCCGGTTTTCTGATCGACGATGATGAAGGCAAGCTGGCTCGCGCAATCCGGGACTTCAATGAGGCGGGTCTCGATTCCTTCTCGGGCGAACTGTTCGCGCTGCAAACGGCCGGCGGGATCATCACCGATTTTGCCGACGTAACGGCTGTGCAGTCCCCAGCGATGGCAGGCGACGGCTGCGGTAGCAGCCTGTCCACCGGGGAGCACACAGGAGGAGAGGACCTTCGTCTTGGAGTCGAATGCCGGGAAGCAGGGCACACGGATCAATGTGTCGGTGGCATTGAGGCCGATGGAGACGATATCGGCGGGAGCGGTTGCAGAGCGCGAGCGGGCGCCAGTGCGCCGCGAGTTGGCGAGAGCCGCGGGGCGTGGCGCGCGAGTTCGGCGAGCGCGGTTTTTGCGTCGAGGCATGAGCGAAAAGACTGTAAGCGATTGGTGAAGATTTGCAAGGCGCTCGCCAAGGCTGTCACGCCATAGGGTGAAGGGCGAGGGGAAAAGGAAAATCAAAATGACGGGAGTCCAGCATTGTCAATCGGCGCATTTCTGGTCCGGGACATTTTGGGGGCACGGTCGCCAGCTTGCCTCGAAGGGTTCTGTGCGAGAGCTAAAATCGGAGTTGGTGCGCTCGCGTGTTGCGGCGTTGCATGGGTTGGTGGGCTATGATAATTACATTCACTTGCGTTGTGCGGCGCGAGGCGACGGCAATTGGCTGGTCGGCGCGCCGACATGCCGATGCCGGTTCTTGAATCCGAAGCGCTGATTCTCCGCAGCTTTCCCCTCGGCGAAGCCGACCGGCTGGTGAGCTTTCTCAGCCGTACAGAAGGACGCATGCGAGGGGTGGCCAGCGGCGCTCGCAGGCCGAAGAGCCGCTTCGGTTCGACGCTGGAGCTTTTTTCGTACGTGCGCATGTGGTTTTACGAGCGTGAAACCAGGGAACTGGTGCGCATCAACCAGTGCGAACTGATCGAATCGTTCCTCGATGTGCAGCGCGATTACTCCGTGGCAATTGCCCTTGGGCTGATGAGCGAAGTGACGGAGGCGGTGCTTGGCGAGCACGAAGTGGCGGAGGCAAACTTTCGCCTGCTGCTGCTGATCGCGCGAGCGATCAAAGCAGGGATGAAGTTGCCGCTGGTATTGGCATACTTTGCGTTCTGGACCGTGCGGCTGGGCGGCTGGATGCCGGCCCTCGATCGCTGCTCGCGCTGCGGCGCCGTGCTGAGTTTGCGCGCTTCAATGGCAAGGAGCGGATTATTTTGCTCAAAGTGCGCCCTTCAGGGGCAGCGGACAATATCTCAAGAAGTACTTCAATTGGCGCAGAGGATGAGTACGGAGAAACTAGAGCAGTTGACGAAAACAGAAATACCGTCGACCGCCTTGGATGAACTAAAGGATCACATGCTGAACCTGATCGAGGGGCACATCGAGAAGAAGCTGCAAACTCGTAAAATGCTTGCCGAGTCGCAGGAACCGCTTACGTGAGGCAAAGTAATGCTTGAACTTTTTTCATCGCCAGGGAACGCGAACTGCACATCTGTCGCTTCGCCTCGCGAGGCGCTCGCGCGCCGGAAATGCAAACGCGCGAGGCTATGCTCGGGACGACGATTTTTTTGGGGACACGAACTTATATGGCAAGCGACATGTGCGGAGTTGGCCGGAGTTGCTCGGGTCGGGAACGTCTGGTTGGCTTACGGCGTAGATGAGGTCGACCGAGGCGTAAGGCAAATATGAAATCTAAAGTAAAACATGACAAACAAAAGTCGGTGAAGCTGGCCGGCCCGACGTTCCAGGATCTTATCCTTCAGCTTCAGAAATTCTGGGCCGACCGTGACTGCGTGATCCAGCAACCGTATGACGTGGAGGTGGGGGCTGGAACCATGCATCCGGAAACCTTCCTGCGAGTGCTCGGTCCGGAACCATACCGCGTTGCTTATGTCCAGCCGAGCCGACGCCCAGCGGACGGGCGCTACGGGGAGAATCCGAACCGGCTTTACAAACATTTTCAGCTTCAAGTAATACTTAAACCTCCGCCGGCGGATATTCAGAACATTTATCTCGAGAGTATTCGCGCTATCGGCATCAAGCTAGCGGAACACGATATCCGCTTCGAAGAGGATAACTGGGAATCGCCCACGCTCGGCGCGTGGGGAATCGGGTGGCAAGTATTACTCGATGGCCTGGAGATCACACAGTTCACGTATTTCCAGCAATGCGGGGGCATCGATCTGGATCCTGTTTCAGTGGAACTGACGTATGGCCTCGATCGCATCGCAGCGTACCTCCAGAACGTGGATAATGTTTTCGATTTGCGGTGGTCGCGGGACCGCAAGTATGGGGAAGTGCGGTTGGTAGAGGAGCAACAGTTCTCAGCCTACAGCTTCGATTACGCGGCGCCGGAAACCACGCGGAAGCTTTTCGATTTGCACGAGCGTGAAGCTAATGAGTTACTTGAGGCATTTAAGCAGAGCGATGCGGAAGGGAAGCGGCGGTTTCCTATATTGGCCGCTTATGATCAATGTCTGAAGTGCTCTCACCTATTTAACGTGCTCGATTCGCGGGGAGTGATATCCGTAACGGAGCGCGCCACGCTGATCGGGCGGGTGCGGCAGATCGCTATCCGCATTGCCAAAGCTTATCTGGCGCAGCGTGCGCCGGCGTCTGCTTCCGCGTCGAGCGAGGAGCAGGAGAAGCAAGCCGAGGTGACGGCATGAGCGCCAAATCAGCTTCGGCGAGGAAGACGGGGAGGTATTTAAGAGAAGCAGCGAATAAGGAACAAGCGAAGGCGGGGTTCGCGGAATTGTTCCTGGAGGTAGGCTGCGAAGAGATTCCTGCGGGAATGATCGCGGGAGCGGCCAAAGAGCTTCAAGTAATACTTAACAAATATTTGACGCTCGAAAAAATTCTCGACGGAGCGGAGGTCTCAACGTTTGGCGCGCCGCGGCGACTGGTAGCAACGTGCCCGCGAGTACGGCTGAAGCAGGAAGACATCCGTAAGGAAGTCGTAGGACCGCCGAAGTCCGCAGCTTTTGACGGTCAGGGAGCGGCGACGCGGGTGGCTGAGGGATTTGCGGCGAAGTATGGCGTGGGTGTCGAGAAGCTATTCACCGTCAGCACACCCCGCGGCGAGTACGTGGCGGTCGAGCAACTGATTACAGGACGGGCCGCGGCTGAACGGCTCGGGGAAGTTATTCCGCGCGCGATTGCGGAGATTCCCTGGCCGAAAACGATGTACTGGACTGGTGCGGCAGGGCTGCGATTCATTCGGCCGATTCGCTGGGTAGTGGGGCTATTGGGCGGCCGCGCGCTGCAGTTTGAAATTGCCGGGGTGACGGCTGGGAACGCCACATCAGGGCACCGGTTCCTGGGGAAATCATCGATCGCTGTGAGCGGGTACGACGATTACGTGGCGAAACTCGAAAGAAATTATGTACTGGCACGGCCCGAGGATCGCCGAGAGAGAGTGGAGCGGGAACTGGAGAAACTGGCGACGGGGAAGGGGCTTCGCGTCAATGAGGATGCCGCGCTTTCGGAACTGGTCGTCTATTTGAACGAATATCCGTCGGCGATTCTGGGAAGCTTCGATGCGGCCTATCTGGAACTGCCGGACGAAATTCTGATCACGGTGATGCGCGATCACCAGAAATATTTTGCGGTGCGGCGGCGTAACGGGGAATTGGCGCCGCATTTTCTGGCGGTGATCAATCTGGAGCGCGATGTGAAGGGATTGGTGCGGGCGGGGCACGAACGCGTGTTGCGGGCTCGGTTTGCGGACGCGAAATTTTTCTGGGAAATCGATCAGAAATGTCGGCTCGCCGACTATCTGCCGAAGCTGGCAAGCGTCACGTTTCAGGCGAAGCTTGGCTCCTACGGCGACAAGGTGGAGCGTATCCGTGCGCTGTCGCGGTGGCTCGCCGAGCAATGGTTTGCCCGAGGAATTCACGAGGCGCGCATGGCAGCTGCCGACCGAGCCGCGGAGTTGGCTAAGTGCGATCTCGTCACGGATATGGTGCGCGAGTTCACGGAACTGCAAGGGATTGTTGGCGGGCTCTACGCAAAAGCTCAAGGAGAACCTGAAGAGGTCTATTGGGCGGTGTACGACCACTACCGTCCTACTGGCATGGATGAGCCGACGCCGCGAAATCTTACGGGCGCGACAGTTTCGATCGCAGATAAGCTCGACACGCTGATCGGCTGCTTTGCCGTGGGGCTCGCACCCACTGGTTCAAGTGATCCTTTCGGTTTGCGGCGCGCTGGTTTGGGTATTGTCAAAATAATCCTTGAACGCAAGCTGCCGGTTTCGCTCGTGGAAACGATTTCTGCCGGGGCGCGGGGGCTGTTTGAGTATGCCCAAAAAATTAAAGTACCACCTGAAGTTGAGAAATCCGTTTTTGATTTCCTGGTTGATCGCGCTCGATACGTTTTCACAGAGCGCGAGGGGTTTGCGTACGATGAGATCAATGCGGTGATCGCGGCGGGCGCGGACGACCTGGTAGATGCACGCGACCGCATCGCGGCGGTGCGGGAGATTCGCAAGACGAAAAATTTTGAGCCGCTGGCGGTGTCGTTCAAGCGAATTCGCAAGATTCTGGAGAAGGCGGGAAGCGAGAAGACGTGGCGCTTTCCGGCTGTGCGGCCAGAGTTATTTCAAGAGGAGGCGGAACGAAGGCTGCACGCCGCGGCTGCGCGGGCCGCGCAAGAAGCCGAGCGGCACAAGAAGGCGCGTGGATACAAGGACGCGCTGCAGGGAATTGCGAAGCTACGGCCTGAGGTGGATGAATTTTTTGACCGCGTGCTGGTGATGGCGGAGCAGGAAGAGATTCGGCGGAATCGATTGACACTGCTGGCGGAGTTGCTGCGAGAGTTTTCGACGATTGCGGATTTTTCGGAGATCGTGACCGTGGAGAAGTGACGATGTGACCGGCATCGTCATCCCGAGCGAACGTTGTGGAGCGAGGGATCTGCTTTCGGGCTTTCATTGAGGAGAGCAGAGCGAGAAACAGCCACCCCAGGAGTGTGACATGCGCAAGAGCGCGTGTTAAAGAAAGTGTGCGATGGCTCTTTGGAATGGAACCTCGGTTAGCCGGTGGAATTGCGAAAATGCTTGAATTTTGCTGCAGATTAAAGTTGATTCTCGATGAGCCGTCGACGGGTCGACAAGTCCTCAACTAGTTCTCAATATTTGGCAACGCGCAAGGGATGGCCTGCGATTTCAAGTATTTCATTGTAAACGGTCGCCGCGCCGACGGGCTCTCATGAGCCACTTGAATGATTGGCATTTCCGAAGGCAAAACTACAGATTCCTCGTCGCGCCGTCCAACGCGGAAAGACCGCGCACGGTGAAGGCCGTGGCCGGCGCTCCTCGTAATGACAGGCTCTGGCATTTTTGAATTTTTGAAGATTCGAATAAATTTCGTAGCAAATTAAGGTAATGCTCGATCAGTCGTCGACGTGCCGACGAGTTCTTGAGCAGCATGTTACGAGCAGTTGACGGTCGGACGAGTTCTCAAGTGCTCTCAACGTTTTTGTGGATACTATTGCTCGGCCCGCATTGATCGTAATTTTCAAGTTTTGCGTGACAAGTGGTCGTTGCGCCGACAGGCTCTCAGAATTCACTTTAACGATTATGCGCGAAGGAGTGAAATGCCGGATCGCGAAGGCCGCAGGTCTGCTCCACGCGTGACGGAAAGACCTCGGGTCTGACCGACAAATCGGGCCCGACCCGAGCTGCCACCTTAGGTGCGCGAACGGCTTTCGGAATAGCGAGCTTCCTGGGGAGACGCCTGTGCCATTAATCGAGGCGTTCGAACCGTACGACTACGTGGGCATTCGGAGGAAGAAATAGAGGCCGCAGAAAAAGAAGATGAAGTCGGGGGACCATGCTGCGAGGATCGGAGGAAGCTGGCCAACGCCACCGAGAGCTTCGAAAAGCGCCGCAGTCGCCCAATAGACGACAGCGAGACCCACGCCAAGGGCCAGGCCTCCCACGGCGCCACGGCTTCCGACGAGGATAGAAAATGGGATCGCGAGCATGATGACGATGGGGGCGATCAGCGGGAAGGTGAGCTTCTTGTGCAACTGCACAGTGAATCGCGCCACGTCAAATCCGGAGCGGCGCAAACGACTGATGTAGTCGCTTAGTTCCCACCAATCCATTTCAGAGCTCTGGCGCAGTTCGCGAGTGAAATAGGCAGGGGGCTCGTCGAGTTCGGGGAGCTCCATAACCTGGAATTCGGCATAACGGGAGATCTTGCCCTGCTGAAAGTCGCGGATCCACCCGGATTCGAGGATCCAGGCGTGTTGCTGCGCTTCCCAGGAAGCGCGCGCGGCATAGACACGGCGGCGCAGAGAAAAATTTTGTGGGTCGAGTTCGAAGACGCTGAGACCGCCGAAGAGGGCATGATCGGAATCGAAGAGCTGGTAATTGTAGATTTTGGAGTTGTCGCCGAACATCCAGCGATGCTGAGGCTCGTAATAGGTGGAGGGTGGAAGTCCCTTGATGAGACTGTGCAGCATTTCGGCGCGCTGATTGGCATAAGGCAAATACGTTTCATCCAGGGCGACAAGCCCCACAGTCATAATTGCGCCGGCCAAGAGCAAAGGAAGGGCGACGCGGTACAGGCTGATGCCGGCGGCTTTGAAGGCGACCAGTTCGTTATTTTTGGTCATGACGCCGAGGGTGATCAGTATGGAAACCAAGCAGGCCAGAGGCGAAAGCTGATAGATCAAGTAGTACGTGAAGTATCGAAAATAGTTGAGGACCTGCATCCAAGTCGCGCGGTGCTGGGAGATATCGTCGAGGAGATCGAAAAAGGTGAAGATTTCGAAGAGCAGAACGAAGCCGACGATGAGCAGGAGGAAGTAGAGCAGGAAATTTCGGAGCAGATAGTAGTCGATGACCTGGGGAAACGAGCCGACAAAGCGAGCGCGGGTGGCGCTCTGGGCTGCGGCGGAGAAATCGGCGGTGCGGGCGAGGGATTCATGTTGTGCTTTAACTTTTCGCTCGCGCCACCAGTCGCGGATCCGTGTGATGGTTGCGTCCAGCCAGGAGTCGCCGCCGAGGTGTTCCACCGATGGCAGGAGTGCAAACCCAGCCACGGCCATGAGGATATTCGCCGTCCAGATGCCGAGCCATGCAGGCAGCGAGCCGTCGCGAGCCAATGAGGCGCAAAAAACGAATACGATGTAATAGGCGCAAACCAGCGCGACGGCCAGGATGAATCCCGCCGAGCGGCCTCCGCGGCGCGGGCGGGAGCCGACGGGCAGTGCGACAAAAGCAAAGACGAGGCAGGCCGCGGGAAAGGCGAAGCGACGATGAAATTCGACGCGCGACTCCCGCGCGTTCGATCCCCTTTCGGCGAGAAGCTGGCGAAGGGGCCGTTCGGAATCGACGACGCCTGCCGCTTGCGCTGTACTGTTGCCGCCCACGTTCAGCGCCTGATCGCGTTCGCCGAATTCGGAAAGGCCATAGTGTTCGGGGCCTTGCGCCTGGGATTCGTGGACACTGCCGCTACGCATATAGAGCTGCAACTTGCCCTGATCCCGGTCGGCTACTACAATGGCGTCCTCTGCCAGCGTCAGGCGTGAAACCTCGCCCCCGTCGGATTCAGCCAGGAATACGCCATGCCAGTTCATGGCGGCGGCCGAGATGTCCTGCACATAGAGCACGAGGTGAGGGAACTGCTCGTTGAAAACGCGCGGCTGAACCTCGAAGGAGACTTGCGAGGCGCGCAGGCGTTCTTCGAGATTGCGCAGCGTGCGAACGGAAATGGGGCCGAGCCAGACCGTCATGCATAGAGTGACGGCCGTCGCGAGCAGGGCGAGCGCGCCGACGGGTACGAGGATGCGCTTCAGCCCCATGCCGGCGGCATTCATAGCGATCAATTCGCTGTCGGCGGACATGCGCCCGAGGCCGATGAGCACGCCCACGAGCACGCCGATGGGCACACTAAAAGTGAGCACACGTGGAAAGGCGCTGAGAAAGAGGAGCGCGATTTGACGGGCATCGCCCGAGTGGCGGGCGACCACGTTCATGATCTGCACCAGCTGCGGAACGAAAATAACGAAGGTAAAGACGGCCAGGCCGAGCGATGCGTGGCGCAGAACTTCGCGGAAGATGTAGCGATCGATGATGCGCATGATCTCGAAAGCGAGAGCGGGAAAGCGAGTCGCGCTCGCCACCAATCGAGAAGACGGCTATCTTAGCACGCGCGGCGCAAGACAATGGGGAGTGCCGGGAGAATGACGCGAATCCATCTCGTGCTGCTTTGGCATATGCACCAGCCGCAGTACCGCGATCCGGCGACGCGCCGGTACATTCTGCCGTGGACCAGGCTGCACGCACTGAAGGACTACTGGGGCATGGTGCGGGTGCTCGAGGAATTTCCGGCGGTGCACGCGACGTTCAATCTGGTGCCGTCGCTGGGAGCGCAACTGGAGGAATACGCGAGCGGAAAATTTGATGAGCCCTGGTTCGCGCTGGCATTTTCGCCAACGGAGGAACTCCGCGATGAGGAGAAAGCGGAACTGCTTTTGCGGGGATTTCAAGCCAATGTCGATCACCTGATCAGCCGCTGGCCGCGTTACAAAGAGATTTATGATCGCGCCCATTCCGCCGATGTGGACGCGGCGATCCGCACATTCGCGCTGCGCGACTGGCGCGATTTGCAACTGCTGTCGCAACTCGCGTGGATGGACGAAGAATACTTGGGGAGCGATGCGCAGGTGAGCGCGCTGTCAAGGAAGGGGCGCGATTTCAGCGAAGCGGACATGCAGATGTTGCGCACAAAGCAACTGGAGCTTCTGGCACGCGTTTTGCCGGAATACCGCAAGGCGCGGGATGCGGGGCAGATCGAAATCTCCACCACGCCGTTTTATCATCCAATCCTGCCGCTGCTCTGCAATACGGACGTGGCGCGAGAGGCCAACCCGGGTACGCCACTGCCGAGCCCGCCGTTTCGACATCCGGAAGATGCGCGCGAGCAGTTGCTTCGCGCGAGGAGGTATTACGAACGGCTTTTTGGCTCGCCGCCTGTGGGGCTGTGGCCTTCGGAAGGATCGGTTTCGAACGAGGCGCTTTCGATTGCGGCCGAGCTTGGGTTCCGGTGGTTCGCAAGCGACGAAGGGGTGCTGGGGCGGACGCTGAACATTGGATTTGGGCGCAATCCAGAAGGGGTTCCGGAGAACGCCGATCGGCTGTACGCGCCGCTGCGCATCCAGATGGGCGAACGCGAAATCACGGGAATTTTTCGCGATCATTATCTTTCCGACCTGGTGGGATTTGTTTACAGCCGGATGGACTCGGCCGCGGCAGCCGACGACCTGTACCGGCGGATTCGCATCGTTGCGGAACAGGTGCACTCGCGTGGGCCGTTGACTTTGCCGTTGATTCTGGACGGTGAAAATGCCTGGGAGTTTTATCCGAGTAATGGGCGCGAATTTCTGCGGCGATTTTATACACGGATAGAGGATGACGCGGAGATTCGCGCCCTGACCGTGAGCGAAGCGCTACGGGAAACCCGTGAAGTCGCCACGGTGCAGGGAATCGCGGCGGGTTCCTGGATCAATGCGAATTTCGATGTGTGGATCGGTCACAGGGAAGATGTCACGGCATGGGAATTGCTGGCCCGCGCCCGCGAATTCTACGCGCAGCAACGAGAGCGCCTGCAGCGGGCCGACCCGAACGCACCGACAGAGGAGAAACTTGCCGCAGCCTTCGAGGCATTACTCATGGCGGAAGGCAGCGATTGGTGCTGGTGGTTTGGTCCCGAACACAGCTCCGCAAACGATGCGGAGTTTGACGCATTTTTCCGCCAACTGCTGAGCGAGGCGTATCAAAATCTGGGCTGTGCGGCTCCCGACGAACTCGCCGAGCCGATCAAGCAGAGGCCGGCACCAGCCCACGTTGAACAACCAGCGGCGTTTCTGGAGGTGCAGGTGGATGGGCGTGAATCGACCTATTTCGAGTGGCTGGGGGCGGCGCTCTATTCGCCGGTCCGGCAGGATAGCTCTATGCATGGCCGCGTGCACTGGCTGCAGCAGTTTCGGTATGGATTCAGCAACGAGCGATTTTTCGTTCGCGTCGATCTGGTGGATAACGCGCTCGCCGCGGTCAAAGACGGAGAGTTTCGCATCACGCTGCGTGGCGACGAAGAAGTACGGATTGTGCTACACGTTCGTGAAGGAAAACTCTGTGGCCAGCACGTGGAGACAAAGGATACGTGTCTGTGGGGCCCGCAGGACATGGTCGTCGCAGCGCTGGACCGGATTCTCGAACTTTCTATCGCGCGGAAACTACTGCACCTGGGGAAAGGGCACTCGTTTTTTATCGTGATTGCATTATGGGAGGGCGGTCTGCCGGTAGATTTGCTTCCGGCGGAGGGTTGGCTTGAGGTTCAGTTGGGCGAAGACTACTTCGCATGGACGACGCAGGTGGCCCGCTCGAGTTAAAGCGAAACTTTAGTTTGTGTTTTGACGCCGATTTTGTATTTACGTCGTGCTACGGTGTGAGTGCAGAGTACCGGCGGCGCAAACAGGAGTGGCTATGCCACCGTGCCGCGACCGTCCGAGCTTTCTCTAAAAAAAACAAAAGCAGATCCCTCGTCATTCGCGCTCGTGAGGACACGAGCGCGAATTTCCCTCGGGATGACGATTTTTATTTTTTTTGCGCCATTTAGAAGGAGTGTAGTCACGACAGCGTATGTATTGGGCGATGCCACAGCCCGGAGTGGCTGTGCCGGTTTCTGTAAGGCCTCGGGTCTGTCCCACAAACCAGGCCCGATCCGAGCTACGGCCTGTTACACATTTGTCCGACTTTCAGGGGAAGGAAGGGGGAGGCGCGCGGCGTTTGGTGGCGTGCTCGAAGGCATACGCGAGTGCGATGAGGCGCGGCTCGCTGCACGCAGTGCCGGTGAAGCTTACTCCGTAAGGCGCCGGTTTGGCATCGAAGCCGAACGGAAACGGGGGTGTCGGGTCGTTTGGAATCATGCCGAAAGGCACGATCACGGTGGGATATCCTGGTTTCGCAGCAATAGCGGCGCCAGATGCGCCGGGAAACAGCAGCGCATCCAAATGGTTCTGTTTCATAGCGGCATCGATGCCATTGGTCCCCGCCAAGGCGACGTCTTTTGCGCGATCGGCTTCGTAGCGAGCACGATCTGAATCAATATCGATTTCATCGGAGATATCGAGCTGAGACTGGCCATACTTAATTGCGCCGGCAGCTTGATGCGCGAGGTTGAAGCGGCGGAGTTCGGTGAGTGATTTAACGGGCGCGGCGAGCCCGAGGCTTGCGAGCCATTTGTTAAAGTCGCGCTTCATACCGTACTTGAGGACGATCGAGCAGTGCTCATCTTTTCCTTTAGCGTTCTGATCGCCGGAGCACATGTCCCATAGCAACAAATTTGCGTCAGGGTTTTTTGAAGTGATGCTTGAGATATCTGCAGGGTCCACGATTGTAGCGCCAAGCTTCCTCAGAAGGTCGATGGCTTGGTTCATGAGCATGGTTTGGTTCGGGTTGAGACCGCCGAGCGCAAAAATCGATCCGGGTGCTGCTACGGAGTCGTAGTAAAAGGCGCGGGGAATACCAATGCGCGCGCCCTTGAGCGCGTACGTTTTGAGATAGCGTGTGTAGTCGTGATTCGGGGGGGCCTTACAGGCCGTTGTGGCCAGATCGTTCGGGTCGGGGGCGAAGCCCTCAAGAGATCCAAGAAGGATGGCGGCGTCGGTCACGCTCTTGGCCAAAGGACCGGGGGTATCCTGATCGGCGGTGATGGGAATGACACCGTATCGGCTGATGCGGCCGACAGTGGGCTTGATACCAACCAGCATATTTTGGTTCGCGGGATTCAAAATGGAGCCCGAGGTTTCGGTTCCGACATTGGCAGCCCAAAGATTGGCCGCTGTTCCGACACCGGAACTCGAACCGCCGGAGGGCAGCGCCGGACGCCCGTCAAAGCTGGAGTCGCGCGGATCGCGCCTGGGATCATAGGGATTCATCCCGTAGCCGCCAAGCGCGCTGTAATTGCCGGGCATGGGCGTAGGCGGGCCGGCGACCCAGTTGGCCAATTCGGTCATGGTCGTCTTGGCGATAATGACGGCTCCGGCTTTGCGCAGGTTTGTGGTGAGTGTTGCTTCGTAGGGCGGTACAAAGCCATCAAAGGCGAGGGCGCCGCCCGTGGTGGGCATATCCGTGGTGTGGATATTGTCTTTCAGTGCGATCGGGATGCCATGGAGCGGCCCGCGTATTTTGCCGCGAGCGCGTTCGCGATCGAGTTGCTCGGCCTCCTGCAGAGCTTTTGGGTTAACGGTGATGGCGGCGTGGAGTTTGTCTTCGTAGGTTGCTATGCGCACCAGATATTCGAGGACGAGTTGTTTCGAGGTCACGCGGCCGGTTCGCATGGCGGCTTGCATTTCTGGAATCGATGCTTCCACGACGGTAAACGCTCTAGCGCGGGGTTTTGCGGATGTTCGCTTGGATTGGCTCTGCGAAAAGACTGTGGCAGCCAACAGCAGAAGCAGCAATCCACAAGCAAGACTCGGTTTCATGCAGTGGATTCTATGACAACGCGATAAAACTGTTTCGGTTTTTGCGGAACGCCGGGCGGATGAGTTGAACCGGGCGCTATTTACAGGCCGCCCTTTTCGCCAGCCACAACCTGAGCGTGCGAGAGAAAAGCGACGAGGGACACGCCGCCAATTATATTGCCCAGAAGAGTGGGCAGGAAAAAGCGAACGAAATACCAGCCCCAGGACTCCGCCCCGGAAGCTACGAGAAAGAACATTTTGTTGGAGCCTGCAATAATATGATTGAAGCCGCCTATGCCGATGAGCCAAGTGACGATGATGATCACACTGACGCGCGCTGCCTCGGCGCTGGGAAGCAGCCACACCATGAGCGCGATGAGCCATCCCGCGAAAATCGAACGCACGAGCACAATGTGAAACGGTGCGTCGAGGCGTTCGCGGCTGACTTCAAACAGCATTCGCTGTATGTGGGAATCAAACAGGGCGATCCGTGCGAAGCAAAGTGAAAATATATAAGTGCCTGCGAGATTAGACAGAAGAACCACGCCCCAAAGGCGCAACACGTTTAACGCGGTGGAGGCATTCTTTCGCAACAGCAGCGGAAGAATTACCGTAAGCGTATTTTCGGTAAAGAGCTGCTGTTTGCCGAGGATGACGATCAGAAAACCCATGCTATAGCCGAGTTTTGAAACCAGAGGCTGCCAGCCCGCTTGTGGTAAATGCGCCGCCAGAAGCGCTTCGGCAAGAAGCGAGAACCCCATCGAAAGCCCGGCAGCGAGCCCGGACCAAGCGAGAGCCGCAGAGGAGCGGCTCAGTTCGTCGTCGCCTTCGCGTCGAATCGCCTCATAGATAATGTGAGCGCCGATGGGTGAGCGCTGCTCGATCTGCTCTTCCTCGCCGCGCTCGCGCACTTTGCTGGCGAGCCTTTCCTCCAGCGGAGATTCGGCTTGATGTTTTACGGACACGGAAAGACCCTTTTTGCGGCAGCGCGGGCGCTCAGCGTAGGGTCGGGTCAGACTGCCGAGGCGTCCATAGGGGAATCCATCTGATTATTGGAAGGCTGGGCTTTACGGAAACGTAATCAGAGGGAAGACAGATTCCGCGCCAGAGTCCGGAAAAAGGAATTCACAAATCGAAGATTTGAGATTTCAAAAGGAGCAAACCAGAGGCTTGGTGAATGACATGGGGCGGCGAGAGTTATTGGGGAGAAGAGCCGCCGTTAGAAGCGAAGGGTGCCCCGCCGAATTTCACCTTATGCCGCTTGTGAGGCTACTGTCCTTTCGGACAGTAGCCTTGGAGCCGCTTAGTTCCTAAGCTGTTGTTTCCGGTAGTGCACGAAGGCTTTTGGCGTGGGGCCGGAGTATGCCCGCCAACCGCTGAAAGGATCCGAATGAAGAGACGTCCAACCGCGGCAGACGGAAGCAAACTGGAACGCAGGAAAGAGACGCGATTCCCGGTAAGTATCCCGGTCGAGGTGAGCTGGAAAAGCACGGAAGGCGGTCCCATGAAGCACGAAGGCGTGGCGCGGCAAGTGAACGCGCGCGGCGGACTCGTGGAGATGGGCACGTATCCCGAACTCGGCACGCGCGTTGCGGTGACGAATCTGCTTTCCGCGGAATCGGCAGAGGCGCGGGTGCTCGCTACGCCCAATTCGCGCGAAGGCGTCGCGCATGGGATTGTAGTGGAATTGGTGATGCCGGACGAGAGCTTCTGGGGCGCCAGCCTTCAAGTGAAAAAAGCAGCGGTGGAGTTGCAGAGGCTGGAAAAGCTGCTGCGGGCGCAAAATGTGGATCTGCGGCTGCTCAAAGAATTTCGAGACGGTGTGGATTATCTGCAGGCGATTGCAGGATCGGTACAACAGGCCCGCGAGCGGCAGATCGAAGGGGAAGACGAGAATACGGAATCTTTGCTGGTCGGCGAACGCATTCGCCGTACGATCAACTTTTGTCTCGAAGTAATTGCCGACTTTGATGCCGGACGCATCGGCGAAGAGACGAAAGGGCTGGCTGAACTCCTGGAGTCTGTGGAGCAGATCAGCCAGCGCTTTCGAAGCCTGCTGGCACCTGACCGTTCGCGTCCGGTCCGAAATGTGCAGATAAACACGCCCGAGCCTGCGCCGGTAAGCCGGCGTGGCCGAGCGGAACCACGAGGGAATTGATCAATCAGAGGCGCGGGCAGCCGCGGACTTGACGTTGATACTTTCGGCAAGCGTGGTCAGCTTTTGATCGGTTTCCTTCTCTTCGTCCAAGGTCTCCTCGAGCAATTTGGAAGCTTTCTTTTCGCCGAGAATATTGGCAAAGGTGCGGAGCGTTCCGTAAGAGGCCATCTCGTAGTGTTCGACGTGCTGGGCGGCGGCGATGAGACCAGCGTCTTTGGTTTCAGGGTCCAGGTCCTCGTCAATCATGTCGCTGCCTTCGTCGATCAAGCCTTCCATGCCGTCGCAGCTTTCACCCTTGGGAGTTTCGTCGAGACCCTCAAAAATCTGTTCAAGGCGCGCGACGTGGTTTTTGGTTTGTTCGAGGTGTTCCTCAAAAGCCGAGCGCAATTGGCTGGATGATGCGGCCTTGGCCATTTTGGGCAGAGCTTTGGTGATCTGCTTTTCGGCGTCGTAGGTGTCACGTAGTTCCTTTATATAAAGTTCCTTGAGAGCACTGTCTTTCATGACTACCTCCTTGCGTATTTCCACCCGAGCATATGACCCGCCGGATGGGGCACCAATCCACCCCCTGCTGCATTGAAAATGGAGGTTTGCTGTAGGCTGGAGCGCAGATATGGGCAGGAACAGGGGCCACATCATGTAAAAAACGACACACATGCAGCGAATTCGCTAAGGGCAGTGGCAAAGAGGTTCATACTTTTTGCATGAAGGTGGAGACACATCGAGCCACGCGGCATCCGTTTGCGGCTCGGGCAGAGGTGGTCGACGTCGAGTCGGAAAAGCAGATCACGGCTGTGACCGGCGATCTGAGCGTGTTTGGGTGTTTCATCGAGACGGGGACGCCGTTTCCCCGCGGAACGAAGGTGCGGGTAAAGATCAATCATCGCGGGGCAACGTTTGTCGCACCCGGGGTCGTTTCCTTTTCAAAATCGACGGGAATGGGAGTGCGATTCGGAGCGATAGAAGCCGCCCACCAGCAGACGCTGGAGACGTGGCTCGGCCAGCTCAGGACGAGCACTTGAACGCTCCCCGGGCCGGTTTCCCCTCAGTTCACGCAGAAATTAATCATAAAGTTCTGCAATCCGCAGCCAAGCTTCCCTAATCACAATAAATGTAGGCACTGCCGGCACGGTGACTAGAGGAATGTTTCCGTTCGATTCCGTTTTCAGTCATTGCGGATGAGCCGGCTAAGGTAAAGATTCGGGTGCAAGATGGTTCAGCACGACATTGGACATTTGCCCACATTTGACGGCGAGTCAGAACTCGTGAATGTTGTGGTGGAAACGTCGAAAGGCACGCACACGAAACTCAAATATGACGAAGAGCAGCACGTTTTCCGTGCCGAAAAGGTGCTGCCGGTCGGACTGGTGTTTCCGTTTGATTTCGGTTTCCTGCCTTCCACGAAGGCGGAAGATGGCGATCCGTTGGACGTGCTGGTGTTGAGCGAGGCGGGGATACCGTACGGGTGTGTCGTGCTCGGCCAACTGATCGGAGTGCTGGAATGCGAGCAGACTCAGGACGGCGAAACAGAACGCAACGACCGGCTGATCGCCATACCGATGGATGCGAAGTCACGCGAGCCGATGTTGCCGGTGATTCCTTTGGATAACCGTCTGAAGAAGGCGATCGCGGAATTTTTCGTCAAGTACAACGAGCTACAAGGCAAGGAGTTTCGCGTTCTCGGAGCGTATGGGCCGGAACGCGCAATTGACGTTGTGAAGAATGCGATGCAATCCGGGAAGGGAAACGGCAAACGCAAGAAGGCGCTGGCCGCACGGGTATAGTTGCATCCAGACCGGGAAACCGTGTAGTCGAGAGCCATGGCACGCGCGATTCGAACCCCCAAGCGAGATACACAAAGGCGGCGGAAAGCGACGAGCCGGAATCATTCTGCGCGGCGAAGACGCTCCGCACAGCGGGTGGCGCGGCGTGTAGGTTCGCGCTCGCTCGGCCCGGCAGAGTTGCGGCAGATCGAAATTCCGCGCGATGTTGGCGAGACCGGTATCGAGGCGGGCGGCGGACGGGTCCACCTCACAAATCTGCAGAAAGTTTTCTGGCCCGAGTTGGGGCTGACCAAGCGCGATTTGCTGCAATACTACCTGGACGTTTCGCGCTGGCTGTTGCCACACGTCAAAAACCGCGCCATGGTGATGAAGCGCTATCCCAACGGAGTGCACGGCCCGTTTTTTTTTATGAAACGCGCGCCGCAGCCGCGGCCGGACTTCATTCCCATTTGCTCGATCGAGCATGCCTCCGGAAACGTCATCGGATTTCCCGTCATTCAGGACGTGGCCTCGTTACTTTGGGTGATAAACCTGGGCTGCATCGACCTGAATCCCTGGTACGCGCGGTGCGACGACGTATGGCGGCCGGACTTTTTGCACTTCGACCTGGACCCGACGCCGGAGACGCCGTTCGAGCGCGTGCTGGAAACGGCGCTGATCGTGCGGGATGCGCTTGCGGAGCTGAAGATCAAGAGCTATGCCAAGACGACCGGGTCGCGGGGCATGCACATCTACATTCCGATCGTTCGGGGACCAGACCAGAAGGATGTTTGGAGGTTCGCAAAAGCTTTTTCGCAGGAACTGGCGCGCCGGCATCCGCAAACGATCACGGCGGAATATCGCGTGGCGAAACGTCCGACAGGGCATGTGCTGGCAGACTATAACCAGAACGCCTGGGGACGAACGCTGGCGTCGGTGTATTCGGTGCGGCCGACAATTAACGCGACGGTATCAACTCCGGTGAGCTGGGACGAGGTTGAGCGCGGAATTCGCATCGAGGATTTCACGACGAAGAACGTGCCCGCACGGCTGAAAAAATTGGGTGATCTGTGGGCGCCGCTGCTCGAAGCGCGCAAGCGGGTGCGGCTGGAAGCATTCCTGTGAGTCTGCCGATTTCCACAAATTATGAGCCGATGGAGGCGATGCCGGAATCGGAATTGCCGGTCGGTCCGGAATGGCACTACGAGCCGAAGTGGGATGGGTTTCGCTGTTTGGCTTTTCGCGACGGGGACCGGGTCGATCTGGAATCGAAATCACAGAAGCCGCTGACGCGATATTTTCCTGAACTCGTTGAGGCACTTTCGAACATGCCGGCGCGCAGATTTGTGCTGGACGGCGAGATTGTGATTCCGGCCGATGGCGGCCTCTCGTTCGACGATCTGCTGATGCGCATCCATCCAGCGGCGAGCCGGATTCAGAGGTTGAGCAGGGAGACGCCGTGCGTCTATATCGTGTTTGATCTCCTGGTCGAGGAGCGTGGAAAGTCGCTCGTCGCACGGCCGCTTGAAGAGCGACGCAAAGAGCTGGAGCGTTTCGCGAAAGCGAATTTTTCAAAAGCTCGGAGCGTGCGGCTGTCTCCCGTCACACGCGATGCGGCGATGGCACGCAGGTGGTTCCGCATGGGAGTGGGGCTGGATGGAATCGTGGCCAAGCGCGACGATTTGCCCTACCAGACCGGCGAGCGCACCGGCATGCAGAAGATCAAGAAAAAGCGCACAGCCGATTGTGTGGTGGGCGGCTTCCGCTATTTGGAGAAGAAGCCGCTGGCCGGTTCACTTCTGCTCGGCCTTTATAACAAACAGGGGTTGCTCGATCACGTCGGCTTCACAGCTTCGATTCACGATGAGGATCGGCCTGTATTGACGCGGAAACTCGAAGCATTGATCAAGCCGCCGGGGTTCACGGGCAAATCGCCGGGCGGGCTGAGCCGTTGGAGCACAAAGAGATCGATGGAATGGAAGCCACTCGATCCGAGGCTTGTGGTGGAAGTGGAGTTCGATCATTTTACCGGCGGACGATTTCGCCACGGGACGAAGTTTTTACGATGGCGGCCGGACAAGGAGCCGAGGCAGTGCACTATGGAGCAGGTGAAGCGGGAGAATAAGTCGGCGCTGGCGCTGCTGTGAGCGCGCCATCGGCGGGCGTTTGGAATTCGAAAAGCAGATTCCTCGTCGAACCAACCTGAAAAGCCTCGGATCTGGCCCACAGATCAGGCCCGACCCGAGCTAGAACCCAATCAGCCCGACCCGAGGTACAAATCCCATCAGTGAGGGGCCTATGGTCAGTAGCCGGTTTTAGCGCGGGAGGGGAGCGCCTTTGCGGATGAGGATGCGGTGGCAGCACATGAACATGCCAGTGAACGACAACACGGCGGGAACCAGTCCGACGACAACCCAAATGGATTCGGTGAACAGGCTGAAGCGGCCGAAATGCAGGTTGGAAATCCCGGTCAGCACCTGATCGCCAAAGCGCAGCTTATTTCCGGAGTCGGGACCATTAATAGCATCAACCATGCGATTGAATGCATCAGGAAAAGCAAAGTAGATTCCCGATATCCCCCACATGAGCACAAAGAGAAAAGTCCAGAAGCCAAGGGCGTTGTGCAGGTCCCAGTTCATTCTTGCAAAGCTTAACTTCGGGCCTACGGTCAAGCTGCGGCGCCAGTGATCAACTCCTGGCCACCAGATCACAATTCCCGTCAGGCAAAGCAGCGTAACGACGATGGCACCAACTCCGTTGAAGAGGCGTCCGGCATCGCCAGATAACAGATTCGAATGAAAGGCGACCAGCGATTCGACAGCGGCGACGACCTGAGGATTGGCGGATGCTTCCAGTTGATTGCGGAAGACGATAGCGCTGCCAGACAGGCTCATTACGAAAATATAAAGGCTCGCAAGCATGCCCAACCAGAGATGGAGTTGAAACAGAAATCTGTGAGTCGGCAAAGTTTCGGGATGGTGAAGCCAGCGCTGCCATGGAGGCAGTTCGGCAATAGAGGGCGCCGTCGTCTCTTGCGTGAGGCCATGCTGGCCAGCGCCGTGTTGTGGGTTAGTCGAGACTAGCGCGCGATGAACGTTCAAACCAGGATCTCGATTCATTCGATTCTGTGAACGGCGCAGGCGTTTCAAAAACGGACGCGAAAGCCGGGCTAGGAAACTGCAGATCCCTCGGCCGCCTAGTTGCAACGGTGAAGGTGGGCGTCGTCGCCTCTGGCGGCCTCGTGATGACAGCAGTTCTACATAGGCGCCAAAGGAAACGTGGCGGTGGAGTACCGGCTGCATAGTCATGAGTGGCCATTGCTCCAGCACGCGCTATTTTTTGGTGTGCCGGCAATGTTTCCGATTGAGGCGCGTGCTGGGGTCCCCGGTGGCTGCGCCGCGTTTGCCGTAACCTGAAGAGCCCAGGGTCTGGCCCACGGAGTGGGGCCGACTCGAGCTACAAACGGTTTGGCAATTATTTCCGGAGAGATCCTTGGCTCGGGTTTATCGCTCAGGATGAGCGATCCTAATCGGATGGTCATTTGAAGGGCATGGGTGCGAGTTTGGGAGGGCGCGTGCCGTGACGCTGCGCGGTCGCAACCGGCACATAGGTCAGTTGCTGTCCGCTGCGTGCGCAGCGCAGCATCAGGCCGCCGCGGCTCATGTCTCCGCGGCCGGCGAATTCGGCGGGGAAGAGCAGACGCTCGCCGAAGATGTTAAGCAAAGGATCGACATATTTGGGGGTCGCGACGCTGCCCAACAATACAATCCGGCAGCGATTGCCGACGTGTTCGGCCAGCAGGCGTGCGTCGCGTTCCAGAGGGAGACGATAACGTGACTCCGATGCGGCGACAGGCGCGGAGGAGATCGCGAGCAAGGCCTCGCGGTTCAGCAGAAGATCCGGGGGAAGCAACCCGCCGGAGGCGGTGATCACCAGCGCGCCGGGCGTATTGGCAGGCGGCTGCGCGAAAGCGCTGGCATAGGCCAATTTCCCGCGGAAATACAGGCCGCTGATAAAGGCGAAGGCTTCACCGAGCGAGAGTCGGCCCTCCCGGAGCCGCAGCGCAAGCGGGAATCGCGCTTCTTCGCGGAGGATGAGCTGAGCGCGGATACCGCCGGCGTTGGCTGGGGAGAGCAGGAAGAGGCGCGGGGCGGGCGCCGGATCGGCGGCAGGAAACGAAGTGGGGATGTGGGGAGCAATATTCGACAATGCGATTTCTACTGAAGGTCCACGCAGTCGCGCAGCGGAACTTTCTCGAGTTCGGGAGCGCTTGAGGGCGCGCTGGACTAAAACGGGCCGATGCGGCCGGGAACGCGCGTCCGGTGTTTTGCTGACGCGCTGCGAACATCTTTCAGGCGATTTTTTCGGCACTCAAGAATGATAGCCGAGGCCGGGGAGAAGGCAATTGTCGCCGGGAGCCTGTGCCGCCTGAGCGGCCGATATCATCTAAGCACGGTAGCCGAGTGGGGAATGAATTCGGGGAGAAGGGGCGCGGCGCTTTGATACGTTGTACAATTGTGGTTTCTGGCTAAGAGCTTCAGCCTGCCTGGGTGAAAGCGCGGGTGGGGTGTCAATTCGCCTCTTTTTGCCTGCTTGTTCATTTATTCGCATCGGGTATGCAAATCAGTTAACCAAGATCAGGATTGAAGCGTCTTAATTCAGAACCTTGTGTTTCGGGGAGGAGCGGAGAAGCTGGATGCGATGGAGTGAGCGAATTCGGACAGCTGCGGCGCTGGCGGGATTTCTGGCAATTTGCGGCTGCGCCAAAAAGAGCACCGAGGCGGCCGGGCCGCCGCAGTTTGCGCCGCTGGTCACTGTGGCGCAGGCGAGGGCGCAGGACGTTCCCGTGTATTTGGAAGAGATCGGGCGCAGCGGGGCGTTTGAATCCGTCACCGTGACGCCGCAAATCTCCGGCCGCATCATCGAACGCCATTTTCAGGACGGGGCGGAGCTTAAGAAAAATCAGCTGCTTTTCGTGATCGATCCGCGGCCGTACCAGGCGCAGCTTGATTCAGCGCAGGCCCAACTGGCGCAGAGCAAGGCGGCGCTGGATCTGGCGAAGACGCAGTTGAAGATGTATGACAGCATCGCCAATACGCGCGCGGTTTCGCAGCTCGACCTCGAAACCCGCAAAAACACCGTGGCTGTAGATGAGGCGCAGGTGCAGGCAAACGAGGCCGCGGTGGAACAGGCCAAACTGAACCTGGAGTATTGCTATATCCATTCGCCGATCGACGGGCGCGCGGGAATGAGGCTCGTGGACGTGGGCAATGTGGTGCAGACGAACACGACAGGGCTGCTGCTGATTCAACGGTTGGACCCGATTTATGCGGATTTTACGGTGACCGAGGCCGATCTTCCGGAAGTGCAACGGCAAGTCGCAAGAGGGACATTGCAGGCGCTGGTGCGCATTCCATCCGATCCGCCGAATCGCGCGCGCGAAGGCAAACTGACGTTTGTCGATAACCAGGTGCAAAGCGCGACGGGCACAGTGAACCTGCGAGCGACGATCGGCAATTCGGATCACCATTTCTGGCCGGGGCAATTCGTGAATGTGACATTGGTGCTGGCGACGGCAAAGGGGGCGGTGCTGATTCCGAATCAGGCCACGCAGATCAGCCAGCAGGGGCCGTTTGTGTATGTGGTGAAGCCGGACAGCACGGCGGAAATTCGCATGGTCACGCTGGGGCAGCGACAGGGCGACGATGTTGTGGTCACCAAAGGCGTGGCGGCCGGGGAGTCGGTCATTGTCACGGGCCAGCTCACGGTCGCTCCCGGCGGCAAAGTAACGGTGCAACAATCTTCGCCAACGCCGCCGCCTCCGCCGCCGGGAACACCTCCGGCGAATAGACCACCAGGCGAGCCTGGGGGAGCCCCAAAGGGCGCTCCCGGGCAGAACAAGACAGAATAAGGGCGATTTGACGTGAATATTTCCGAACTATTTGTTCGCCGGCCGGTGATGACCGTGGTGTTGACGGCTTCGGCCATCCTCTTTGGCGTATTGGCCTATGTGAACCTGCCCGTAAACGATTTGCCGGCCGTCGATTATCCGGTGATTCAGGCCAATGTGTTTTATCCGGGGGCAACGCCGGAAACGATGGCCAACAACGTGGCGACGCCGCTCGAGCGCCAGTTCATGCAGATTCCCGGGCTGGAGATGGTGACCTCGAACAGCGGCACTGGTCACAGCAGTTTCGTTTTGCAATTTGAGCTTTCGAAGAGCGTGGATGCCGCGGCTACGGACGTGCAGGCAGCGATCAATCAGGCTGCAGGCAAATTGCCGGTGGATCTGCCGAGTCCGCCGACATTCAGCAAGACCAATCCCAACGACCAGCCGATCATCTACATTGGCTTGACCAGCGACACGGTTACCGAAGGGCAGCTTTTCGATTACGCCAACACGCAAGTCGGAGAGCGGATCAGCATTCTGCCGGGCGTGAGCCAGGTGCAGGTGTACGGGGCGCAGTCGGCGGTGCGCATCAAGGCCGATCCTTCGGCGATGGCCAGCCGCAACATCACCATCGACGATCTCGACAACGCGATCAAAAACGGAACCGCCTACACCGGCGCGGGGCAGTTTGACGGCCAGCACCGGACGTTTCTGCTTCAGCCGCAGGGCCAACTGAGCAGGGCTGAAGATTATGACAACCTGATCGTCAGCCAGAACAATGGGCGCCCGGTTTACCTCAAAGACGTCGCCAAAGCCACCGACAGCGTGCAGGACGAGCGCGCGCAGATGCGCTTCTGGGTGCGTGGCCATCAAGTTCCGTCAGCGACTGTGGTGGTGGCGGTCTTCCGCAGAGCCGGATCGAATGCCGTTCAAGTGGCAAAGGAAGTGCGCGACGCGGCGCCAAGCATCCGCGCGACGCTGCCGGGTTCGGTAGATGTCGTACCGATCTACGACCGTTCGCAGACGATTGTGAACAGCGTGAAAGACGTGCAGAGCACGCTGCTGATCGCGTTCGTGCTGGTGGTCTTTGTCATCTTCTTGTTTCTGGGCCGGGCTACTGACACGCTGATTCCGGCGCTGGCGCTACCGCTTTCGCTGCTGCTCACGTTTGTGGCGATGAATCTTCTGGGCTACAGCCTGGACAATCTCTCGCTGATGGCGCTGACGCTGGCAATCGGATTTCTCGTCGATGACGCGATCGTTTTTCTCGAAAACACGGTGCGTTTGATGGAGGAAGGGCAGGGCGCGCTCGAAGCGACACTGAATTCGGCGGGCGAGATCAGCTTCACAATTCTGGCGATGACCATCTCGCTGGCGGCGGTATTTATTCCGCTGGTATTTATGAGCGGGCTCGTTGGGCGCATCTTTCGCGAATTTTCGATCACGATTATCGTGTCCATCTTCGCCAGCGGACTGGTTTCGCTGACGCTAACGCCGCTGATGTGTTCACGGCTTCTGGCGCGGCGCGGCCACGGGGCAAAAAAGACGTGGATGGAGCGCGTCGCGGGCGGGATCGAGCGGCGCGTTCTCGATCTTTACGGAAGGTCGCTGTGGTTTTTCCTGCGACAGCGCTGGGTATCTGCACTTGTGTGGGTAATCTGCCTGGCGGGGACGGGTTACCTGTTTTACGTAGTGCCAAAGGCGTTTTTGCCGGTCGGCGACAGCTCTTTTATCCGTGGCGTATTCATTGCGCAGGAGGGTTCTTCGCCTGACCAGATGCACGGTTATCAAGTGCAGTCGGAAGAGGCTTTGCACGCCAACCCGGCCGTGGACATGACCTTTACATTCGCCGGCAGCAATACATTTTTTCCTTCGAATCAGGGACTCATTCTGGCGGTGCTTAAAGATCCAGATCAACGGCCGCCGATCCAGATGGTAGCAGGCCAACTGATGGGTGCAGTGAATGCGCACGTGCCCGGGCTACTGACCTTCTTACAGGCACAGCCGGTTCTGCAGATCAGCACGGGCGCCACTGCGAACCTGCAGGGCCAGTTTGCATACGCCGTCTCCGGTATCGATCCGAAGCAGGTCTATTCTGTCGCGGAACAGTTGATGGCCAAGCTGCATCAATATCCGGGATTTTTATTTGTGAACTCGGACCTTTTCAACCATACGCCGAATTTGCAGGTCGATATTCTGCGAGACCAGGCGAAGATTTACGGCGTATCGGAGGCGCGCATCCTCACGCTGCTGCACAACGCGTATTCACAGAATTACACCTATCTGATCAAGCGCCCGAACGACCAATACCAAGTGATCCTGGAAGTAGCCGACAGCGAACGCGCCGAGCCGCAGGATTTGAGCCTGTTGTATATCAAGAGCGACGACGGCCAGCGGATGGTGCCGCTGAAGGCGGTTACCCAATGGACTCCCATCCTGGGCCCGCAGGCGGTGAATCACATCAACCAATTCACCAGCGTGACGATCTTTTTTAATCTCAAGCCGGGGTACACGATCGGGCAAGCCACGCAATTCGTGGAAAACACCGCGAAACAGATTTTGCCGATCGAGGTACGCGGCAGCCTGCAGGGCGAGGCTCTGACCTTTCGCGATACGGTGTCGAGCCTGACGATCCTTATGCTGCTGGCCGTTTTCGTGATGTACGTAATTCTGGCGATTCTCTACGAGAACTATCTGCACCCCATCACGGTGCTGTCGTCGCTGCCGGTCGCGCTGGTGGGCGGACTCCTGACGCTGTGGCTTTTCAATGCGGAGGCGTCGCTTTACGCCTTTATCGGCATGTTTATGTTGATGGGCATCGTGAAAAAGAACGGCATCCTGATCGTGGACTTTGCGCAGCAGAGAGTAGAACAGGGGATTGAGGACACGCAGGCGATTCACGACGCCAGCATGGAACGGTTCCGGCCGATTATGATGACCACGATGGCGGCGCTGATGGGGGCGCTCCCGATCGCGCTGGGATATGGCGCGGATGGAGCTTCGCGGCGTCCGCTGGGGCTCGTGGTGGTCGGCGGGCTGATCGTGTCGCAATTCATCACGCTTTACATCACGCCGGCCATTTACCTGTACCTGGAAGAGTTTCAGGAGAAGGTCCTGGACCGGACGAGTTTCTTCCGTTCGAACCGGGGGCGGGCGCCTCAGCACGCGCATGCGGTCGAGAGCCTCGTGTCGCATGATTGACGCCTCGCACGGTTTTCAGAAGCAAACAGATTCCTCACTCGCACGGCACCAATGTGCAAGAGCACACGATATTGGGAGCGCTCGCCAGGGATGACAACGCTGAGGATTGAGGGCGGTGTTCACATCTACAGGCAAAAGGCTAAGGAAAAGCAGATCCCTCGAACTCCGCCTCGCGCCGCGTTGCGCGGGGAAAAGGAAAGGCGCGAGGCTTCGCTCGGGATGACAAAACTTTTTCTGTGGGCCTTCGAAGCTGCGGTGATGCTTTTGCTAGCCGGGTGCACGGTAGGGCCGAAGTATGCGCGGCCATCCGCGCCGTCAGCACCCGCATTCAAAGAGCTGACGCCGGAAAACTTCAAAGATACGGACGGATGGAAGCAGGCGCAGCCGAGCGACGGCACGCTCAAGGGCAAGTGGTGGGAGATATTCAACGATCCGCAGCTCAATGCGCTGGAAGAGCAGGTGAACGTCTCGAACCAGAATATCGCCGCGGCGGCGGCGAATTTTCTTTCGGCGCGCGCCCTGGCGCGTCAGACGCGGGCGCAATACTATCCGACAATTTCGGCCAACCCGAGCATTACGAATTCGCGGCCGTCGCTGGGGCAATTCGGCGGGGTAAAGGGCGTGAGTAACGCGGCGGCTCCGGCTTTCACGCTGACATCGTTTACCGACTACTCGATGGCGTTTGATGCGTCGTGGGTGCCGGACTTCTGGGGTCGCATTCGGAACACGTTCCTGCAAAATGCGTCGGCGGCGCAGGCGAGCGCGGCCGATCTGGAAAATGTGCGGCTGACCGCGCAGGCCGAAGTGGCCGTAAATTATTTCGAGATTCGCGCGCAGGATTCGCTGAAGCAGCTCTTCGACGAGACGGTGGCAGCGTACCGGGATTCTCTGGAGCTGACGCAGATTCAATTTAACGCGGGTATTGCCTCGGATGAGGCTGTAGCCCAGGCTGAGACGCAACTTGAATCCACGCAGGCGCAAGACACCAATCTGGGAATTGCGCGGGCGCAGTTCGAACATGCGTTAGCGATACTTCTCGGCCAGGCACCGTCGACTTTTTCCCTGGCGGTGAGGCCGCTGGAAGCAAATCCGCCGGCGATTCCGTTTGGGGTTCCTTCGCAGATTTTGGAACGGCGTCCTGATGTGGCGAGCGCGGAGCGACTGGTGGCCGAAGCGAATGCGCAGATCGGCATTGCCACCGTGGCTTATTACCCGACTCTGACGTTGAGCGGGACGGCGGGATTTTCGAATACGTCGCCGGCGAGCTGGTTTGCATGGCCGAGCCGCTTCTGGTCGGCCGGGCCGGCGCTGGCGGAAACGCTGTTTGATGCGGGATTGCGGCGGGCGACCGTGCAGCAATTTCGCGCGAGCTACGACAGCCGTGTGGCGAATTACCGGCAAACGGTGCTGACGGCCTTCCAGCAGGTAGAAGACAATCTGGCGGCGCTGCGCATTCTCTCGCAGGAGATCCGCCAGCAGGATACGGCGGTGAATTCGGCCCAACGGAATTTACAGCTGTCGATGCAGCGCTATCAGGCGGGTATCGATCCCTACCTCAACGTGATTACGGCGCAAACCGCGCTGCTGACGAACCAGCAAGCCGCAGTAACGCTGCGGCGCGATCAGATGACCGCCAGCGTCCAGCTGATCGAAGCGCTGGGCGGGGGTTGGGATGCTTCGCAATTGCCTTCAATGCGGGACGTGAGCCAAGCGACGCCGCCAGCAAAGACGAAGTAGTCCTGGCGCGAGCCGCAGACCTGCCCGCCGCCCAACTTCTCAAGCCTACCAGTGGATTCCGATGGTTACGGGGATCAACCTCGTCGGAATATTGCCCGTACTGCCGTATTCATAGCGAGCTTCGACAAATATTCGCGATTGCGAGAAGAACGGGAAATCGAAGCCCGCCCCTAAATCACCGCCGACGCCTCCGCGAGTGACATTGCCGAGGACAATGTCTGCCGGCACCACTGTTGGCAGGAAGCCGAAGAACGGGTCGAAAATGAATACACTCTGCAGGGTGGGCTGGGTGAATTGAATCGTTCGACGAAAATAGCCAGCGCCGCCGGTGATATAGGGATCCACTTTGTGAGACGGCAGAAGGTGCAGCTTCGGGTTAAGTGTGAGCGACCACATGTGCGCGTTTGCGCCCGGAACTTGAGCTTCCGTCAAAACCAGCGGCTGGACAGGGAAGCCGTCCCACTCAAATTCCAAATTGGTTTCGAAGTGGGGGTTGAAACGATAGCCAGCGCCGCCCGTGAAATTCCAGCCATTTCGCAGACGCTGTGCGATTTGGCCGGTCACAGGCGAATAACCAAAACCGAAATTGAAGGTGAAGTGACGGAATTCCTGTGGATAGGCCGGCGCCGCGAGGAGCAGCGCGAGCGCGACAAAGACCGATAGCCATGTTGTGGGGATTAGTTTTTTCATTTCAGATCTCCGGTCATGAGGTTCTGCACTTATTAGAAGGGCCGAAAGATTGCGCTGGACCCACGCAAAACAGTGACGTCTTCGCGGGGAAAACCGGTATTCGGCCTTAAGGGGTTCAAATAGGGAGAATTTGCGGCGTGTGACTAAATCGCTTTGTTGAGAATAGAATGTAGGGCACTCGATGTGCAGCAATGGAACTAAGTGCCCGTGTTGGCGAGGAGACGATGGCGATGAGTAGACACGCGTGGAGGCGATTGGCGGTTTTGGCGATGCTCGCGGCTATGGCGGTGTGCGGCACAGCGGCGCGCGCGCAGGAGAAAGAATATCCCAAGCCGACGGAACTGCCGAATCCATATCGTCTTGTTGAAGGCTGGCCCATGCTGCCGAAGACAATGAACGGCGGGCATTGGGGAGAAGTGATCCGCGTGGTGGTCGATTCGAACCAGAATGTTTGGGTGTTTCATCGCTGCTTCAACGTAGTGCCGCCGGGCAGCGCGACGTGCATCAATCGCGGACCTGAAAATCCACCGATCCTGGAATTCGATTCGTCAGGCAAACTGCTGAAAAGTTTTGGCGCGGGGCTGTTTGCTTATCCACACGGCTTCACACTCGATCACCAAGGCAACCTCTGGGCGACGGACGTGAATGATGAGGAGACTGTGCTCGGCATGTCTGCGAAGAACGCGCAAGGCGTGGTGATGGGGCAGGAAGTTGTGAAGCTGAGCCCAGCCGGGAAAGTTGTGATGATGCTGGGCAAAGAGGGCGTTGGCGGGAACGGGCCGGATAAGTTTGACCGGCCGACGGGCGTGGCGATTGCACCGAACGGGGACATTTTCGTGTCCGACGGGCATTACCCAAATAAACACGATTCGGCGCGCGTGGTGAAATTTTCGAAGGACGGCAAATTCATCACGGAGTGGGGACACAAGGGATCGGGGCCGGGCGAATTCGACGAACCGCACGATATATTTGTGGGCGGCTCCGAGGAGCGGGTCTATGTCGCGGACCGGCGGAATCGCCGGGTTCAGGTGTTTGATCAGAATGGCAAGTTTATCGCTGCGTGGAAGCAGTTCGGGCAGCCGAGTTCCGTATTCGTCGGCAGAGACGACACCATTTACGTGGGCGCGTCATTTCCTGATCCGAAAGCGAAAAAAGGCGAGCTGCGGGGCATAGTAGTCGGAAACGCGAAGGACGGCTCGCTGAAGGCGTTTATTCCCGATCCTTCCGATCTCGACAAGGTGATCATGGGGACGTCGGCTTCAGGCATCGCGGCGGATGACAAAGGCACGATCTATGCCGCCGACGTGGGCACGCACAATCTGAGGAAATACGTGAAGGTCAATTAACACAGGTATGCCGCTTTTTTCCGGCGAAAGCTATGCTTTTGCCTGACCGCCTGAATGAAAGTTTTAAGAGTTGCCCAGGCGGTTCAGTCTTTTTGGCGGTACATGGTGGCGCGGGCGCATTCGATCATGAGGTCCACGAATCGCGTGTAGTTTTCCTGGCCGACGACGAAGGGATTGGGATCTCCAGGTTTGCGGGCGCGCAGCGCGGCGAGCTTATCGGCAAATCCGTCGAAAACGGGATGATTCTGGATTTCGACGTCCACTTTCATTCGCTTGGTCCACTCTTCGAAGTGCTGCAGCGAATCGATAAATTCCGAAACCTGACTTGCGGTACCTTGCGCGATAAAGCCGCCGCCGACCATGCCGACCATATGCGGCTTGCCGTGGTCTTTCACGGGGAAAATGAGGCCAAGTGAGCCGGGCGTATGCCCGGGAAGGAAGACAGGAGTGACGCTCTGGTCGCCGAGGGTGATAGGCACGCCTTCGAAGGCGTTCATATCGCGCTTGGGTAAGGCGACGGGCGGGGCGGCATTGGCCCCCGGCGCGGGCGGACGCGGAATCTTGATGAAGTCCCAATCTGCGGCGGCCATATAGACTTTTGCTCCGTAATGTTCCTGCAGGTAAGCGGCGCCGCCGAAGTGGTCTTCATGGCCATGCGCGGCGATCACGACTTTGATGTTCGCGGGATCGAGGCCGAGCGTCTTCAATCCAGGCAGAAGAACCGTCTCGACGTCTTTGGCGTGGCCAGGATCGAGAATCATAATCCCGGCCGAGGTCGGGAAGACATAGGTCACGGCGTTGCCGACCGAGTACGGTCCGGGAATGGCCCAGAAATTATCGAACAGCTTTACGGGGCCGGGATCGGCGGCCTGAGTGGCGTGCGGCTCTTCGCAGAGGAAATGCTCGGCCGGAGCCCAGTAGGTGCCGGCAATCTTCCTGGCCTTTTCGATGTGCTCGCGGACTTCGGGGGAATCAGGTTTGGCGGCGCCTTGCTGCTGCGCCTGTTGCGCGCGAGCGGGAAAAGCAAACACTGCACAGACCGTCAAGGCTGACAGAATAAGGAAAGCGTGTTTATGCATTGTGTTCTCCGGTGAGCAGGCTGCCAAGAAACGGCGGCGCTGATCCGCCTTGTGTAGGACGCGTTATATACCTAAAACGAGGAATTGCGAAAGAGGGTGCGGCCGCACAAGCGCAGGAATCAATCGGCAGGGTCAGAGGCCAAGTGCATCCATTTTGGGCTTTTCGTAGGTGTCGCTTTCGCCGGGATAGCGCAGACGGTCTTCGAAACGGCCGGACTCCTTGGCCAACGCCCAGACGAGGCTTTCGCCGGCGGGGAGGGTTTGGGGCTGGCGCTTGAAAATGGGATCGTCGTAGGCACGATGCGCATCGATCCACTGCCAGCCTTGGTCGGAGAACGCGCGGATCACGTCTTCAAGATAAACCGCGTTGATCATGCGGTGATGCAGCAGCAACGTGTGCGGAATTTCGTGGCTCAGCACGTCGAGAGCGAGTTGGCGATAAAATGCAGCGCGGTCGAGCAGATGCGCGACCAAATAATCGCCATAGGGCTGCGTATCCGTGGCGGGGGATTGATCGAGGCGGGCATTCATGCGGTCGTCCACATACCAATCCGAGGCATCGACCGTGACATGGCCGACGGCATAGCCCTTTTGCTTAAGCAGATCGCGGAAGCGATCGCGTTTGTCGGCAGTGTCGCCTTCTTTCAAACCGGGATAACGAAACAGACGCGTGAAGCGACGGGAGTGCGTGATGAGCGGCTCGTTGCGTTCGAAATCGGCGGCGAAATCGTCATAGGATTGTGTCGGAGAATTGAAGTTGAAATGCGAGTAGGAGTGATTGCAGATGAGATGGCCGGCCTCGTCCCATTGGGAAACGAGTTCTTTTCCAGCCGCCGAATCGATACGCATGCCACAGACGAAAAGCGCGATTTTCAAATTCCACTTTTCGAGCGTGTCGAGAATATTGCGATTGGCTTCTTTCCAGGAGATGTTCCGGCTCAGCGAAGTGGAGGGGTCGTCCATGGTGACCGCGATGCGTGGCCTTTCGGGCGCAGGCGTGCTCAGCGGCAGCACCGAAGCGGCTGCCAGCGTGCCCACGGTTTGGAGGAATTCGCGGCGATGCATGGAGGAAATATATACGATGCGAGGCCTTCAAACAGGGATTTATGGGGCACAAGTCATCTCTTGAACGGCGCGACTGCAGACCTCTCGGCCCGCGGGTCTCGGGATGACCAAAGGTGCGTGCGAGAGGTTGCTTCGAAACGAAACGCGAAAGCCACCCCGAATCTAATAAAAACCAGGAGTAGGCACCCCAAAAAAAAACTGCAGATCCATCGGTCGCCAAGGGCGACCTCGTGATGATAGCAGCGAGCTCGGCGCGGAGTGCCCTTACCGCGACGCAGTGCCGGTGGCTGATTTTGTTTCAAGCGCGTGCGCACCGGCCGGCTGATATTTGCCGGGTTCGGTGCGAACAGCAATCGCCAGACGGTTCCAGACGTTAATCGTGGCGATGGCCAGGGTGAGGTTGGCGAGTTCGGTCTCGGAGAATTGTTTGCGCACTTCTTCGAATAGGTCGTCGGGGGCGTGGCCATCCTGGATGTTGGTTATAGCTTCGGTCCAGGCGAGGGCGGCGCGTTCACGGTCGGAGTAATAGGGAGATTCGCGCCATGCATCGAGTCCATAGAGGCGCTGTTCGGTTTCGCCGATGGCGCGCAGGTCTTTCCAATGCATGTCGATGCAATAGGCGCAGCCGTTGAGCTGAGAGGCACGCAATTTTATGAGGTGGTAGAGAGGCATCTCGAGTCCGCTGTTCTGGACATATTTTTCAAGCGAAAGGACAGCTTCATACGCACCGGGCGCGCTTCTGAGAACATCGATTCGAGGTTTCATTTACTCCTCCTTAGGGGCGGGCGCTGATGGTCAAATGGATTTGATGATCATAATAGGGCAGAGGTTAAACAGCGGAACCGAATGAGATCACAAATGTGAAATTTCAGGAAAGCAAGCAGATTCCTCGCCGCCCGTAGGCTTTCGACGGACGACGCGCTCCCAGGAGCGACATCCTTACAGGGCAGAAGATGAAAACCCCTCAGCTCTCGGGTGCCTCGTACATGCGCTTCGCACGGGCTGCCGCGACGCAGGCTACAACCTTGCGAAATCTAAAATCTCAAATTTTGGATTTCAGAGGCAGCAAAAGATCCGCGCAGCGGGTGCGCTAACGCGCGGCGACCGGGGCAGCGACCGGCGTGAGCCAGTTGTGGCGGTCGGGTTTGGCGCCGCTGAGGATCGCGAAGAATTCATCTTGCAGGCGCTTGGTGACGGGGCCGCGGCGTCCGGCACCGACGGTGATACGGTCGACTGAACGCAGCGGTGTAATTTCGGCCGCAGTACCGGTGAAGAAAACTTCGTCGGCAATGTAAAGCATTTCGCGCGGAATCATCTGCTCTTGAACCGGGATGCTGAGATCATGGCAGAGCGTCATGATCGAGCTGCGGGTGATGCCGGGCAGTACGCTGGAGGCGAGTGGCGGCGTGTAGACAACCCCATCGCGAATCACGAAAATATTTTCTCCGGAGCCTTCGCTGACGTAACCATTGGTATCGAGCGCGATGCCCTCAGCGTAGCCGTTAGCCAGCGCTTCCATGCGAATGAGCTGCGAATTCATGTAGTTAGCGCCGGCCTTAGCGATCGACGGCAGCGTATTTGGCGCCAGGCGCGCCCAAGAACTGATACAGACGTCCACGCCCTGCTCGAGCGCTTCGGCGCCGAGATAGGCACCCCATTCCCAGCACGCCAGGTAAACCTCTATCGGGCAGGGAAGAGGATTCACATTGACGTCACCATAGCCGCGAAACACCAGAGGCCGGATGTAACAGGAGTTCATGTGATTTTCGCGCACCAGATCGGCCGCGCCGGAGCAAAGCTGCTCGACGGTGTAGGGATTTTTCATGCGGTAGATATGGCCGGAATGGATCAGGCGCTGCATGTGTTCGCGAAGCCGAAACGCGGCGGGGCCGTTTTTGGTTTCGTAGCACCGGATGCCTTCAAACACGGAAGAGCCGTAGCTCACGACATGGGAGAGCACATGGATTTGCGCCTCGTCCCAAGGGATCATCTTGCCGTTGTGCCAGATCCATTCCGTCTTTTTCAGTGCCATCGAGGTGTCTCCTGATCACAAATTATAGCATGGGGCATTCGGCGACCTTTGAGGCCGCAGCGCAGAGACAGGTTGGATATCACAGCCAAATTGGCTGCTGGGCGACACGGGCGCAGGGTGTTCGCCGCACGGGCCCGGAAAACGGCAACTGCAGATCCCCCGTCGTTCGCGCTCATGAGGACATGAACGCGAACTTCCTCGTGATGACAACGTTGAGGCAATGCCGGGCTGACGCCTGGCCGCGAGCGGGCTACCGACGGCAGGCTCGGAATGACAACGACCAGGCGATGTCGCTCCGATTCACACCGTTGAGAACAACCGAGGGGTTTACCGTGGGACGCTGAGGGGCGCGGGGTTTTTGCCTTCCATGGAGAGGAAATCGGTGCGGGCGGTGGCGCGCAGATTGCCCTGCGTGCTTTCCCAAAGGCCGAGAAGCAGGAAGGGAACGATGGTGGCCGCGCCGAGGACTTTAGCGCGCGTGCCGACTTTGGCTTCCGGCTCCCAGCGGAAAAGCTGCTGGCTGAGGAAAAAGGCAAGGAACGCGCTGACGGCAAGCGCGATGATTTCGGCTCCAATGTGCGTAACGCCAACACGGCCGACCATGACTCGTTCGAAGCCGGTGACGAGATAGGTCGCGGGGAGAAAAAGCGCAAACCGCTGGAGCCAAACCGGAAGCATAGGCAAGGGCAGCGTCGCGCCCGAAAGAAATAGAAATGCCGACCAGAGGATCTGATTGATGACCTGAGTTTCCTGCGTGCTATTGGTCACGCTGGCGATGATCAGACCGAGCGCGGCGAAGGTGACGATCCCAAGGGTAACAAGAAGAAAAATGCCGCCGACGTTGCCCCATTCACTCATATGGAAGACGCGGCGGGCCAGCAGGAATTCGATGGCCACCGTCGGCAGCGTCAGGATGTAGTTCGAAAGGATGCTCGAGGCGAGCATGGCACCGGGGCCGACCGGCGCGATGCGAAAGCGGCGCAGGATGCCCTGTTCGCGGAAGGTGACGAGCTGCACGCTGAGTCCCCAGAAGCTGCCCATGACGGTAATGGCGAGCACGGAAGCGAGCATGTAGGGGACGGCAGCGGTGTTGCTGCGCGCGAAGAGACCCAAAAACAGAAAAAGAAAGATCAGCGGAAAGATGAGGCTGAAGAAAATGAAGGCGCGGTTGCGGAGCGCCAGATGCATACGAACCTTTGTGAGTGTCCAGGCGTTTCTCAATCGCGCAGGCTCCTTCCGGTGAGTTCCAAGAAGACGTCTTCGAGTGAAGGGGCGGCGATATCGAGGCTGGAGAGTTCGTTGCCGTTGGCCTCGAGGTAATGCACCAGCGAAACGATGGTTTGCGGCACGCGCGTGGAGTGGACGACGTAAACGCCATCGGAGGCGTGGCAATCGGCCACGCCCTCGAGCTGCTTGAGCGCGGCATCCGATTCAGGGTGCGCGAGGCGCAGTTCGATACGCGTGGTGCCGGCGGAGCGCTGCTTGAGTTCGCGGGGAGTGCCCTGAGTGATGACTCGGCCCTGATCGACGATGGCCACGCGGTCGCAGAGCTTTTCGGCTTCTTCGATGTAGTGCGTGGTGAGCAGGATCGTTTTCGTTTCCTGTTTCAGCTCTTCGATGATGCTGTAGATTTCGCGGCGAACCTGGGGGTCAAGGCCGGCGGTGGGTTCGTCGAGAAAGAGCACGCGGGGCTCGTTCACAAGAGACATGGCGAGCGCGAGGCGCTGTTTTTGACCACCGGAAAGCTGGGAATAGAAGGTGTTGCGCTTCTCCTCGAGGCCGAATCGCTTGAGGAGCGAAGCGGGATCGCGGCGGCGCTTGTAGAAGCTGGCGAACATGGCCAAGGCTTCGGAAACGCGGATCTTGTCGGGAAGCGCGGTGGCCTGGAGGACGGCTCCGATCTCTTGTTTGAAGGCCGGGCCGGGCATTTGCGGATCCAGTCCGCAGACGCTGACGATGCCACCGTCGGCAGGGCGCAGGCCTTCCAGGATTTCGACGGTGCTGGTTTTACCGGCGCCATTGGGGCCGAGCAGACCAAAGACTTCGCCTTCTTGGACTTCGAAGCTGACGCCACGCAGAGCCTGCACGGGGCCGTAGCTTTTAGTCAGGTTATGGACTGCGATGATCGGGCCGCTCACGGTGTAAACGCGCTCAAGATGTAAACCGTTATCTATAGCATATTTCGGCCGGGGATGACGGGGCGGGGGCAGAACTCCACTGCCTACTGGTGCAAAGCGAAAAGCAGATCGCTCGCACGCCATCGTGTGCGAGAGCACACGACGGCGTCCCGCTCGCTCGGGATGACAACGCAGGGACGGAGGGCGGCGGGGGGCGGCGGGGGCAGCGACGGCTGGAGATAACCTTAGCAATTTTCCGATGGAGTTCGAACCATCAGTGGCTACACCCCAACACGCGCAAAATCGGCGCGTGCCGGGGACCCCGGGTGCTGTGCAACCCAAACCGTCGCCGCATGACAGAGCGATAGAATGCCTGGAGAAGATTTCCACCGCGTCTTCAAATTTCCACAGAAGTGGCGACTTTCAGTGTCGCGTTGTCGCGCTAACATTTGCGGCCCGCGAGGTGGAAAATGGCGCAATTCACCCCCGTCGACGTCGATGCGGAGCGATGGCTCAGGCACTCGGTTCGCGTCTATTTGGAAGGGGAAGAAAATTTCCAGTGGATTTCGCGAGTGGTGCGTGGTTCGGAGAAGACCGCAGTTATCGTGCTTCTCACGACATTTGGAAGATTCAACGGGACGACACGCTATAGGAGACTGTTGAAAAGCCTGAAAGATTCGGTGACGAATTCGCCATCGACAACGGTGTGGGTGATGCAGTCCTCGGCGACGTGAGTCCGGGCAGGAATCTGCGGCGTGCAATGTAGCCGAGTTCTCATTTCTTCTTAGGAATCCGTGGAGCTTCAGAGGAAGGCGAATCGGCTGGTGCGATGTTGTCCACGTTGAGCACCTTTTTCTTTAGCTGGCCGGTTACTTCGACAAAATAATTCTGCCGTTTGCCCGTTTTTCGAATAAATTCGCTGGCTTTGGCGCCGCTATCAGAATCCAACGTGATCAATTTCCAGTTCTGTCTCACGAGTCCGAAGGATTTTGTGCTTTCCTTGGGGGCACAAAGCTCGATCAGTTCAACCATGTCGCGGCCGGCCGAGCCCAGCGAATACCTCGGGCTTACATTTTCCTCCTCATCCTGGTAGCAGCGCGCGTCAACGAGGTAGCCTCGCCACGTTCCAGCCCTGGCGCTGGTTGCCAGTGCTAAACAAATGAATGCTGCGAGCTGTAAGCGGAGCAGCATAAATTCTTCCTTACACCGTTAGAGTTGGAAATGCCGTCCCAAGTTGCGTTGCCCGCAGGCAGAAGTTTCCGATCTTTCGCCGCGCTTGGCTGCAGAAGCTTATTTCTTGCTTTGCTGCGTGGTCATCGCCGGGACCCAGGCGGGCGTGCCCTGTTCCCACTTATCACTGGTGATCGGCCGCTGATTGGAGCCGTCGGCATTCATGACGAAAAGCTCCGCATAAGGTTGCGGGCTCCCGTCATAAAGAGGGGTTTCATCGCGAAAGCCCAGGCGCGCACTGCTGAAGACGATGTACTTGCCGTCGGGCGACCATGCGGAATGAGCATCGTTGCCAGGCGCATGCGTCAATTGTGTGAGGCCGGTGCCATCCGGACGCACGGTGAAGAGATCGTAAGATTCTGTGCCGCCCGTTTCACGAGTGAAAGCGATGCGGTCACCCAGGGGCGACCATTTCGGGAAGTTGTCATTTCCCGAGGTGAGCTGAGTGCTCTTGCCGTCGTCCAGGTTGAGTATTCGAAGGCTGCGCTGGTCCCGTGCCCATACGCGATAGACGATGTGCTTTCCGTCCGGCGACCAGCTCGGGAATCCGCTGTTGAGCGGGCCGCTGGTGAGTTCACGTTTTTGGGAACCGTCGGCGCGCTCCATGACCAATTGCGAGGGCTTGCTTTCGCGGTCGTTGAAGACGGCGCCATATCCGAAGACAACCCACTGCCCATCCGGCGACCAGGAGGGCGAAAAAGCTCCTCCACCGTCCTGCTGGAAGAGCTGCTTGCGGTTCGCGCCGTCGAGATCGCTTACATAAACCGCGATCTTATCGAAGGGAGTAATGCGCAGGGCGCCGACATCTCCGAACGGGCTGAGAGCCAATTTTGCGGTGCTGGAGATCGCCGGGAATTCTCCGGAAAATCGGAGATCAAACGTTTGATCTTTGGCATAGAGCGGCTGATTCTGTTTCGAATCATAGGCGAACTTCTCATAGACGAGTTGCTTGCCGTCGGGTGACCACGCGGGATTGCGTATGCCTCCCTGAATTGGATTTGAAGCTGGAGCGGGAGCCGGTGTCGCCTCGTTTCCGCGCTCTCCCATTGTAAAAGCCAGTTGGCCCTTCAGGCCGGGTCCCTTAATGAGATAACCGATTCGATCAGCAGTTAGGAACTGCGGCGATACCTTCAGGCCGGGTCCCGCAGTGCGTTCGGAGCGAACGCCAGAGGAGATATCCACGGAAACAATCTGTGAGGTTACCTCACCGATGAATCGCGCGGCAAACGTGTATTCGGCATCGAGATCGTAGAAAACGATTCGCTTGCCGTCGGCGGACCATTTGGGTGAGCCCGCCATTTCAGTTTCCGGCGTAAACCTGCGCAGACCGGTGCCATCGGGTCGAATCACGTAGATGCTTGCGGCTTGGACATGTTCGAAGCCGGGCTGAGGAAACTTGTGCCTTAGAAAATCGGTTCCTCGATCGGAGGAGAAGGCGATCCATTTGCCGTCCGGCGACCAGGAGGGCCTGAAAAAGCCGTCCATTTTTCCGGACGCCGCTTGCAAGGCCGGTACACCGGTGAGATTGCGCACTTTGCGGCTTTTAATATCCAGAATCCAGATATTGGCAGTGCCGCTGTCACGTGTAGAAACAAACGCCAGTTGATTGCCGTCCGGCGAGAGCGACCCTTGATCGTCGAACCCGTTATCGTCGGTCAACCGCTCGATCTCTGAACCGTCGGGATGCATGCGATAGATATTTGCGGGGCCGTTGCGCTCTGAAGTGAATACGATCCATTTGCCATCGGCGGAAAACATCGGGTCATAGTCCATGTTGCCGCCGGAATTGAGCTTGCGCTCGCCGGTGCCGTCGCTATTGGCAATGAATAATTGCGCGCCGGAAGGGCCGATGCGGTTGACCAAGATGGTGTTGCGGGATGCGGCGGGCGGCGAGGAAGCAAATGCCAGGCCTATCAGCAGCAGGAAAGCCGCAGAGATCGTTATTCCGAGCTTCGTCATGGAGGAACCTCTGATTGAGCGAATCGTACGCTTCTGATGCCCTCGGCACAACGACTTTGCTCCGGCGAGAGTCCGCAGCGTTGGCAACGGCTGCTACTCATCTTTTTCGCCTCTGATTAGCAAGCATTTGGGTGCTGAGTGCAGAGGACTGGGCTGTACGGAAAATAACTCCTATTTTTCGAGCGAGGTTATTTTCGGGCGCGGCCGCCGCGCTTTTGAGGCTTCGCGGCGCGCTTCCGGGTGATCGGGATTTTCCAAAGATGGTCAGCGAGAGCGACGCGGCGTTCGACAAAGCGCGTTCCTTCAGATTCCAGCAGGCGGCGCTGCAGGCTGGCGTAAGGCTCGCGGATAGCGATGCGTCCGCCTGCAGCGACGACGCGGTGCCAGGGAACGCCTGCGCCCCGCGGCGTGGCGGCCATCGCGCGTCCGGCGGCGCGAGCGCCGCCGGGCAGGCGGACGGCGCGGGCAAGTTGACCATAGGTGATCACGCGACCCTTGGGGATGCGCTTCACGAGCGCGTAAACCGTAGTCCAGGCATTTGGCATGGCAAAAAGATAGCCGCAGAGGCGCGAAGTTGAAAGATTATCTACGGCCGAAGTCGTGCCAGCGAAGAAGGGCGCCTTGCGGGGTGGAAAGGAAACGGAATAGGCAAAACAATTCACACATCCGGCATCTAATACTCTCAGGGTAAGAAGGGCCCCACTCCTCCCAATCAGTTCAGGCTTCTATCCAGCTAACTTTTGCGGCCCGTGCAGGTGCGCGTTGTGGCTGGCCCGCCGTATATCTCGTTAGTGCCGGGGGACCGGGCGCAGCTTTCCGGTCCGCAGCGGTAAAAAAAGCGCCAGGTCCGTGGGCGGTTTGTGTGAATGCGTGCGCTTTGCGCCGGGGCCGTCGGCTTGAGTTCGAGAGGCGAGCGAGGCGCGATAGAGCGCAGGGAGTAACTGAATCGCGGAGTAACCGATAAGAGGCAACGTGGCCGTTTTTTGCAGCATCGAAGTTGACGGCGTAGTGGACGCCCCATACACTACGAGTAAAGATTTTGGGGGCGTGAGGGGCAGCATGGCTTTTGTTCGACGCAGGGGCAACGCCTACTATCTGGTGCACAACGTCCGTCAGCGCGGAAAGGTGAAGCAGATTCACCTGGCGCGGCTGGGCGAACGCCCGAGGATCACCGATGATGTGGTGCGCCAGGTGAGCCGCAGCTATCCCTTCGTGGACGTCAACTGGGCAGAATTGCGACAGCAAATCAACAATCGCGTGGAGCTCTTTGACTCGAAATCCGCGTACGTTCGCAAGCTGATTGCAACGCTGCGCACCCTGAATCTGGATTTAGCCGATCTTTTCCCCCCGTTACTTGACGTTTCCGAGGCGCCCGCGACAGGGCAGGAACTGGTCACGCAACTGCGGCTTTTACATTCAACCGTAGGTGTGAAGCTCGACCAGTTCGATCGCGCGCCGCATCGGGCGGTGGCAGCGGAGCGGAATTTTCGGTAAGTGGTCAGGAGGCACAAATCCATGCGCGCCAGCCAGCAGCGTCGGTCTTTGGATCCGAGCCTGAGAAGCATCGAGTCTCAGGAGTTCGAGAACTCTCTGCGCGAGAAGATCGTCGGACAGGAAGAGGGCATTCGCGCTCTTGTGGACCTGTACCAGGTCTTCTGCGCGGGGATGTGCCCGATGGGGCGTCCGGTAGGGAATTTATTGTTCCTCGGCCCTACGGGCTCGGGCAAGACGCGCATCGTAGAAGCGGCCGCGGAGATTCTGTTTGGGGATCCGCGCGCGGTAATCAAGGTTGACTGCGCGGAATTCCAGCATTCGCACGAGATCGCGAAGCTGATCGGCTCGCCGCCAGGTTACCTGGGGCATCGCGAGACGCATCCGCTGATCACGCAGGAAGAGCTCGCGAAATATCACACTGAAGATTTGAAGCTGAGCTTCCTGCTGTTCGACGAGATTGAGAAGGCTTCGGACTCACTGTGGCAATTGCTGCTGGGCATTCTGGACAAGGCCACGCTCACGCTCGGCGATAACCGGCGTGTGGACCTTTCTCAGGTCGTGATCTTCATGACTTCAAACCTGGGCGGCGGTGAAATCACCGAATTGATGACCGGCGGCATGGGGTTCGTGCAGCCGCCCGACAAGCCGGCCGATACGCTGGACTGCAAAGTGACGCGTACTGCGCAGGAGGCGGCGCGGCGCAAATTCTCGCCGGAATTCATGAACCGGCTCGACAAGGTCGTGGTTTTTCATCCGCTACGGCCGGTGCAACTCGAGCAAATTCTCGAAATCGAATTGGGCATGGTGCAGCGGCGCGTTCTGGATACGGCGAAGGGGCAGTTTCTCTTCCGCGTGACCCCGGCAGCGCGCAATTTCCTGCTGCGCGAAGGAACCGACCTGAAATACGGCGCGCGTCACCTGAAGCGCGCTATCGAGCGCAACATCGTTTATCCTCTGGCAAACCTGTTGGCGACGAGCCAAGTCCATCTCGGCGATCTGCTCTGCATTGACTGGGACGAAAAAGAACAGCGGCTGATCTTCGAGAAAGAGGGCGAAGGCGCTGTGCTGCCTATTGCGCCGCCCGCCGCGGCTGCCGCGGCAGCGTCGCAGGCGGCCAAGGCGACCGGCGGCAAGCCTACTGAGGCTCCGCCGAGCGTGGCCGCACGCGAAGCCAAGGCTCCAATTGCCGTGCCGCTGTCGCCGTTACCGGCGCCGGCGAGCAGGCGCAAAAACGAATCCTAGGCGCCCGAACAGCAACAGAAAAACCGCACCCGACGTTTTTGGGGCCGCGCGGAAGCGCGCTCAAAGACACGACGGTGCAGCACGGCTTAGTTCAGCTCTTCAATCATCGCGGACGAAGCGAGGGATCTGCAGTTGTTTTTTAAGAGGCCCCGCCTCCGCTCACGCATGGTGCCATCTCGGCTGCGGACTACAGGCAGGCGGTAACCCACTGCTAAGACGAGCAGTCGTTACACAGGCAGGCGACAACCGCAACTGCTAAAGACGAGCTTTCGTCATAAAAGCAACTGCAGATCCCTCGGTCCAGACTTCGGATCTCGTAATGACAAGCACGCATGAGTTCGAGAGTGCTCAGCCTGCCGATTCGGCTGAGGATTTTGGCTGCCAGCGGAGGATGGGCTTGCGGGCGGCGGCGACTTCATCGAGGCGGCCGACGCGGGTGGAATGGGGCGCGGTCTTGACCAGATCGGGGTTGGTCGCTGCTTCTTCGGCGATCGAACGCATGGCGTCGATGAAGAGATCGCATTCTTCTTTGGATTCAGATTCGGTGGGCTCGATCATCATGGCGCCGGGTACGATCAGTGGAAACGCGGTCGTATAGGGGTGGAAGCCGTAGTCGATCAGGCGCTTGGCGATATCCATTGTATTCACGCCATATTTTTTTTGCCGGTTGTCGCTGAAGACCACTTCGTGCATGGAAGGCGACGCGTAGGGCAGGTCGAAAGCGCCTTCAAGATTCTTGCGGATGTAGTTGGCATTCAGGACGGCATCTTCTGTGGCCTGGCGGATGCCGGGGCCGTAGGCGAGCGTATACGCCAAGGCGCGAACGAGAACACCGAAATTCCCGCCGAAGGCGCGCACGCGCCCGATGGATTGATGACGAACGGGCTCGAGCACCAGGTGACCGTCACGTTCCACCAGCACGGGCACGGGCAGGAACGGCTCGAGATGCGCCTTCACCAACACCGGACCGGCGCCAGGACCACCGCCGCCGTGTGGAGTGGAAAATGTCTTGTGCAGGTTGAGGTGCATGACGTCCACGCCAAAGCGACCGGGCTGCGCAACTCCGGCAAGGGCATTCATGTTGGCGCCATCCATATAAAGCTGGGCGCCCCGGGCGTGCAGGATTTCCGCGACTTCAGCGATGCGCGGTTCGAACGTGCCCAGTGTCGAAGGGTTCGTAACCATCAGGGCGGCGACGTCTTCGTTGACGATTTTTCGCAACTGTTCCACGTCGATCTGGCCGCGTGAATCAGAGCGGATGTTTTCGACCTCATAGCCGGCGATGACCGCGGTCGCGGGATTGGTGCCGTGCGCGGAATCGGGAATCAGCACCTTTTTGCGCGGATTGCCCTTGCTTTCGAGATAGGCGCGAATCAGCAGCAGGCCAGTCAGTTCGCCTTGAGCCCCGGCTGCGGGCTGTAACGTGGCCGCATCCATACCGGCGATTTCCAGCAGGCATTTTTGCAGGGTCCACATGATTTGCAGGCAGCCCTGGGCGAGTTGCTGCGGCTGGTAGGGATGCTCGGTGGCGATGCCTTCGAGGCGCGCGATGTGTTCGTTGACGCGCGGGTTGTATTTCATGGTGCAGGAGCCGAGCGGGTACATGCCCAGATCGATGGCGTAGTTCCAGGTGGAAAGCCGCGTGAAGTGGCGAATGACTTCGATTTCGCTCACTTCGGGGAAGCCTTCGATATCGGCGCGTGCGTAGTCAGGGCCGAGCACGGCGTTCACGTCGACCGGAGGGACGTCGGAGGGCGGCAGTTCGAAGCCGCGTTTGCCAGGGGCGGATTTTTCGAAGACGAGGCCTTCGTTCTGGCTGACGTGGCGGCTGGCTTTTTTGATCTTGTCAGGCACCGTGAGTTCCTCAGTTTTTTGGGCGCAGAGAATCCAAATTCAAAGGCAACAGCAGATCCCTCGACTGCGGCTCGCGCTGGGCTCCGCGCGGGAAAACAAGGGCGCGAGATTCCGCTCGGGATGACGACATTAAGTAAGCGCCAAAGAGCATAATCAGCGCCGGTTCCTCACACCGGGACGGCGAGGGTTTCACGGACGGCATCGGCGAGCCGTTCGATCTGCTCGCGTCGCGTTGTTTCCGTCACGCAAACAAGTCCGCATTTCGTAAGCTCGGGGTAATACTGGCCGAGAGGCAGCGGACCGATAATTTTGTCGCGCAGCAATTGCGCATTGATCATGCGCACCGAGCGCGGGAATTGCAGCACGAATTCATTAAAGACCGGCCCGTCGAAGACGCGATGAACTCCGGGGAGTTTTTCGAGTTCGGCCATGGCGAAGCGCGCTTTGGCGACATTTTGCTCGGCCATTTCGCGCAGACCCTGCTTGCCAAGCAAGCAGAGATGAACCGTGGCGGCGAGCGCGCAGAGCGCCTGGTTGGTACAGATGTTTGAAGTCGCGCGTTCGCGGCGTATGTGCTGTTCGCGGGTGGCCAGCGTCAGGCAAAAGCCGCGGCGCCCTTTGCCATCGGTGGTTAGCCCGGCGAGGCGGCCGGGCATCTGGCGGACATATTTTTCGCGCGCGGCGATGACGCCGGCGTAAGGGCCGCCATAGCTTGGCGGCATGCCAAAGCTTTGCGTTTCGGCGGAGACGATATCGGCTTCGGCGGGCGGACGGACGACACCGAGAGAGACGGCTTCGGCAACGGCCACAATCGTGAGCGCTTCGGCGCCTCGCGCAACTTCCGCGATGCGGGACACGGGTTCGAGCGCGCCGAAGAAATTTGGAGATTGCGCAAGCACCGCGCCGATTTCGTTATTCATGGCGCTGCGCAGGGCATCGAGATCGATCTGGCCCGAAGGCATGTAGCCGATCTCACCGATCTGCAAATTCAGGTTGCGCGCGTAGGTGGCGAGCACCTGGCGATATTCGGGATGCACCGAGCGGGCCACGAGCACGCGCCGGCGGCGGGTGAGGCGTTCGGCCATGAGGACCGCTTCGGTGGTGGCGGTGGAGCCGTCCCACATGGAGGCGTTGGCGACTTCCTGGCCGGTGAGTTCCGCCATCAGCGTTTGAAATTCGAAAATGGCTTGCAGGGTGCCCTGGCTGATTTCGGCCTGATAGGGCGTGTAGGAGGTGAGGAATTCGCCACGCAGGAGAATCGTGTCGGTTACGACCGAACGCAGGTGGTTATACACGCCGGCGCCGAGAAAGCTGCTGTAGCCGACGGAATTTTCAGCGGCACGGTCACGGAAATACTGGATCAGCTCGGCTTCCGAAAGGGGGCCGGGCAGGTCGAGCGGGCGGTTGAGGCGCAGCGCTTCGGGAATCGAGGCGAATAGTTCTTCGATCGAGCGCACGCCGATTGCTTCGAGCATCTGGCGGCGCTCGGAGGGACTTTTCGGCAGATAGCGCACTAGGTCAACCCCTTTGCGCTGATCGGGTTAGCTGTGCGTACAGGCTCGTTGACTTGCAGGGAAGTGAGGCTCGTAGACGCCGCAGCAGGGAAGACCCGGCAAAGCTTCATAGAGGAACGTAATCATAGCAGGAATTTTTTATAAGAGAAGAGGAGGAGCGAAGTACAGATCGCGACACGAATCACGTCCCGAGAAACGCACGAAACCTCGAACAAGAGCATGGCGGTGGCAGCTCTTCCCGGTGCGTACGCTATGAGTTAGTGCAGACTATTGCCAAGGGGGCGAAGAACAATCAGAACATCCTTCGCGGACTCCTCCGGAACGCTGGTCACGATTGGCGGCGCAGAGGCAATCGTGAAACGCAGTGGCGTGAGAAATTCGGCAGGGATGACGGCTAACACCATGTCCTGGCGTTTGTTCAAACGCAGGAGGAATGCACCGGAGGCATTGCTGAAGACTGTCTGATCGCCTATGCGGATTGCGGCGCCTTCGATAGGGGATCCGCGATCGTCGCGCACGTAGCCGCGAACGACATAATCGCCCATCTTCGGAGCCCGTTTGTCGTCGCTATTCTGGAAATGAAAGCTGGGCGTCAAGAGCGTGCTACCCGAGGCGGTGTAACGCAGCTTCCCGTCCGGCGAGCGGAAGGTAGCACCATCGACCTCAAAGCCTCGCCACAGCTTCAGGCGCAGCGTGACGCCGATTCCGGTAACCAGAGGATTAGCGACGAAGGGCATGTAGAGCGTCTGGTAGTCCACATTTACGGAAATGCGGTTGCTGGTGTAGCCACCCCCAAAAAGGAACGTCGTGTTTCCCTGGGTCCGATTGATCACTTCAAGGAGCGTCAATTTCGGTGAGATGAGCTCTCGAATCGTGGCGATCAGGTAACTTGCCCTGGGCGCGGGCCCGGAAAGGTTCTGGTAATAGCTTGCACCGGCATCGACATTTCTGATTATGCTTCGCGAAACAGTAAAGCCATCCGATACGTTACGCCCAACCGGGCCGTGGGATCCGAATAATCCGGCGCCCAGCCGGAATTGCGCCACATCAAAGCTGGATTGCACCTGATCCACGCTGGCGCGTTCGAAAGGCGCGCTCAAGCTGCCCTGCGGCGCGAGAAAATTTTCGTGACCTGCTGTAAGCACGAGGCTGGAGTACGGCTTCACAGTCAGCAAAATATTTTCCCGGTCTGGTTCAGAAGCAAAAAGAGACCGTGTAGTAATGCGGCGGAAAGCATTACTGGCCTGAATGTAAGCAGCCTTCACTTCATACCAGTTGCGATCAGCGTCTAAGCTGGCGGCGAAATAGGGCTTGTTGGATCCTATGCCGGCGGATATGCCGGTCTTGAGCCAGGGATGTGGACGCCACTCGAATCCCTGGATCCAGGTTTGCTGCTGGGAAAGAATATCGCGCGAGTAGAAATGGAAATTTTCAGTAACCCGCTTATCCACGAAAATTGCCGCCAGACCTGTTTGGTTCCGAAAGGCTTGAAACAGGGGTGTACCGGCTTCGAGGGTACTCACTCCGGCAAAAAGAAAGACGTGCTCATTGCCTGGCAGCGCCGCGCCGAAGCCTCGCGTAGTGACGAATTGGCCGCCACCGAAAAGATCCGACGGAAGGTTGAAGGAAAGGGTCTGGTCACCGGCGGTCAACTGATAGGGACCGAATTGGGTTTTGGCGTAGGTTCCCAGCCGGAATGCGCCATTCAGTAATCCAGCGCCAAGATACCCTTCATAGCCCTGCCCTTGGAGGCTGACAGATCCGCCAACCGTGGGAACCATGTCCGAAGCTCCGGCTTCTACTCGAATCAATTGACCCAAAATGGGGCAAGCGGAGCCAAGAATGAAAGCCAACCCCAGGGTCAATTGCAGCAGAGCCGTGTGGTGCGTCCGAGCGTTCCAAAGCCGAGACATTACCGGATCGAGCTTTCGATGGGTTCTTCGAGGCGAAAACGCTCGAGCTGAAGAATGACCTTAATCGGATTGGACCGGCTGAACCAGGGGATCTCGATTTCGCGCTGGCTGTGAGGGAATACCGGGAAACCGTTGGTGCTGGATTTCTCCTGCGAGGAAGTGACGTCGGCTTCCAATACGCGACAAAATACCGAACCCGCATTCTCCACCCGCAGGGTAACCGCGCCGGCCTGCGGATCATACTGGGCCTTTTTTACGATCAGATCCTGTTTGTTGGGAACCTGCGCAGGCAGAAGATAGACGGTGTGCGGCAGTAGAAGATGAATCCGCAGACCTTCCGCTGTTGTTTGTTTGTAACCGGCGAACGTAGCGTAGACTACAAACCAGGCAGGAAGGGTATCCGCGCTCGCTTCATAAAAGACCAAATAATTCTGTTTGGGCAAAATGCGGAAGCTCGTGGCGGAGAATTTGACGTGGATGCTGCTATCCAAGGGGCGATAAGACATTTTTCCGTTGTCGGAGACAGTGAAGCTCTGGGTATCAAGTGTCACTGTGAGCGGTTCGAGAGTATCGTTCAGGTATTCGATTTTGCCCTTCGCTTTTTTCTCTCGCTCACGAACAATATTTTCGTCGATGAGTGGGCGCACTGTTTGTGCCGCGATCGGCAGAGCGCAGAACAAAAGACAAGCTGCCTGGAGAAGATCTCTCCAGGCGCGATGTCCCGAAAATGAGAGCCGGCGGCGATAGACCATGTCAGAAGGCAGTGATCAGGGTGTGGCCTGGGCCTGAATATTCACCGTGCCGACATAGCTGGCTGCCGGCAACTGCGGGATGCCAGTAGTGTCGATGTTCCAGGTAACCGTGGTTGTGGTATTGCCGACCTTGTTGGCGCCGGTAATGCCCACTTGTCCAATCTGTACTCCTGTGGCCGCAGCCGGGGTGATAAAAGCTGGAACGCCGGCGCCGCCGCTGGCCACGGTATTCAATGCGCCGCCGGCGGTGCCAGAGCCGGAAGCGGTCGCGGTGACTGCGCTGGCTGGGATGTTGTCTCCGGTGCCGTCTGTTAAGGCCGATGTTCCATTGGGTACCCATGCCCAGACGGTGACCTGTGTGCGGCCAGGCTTTAGAACCCATGAGGTCTGGATCGTGCTCGTTGTGGTGCCAGCGTTGGACGCCGTATTGGGAGCGAGAGTGAAGCTAACCGCCGCGCCTGAGGTCACGCTCACCGAAAGCGATTCCGGGAGGGTGGCATTCAGAGTAACGGTGCCGACATTCGAACTTACCTGGGCCAATGCCGCGCGAGGTATTGACGCTGCCAAGGTTACGACTATCAGTGCTTTCCAAAAGTTCCTCATGGAACCTCCGTTTGAAATTGGGAGCGGAAAATTCTCGTTCAGCACGATGGCGCCCGTAATTCCCAAGTTGGTACTCGGCTTGATGCATGACCACTTTCGCCTCCCGAATTGAAACGCGGCATAGTACTGGTGTACTTGAATTCGCAGAGGTTATCGCTGGCAGAATTATTGAGGCTACAGTAAATTCGGTTGCGATCCACGCGCAACGAGCGACCCGGGGATTTGCAGGCCATGTCAGTCTTTCAGGTGGATATCGGTGGAGGCGAGGCTAATGGGTCGCGCTGCCGAAGCACTTCAGGCGGAGGCTTCTTTCTGCTTGTCGGAGATGAAGGCTTCATAGGCCTTCGCGTCCATCAATTTTGAGATTTCGCTGGAATTGGCGAGCTTGAGCTTGATGAGCCAGGCTTTGCCGTGCGGGTCTTTGTTGATGGTCTCGGGCGAATCGGCGAGCGAGGAGTTCACTTCGGTGACTTCGCCGGATACAGGGGCGTAGATGTCGCTGACCGCTTTGACCGATTCGACGGTGCCAAGGGATTGGCCGGCGTTGAGCTTCGCGCCGACTTTGGGCAGTTCGACATAAACGACGTCGCCGAGTTCGTGCTGCGCGTAGTCAGTGATGCCCACGCTGGCGACATCGCCCTCGACGCGCACCCATTCGTGTTCGCTGGTGTAACGATAGTCGCTAGGATAAGGCATCGTTTTCTCCCCTTTGTCAGCCGCCTGATTCGACGCGAAGTATCATACGCCGGAACGGAGGGATTCTTCGCTTCCGCTCAGAATGACAACGAAACGCGAGTGCCGCAAACGTGAAAAGCAGATCCTTCGTCTTCCGCCACCAAAAGAGCGGCGGCGGACTCGCTCGGGATGACGACGAAGGCGACGCCGCGATGCGGCAGAGGCCCAAAGCCATCACCGCGGCCGCTTGTAAAACGGCAAGGACACGATTTTTGCCGCAGCTTGCTGCGACCGAATGCCGATGCGTATCTCGGTGCCCGGAGAGCTCGATTCTACAGGGACGTAGGCCATGCCGATATTCTTTTTCAAAAACGGCGCAGGCGAACCGCTGGTCACCGCTCCAATTTGATAGCCGTCCGCGCCGAGGACGGGATAAGCGTCGCGCGCGATCAGCCGATCCTGCATCTCGAAACCGACCAGCGTACGGCGGACTCCGTTTTCCTTTTGTGCCTGCAGAGCGTCGCGTCCCAGGAACTCGCCTTTGCCCAGTTTGCAGATCCAGCCGAGATTGGCTTCCCAGACGGTTGTGGTGTCGTCGATTTCATGGCCATAAAGGCACATGGCGGCTTCCAGGCGCAAGGTATTCCGCGCGCCCAGACCGCAAGGGAGAAGGCCTTCAGATTTGCCGGCCTCGAGAAGATCGCTCCAGAGCTTTTCTGAATGCTCGGGAGCGAAGTAGATTTCGAAGCCGTCCTCGCCGGTATAGCCTGTGCGGGCGATGAGGGCGCGCACGCCGTCAACGTCGCCGAAGACGAAATGGTAATACTTCATCTGGGCAATGGGCGCGTGCGTGAAACGCGAGAGGATGCCCAGAGCCTTGGGCCCCTGAATGGCGAGCTGTGAATAGCGCTCACCGGCGTTTTCGAGCTGAGCGGTGTGGAAGCGGCCGCGGCCCGCCTCGCGGATATATTGGAAATCTTTATCCTGATTGCTGGCGTTGACACAAAGAAAATAATGGCCGTCGGAAATTTTGTGCACCAGAAGATCGTCGACGAAAGTGCCGCCCGGCGTCATCAGGCCGGAATATTGAGCTTGGCCCTCCTTGAGCTTGGCGGCGTCGTTGCAGGTGACCCACTGCACCCAATCGAGAGCCTGGGGGCCGCGCAATTCGATTTCGCCCATGTGGCTGACGTCAAAAAGACCGGCGGCGGTGCGCGTTGCGAGATGTTCGCCAACGATGCCGGAGTATTCGACGGGCATATCCCAACCGCCAAAATTGACCATCTTGGCGCCCATGCGGCGGTGCATGGAGTTGAGGGCGGTTTTGCGAAGCTGTGTGGTCGCTTCGATCACAAGGAGCCTCTGTACACAGGAAAAATGCAAACTAACATCGCCGGAGAAGCGAGTCAACCCGACCGGCACGCACGTCGATTGAATTAGAGAGATGAATGACTACACGACGGCGCGGCCGGCTGGCCGGATTCCCCTTGCCTGGCATGCAAGCGGGGCGCCGCAATGCGCGATCCGGGGATTGCTTCCTAATTCTTTTTCCAGGTGAAGGAATCGAGCATCCAGGCGCTGACCGTGACGTCCTGCCGCTGCAAGTTCATATCGTAGTCGATCTGAGCATGGCCGAGGTCGCTCATGCTGCCGGTGATCACGGCGCCGTACCAATTGCCTCCGGCACTATTGAACGAAAGCGTGGCGTTTGGCGCGTAGAGCACGCCGACGGCGTTTGCGCCTCCTTTGATGTTGATGGCGCCGGTGCCTGCATAGAGGATTTGCAGCATTGATGCATTGAAGCCGACGTTGTTGATCAGGCCATTGCCGGTGAGGTCCAGAGGCGTGCTTTGGCCCGCGCCGGCGATATTCACGACGACCGGACCGGTGTCGATAGTGAGCTGGCCGTGAGCATTTTCGGTGAGGCTATTAACGTTGTAGCAGCCGCCGGAAAGATGCACGGTCCCCTTGATCGTGAGGTTGCCGACCAAGCCGTTGCCTCCGGCCGTTGGAGGGCAACTTCCGGGTGCGAGGCAAAAGTCTCCGGAAGGACAACCATTGCCACCCGGCGCGGGTCCGGTGCCGTAGGTGCAGCCGGCTACGCCGGCGCAGTCCCCGGCACTATTGTTCAACGTCTGACTAGTGGTCGGCGGAGCGGGTGTGGGCGGCTGCGGATTCGGGTAGACAACCTGCTGGGGCAATTCGATCAATCCTCCGGTGACATGCCCACTGCTATTGGTCCAGGCGGTCACATTGCCGCTGGTGCAGGTGCCGACTCCTGTGCGAGGGGTGAAGAGACTACCGTTGATGGTGGTGGGGTTGCCATTTTCGGCGAGATTGCCATTCGTGCCGACGTTGCCGCCCCCGTTCACAAGTACGGGCACGCCACCGCTCAGGGTAAGATTGGCCGAGTCATAGCTGGCGGTGCCGCCGCCACCTCCGAAATTCAAGGCGCCGCAGCCGTTAGCGGTTGCAAAGGCGGCATAGACAAAAACTGGGGTAACCTGTTTTTCCAGGATTGCGGATACCTCCTCGAGCGCGGAACGCACGCCATTAGTCGTTCCGTCGGAAGTGATCTGCCATGTCTGCACAGTTTGATAGGTGGTTGTGCCGTAGGGGAGAACCTGTCGCTGGCTCAGAAGCTTGGCATAACTGCTGTAGTTAAGGGTGGTGCTGCCGGCGGTTAGAGTGCCCTGCGCAGCCGCGCTGAAAGCGGAGACGGCTGAAGACAACGGGTAATTGGAGGATTGGTGACTGTTGCTGGTCGCGAGAACGACATCGTGGAGACGGGTGTTTCCGGCAGGGTATTGCACGGGAGAGGTGTTGTTATTGTAGCCCGAGAGCGGGTCGGCTCCCGCGGTCGCGGGCGGCGTATAGCTGTACATCAGATAGTTGGCAGCCGCATTGATGCCTGATTCGGCGGCGTCTCTAGCCTGGCAGATAAGTTTGTAATTCATGCTGGCCCAAGTCTCGGTCTGCGACAGAAACATCAGGGAAACGGCGATGACGGAAAGTATGAGCAAAAGCAAGAGCGCCAAGGCCAAAGCCACGCCTTTTTGCTTATCGCGATTCATGTGGCCTCACTCAGGCGGCGCCGACCGCGCGCAAGATACGCGCTGCACGCGACGCCGATACAAGGACGGGGAGAGCAAGGGAATCTCCAATGCCACGACTTCAGGGCAGCATAGATCGAACATCTTGAAGGGTTTAGAGCGGAGCGGCGCGACTGCATGGGCGAAACAGATGAGGATGCGTTTCAATGCGGCACGCCAGCATCGAAATGCCACACGTGGACTGGCATTGTTTGTCATCAGGGCTCGAAGCGGGGAAATCCGGCTTGAGAATGGGTCCGGCGTCGCTTATATTCGAGGCAATGAGCCCTGTGAAAACGGCAGTCTGTTCCCAGTGCGACAAACCCGAACACCAGTGCCGATGCGACCGCTACTGCTGCATTTGCGCGGGCTTTGATCAAGTCAGGCTTGGGACTGATGGACTGTATTACTGCTCGGCTTGCATGGAAGCTTGCGACGTGAAAGTGGCGAAGCGCAGTGACGCGTGAACATTCGCGTACGGTTTTGCATCTTTCGCGCGACGACCGCCTCATCGTGGCTGTGGGCGGCGCGGTGGCGCACTTCGCGGAGCGCGTGGGGATGGATCACGCCGCGTGCGATATGCTGACTTCAGCGCTGGAGGAGCTTTGTCGTCAGACCCTGCCGCTGTTGAACGGCAAGGGCGACGGGCTGGACGTGGCCATTGAGGATTTCGAAGACCGCCTGCAGATCAGCGTCGAGCACCGGGGCGAGGCTCAACCGTCGGTGGGAGTGGAGTCGTTCATCGCGGAGTGCGCGAGAGAGTCAGACAAGCGCATTACCGGCGTGCACCTGATCCGCACCGTAGACCGCATCGAGTACGACGCCCGCAATGGAAGCATCCGCACAACGCTTGTCAAATACCTCCCCTTGAGCAACGAAGACAACTGAACAGCACCGGAGTTTTGTCGCCGGCGCCGCACGTCGAGGCTTTTTTATCCACATAATTCGAGGCTGTTCTCCCGCTAAGGGCGAACGGGGCGGCCCTGTTTGTCGAAGGCCTGCACGGTGACATTCGGGGGGCCGTCGCCGTAGGCAGGAACGGTGACGGCGGTGATTTTTCGCTCACGCTCACTAGTGTGCGAAAACGAGATGCGCCAGCTTCGGTCCATGGGGAACATGCCGTCGCGAAAAGGCGGGCGCAGCGTCGGCCAGGCTTTCACGGCGTTTGCCTGGCTGGAGAGTTCGAACTGCTGGATTTCGCCCGATTCCACGGGCGCACCCTTCTGCTCAGCGGCTGCTCTGGCGATGCGTAGGGCTTCCAAAGAATCGATCCAGCCATCACGGAAGATCTGGTCGGCATCGCTGGGCCAATGGCGGCCGGCGGGCGCATCGAGGACCGAATGCTGAATGCGGCCGCGGCAGGGAATGGTGACGTAGAGATTTTCGCTCTTGCTGCGCGAGTGAAATTGCAGGCACCAGCCGCCGTTCACCGCGAGCCGGCCGTCGGAATACATTGAAGGCAGGGCAAGAGGAAACAATCCAGTATGCTGCGCCGAAATCGTGTTTGAGACGATGCGCATCAAGCCGGCGTCTTCAGCCCATGCTTTTGCGATCGGCAGTGCCAGCTCATAGGCCTCTTTGGCGCTGAATTCACGAGGTCCTTCGAATTCGCCGATGCTGCGCTGGTAGGCGCGCTGCATCGCGATGGCTTCGGATTCGAAGATCGGCAGCACCTGTTTCACGAGCGCCGCGGCGCTACGCAGCGCCTCATGAAGATCGGCTTCTGTGTAGTAGGTCCACTGCATAGGAAGGGGAGCGAACCCGAAAAGGCGGAAGAGATTTACGGCGAGGTGAAAGGGGCGATCGGGAGTGGGGGCGAATCGGGGAGAAGTCAGACTCACGCCCAAGTTTATGGTGAATTCCTTGCTGAATGATCTCGGCTTTTTGTCTATGACGAGCGTGACGATGAGACCCTCCGCGATTTGTTTGTGGAGCTGTTCGCCGTCAATTGTGCCGGTGTACCTCGTGTAGTTGGGGAATTCGTGTTTCAGCCATTTGCGGACAATGCGCGTAAAGTCCACGCGCACGGATTTACCAAATTTTCCGGGATCAAACAGAAATTTATGGGCTTCAGGCGTGGTCATGAGGCGCGGAACACGCGCGAGGGAGATTTTCTCGCGGATTTTGAATCCGACGTTTTCCATCAGCTCGATCCACGACAACACGGTAACAAATAACTCCTCGGGCGAGGCGCGGCCGGGCTCATAGGGCATCATGTTCATGAGGCTGGCTTCAACTTCAAAGCGGATGCGGGTGGCGCGCGCGATTTCCTCGAGCATTTTCGCGACCGAGGAATGGTGGGGATCGCTGGCTTCAAAGAGAAGATGGGCGGAGAGGTTAAACCTTTGCTTTCGCTGTAAGGACTTGGCATCGAGGAGCAGCAACTTTGCCGAACTCGCCTCGCTCGCGCCTTTCCAGCGGAAGCCGTCCGCCGAAAGGATGAAATGCAGGCTTTTGATCTGGGCGGCGCCGAGATTTGTCAATTCTTCGGCGATGTCGAGAGCGTGCGCTAAGGGCTGATCTTTCGCTCGTTCGGGACGAAATTGCTGGATTGTGGTGCGGGCGCGCGCGGACGTGCCGATCAGGTTGAGAGTGACTTCGGTGCGATCAGTGGCGACGGCGGAGTTGCGCAACAGGTGCACGAACTGGCGGATGGCAGGAACGGGCTCGTCGAGTTCGAGAGGGATGGAAGCGAGGCAGTGGATTTGCATTGGGCGGGCCGAGCGAAAATGCAGCTATCGGTATTGTGGCGCAAGTGCGGTTGCGCACTGAGGAAGATCAGGGCTGCGTGGGCGTTCCAGGCAATACGAATTTAGCGACATTTGTCTCATTTTCGAATGGAGAGACATTCTTCGCCGCGGAAGGCGAGAGCGGGCCCAGGATGGCGGGGCAGCAATACGGCGAAACCCGCCCCTGAAAGCGAGAGGTGGGCACCCGAAAAACCGGCGCGAATACAGCGCTGGGCTAGCGATGCTCGCCCAGCGGGGCGGACGACGATTGCGACGAAAGCTGGGACACCGGGCCCAGAGCGCCTTTGAGCGAAAAAAGAAAAATGCTGTCTCCACGCGGAGTTCCGGCAAAGAGACTGCCGCCTGAATAGACCGCGACGTATTCGTCGCCCTGATACTCGAAGACGCTGGGCGGGGCGTTCACGCCGGCGCCGGTCTGGAATTCCCAGAGGCGCTGCCCCGTAGAGGAGTTGAGAGCCGTGAAACGGCCGTCATTGCGGCCGACGAAGACAATCCCGCCGGCGGTGGCAACGGAGCCGCTGTAGCAGGTGTCTTTCCAGCGCTGCTGCCAGATGAGGCGATTGGTTTTCATGTCGAGCGCGGCAAAAATGCCGTTCGCGCCGATGGGCATGCCGCCAAAGGCGCTGCCGAGATAACGTTCACCGGAGTTCGGGAATTTTTCGTCTTCTTCGCCGCCTTTGAAGTAGTTGGGGGCGTCAACGGCGCAGACATAGTATTCGTTGGTGTTGGGATCGTAGGAACTGGGAGCCCAATTCGCGCCGCCGCGAGGAGCGGGCTTGGCGATGACGCCTGCGGCCCAGAACGGCGTGAAGATGCGGCCTTCGTTGACGAGCGTGAAGCCCTCCGGGGCAACGTCGATCGAGTGGGGAACGAACGCGTCGCCGCGCGGAAACGGTTGCGTGGCGGATGTGAACTGGCGCGGCTCCTGCGCGACGGGTTTTTCGTCGATGCCAATGAGCGGCTTGCCCGTGGTGCGATCGAGGATGTAAACCCAGCCAGTCTTGCTGGCTTCAGCGGCGGCTTTGCGGATGCGACCGCCGACATTCACATCGAAAAGCATGACGGGATTGGGTCCATCATAATCCCAAATGTCGTGGTGGACCTGCTGGAAATGCCAGCGATATTTGCCGGTCTTCGCATCGATCGCGACCATCGAGTTGGCAAAAAGATTATCCCCGGGGCGAATTCGGCCATTGAAGTCAGGGCCGGGATTGCCGGTGGTGAAATAGAGCAGTCCGAGTTCGGGGTCAACGGCGGGAGTCTGCCAGATAGAAGCGCCGCCGTATTTCCATGCATCCGAGTCTTTGGGCCAGGTGTCATGCCCAATTTCGCCGGGCCCGGGGATCGTGTAAAAGGTCCAGATCAGGTGGCCATCCTTGGCGTCGTACGCTTTCAGGCGCCCGCGGGTGCCGTTCTCGCCTCCGGCGAAACCCACGACGATCATGCCGTCGTAATACAACGGCGCGGCAGTGATGGTGTAGCCCTCCTGCCAGCGTTCGGCCTGGATCGACCATGCCGGCTTGCCAGATTTCTGGTCGAGCGCAATGAGGCGGCCGTCAAGCCGGCCGAGGTAGATTTTGCCGTCGCCCAGCGCCAGGCCGCGGCTCGTCCAGCCGCAGCAGACGGTGGTAATGCTCTGATCGAGATTGGCTTTGTAGCGCCAGAGAATTTCGCCGGACCTGAGGCGAATGGCGAAAACGTCGTCGGCTCCGGTGACGATATAAAGAACGCCCTCGTAGACGATGGGCTGGGCTTCACCGGAATATTTCATGCCGAGCGCCGACCCATCGAGATGCGTTTGCCAGGCGGCTTTCAGCGCGCCCACGTTTTCACGATCGATCTGCTTAAGCGGGGACCAATTCTGGTTGGATAGGCTGCCGCCGATTTTGAGCCAGTTTTGTACCGGCGGGGCGGCGAGATCCTGCGCCGAAAAGGCGGGAGAAGCAGAAATAAGCGCGGCGCTGGAGCGGTCGTTGGAAGGCTTGCTCGAGATCGATTGTTCCTGAGGCGCAGCGTGCAGCCGTGAGAGCACGATCAAAATGAAGAGAACGGCGCAAAGCGCGAAACCGGAACAGAAGGACAGGTAGCGCAGGCGCGAGTTGCGTTGCGGGTTCGGCACAAGCTGTTGCATGTTTATTTCACCTCGACGATTTCGATGGCGACGCGGTCAGGACCTTCGATCATAGCCGCACGCGTGTTTCCCCAGGGATGAATCTCTTCGAGAATTTTGACGCCTTCGTTTTTTAGGCGAGCGACGGTCGGATCGAGTTCGGAGACGCTGAGGGCCCAATGATCGACGATACGTCCGCGCGGGCTGACGAGACCGCCGCCCGGCCAGGGACGAATCAATATGTCGATGTCGTCGAATTTGACGCTGCCGGAAGGTTCGCGGACGAATCCCGGAAATCTGGCGAACGAGGGCCAGGTCGGCGGGGCGTAAGGTTGTCTGCAGTCGCTCGAGGACGGCACGGTCGGATTGCGCTGAGGCATGGTCGCGCCGAGATGAGTGATGTACCACTGGATCGCACACAGCGGGTGCTCGTGATACATATGCACATGGTTAAAGCGCTCGACATTGCCGGCCTGCGCGTTTTCGATCAGCGCGCCGTCGGGTCCGCGGAGATAACCGAAGCCGCCCCTTCGTGTGGGTTGCACGCCTTTGGCGCGCATTTCCAGGATTTGTTCCTGCGTGGGCAGGCCGGGCAAAGTGTCACTGGACATATCCACGAGCTTCCCGTCGGCGGCGTCCCACATCTGCGCGATTTTGAGTCCCTTGGCGCGAAAATCCTGATCGTACTTGCGCGAGTCCGGCGTATTCCAGCCGAAATGCCAGATGGAATCCTGCGGGCCGGTCAGTTCGGTTTGCGGCGGCGCGCTTACTTTAGTGAAGAGGATATAGACGTTGCCGGTTTTGACGGCGGCGTAGCCATTGTAAGTCGTGGCGGTCGCGGAAACGGGAAAGGCTTTAGGGTAGTAAGCGGCGGCCGCTTTCGGATCCAGTGAATTCAGGTGGACGTGATGGAAGTGCATGGGCGCAATGCTTGCGGGCGTCTGCGCGAAGACCGGGCGTGAGGCTGCTAACAAAGTCGTTATAAGCATAGCCGCAAAGGGCAGAAAACCGGCCCTGATGCAGAACTGCTTTATTGATACGGCGAGCGGTGGCATTGCCGGCATCTATTTCGCGGGAAAGATGGTCATGGTGGGCATACCCGGGATCGGTGTGTAGGCCGGCGTTCGAACGGAATCCATGATCATGGCAAACCACGTGTAATAGCCGTTGACGCTGATGAGGTCGACGACGCCCTGTTCGCCGAATTTGTCGAGCGCTCTGATGAAGGTGGCGTCGCTCACGCTGTGATTGCGGTTGAGTTCATCACAGAAATCGTAGACGGCCTGCTCGCCCTCATCCATCGTGGGCGGGCGCTGACCCGCGGCGAGCGCTTTGGTAATTTCGCGGCTGAGGCCGGCTTTTTCGGCGATGGCGACGTGGGAGTTCCATTCCGTGTCCTGCGTCCACTGGCGGGCTGTGATGAGAATGACGAACTCCCGAACCTTCGGCGGGAGCGAGGTTTTGAACTGCAGATATTCGCCCAGAATTTCCGCGGGCGTCATCACATCGGGGCTGCGAAGCAGCGCGAGGAAGGGGCCGCGGACGAGCGGGCCGCCACGTTTGGAGACGAACTGGTCGAGAGCTTTCTTTTGTGCGTCCGTCAATTTTTCGGGCGGGATAACCGGCAGGCGATTTTGGGCCGATGCCGGTGTGGCATGCAGGCCGACAGCCGCAAGAAGAGCGGCAAAACAGAAACAGGCGAGAGATTTCATGGGAGCTCCTTCGCTACTGCTTCACATATTTGGTGACGCCCATCAGTGTGGCTTCCGCCGTGAACAAATGGCCGGCGGGGTCGATAGCGATGCCTTCACCCATGGCGCCATCGGCATCGGCGGTTTTGTGCGCCGGGATGAACATGGTCACTTTGCCATCCTTGAGGCTGCCCACGCGGATGCCGCGCTGCCAGCCGGGATGGACTTTCTCGGTTGATTCCGAATCGGACGTGTAGATCACGTCGTTTTTGTCGATGGCAAGGCCGCTGACGCGGCCGAAATTGTCGTATTCGCGAAGGAATTTGCCATCCTTGGTGAGCATCTGAAGGCGATGGTTGTGGCGATCGGCAACGATGAGGTGTCCTTTCGAGTCGAATGCCAGCGCGTGCGGCGTGCGGAATTCGCCGGGGCCCATTCCGGTTTTGCCGATGGTTCGAAGGAATTTGCCGTTTTTGTCGAAGACGGAGATACGCCCGATCAGATGTGGATCGCGAACATCGGTGTGGCTCTCCGCGACGTAAATGTCGCCGTTCGCGGGATCGGTGATGACCACGGTCGGGTCGGTCAGGGCTTCGGGGGGATTTCCGCGCACGCCGGGTGTGCCCAGCGTCATCAGAACTTTGCCCTCGGGGCTGAACTTAACAACCACGCTGCCTTTGTTTTGCTCTCCGGGATATTTCTTCAGCTCGTCGGGTTCCGGGGCACGGGCATCGGTGACCCAGATGTTTCCTTCGCGGTCGACGTGAATGCCATGCGGCCATACGAACATGCCGGCGCCGAAGCTTTTGACCTCTTTGCCTGATTCGTCAAATTTATGGATGGGATTTACTTTTGTGCCGAGGCAACCCGGCACCGGCGAAGGGCCGGGTGTGCAGCGGTCGGTGGCCCAGACGGATTTGCCGTCGATATCAATGGCCACGCCATTTGAACCGCCCCAGGGGCGCCCCTCGATGTGCGCCCAATCACGGATGACGCGATAGGGATTCGCGCCGGTATTGACCGGCGGAACTTTGTCGGTTTGAGGTGTACCGCCGCGCGCCTGGGCGCGAACGCCGCATGGCTGCAGAGCAAGCGCGCTGGCGATCAGCGCGCCGCAGAAAACCCTGACGAAAGCTGAAGTGAGCATAAGTAACGCTCCGAACGCGAGGTTCGCGGGCCTTGGCCGGTTCCGAACCCGCGCAATCAGTCACTTCGATTGGGGTAAGTTGTATCACGACTGCAAACGCCCGTGCATCCCTAACGCTACACGGACGCGAAGGGTTCCTGGAGCGGCGAATTCGTGGGACACGCCTCCGACACAACAGCAGCGTTCAGACGGTGATTTTCAGCAAGCGGGAGAGGGTGCCGTGGAAAATGGCGATGCGGTCGGCGTCGCTCAGTCCGGGAATGGCGAGGATGCGATCCACGGGAGTGCGGTTCCACAGCGCGGCGTAGTCGGTACCGACGACGACCTGGCTTACGCCCACGACGGCGATGAGATGGCGCATGTCTTCCGGCGTGAAGAGCACGGAATCGTAGTAGAGCTGCTTGAGATATTCGCTGGGCAGCTTTTTGAGGGGACGGCATTCCTTGGGGAATGCTTCCAGGCATTCGTCGCTGCGGCTGGAATACGAGGGCAGGTAGCCGCCGCCGTGAGCTGCGCAAATTGTGAGACGCGGAAAAAGATCGAGCGTGCCGTCCTGAATCAGGTGCGTGAGCGCGAGCGTGGTTTCGAGCGGATGGCCGACGACATTGTCCAGATTGCCGTTGCCTTTGAGACGTTTTTCGTCGGCGGGCATTCCGGAGACTTGCGGATGGATGAAGATGAGCGTGTCGAGTTCTTGAGCTTTGGCCCAAACCGGATTGAACTTAGGCGCGGAGAGATCTTCGCCGTTGACGCTGCCGCCAACGGCAAAGCCGCGCATTCCGAGTTTTTTTACGCCTTCTTCCATTTGCTCGAGGGCGAGCGCCGGATGCTGCAGCGCGACGCTGCCGAGCCCCACGAAGCGATCCGGGTGAGCAGCGCAAAGCGCGGCGATTTTTTCGTTTTGCACCTGGATGATCTTGCGCGCGAGGTCTTCGTCGGCCCAATACCAAAACGGATTGATGGAGACGGCTTGAATATCGATGCCCATGGCGTCGAGATCGGCGAGGCGCTTTTCGACATTGCGGATGTTGCCGAGATTGTCGGGATTGGCCTGAGCGGCGTCGCCGTAACGGCCTTCTCGGGCGATCCGATCTTTGACGAGATCCCACGTTTCGGGAACACGGACGTGCGAGTGGACGTCGATAACCGGGACGCGGCGGCCATTAATCATGACGGGAGAGCGTTTGGCCGGGTTCTGTCGGGCAAATTGCGGGCCGGCGGCCGCGAAGGCACGCGCACGAGGCGAGCAGCAGCTGGCGAAGGCGATGCTTGCTGCTCCGGCGGATGCGGATTTCAGGAATTGGCGGCGTGTGGGCATGGCAGATTCCTATTCGGTGTGCGGTGGCACCAACTGAGAGGAGATATACCACGCGCGGAAGATGGAAATAAAGAAAAGGCGCAGTCAGTGGCTACGCAGACGCCGAAAAGCAGATCGCGCGGACTCTCGGGATGACATCTGCGGGTCATGGGGACGATGCCAAAACGTATCAAAGAGCGGCAGGATGGACGAACACAGAGGCCACAGAGACACAGAGGTCACGGAGAAAAGATACGGTATTAGAGCAAGGTATTCAAAGGCAAAGCAGGTCCCTCGGCGCCATCCGCAAATGGCGTGGCTGGCCTCGGGATGACGCGTTTTCGTTTCTCCCTTCTACGATGCGCGGAATACCAGCCTCTAAAGACGCGTGCCGGGTAGCGGCAACACGCCGTAGCCCACCCCGAAGGCGAGGGGTGGCCCCCGGGCAGACCTCGTGTGGTAATGTGCGGGCGCTGAGGGGGAGATCATGCACAGCGAAGAGCACGCGACAAGAGGGCGGCGGAATTTTCTGAAAACAGCGGCGGGCGCTGCAGCGGGAGCTGCAACAATCGCGCTAACAGGTATGGAAAGCATGGCAGCTCAGAATGGGAGCGCGAGGAATGCGAATACAAAAAACACGCGCGCGCAATCAGGAAGCGCAAAGCTTGCGAATAGCGGTACGGCCGCGCAGACGCGCGGCGATGAGGCGGGAGCGCTCGACAGAGCGCTTTGGGTGACCTGGTACGATCTGCCGGAACGCGGGCGCGATGAATATTTCGCCTGGTTGCACGGCACGTATCTGCCGGCGCTGCTCAGGCGGCCGGGTTATTTGTGGGCGGCGCATTACGCCACGCGCACCAGCGGCGGATCCAATCAGATTCACCACACTGATGATCCAAAGGTGCCAGCGGGGTATCGGTACATTCTTGTTGTCGGTGTGACCGATGGGCTGGTGTTGGGGAATCCGGTGCCGAGCGCAATTCACGCAGAGTTGCCCGCGCAGAGCCGCAAAATGCTGGCGACGCGCGTGGGCGAGCGGGTGAATCTAATGGTGGAGTCCGGCAGATGCAAGGGGCCCGCGAGCGGCGCATACAGAGAAGGATTGACCGGCGCGCCTTATATTCAGATCGGCAGCTTCAATTGCCCTGTGGAGTATGAGGAAGAGATGCACGCCGGATATGTGCAGAAGCGGCTGCCGGCCATGTGTGAGGCGGCTTCGTGCATTCGCACGAGGAAGCTGAATTCGGTCGCGGGATGGGCGAAGCACGCGATTCTGTATGAGTTCGCGTCGCAGGAGGGCTTCGACCGCGACTACGAAGCGGCGAACGCCAAATCGCCGCTCGGGGTGAAGGGGCATTCCGTGGTCCCCATGCTGGTGCACGCGCCGAATGGGCCAAACAGCGCCGCCCGCATCTGGCCGCCAGTACAAAAAGCTCAGGTCAATGCTCTTGGAGCCCGCAGTTCCTACCAGGAGTAGTGAACCTGATAGTTGACGACCCGCTCTCCATCGGGAGGAATCTGCACTGTGAACGCTATGGTCTGGCTATCCACCTTTGTGAACGGGTCAGAGTTGCGAATGATCTCCCAGTTACTCCAGCGATAGAGATGTTCGACGACACGAACTTCCACGGCTGTGGTTTTGTGGTTTCTCACTTTGAGTTCGAAGGTTTCATCCACTGAGCGGCCGCGGGAATCCAGCCTGTAGTCGAGGCGGTGGCGCTCGCCGCTGAGATCAAAGGCGTTGCCGGTGTAGAGGCGGATGAGTTCGTCTTTCGGCGTGTGGTCGATCTGGTTCTCGCCGGTGAATTCGAGCTGGCCGGAGTCGTCGCGGCGATAAAAGCGCACGCGGCCCTTGGGCAGCGGCATGCCGAGCTGATTGTCGCTGCTATTGGTGAACTCCTGCATGACCCAGACCTTGGGATTGGATTGCATACCAAAGGCTTCCTGGGTGCGAATATTTTCCATGGACCAGTTTCGGTAATTTGGATCGATTTGCCAGCCGTCATAGACGTACACGGTTTTGGATTTGATACCGGAGGCGCGGACAAATTCGACTTGTTTGGTTTCACGGTCGAAGAGCGTTGTGGGCCGTTCGAGCGTGTAGAGATGATATTCGTCGAATAATTTTTCGGTGACCTGCGGGCCGGGTCCCAAGGCTCCGGCGACCTGGAGGGCCTCGTTGCGGGCGACAGGCTGGTTGGGTTGGATCTTGTTTACGTCGCCGGCCATGAGCTTGATGTGCGCATCGCGAAAGGCCCGGCCCGTCTGGTTATCGAGCGTGACCCATCCGAGCAGATCGAGGTTTGTGCCTTTTGCAGGAGCGACGACGTTATAGCTGGCTTCCCAATTCATGCCGCCGGTGACGTAACTCAGTTCGGCCGCGGCGGCTCCCGCCTTGTCGGTATCCAGTTCCCAGGACAGGGTCGGCTTCAAGATGGTGTCATCGGCAAGCGAAGGGAATAACGGCTGGCCGGGCAAGGTGAATTGCAACTTGCCGTTGACTTCGATCAGCGGCTGGCCCGCGCCCTGCGGAACGAAAGCGGCCTGATAGTAGCGTGGTCCATACGTAGCCGCCTGGGGAACAAAACCGCTGCGGATGACGCGGCCCTGCACGACGGTTTTGTCGGGAGCAAGGAAGTCGATCACTTTGCCTTCAAACAAAGAGAGGAGCAGAAGCTCGGATACGGGATCGTTACGATAATTCTGCTCCAGAATTGTCAGGCGGCGGCTGTCGTCAAGCGATCTGAGGAATACGGAATCCGGCTCGAGGTGCGCAGTAATGTCGTTAACTTCCACGTGATTGCGGCCGGACTTAAGATCGAAGGCAAGCCGCTGTTTGACCACGGCAAATTGCTGGTTGTAGATGGTGAGCGCAGGCGAAAGTGCGGCGTCGGATTTTCCGGCATCGTTTTTCTGCTGCGCGGCCAAGGGCGCGCTCATCGTCAGCGGAAGGGCCAACAAACACATAGCGATTACGGACTTTTGTACGCAGTTGCGCATGATCGTCTCCTGGAATGCCTGCGACAGCTCGAAGATTACGATGTGTTCATCTTGCATTTTGTTGGACACCGGCATGGGCGAAAAGTGCCGCGCGGTGGCGAGTTAACTAATGAGTGTTTAGCTGTGACGCGGCGCCCGCCGCGCGGCGCCGGCAGATGACTTTGTGAAGGTAACTGAAGCAGCGCGCGTCTGGACTCAACCCCGTGTCTAGCGGTTCTCGAGCGCTTCGTAGCGGGCGATGGCGTATCCGAGGACAGTTCCGAGAACAACATCGGAAGGGAAATGGGCGCGCAGAGTGATACGCGAGAAGCCAATCATTCCGGCGAGCCCGTAAGCAGCCCAGGGAACCCAGCGGTCATGCCGGTAGCGACGGGCAATCACCGTGGCGATGGAAACTGCCGCGATCATATGGCCTGAAGGGAAGCTGCTGCCTACGTACGAGCGCGACTGGAAGAACGTGTTCGAATACTTGCGGCGCCCGAAGATATCCTGCGGACGCCATCGCGTTGTGGAGCTATTCAAGAATACGCGCACCATCTCCGAATCAGCGGCGGCTTCGGCGGCAAACAATGCCGTCTTCTCCATGTAGGAGTCGCGCGTGTACCGGCCGACAATGTAGAGTGCCGTCGGGGCGAGGACGGTCTCGAGGCCGGTGATGTTGCTCGCAAACGCGCGATTAAGGCCGTCGAATGCTGAAGTGCGGACAAAATAAGGGTCCACGTGCGGGTCGGCGGAGAGCAGCGCGACGGTAGCAGCGGAGACGGTGATGGCAGGCGCCCACAGCCGGCCGCCGGCCAACTGCAGCGGGAAAGATAATAACGTTCGCTGATCGCGCAGGAAGTTGCGCGGGAGCAGATAGAGAGAAACATCGCGCGGGGCGACTGTACTGGAACTTGATTGCAGGAGCGCGGGATTAGCGGCGGGCGGAGTAATGCCAGCCGGGTCGCGGCCGGGCGCGGACAGGTTCGAAGGAGTTGGTTGTGCCGGAGTCTCTTGTCCGTGGAGAGCGAGAGCGGGCAGGGTAAGACACACGACAGCACACAATAAAGACACAACAAGACGCCGGAAGGGGGAGGGCGCCACTATCAGAATGTCCTTTCAACAGAACGGGAACCGATAACCGTGTTGAATGGCCGGATGATACCACAACCGCGCGCCAAGTCAGTTGGAAGCAACCGTAAATCCCTCGTGCACCCGATTCGAATGCAGCACTTGTCCTCAGTACATTTCTTCGTTGGATTACCCGGTGGGCTTGTCGGGACAGGGGTCTAGCGCCGATTGCAGGAGACGAAGGAGCGGTCGAGTTGGGAGACTGACGCACAGCCAAGCAGGCGCAGGGTGCGTTCAAGATCAGCGCGGAGGATCTCGACAGCGCGGGCGATGCCCGTCTCGCCTGCGGCGGCGAGGCCGTAGGCGTAGGCGCGGCCGCAGAGTACCGCTCGAGCGCCGAGGCAGAGCGCCTTGATGACGTCCCCGCCGCGCCGAATGCCGCCATCCATCAAGACTTCGAGTTGGCCATTTACGGCGGCGACGACTTCGGGCAAGGCGCGCAACGTTGCTGGGACGCTATCGAGTTGGCGGCCGCCGTGGTTTGAAACGACGACGGCGACGGCGCCTTCGTCGACAGCGCGGCGAGCGTCTTCACCGGTAAGGACGCCTTTAATGATCACCGGACCGCGCCAGATGTCGCGAATCCAGCGCAGGTCGTCCCAGGAGATGGTCGAGAGCGCCAGAGCCGCGCCGACATCAATCAGCGGCATAGGTCCGCGGCCGGGAACCACGACGTTGGGAAGCGGCCGCACGCCTCCATCGAGGAAAAAGCTGGCGAGCCAGCGCGGGTGCGTGAGCACCTGCGGTGAATAGCGAATTTTGGCGAACAGGCCGGGGCCGAGCAGTTCCTTCATGCCGTTGCGGAAGTCGCGTTCACGCATGCCCGCGACGGCGGTGTCGATGGTGACGAAAAGACCGGCGAAGCCGGCTTTGCGTGCGCGTTCGAGGGCGCCTTCGGCCAGTTCGCGTCCACCCATCATGTAGAGTTGATAGAAAACCGGGCCGGAAGACGCGGCTTTGACCTCTTCGAGCGGATAACCTGAGATCGTGGACAAAATGTAGGCGGTACCCGCCTGGCCGGCGACGCGGGCGGCGGCTACTTCGCCTTCGCGGTGGATAACGCGCGTATAGCCGACCGGGGCGAGGAGAAACGGGAGCGCGAGATCGCAACCGAGCACGCGTGTGCGGAAATCGCATTCAGGGAACGCGACGGCGTGCCGCGGGCGGAAGGTGATCTCTTCGAATGCGCGCCGGTTTTCTCGCAGCGTGATCTCGTCTTCGGCGCCTCCATCCACGTAGTCGAAGACGACGCGGGGCAGGCGGCGGCGCGCTAGTTCGCGGAGGTCGGCAATATTGACGACCCGGGGCGAGGCAAGTTTTCGCGAGCGCTTCATCGGTGCGAGGGTTCAGATTCGCGCGTTCAGGAATTTATCACGATAGCGGGGAAATGACGCCGAATCGCTTCAGCGCGAATGAAAAATTGGTTCCGGCAACACAAGCGCGCTACAATCCCGGCGCAAGCAGAGGCGCGCCTCTTACATGTTGCGCGCGATTTCTGGTCGGAGACGATTATGGCGCGAATTGCCGTATTGGCGCTTGTTTTCCTCGCCGTTTTTGCGGCTCCCTTGAAGGCGCAGCAGGCGCCGAGTCCGGCCGGGCAGGTCTACCAACTGAAGCCAAGCCCCAAGACGGTGGCGTGGGGATATTACGACGCGAAAACGCCTCCAGTGCTGCGGATCAAATCCGGCGACACCGTGGAGATCCAGACGCTGATTGCCTCGAATCCTGAGCGCTTTGACGCTGCGGGGATACGCCCGGACCAGATCGAACCTGCGATGCGTGATATTTTCCGTGAGGTGAAGGATCGGGGTCCGGGTCCGCACATCCTCACCGGACCCATTTTTATCGAAGGCGCCGAACCGGGCGACGTTCTGGAAGTACGAATCCAGCAGATTCGCCTCGCCATCCCGTACGCGATCAACGCATTTTTACCCGGGCGCGGCTTTCTGCCCGATGATTTTCCGTACGCGCGAACGAAGATGATTCCGCTGGACGAAAAGCGAATGGTCGCGCAGTTCGCGGAGGGTGTGGAGATACCGATCCGGCCGTTTTTCGGCAGCATGGGCGTGGCGCCGCCGGAAGTGACTGGGCGCATCAGCAGCGGGCCGCCGTGGATTAACGCGGGGAACCTGGACGACAAAGACCTGGTTGCCGGGACGACGCTTTACATTCCGATACATGCGCGCGGGGCGCTTTTCGAAGTGGGCGACGGCCACGCGGGACAGGGCGGCGGCGAAGTGGATCTCAGCGCGCTCGAAACTTCACTGATCGGAACATTCCAATTTGTGGTGCGCAAAGATATGCACCTGCGCTGGCCTCGCGCCGAGACGCCCACGCGGTACATCACCATGGGGCTGAATCCCGACGTGACGGAAGCCGCGAAAATGGCGGTGCGAGAAATGATTGATTTTCTCGCGCAGGAAAAGCACCTAAGTCGCGATGAGGCCTACATGCTGGCGAGCGTCGCGGCCAATCTGGAAATTACCGAAGTCGTTGATGGGAATAACGGCGTGCATATGGCGGTTCCGAAAGCGATTTTCACGAAAAAGCAGTGACCAATGCGACGGGCGTGAAACAGCGCCGGAGCGGTCGCATTACTGCAAAGGAGAAATGGGGATGAAGCGCTGCGCAATCATTCTTAGCGTGTGCTTTTTGGGAGCAATTTTTGCGACGAACGCACTGGGCCAACAAAAGAAGGAGTACGTCAACCGCCAGGCGCCGATGGAGCATTGGTCCGGGCTGCTGCGGCTGGTGGAAACGATCCCGATGCCGCTCGAGGGCTATATCGATCATCTGACGTATGACCTGAAGAATCAGCACCTGTTCATCTCCGGGGAGAACAACAAGAAACTGATTGTCGTGGATATGAAGGCGGGGAAGGTGATCCACGAAACGCCGCTCGGAGGCAATCCTCGCAGGCCATTCTTCGACCCGGCGACAAACGAAGTGTGGGTGGATCTAGGCGACAACACGGCTGTAGCGGTGGATGGGACGACCTTCCAAATAACCAAGACCGTGCCGTTAACCGGAGGAAAGGGCGCGGCACACCGGGATCCAGATAATGCGGCGTACGATCCTGTTAAGGGCCTGTATTACGTAGGCATTGTGACCGAGGGCCCCGGAGCGGGTAAGGGCGCCACCATCGAGATTGTAGATACCAAGGCAGCCAAGCTCGTCGGCAGCATAAAGATGGATGGCACAGATCCGGCAGGGGTGGCGCTCGACCGCGCGGCAAACCGGCTATACGTCGGAATGGGAGATGTGGTGAACGGGCAGAGCGTGGTGAAGGTAATCGATACGAATAAGCGCGCCACCATCGCTGAATGGCCGATCACCGGAGGTCCCCAGCCACATACCGCCGGACTTGATACGGCGCACCATCGCTTATTTATGGGCAGCCGCCTGGGTGGCGGGCACGTGGTTGATCCCGGAAAATTCGTGGTGCTGAATACGGATACGGGCAAGGTGGTACAGGCGCTCGATGCCGTCGGCGGGGCGGATGAAATTTTTTACGATGCGCCAACCGCACGCGTTTATTTCTCTGGCAGTTCGGGGTTCTTAGCCGTGTTTCATGAGGACGACCCGGATCATTTCCGGATGTTGGGAAAAGTACCGACGGGCGCGATCGCGAAGTCGGGCGTGTGGATTCCGGAGCTGAAGCGGTATTACTCGGCGGTGCCGAAGCACCTGGTGGAGTTAATGCCGACCACACAATACGGGGTTGGAGACTGGGTCACGGAAGAATCGCACCTGATGGTGTTTGAAGAAGTGCCGTAAGGCGGCGAGGCGGAGTAAAAGCAAAAAGATTTGACACAGAGAACACAGAGAACACAGAGAACACGAGGACACGGGGAAACAGAGCCGAGGCATCACGAGCATAGAAAAATACGAAAGCCGAAAGCGCGGGCGCTGGAAGCCGGGAGCCGCCGGAGAGTGAAGAGACTCCAAGAACAATTCGGCAGAGATGGGAAAAAGCAGCGAACCACAGAGGCCGTGGGCCGGAGTGAGATGAAAAATATGTTTGCGACGAAGAAAGGACGCAGCGGCGCAAAGGGCGAAGATTATGGTGCGTTCGGTTGGGCGCCAGTTCGTCTGTTATTCGCGCTGGTGATAGTGGTGTTGCTATTGCGGGCCGAGCCCGCAGCTGGACAGGCGGCGCAAGGCATTTCCGGCGCAGAGGTGTACCAGACGCGGTGCGCGCAATGTCATGACAATACGGCGGCGACGCGTGCGCCTTCGCGGGATACGCTGGAGAAGATGCCAGCCAGCCGGATTGTGCGGACGCTGGATTTCGGATTGATGATGAGCGTGGCATATCCGCTGACGCGCGTCGAGCGCGAGGCGGTCGCAAATTATCTGGGCAAGGGAAGCGAGCCAAGAATTCCGGAGGCGGCGTTCTGCAGTGCAGTGAAGCGACCGCTTGCCGAGTCCGAATCGAAAAAAGGGAATTGGAATGGCTGGAGCCCGGCTTCAACGAACACGCGATTTCAGGCCGACGGCGGCATCAGCCGCGAAGAGGTTCCGCGCCTGAAATTGAAATGGGCGTATGGGTTTGCGGGCGACGTAACGGCGTTTGCAGCGCCCACCGTCATTAACGGCACAGTTTTTGTGGGCAGCGCGGGCGGCGTGGTGCAGGCGCTCGACGCGAAGACCGGCTGCCTGCACTGGACGTTTCAGGCGAACGGGCCCGTGCGCATGGCGATTCTGGGGGTGCCGAATAGCGCAGGATATTCGCTCCTTTTCGGTGACCAGATCGGCTGGTTTTATTCGCTGGACGCGATGACGGGCAAGCTGCTGTGGAAGAAACGCATCGACGAACACGAAGCCACGCGGCTGACGGGATCACCGGCCCTGTACCAGGGCGTAGTGTTCTTAGGGGCCGCGTCGTGGGAAGAGACGCGATCGATCGAGCCTCATTATGCGTGTTGCACGTTTCGCGGCAGCGTGACGGCATTGCGCGTGGCGGATGGTTCCGTGAAGTGGAAGACTTACACCGTCGATCCACCGAAGAAAACCGGCGTCAATAAAGTAGGCACGGAGCAGTGGGGGCCGTCGGGAGCGCCGATCTGGTCGGCGCCCACGGTGGATGCCAAGCGCGGCGTGATCTACGCGACCACCGGCGACAACTATTCCACGCCGGCCACGGCGACGAGCGATGCGCTAATGGCTTTGGATATCGCCACCGGAAAAATCCGCTGGACGCAGCAAACCAATCCGAATGACGCCTACACGAGCGCTTGCCGGAATCACGGGCCCAATTGCCCTCCAGAAGGCGGGCCGGATTACGACTTTGGCTCCTCCGCGCTGCTGCTTTCGTTGCCGAACGGAAAAGAGATTCTGGTCGCGGGGCAGAAATCGGGCATGGTGTACGGGTTCGATCCGGATGCGAACGGCAAAATTCTCTGGCAGACGCGCGTGGGGGAGGGCGGAAAGAACGGAGGCGTGCAGTGGGGGATGGCCAGCGACGGGCAATCCGTCTTTGCGGCGACTTCGGATTTGGCGGGTGTGCTGAACCCGGGCGGCGCCATTGGCGGCGCGAAATTCGATCCGGCGAAAGGCGGGGGATTAACGGCATTGCGCCCCGCTGACGGCACAAGGATTTGGTTTGCGGCGCCGAAGCCATGCGACCCGCCGCGGCCAGGCTGCAGCCCGGCGCAGTCGCAGGCGGTGACCGCGATTCCGGGGGTAGTTTTTTCCGGTTCAGTTGACGGGCACCTACGCGCCTTTGCCGCTGAAGACGGCAAAGTGCTGTGGGATTTCGATACGGCCAAGAGCTTTTCCGCAGTGAATGGGGTTGAGACCAAGGGCGGATCGCTCGACGGCGCGGGGCCAGTGGTGGCCGGGGGAATGCTGTTTGTGAATTCGGGCTATCCGCGCAACGGCGGCATGCCGGGAAACGTATTACTGGCGTTTGGGCCAGAGAAGTAAAGAACACTGATTATTTGGCGGCGGGTGGGGGCGGCACGATTTTGGTGAGCTTGCCGCCTTCGGATTCGTACACTTGCGCCCCTATGGCGCCCGCGACGTTGAAGCCTTGGCTCGCAAGCAGCGCGGCGGCGCGACCGGCTCGACCGGCGTGATTGGAAACGAGCACGATGATCCGGTCCTTGGGAATTTCGGAAAGATGCTTATCGAGATCGGCGGCCTGAATGCTGAGGTAAACGGGGAAGCCGCCGTTGGCTGAAATTTCATCCGGCCTGCGCACGTCGATCAGCAAGACGCGATCGGGCATGGCCAGCAGCTTATCCATTTCCTGGCGGGTAAGCACCTTTGCCTTTCCGGGAGCGGTGGCCTGCTGCTGTGCGAATGCGAGAGAAGCGGTGATCAGTACGAGCAGGATTGCTTTTTTCATCGGCCTTATCTCCGTGTGCAGCAAGTCAGAATCCACAATCCCGTAAATAGCGGCCTTAGGCCGCGTACACGAACGAGTAGCCGTGTTCCTGAGCGCGGTTGACGGCGACGATGCCCGCTGGAACGATGCGCGCGTTCGGCACGAGATTGGCGACGAGTTCCTTCAGAACGGTTGCGGCATCGCTGCCGGTGGCCTGAGCGATGTTGCCGGCGATTCGGCGGCTGGACATGTTGCACACCGCGAAATGCACGCCTTTCTTGATGAGCGGGTCCATACGTTCGAAGTACAAGTTGGCCGTGGGAGCCGTGTTCGTTTTGGGGTCCGTGAAGCCGGATTGATCGGAGAACTGCTTGCCGTATTTGGCCCACATAGCGTCGTTGTATCCGAATGAAGTGGATTTGTGACGAGCGATGATCACTACCGCGAGATCGTGGTCTTCGAGTCCGTAGGCTTCGTGGTTCGCAGTGAAATAGTTGCCGGCGAACTGAAAGGCCCAGGAGAGGCCTTCGGGCGCGGTCGTATCAAACACAAACCGATGCTGGCCAGGGATCTGATCGTACCAGTCGTCTTGAGGATGGCGCGCAGGCTTCCAGGATTCGCCTGCAGACGCGTCTGCCAGCACTCGAGGAGAGGCAACGGCAGCGGCGCCGAGAACACCGGCTCCCGCACCCAGACGGGCGAGAAACGATCTGCGCGCCAGCAATTGCAACCACGTCTGTTTCACAGGGGCATTTTGGGGGTCGCTCATGGCCATTCTCCTGTTAATGGGATCGGTGCCGCTATGGTAGCAGAAAGAGACGAAATCGTCCTTGGCAAGCGAGGTGCTGCGAGGGGAATGCTCACCATCATGGCGATAAGGATATAACAGAGAAATCACTGCGGCACAGACTCTACGGACCCGCTGAGGGTCGAGCACGCGCAGGGCAGTTTTAACAGAAAGCCGCTAGCGCAGCAGCCGGTTCGCGTGCTAACCTCCGTGGCCTCACGCCGCGGCGTGAACCCCCGGAGATAGATTTTTCCGAAAGGAGCCAGTCTATGGAGTCGAAAGAGCCAAAGAAAGCGAACCTGCCGAGCGAGGCTATCGAACTCTACAACCTTTTTATCCACGGCGTGATCAGTCGCCGCGCTTTCATCACCGGAGTCAACAAGCTTGCCATTGGCGGCTTGACGGCGGCAGCGGTGATTGACGCGCTGATGCCGAAGTACGCCGAGGCGCAGCAGGTGGCGAAAAACGACGATCGCATCAAGGCCAGCTACGAGACCATCGATTCGCCGCAAGGAACCGGGAAGATCAAGGGCTATCTCGTGCGGCCGGTCAGCGCCGATACGCGGGATGAGAAGCCGGCGAAACTTCCGGGCATTCTGGTCATTCACGAAAATCGCGGTCTGAATCCGCATATCGAAGACATCGCCCGTCGTCTCGCGCTCGCGAACTTCATGGCATTCGCGCCGGACGGGCTCACTTCGCTCGGTGGTTTTCCGGGGGATGATTATCACGGCGGTCTGCTTTTCATGAAGGTCGACGGGAACAAGATGTTCGAAGATTTCGTAGCGTGCGCGAACTGGCTGAAATCGCGGTCGGATTGCACGGGCAAGATCGGCATCACCGGATTCTGTTTTGGTGGCAGCGTATCGAACCGAATGGCCACGCGGCTGCCCGATCTCGGCGCGGCGGTGCCTTACTATGGCGCGCCGCCAATGGATGCGGACATTCCGAAGATCAAGGCGGCGGTTCTGGTGCATCACGGCGCGCTGGACACGCGGCTGGCTTCCACCTGGCCGGCGTATGACAAGGCGCTGAGCGCGATCAATGTTCCGCACGAAGGCTACATCTATCCGGACGCGGTGCACGGCTTCAACTGCGATGCGACGCCGGAGCGCTACAACAAGGCTGCGGCTGAGTTGGCCTGGGGCCGCACGATCGGCTGGTTCAACAAGTACGTTCGAAGCTGATTTTTGCGTTAAAGCAAAACCATAAGGAACGGGCCCTACGGGTGCGATGTGCCGTAGGGCCGCGGTTTTTTAGAACGTTCGCGGGTTGCTGGACCGGATTCTGAATTGCGAGGCTTATTCTTTCGGAGGTGCAGCGGTGAAGCAGCTAACTGTTTTGCTGGTTCTGATAGGCATTGCGGCGCCTGTTTTTGCGCATCACGGGGCGGCAGCGTATGACAACGCGAAGATGGTCTCGATCAAAGGCGTGGTCACCGAATACAATTTCGTGAACCCTCATGTGGAAATCTTCATCGATTCCAAGACTGCCAGCGGCGAAATCGAGAAATGGCAGGGGGAGCTCAACAGCCCTAATTTGCTATCGCATCGAGGGTGGAGCCGAGCAACGATCAAGACCGGGGAGGAGGTTACGCTCGTAGGCTATCCTGCCAAGAGCGGTGCGAAGTCTCTGCGACTAGAAAAGGTGCTTGGACCAGACGGCAAACCGCTGGGCGAGGATAATGGCAGCGAGTAAAACGAATGCTGGAGACGAAGTGTGTCGGGATTCGAATGATATTTCGTAATTCGAGGACGCCGTGACCGGGCGGCACGCGAGGAGATCGTTTTTCGTTGTGGCGCTGATAGTTTTTTGGAGCGTCGCCGGCACTACGTCCGCATCCGCAAAGGAGCCGCAGCAGCAGGCGGCAAAGAGAGCGTCCATGCCCGATCTCACCGGAGTTTGGACGCCGGGTCCCGGTTCGGGCAACGGCGGGAATCTTTTTCGCCGCGGCAACGAGCCTCCCATGACGGCATGGGGCCAAGCGAGATTTAACGAGAATAAGCCTTCTTTCGGGCCGCGGGCCGTGTCGGAATCAAACAATCCGACATTCGATTGCTTCCCGCCGGGTGTGCCGCAGATCTATTTCTACCCGTTGCTGGTGGAGCTGGTTCAGCTGCCCAATAAGGTGATTCAGATTTTCGAATACGATCACACGGTCCGCTACATCTACACGGATGGGCGGCCTCATCCGTCGGCGGAGGAATGGACTCCTACATACATGGGCCATTCCATCGGGCACTACGAAGGCGACACACTCGTCGTGGATACGGTCGGATTCAACGGCAAGACCTGGCTCGATCGCGTGGGCCATGCACACAGCGACCAGCTTCATTTGATCGAGCGATTCCGGCGAGTGGACGAGGAGACTTTGCAGATCTCCATGACCATTGAAGATCCCAAAGCATACACAAAACCTGGACAGAGCGAGTTTATATATAAGTTCAAGCCGAAGTGGGATGTCGGCGAATATGTCTGCCAGGACAATATCGACTTCGCGCACAAGTTTTACGAGAAGAGCGTGAATCCGGGGCAACCGGCGAAATAGGGTCCACACCAGCAGCCGGTGCTGCCACCTCAAGACACGCAAATGCGGCGTGTCTTGAAAACCTCGATTTTGGCTGCAGGGAAGACGGAGACCAAAGCAGAACCCTTAGTCCCGTCGTTTCGTATTGACAAAAGCGCCCGTCGAACTTTTTTGGGCGATGCGCGTGATGACCAGGGCTCTCCGCCTAGCCTATTTCGGGCGGCCCATGAAGCCGTGGGCGACCATATCGATTTTGTAGATGGCCTTTGCGTTGTTGCGAACGCCCTCGGGTGTGCGATATTCGGAGCCGTCCGCATTGGTCATGCCCGCGCCCTTTCCGTAAAGTACCTTCTTGCCGGGCCCGGAAAACGCCACGCTTGAGGCGGAGCGGGGTAACGGGATCACTCCGAGGAATTTCCCTTCGGGGCTGAACACCTGAATGCCCGGATCTCCCGAAGTGACGTAAAGGCGACCCTCGGAATCTATGGCCATGCCGTCGCCGGCGCCGCCCGCTTCGAGCGTGGCAAAGTCGTGCTGATTTGTAGTCGTGCCGTCGGGGCGGATGTCCCAGGCCACGAGTTTCTTGACATTCGTAACGTACAGCGTTTTTTCATCACGGCTGAGCATCATGCCATTGGTGCGAACCTCTTTACCGGCGACGAGGCTGACTTTCCCGGCGGCATTCACGAAATAGGTGCCGTTGTCGTCGGAGAAATAGATGCCACCTTTGGAGTCGCAAACCAGTTCGCCCATGCGCCAGAAGGTCTTGCCGTCATATTCGTGCGCCAGGACTTCCCATTTTGGCAGTATTGCCACGACATCGGCGGTTTCGTGGCATTGATCGGGATGGCCGCCTGGATCGGAGCATGTCCTCTCTACGCCTATAAGACGACCTTTGTGGTCGATGCCGAGGGCGCCGGTGCCGTGAGTATCGCGCGCAACGATCGAGAACTTGTCGTTCTTATCGAGATAGCCGACGGTGCTGGGCTGCTCCTGCGCGAAGTAAACGCCGCCATCTTTTGAACCTACCAATCCATCGGCATTGTCGGGACCTTGCCAGACGAGCTTCCACTTCAGGCCACCCTTGATGACGCCCGGAATCTCGGTCGTGGTTACGTCTTTTGCGGGGGCAGGCTGTCGGAACTCCTGAGTTCCTCCGGCAGGGCGCTGCTGTTGCTGCGCGATGGCGAATTCGCCAAAAGCAAAAGCTCCGCCCAAAATGCAGCAGGAGATCGCGCATACACTCTTCAAGTTCATAACCCCTCCAGTGATGTGGGCCTGATACGAGCGGTCAATCCATTTGCTCCCGCAGGCTGGCCGGTTGCTCCCGGTGTGCGGCAGTATATACCGGAGCCGCCCGGGACGGGAGAGGCGGTCGCGCTATGCGTGGGGAATCCCATGCCTGAAGCGCCGGCTTATTCGGCGGCATCTGCGACGCGAGGGCGCCTACGCCGCAGTGTGGGATATACGGGAGTCCAGAAATTCGCTGCCAACTGCAAATCGAGTTCTTCGGGGGAGATTCGGTCTGCCGTGCCGTCAGTTTGCGCCTGCAAAGCGACAGCGCGCGCGATGGCGCGTGTTACCTGCTGGATATCCTGAAGGCGTGGCAGCAGGGCTGCGGCAGGATCGCGGCGCGCGGGAGACGTGCCGGCCAGCGCTTCCGCAGCGGCCATGATCATGCCATCGGTTATCTGGCGGGCGCGCGAAGCAAGCACGCCCAGGCCAATGGCCGGAAAGACGTAGCTATTGTTGCACTGCGCAATGGGGATCTCCCTCCCGCCGAATCGGGCATTCGGGAAGGAACTGCCGGTGGCGACGATGGCGCGGCCGTCGGTCCATTCCAGCAGATCCTGGGGATTCGCTTCGCTGCGGGAGTTTGGGTTCGATAGCGGAAGAATGATCGGGCGCGGCGCATGACGGGCCATCTCGCGAACGATCGCTTCGGTAAAGAGGCCGGGCTGGCCGGAGATGCCGATGAGAATTGTGGGCCGCGCGTTGGCCACCACGTCCAACAGGCTAATCACATTGGGATTCGCCAGCTTCCATCCGGCAATTCGGGCACCGAGTTGCACGAACTTCTGCTGAAAAGGAGGCAGGGAGCACATCTCGTCCAGCAGCAGGCCGTTGCGGTCGACGAGGTAGAAACGGGAGCGCGCCTCTTGTTCGGAGAGGCCGCGCCGAATCATGGCGGCGATCAGGTGTTCGCTGATACCGCATCCGGCTGAGCCGGCCCCGAGCACGGCGACGCGCTGATCGGCCAGTTGCGTGCCGGCTACCGACATTGCGGCGAGCAGAGTGCCGGTGACGCTGGCGGCGGTGCCCTGGATGTCATCGTTAAATGAACACAGCTTGTTTCGATAACGGCCGAGCAGGCGCCCCGCGTTTTCCTGGGCAAAGTCTTCCCATTGCAGCAGCACGTTGGGGAATTTTCTGGTGAGCGCCTGGACGAAGGCCTCGACCAGTTCGTCGTAATCGGCGCCTTTGACGCGTGCGTGGCGCCAGCCGAGATAAAGAGGGTCGTTCAGGCGCGCAGGATTATCAGTGCCGACGTCAAGCAGGACGGGAAGAGTGCGGCCGGGATGAATGCCGCCACAGGCGGTGTAAAGCGAGAGCTTTCCGATGGGAATGGCCATGCCGCCCGCGCCCTGATCGCCAAGACCGAGGATGCGCGCGCCGTCGGTGACGACGATGACGTCCACTCGCGGTACGGGGGCGCGATCAAGAATGGCGTCAATCTGATGGCGATCGGGATAAGTGACAAACAGGCCGCGCGGGCGGCGGTAAATGTGGCTGAATTGCTGGCTCGCGAGGCCCACAACAGGCGTGTAGATGATGGGCATCATCTCGGTGAGATGCCGCTGCAGCAAGGCGTAGAAAAGCACTTCGTTGCGGTCCTGCAAGCTACGCAGATAGATGTGCCGCTCGAGGTCGTCGTCTTTTCGTTTATAGGCTTCGTAGGTGCGCTCGAGTTGCTGCTCGAGCGTGGAGACGGTGGCGGGCAGCAAGCCCTCGAGTTCGAACTCTTCGCGCTGGGGTTGCGTGAAGGCACTGCCGGCGTTGAGCAGAGATTCGGTGATCAGGTGATAGCCGGTTAATTCGGTTTCGATCACACCGGACGGGTCGTAGCCTTCGATCGGCTGCTTGCGGCTCATGTTATTTTGCGAATGAGGCACACGGAAGAAGATATGACAAGCAACGGCTTTCCTGTGCGAAGTCTTGCGATCCGCTTCGTTTCAGGAAATGGGCCTGCCCCACGCTTTGCACGGCAATTTAGATTTTCAGGAACGCGAGCCATGGAATCGTAATCACGATATATACCGCGAAAAAAATGACGCCCAGCACCAGACCAAAGATCCAGAAATCTTTTCCTTTGATATAGCCGGAACCGTAGTAGATCGGCGACGGTCCGGCGCCGTAAGGAGTGAGAATCCCCATCAGGCCGGATGTATAGCCGAGCAGGAGCGCCCAGCGTTGCGCCGACATCCCGGGTATGGTTATCGCGACCGCTAGAAACACCGGATACAGCGCGCTGGTATGCGCGGTGAGGCTGGCGAAAAGGTAGTGCAGCAGGTAAAAGGCGCCGACCAATAGCACAGCGGCGGTAATCACGCTGCGATCCGATAAAGCGGGCGCGAGAGCTTGGGCGACCCAGTCAACAAACTTCGTGTCCGCGAGTCCGCCGGCCAGAGTTACGAGCGTGGCGAACCACACGAACACGTTCCATGCCTGCGCGTAGCCGAGGATGTCGTTCCACGAAACCACGCGCAGAATGATCATCAGGCCTACGACCAGCATGGCCGCCAGCGTCGCGTCGATGTACTTTGCGCCGCCAATCCACAGCACCAGCGCGAGAAGGACGAGCGAGAGCAAGGTGATTTCTTTGGCGGAGACGGGTCCCATTTTGCGCAGCTCTTCGGCGGCCCAGCGCGGCGCTTCGGGAGCTTCGCGAATTTCGGGCGGATAGATTTTGTAAAGCAACAGGGGAAGCATGGCCAGCAACAGGAAACCGGTGGGCGCGAATCCCTTGAACCAGGTCGTCCAGGAGAGGCTTATGTGCGCGGTGCGCTGAGCGAGTTCGACGGCGAGCACATTTGGAGCGACGGCGGTGATGAACATGCTGCTGGTGATGCAGGTGGCGGCGAGCGCCGTGTACAGGAGATAGGAGCCGAGTTTGCGTGCGCTCTTGTCATTGGGAAATGAACCGTACAGCTCGGGAATGTTGCTGATGATGGGAAAAATGGTGCCGCCGCTGCGCGCGGTGTTGGAAGGCATAAACGGAGACAACGAAAAATCCGCAAGAGCAGCGGCATAACCCAGGCCTAAAGTGCGTTTGCCGAGAGCTCGAATGAGCATCAGCGCGATGCGCTTTCCGAGACCGGTCTTGGCATAGCCTAATGAAAATGTGAATGCCGCGAAGATAAGCCAGACTGTGCCGTTGGCGAAGCCGCTGAGCGCCCAAAGAGTGGCCTGCGCGGACGACGTTCGGACGAGGCCAAGCGCCGCGGCCGCGATTACGCCGATCAGGCCGAGAGCGGCAGCGGGAATTGGCTCCGTGATGATGCCGACCATGATCGCGGCAAAAAGCGCGAAGTAGCGCCATGCGTTTAGCGCGAGTCCGTGCGGGACGGGCGCGATCGCGATCGCGGCGCCGATGGCGAGAGGCAAGGCTGCGCGGATGAAGGTTCCGCGAGCGCGATTCGGCGGTGCGGGCGGGGATTGCCTTTGCACAGCGGGTTCAGCCACGCGCGCTGGATTGGCAGCCATTGGCAACGGGAATGTAGCACAGAGAGCACAGAGGACGCGAAAAGCCCTGCGCCGGAAACCCAGTCTGAGTTCATTCAAACGCGCGAGCGGCGCTCACGGTGAGGTCACGGCGGTGGGGCACCCGAAAAAGCAGATTCCTCGCTCGTTCTCACCCCGCGCACCAGCGCGCGATGGGAAAGCACTCGCTCGTGATGACAACTGAGCCAGACATGAGCATGGCGAACACAGACAGTGTAGCCGCCGTCCTTTAGGGCGGCAGCGGAGTCGGGGGCCGCAGTATCGGCCGCGGGCGGTCACATCCCACCGCTAAAAACGAGGGTGAGGCACCCGAAAAAAGCGGATCCCTCGGTCCGAACTGCGGACCTCGTGATGACGACAAAATAGACGCTGCCCAAGGGCTCGAAGAAACCGCGTTGGGGCGCCCTCGGCTACAAGCAGCGAATTTAAAAGACGGCTAGCGGATTGAGCGGCGAACCGGTGCCACCTTCGACAGGGAGTGGCGCAAACGTCAGCATGAATTCATAGCGCTTCAGGCGGCGCGCGGTTTCGACGGCGCGTTCGAGGTCGAGATTTTCGACGATGCCGACGCCCATCCAATTCAGCACAGCCTGATGAATCGGGTTTACCGGAATGTCTTGGGCGTCGCCCCAACCGGGCCGCGGATTCCAGTCGATATTGAAGTCATGGCCGACGAAAGCAACCTGGCGTTCCTTGATCATGGGGATCACATCGGCAAAATAACCGGGGACGGCGTCCGGCGTCGTGCCTTTGGCGGCGCGGCGCTTCCAGCGGCCAACGTAAAGCATGATGACGTCGCCGGGCCCGGCCTTTACTCCGGATTTTTTCTCCCAAGCTTCGAGATCGGCGCGAGTGATCGGCGTGCCCGGTTCGATCCAGTCCACGCCCTTGAGTTGCGGGATGTCGTAGAGCACGGCGCGCGTAACCACGCCGTCGCGCCAGGACATGATGTCGTCTTTCTTGCAGCCAGTCTGCGGCGTGATGTTGTCGGCGACCGAGTAGCCGTTGTACATCTTGCCTTCGAGAAAGAAGTGGCAGAAGGCGTCCATGTGCGCGACAGCCAAGCCGTGATAGCTGGTTTCATAGCGGTCGATGGTGTTGAACGGGCCGATATTTTCCGTGACGCGGTGGAAAACGCTGCGCTCCGGCACTTCGGGATCGGCTTTTTGCGGCACCGCATGGGCAAGTGAAACGACGATGCCGTTTTTGACCAGCTTTATGGCGCTAAGGCTTTTGTCAGCGGTGATCAGATTCGAGGCGCCGCGCTGATCGTCGGCGCCCCAGCGGCCCCAGTTTTTGAATTCGCCGCGCCATTTGAGGTAATCGGCCGGTGTGACCGTCGACGGCGCTTTATCCTGTCCGGGAGTGCGCTCGAGGAAGATATAGAAAAGCCCAGCCGCCAGCACCGCGAGCATGGACCACAATTTGAGGCGATCCGACATGACGTCCTCCGTTTCATGCGAGATGCGGGAATCCGAACGGGGAAATTTAACACAGAGGGCACAGAGACACAGAGAGCACAAAGAAACAGAGTACAACCGGAGTTTTGTTGAGGAGGGAGGATGTCGAGGAGGACAGCAGATCCCTCCTTATTCGCCCCGATGAAGGCATGCGGGCGAATTTCCTCGGGATGACGATGCCGGATGTGCGGTTAGATCTGCGCGCCTGCTTGCTGAAACTCACGCGGCGGCACGAGCTACAAAAGGTGCTGCGGCGGAATTGTGGTAGTCAGTAGCGCTGAACAGAGCTAGAATCCGGCCACTATGAGCCAACCTACGAGCGAATTCACAAACAAAGCCCGCCGCGAATTTTTGAGGTTTCTGGCCGCCAGCCCATACGTTGCCGCGTTAGGCGGCGTAACGACCTTTCTCGAACGCAGCGGCCTCGCGTTTGCGCAAAACGCGAAACCTGCTGCGGACATCATCACCAGCCCGGCCGACGCGCTGAACGTTTTTGATTTCGAGGAGCCCGCGCATCGCAAGGTGAATCCCGGACATTGGGCATACATGGCGAGCGGCGTGGACGATGACGGAACGCTGCGCGCCAATCGCGACGGGTTCAAGCATATCGAATTGCGGCCGCGGCGGCTGCGCGATGCGACCAAGGTCGACATGCACGTCGATCTTTTTGGCACGACGTACAACAGTCCGATTTTTTTCTGCCCGACAGGGGGCGAGAAATCGTTTTTTCCGGAGGGCGAATTGGCCGTGGCGCGAGCGGCAAAAGCGCATGGCACACTGCAGGTGCTCTCCACGATGACTTCGGTTGGCGTAGAGGATGTCAACAAAGCACTCGGCCGCCCGGTGTGGCAGCAGATTTATGCGCCGAGCACGTGGGAGGCATGCCGGCAGCTCTTGCAACGCGTGCAGGATTCGGGCGTCTCGGTGATCGCATTAACCGTCGACAACACGACAGGCCGCAACAGTGAAACATTTTTGCGCACGCGTCCAAAGGACCTGAGCCAATGTATGACCTGCCACGAGGGAGGCGCCGGTCCGAGCTTGAAAGAACGGCCAATGTTCAACGGCATCAACATGACCGGCGTGCGCGCGCCGAATCCGGCGATGGACTGGGCGTTTGCCGATCAGATCCGCAATTTCTGGAAGGGGAAGTTCATCATCAAGGGAATCGATACGCGCGAAGATGCGCGGCTCTGCATCGAGCACGGCATAGACGGCATTCTCGTATCGAACCACGGAGGTCGCGCGACGGAGACGCTGCGAGCGACTATTGAAGCGCTTCCTGAAGTGGTGGCGGAAGTTGGAACGCGTATTCCCGTGTTTGTCGACGGCGGATTTCGTCGGGGGACTGACGTTTTCAAAGGGCTTGCGCTCGGAGCAAAAGCGGTGGGAATCGGGCGGCCAATGCTGTGGGGCCTGGGTGCGTTCGGCCAGCCCGGAGTGGATCGCGTGATCGAAATCATGCAGGGCGAACTGAAGCTGGTGATGGGGAATTGCGGCACGCGTACGGTCGCGGACATTACGCGCGAGTACGTCGCCACGCCGGATTGGAAGACTTGAGCGATAACGCCGGCTGAGCGATCGGCCGGCTTCGATCTCAGAAGTCGGCGAGACTGAGCCTGGTATCGGCCTTTCTCCACGCTTGCTCGAACTGCTGCCGCACAGTCGCCGCTTCGGTGTGCCTGCCTTGGGCCTCGAGAGTTTCCGCGAGTCCAAAAAGCGAGCGCGGGTTCCGCCGGTTGCGCTTCAAATCCTCGCGGAACACGGCTTCGGCTTTCGCAGGTTTTTCGAATTTCAGCAGCGCCGCTCCCAAAGATTCGCGTGTGGGAGCGAGCCAGTCGGGCGGTTCGTCATAATCGAGCGTATCCTCGAGTGAAACGGCGCGCTCGAGGTGAGCGATCGCGGCCTCGCTCTGGCGCTGGGCATCGGCCATCCTCGCTTCCACAATTTCAGACATCATTTGTGGTATGACCTCGGAGTTATGCGGCCCTTGCGTGTTGATAGGGAGCTTGGCCATCGCGGGCGCGGCAGCACGCATGGCTTCGAATTCGGCTCGCGCCTGATCCAGATTGGAGCCATGAACAGCGGCGAGCGCTCGGGCATAATGCCAGCCAACCGTGGTGACCGGCTGAGAAGCGTCCGGCTGAGGCACCGCCATGATCTCATCCCAACGATGAAAGCGGACCATGATTTGAAGCGGCAGGGAGTAGAAGGCATCCACCATCGCCATTTCCTTCAGATAAGGAGCGACATGGTCCTGCGCGCGCTGCGCAGCTTCCAGCGAGGCGGCATAGTTGCCGAGAAAAGCATTTTCTGCAGCGATGAAGTGCAGGTTATGCGTGTAGTACATCATCGGGTAAACGCCCTGCGGATGCGCTACGGCAAAATAGGCTTCGTCCACGCGGGCCGCGGCGACATTGGTGGAAGCTCCGCTCTCGTGATCGCCAGTGCGGATATAGATGTGCGAGGGCATATGGACAAGGTGTCCGGAAGCGGGAGCCAGTCCGGCCAGCCGCCGAGCGGCGGGCAGCCCGGACTCGGGTTGCCGTGAGGCCTCCACAGCATGGATGTAAAAATGGTTTGCACCGATGTGATTGGGGTCGCGCTTCAGCACGGATTCCAGCACGGCCACGATCTCCTGCGTGCCCGCTGCGGGCTTGCCCTCGCGATCGTAAAGTTGCCAGGGGTGGAGGTTCATGCCGCTTTCGGCGAAAAGCGTCGCGGCGTCGAGGTCATTGGGATATTTCTTGTAAACCTCGCGCATGGCTTGGTGGTACGCGGATTCGAGCCGGTCATAATCCGGATTGGGCTGGTTTGTATATCGGTTGGCCAGCGCTTCGATGTAATCGCGCTCGTTGCGCGGGCCGTTTGCAGACAGAACCAGGGCCTTCTGCACGTTTTCATACGCGAGCTTCTCACGGCCGGCATCCACAGGCAGGTTGTAGTTCGTTCCCAGCACCAGCGCGATGCCCCAATAGGCCATGGCCATTTGGGGGTCCAGTTGCGCGGCTTGGCGAAAGCATTGTTCCGCCTGGCCGTGATTGAAGCCGTAGTCGAGCGCCATGGCTTGTTCGAAAAGCGCTTGCGCCTGCGGATTCGACGTCTTCACCGGATGGCGGACTCTGCCGAAATTCCTGGCCGTGCACGCAGCCAAGCTTGCCGGCGCCGGATCAGACGCGCTCTCGTGCTGTTGTGCGCCCGCTGGAAATGAACTAACGGCAAGGAAAAAAGCGAAGAGCACAAACAAACGACAGACTGCGACCGTATTAAGCCTGCTCGCACACACAAAGTCCCCCCGACAATTCGAAATTGAGTTATTTGTACCCCGGGCCAACCATCCAGGCAAGATCTTATTGCGAACCGGCTATTCCACCGAAATTGTCGCCGCCATTAATACCGGCTAACTGCAGAGCAGCTTTTGCGCGGAATCCCACATTTCTTTGAGCAATGCTGCCGCGGGAATTGGTTTGGCCATCGCCGCCGATTGCCCGGCCCACACCTGCATGCGGTGATAGTCGTTTGCGGCTGCTCCTGCCGATTTCATTTGCGCTGTCAGCCCGCGTTGCACGGGATAGGGCGCCGGCCGCGGCGCGTCCGGCGCGACCATGGCTTTGACGAACTCCGTGGCAATAGCGCGGCCCAAACGCCCGGTGAACGCGCGCGTCAGCGTGGTGTTTTCGGGTTCAAGTTGATCGAGAGCATCCGCCCAGGCGCGATGGGTTTGCGCTTCGGGGCATCGCAGAAACGCCGAGCCTACGATGGCGGCGCTGGCGCCCAACATCAGCGCCGCGGCCACGCCGCGCCCGTCGCCGATTCCTCCGGCAGCGATGATCGGCAGTTCAATGTGATCTGCCAGCCGCGGGAGCAGCGCAAAGAGGCCGACAGCTTGGCGTTCGGCGGCGGCGTGATCGAACGAGCCTCGATGGCCGCCAGCCTCGAAACCTTGTGCAATGATAGCGTCCGCGCCGGCGGATTGCGCCTGGCGCGCTTCGGCAAGCGTGGTGGCGGTGGCAAACCAGGCGATGGCTTTCTCTTTGAAGCGAGCCACGAGATCAGCAGGGAAAAGGCCCATGATCGAGGAAACGGCCGTCGGGGCTAACTCGATGAACGCCTCGCACTGCGCGCGGAAATCCGGCGGCGTCGCGTCGCCCGCATCCGCCGGAACAGCCGGTCCCCAGGCGGCAAGCCATTCGCGCATTCGCGATTCAGCAACCGTATCTCGGCGCGGCGGCGGATCAGGAATCCAGGTATTAAGCTGCAGCGGGCCATTGCTCTGCGCGCGGAATTCCTGCACCCATTTGCGAATGGCGCCGGGCGTGCTCATGAGCGCACCAAGCGCGCCCATACTGCCGGCGTTTGCCAGCGCGATGGAAAGCCCCACAGGGCAGGCGCCGGCCATGGGAGCGAGAAGGATGGGGAGCTTTAAGCTGTACCTAGCGCAAAACGATTCAGCGCGAGTAAGCGGGCGGTCGGGGCTCATCAGGTGGTTCGATGTGAAATGCCGACGCGAGGTCACGCGCCGAGATGCGGTTTGTGCGGAGCAGATGCGATGATCTTCACCGGCAAAACAAAAGCCGGCTCGGCGAAAACCGCTCGACCGAGCCGGCGGTGAATGTGGATGCCAGGTTATTTCTTTGAACTGTCGTCGCTCTTGCCGGAGTCGCTCTTGTTGTCTTTGCTAACCGGCGCGACCTCGTCCTTGGTGGGAACGGCTACTTCGCCCTCGGCACCCGGAGCCGATCCGCCGAAGAGGAATTTGCGGCCATCGGGAAAGGTCATGTTAACGCCCACGCCTTTGTGTTCGAACGCCTTTGACTGATAGCCCTGAATGATGAGTTCGGTGCCGACGGGAATGGTGTTTTTGGTGACGCCGTGGCGGATCAGGGAATTGGGGCTGCCGCCTTCGAAGCCCCAATTGACCACGTTCCCGTCTGAAGCTTTTTCATCACACCAGAACCACGAATGGGGATTGATCAACTCAACTTTCGTGATCGTGCAGTGCACGACCACGGGCTTATTTGTGTCAAAAGTCGCCGCAAAGGCGTGATGGGCCTGCACCGGCGCTGCTGTCATCAGCAAGCCGAGGGCAGCCACAAACATTGTTCCTGCCAGAGCCACTCGCATTTCTCTTCCTCCTCTGCTAGTCAAAATCCCCAACCTGCCGTTGGCTAATTGATTTGCGAAATCTTCTTGGCCTTTTCCGCCGCGGCCTTTTCGGTGGCACGCGCGCCCGCAAGGATATTCACGGCGTCGTTGTTATTCTCGCTGCAATCGTATTCGGGTATCGGCCCATTCATGTGGCTTAGCGGAACTATTGCGGACCAGGGTCTAGTCCAGGTGGACGGATCGCTGATCGTGAATTTGTACTCGATGGTATTCTGATCGGCGCGGGTGAAATACTCGGTGATCTTCAGGGTTTTGGGATTCGCTCCCTGGAAAGTGGCGCCGGGGCGGAAGTTGGTGGTTTCCACGACGAGGGTGTTGCCTTCCCAATGCCCGCGCGAGTCTCCGTGCCAGCGATGGATATTCGAAGAGAGCGGCGCGCGCCCATCGAGCGGGATGATGCGCATCTCGTTATTCCATTCGTACTCGATGGTCACAAACCCGGCACCCTGGACGATGTGGAAGTTGCTGTTGTAAGCGCCGGGCAGAATCGGCGGTCCCCCGAAAGAGATGCAACGCTCGCCGAGGTTGAGATCCTCGGCGGTGTCGGCCTTCACGGGAGCGTTGGGATCGGCATAGTCCTGATTCGGGCCATGCTTGCGCATGGCTTCGCGCACCTTGGCCGCTTCCGGAGTCAGGGCGGGGATTTTGCCGTCGGGCGGATCCACGACCAGAGAAGTGCGGCGGTTCGGGGCGACGCCCTCCTGCCAGGCGCTCAGCGCGTAAACCGTCGCGTCGTAAACCGGCGTTTCCGCGCGATCGTTGAAGGTGAATTCGTAGCTGTGCTGGATGCCTTCTTTGTAGATCTGCGTAGCCTCTTCTTCGGTCAGAAACTCGCGATTGCCGTATTTCGCCGGGCGCTCCATGGGCGTGAAGCTCAGGCTCGTCCAATAGCCCTGCAGGTCGGGTTGACCATCGGGCGTGTGAGGCAAGACCCAGGCTTTCTTCGCCTCGGGCTTCGCGGCTTTGTTAGCGGCGGCAGAAGGTGAGTTCGTTTGCGCCACCAGCCAGCCAGGTGCGGCGATGAGGGCGGCGGCGATGATCAGAGCTTTGGGTGAGACCCCGGAACGATTACCCATGGCGACCTCCTTCGGCGATCTATTTGCTTGGGTCTTTGTAATAGGGGCCGTACAGCAATTTTTCCACGAATTCCACGCAATCGAAATCCAAAAGCTGGATGTTCTTTTCCATGCGCCGATAAAGGGGGAAGCTGATCTTCCAGGGGTGCGTAAAGACGTTAGGATCCTCGATCGTGGCTTCATACATTATGTGATAAGGGCTGACCAACGTATAGCGCTCTACGACGTGCAAGGCGTCGCTATGGTAATCGCCGGCGCGGTCGAACCACGTCCAGGGCACGAAACCCGTCGTGTCGATGACCAGCGTGTCTCCTTCAAAGTGCCCGTGCGACCAGCCCATCCAGCTATCGGCGGGCGCGTCCTTGGGAGCTTCCTTGTCGTCATTTTTCATGTAGACGGTGCGGAGAGCATGTTCGAATTCGTACACCATCATGATGTTGTCGGTGCTCTGAATGATCTGAAACGGAAAGGGCATATAGTTCGCGCGCGGGATGCCGGGACGATAGCACTTGAGTTCCGGGTCGCCGGTCTCATGGCGGCGGTCGTCACTGGTGATGTTGACAACCATGCGCTTTTCGGCATTCTCTTTTTTCTTGGCGAGCGCTTCGGGCTTGTAGGGAATCTCGCCGCCCTCGACTATGCCCTGGCCGCCGGGCCACGCGCCATAGGCGCCCATAATGTCGGGATGCGGCCCCGCCTGTGCATCATGATCCTGAATATCTATGTCGGCGGTGACGAATGCCTGCCAGATTCCATTAAAGTCGGGCTTGCCGTCGGCCGTCAGCGGCGGCTTATAGGGCGGGAATTCGCCGGGAGTGGAAATTTTCGAAGCGGCGGCCGCTGCATTTACCGGCCGGCGTTGCGCGGCGGTCTGGGCGCTGACCACCATGGGGGCGCAGGCAAACAAGAAAAGCAATAGCGGCGTAACCTTCATAGTCTGCAATTCGGTAGTAAAAATGAGCTCGTTTGCGGCGCTCCCCGATTATGCCAAAACGTACGCTTGAATCAGGCGAGTGTCAAGGACAACTCTGGCGCAGACCCGGCGTATGCGGCGCGAGGTTGACGCCGAGCCCCACAAGCGCTACTTGACAGCCGGGATTTCACGGTGGGATAAGGTTCCGCTAGCGGACGGCCCGAAAATCTTCAGGAGAAAGAACGTGAATAAAAGAGTGCTGTTTGCGCTGGTGCTTTTGGCCGGATTGACGGCATTCGCCGCGGCTGTCGTAGCGGCGAATCAGACGGATGCGCTTGCTGCCTCGGGCGGCGACATTCAAATCACGCCGATCATGCACTCAAGCGTGCAACTCGAATATGCGGGCAAAGTGATACAGGTCGATCCCGTGGCAGCGTACGACAATGTTGAGCTTCCATTGCTGGGCAAGTTCGACGCTTTGAAGCAGGCCGATCTGATCCTGGTTACGGATATTCACCCCGAAAATCTGGACCCTGCGGAAATCGGCAAGCTGCGCAAATCCGGCGCGCCGGTAGTTTTGCCGGCCGCGGCCGCCAGCGCAGCGGGCGAGAAGATTCCTGCGCCCACTGTGGTGATGGCGAATGGTGACATGAAAGCCGTTGGCGATGTGAACATCGAAGCCGTTCCCATGTACAACATGCAGCATGGGCCAAAGCCGGGGGAGGTCTACCATCCCAAGGGCCGCGGCAATGGATATATTGTGACTCTCGGCGGCAAGCGCTTGTACTTCATGGGCGATACGGAATGCACGGCCGAAGTGAAAGCCGTCAAGAATATCGACGTCGCGTTTGTGCCCATGAACATGCCGCAGACGATGACTCCGGCGGACGCTGGGGAGTGTCTGAAGGCGATTCAAGTGAAGATCGCGTATCCCTATCACTATGAGGGCCAGAAAAGGGATGAGGCCTTTCTCAAGGCCTATCTGAGGGGCTCATCGGTCGATTTTCGCGCAAGTCTGCGTTGAGAGAGACAAAACTACTCTCCCTGCGGCTAGCGCTTGGGCCGAGTCTGGGTGCCCTTCGGGACGGCGGACTCAGGATTGGAATCCTGATCGCTGGGAACCAGAATCTTCTTCACCGAATCGGGAAGTTGATTGGCGTGCGCAACCAATTCAGCCACCTGCCATAGCTGCGTCTGGCTCAATTTACTTTTGAAGGCGGGCATTCCAGAAAGGCGAATGCCGTTGGCGGCCTTCCAGTAGCTTTCTGAAGGCGGATCATCCGTCACGCCCTTACCTTCGAACATTTGCGTGGGACGCGGGAACATCGTGTTTACATCATCGGAGGTATGGCCGGGCAAACCGTGGCAATCGGCGCAATTCATATTGTAGATGCGCGCGCCCTCAAGGAGATTAGGCTCGTCGGCTGGGATTGGTGATTCGCCGAGGTGCTGTTTTTCGATGTGCGCATCGAGGGCCATATTCGCGAGTTTTTTTTCAAACGGCATCATGGGGTCGGATACGGCTGCCGGGGCTCGTCCCGAAGCAAAATAGTAGTAAAGTCCTCCCGCAACGACGACGATGGCCAGAACGAATCCAACAACGATCCCTTTGATCATTACGCTCCCTTCTTCAGACCGGGCAAGCTAAGAAATATACCGTTAGAAGCGCTGTATAGAACCGTGAAATCATGGACGCGAAGCGCGGCGCCCGCTCGAGCATAACGCGAGGAAGCCTGGGATCGGCGTGTTGACTATTTCGAGCTGCCCTTCGCTTTTGCCCGGGCGGCTTTTTCGGTGGCACGTTCGCCGGCCATGATATTGACAACGTCCATGTTGCTTTCACTGCAAGCGTATTCGAAAAGCGGGCCTTTGATGGCGTGCAAGGGAACAATGGCGGTCCAGGGTTTGGTCCACGTGCCGGGATCGTCGATGGTAAAGCTGTATTCGATCTGGTCGGCGGCGACACGCTTGAAGCGTTCGGTAATTTTCATTGTTTTCGCGTTGCCATTGCGGAAGGCAGCTTCGGGCCGGAAATTTGTGGTCTCCACCACCAAAGTGTCGCCTTCCCAATGCCCGCGGCCGTCGCCGCGCCATTGGCGAATGTTGGCGGAAACGTGCGGCCGGCCGTCGAGCGGAATAATACGAAGCTCGGAGCCGTATTCGGCCTGCAGCACGATGTAATTTTCGCTCTGCTGAATGTAGAGGCCGTTGTTGTAGGCGCCGGGCATGATCGGCGGACCGCCGCTCATTGAAATGCATGTCGTACGAACACCGAGATCGCGCGGCGTGTCGGCGTGAACGACTCCGCCTCCGTGGCCGTCAGCCTCGATGTAATCGCGGTCACCGATGGCGCGGGGTCGTTTCATCGCTTCGGGAGTTCGTGGCGGAAGCTTGCCGTCGGGCGGGTCGACGATCAGCGAGGTGCGTTTGTTAGGCGCGTATCCCTCCAGGGCGGGTGTGAGGCCGAATGTCGTCGAGTCATACACCGGTTCCTCGACCGGATCGTCGTAGGTGTGATCATAGCCGCGCTCCAATCCGGCCTTTTGCACCTCTTCGGCTTCCTTTTCGGTCAGAAATTCGCGGCCCTGGTATTTCGCCGGGCGCTCAAGCGGGGTGAAACTTTCGCTGGTCCAATAGCCGTGGAGATCGGGCTGACCGTACGGATTGCGAGGCATAGTCCACGTTTTCGAACTGGCCGCGGCTTTGTTTGCGTTCGTAGTTTTGGAATTTTTCGTGGACGGCCTTGAGGATTGAGCAAAAAGCCATGCCGGCGTGAATAAGACCGATGCAATGGCGATGATGTGGATGGCCCTCGGGGGAAGCGGGCTACAATCCGTCATGTTGAACCTCCTTACTTCGCGGGCCGCTTGCTGTACTGACCGTACAGCAGGTCTAAAACGAATTCGGTGCAGTTGAAATCGACGAGTTGGATGTTTTTCTCCATACGACGATAGAGAGGGAAGCTGATCTTCCAGGGGCGCGTGAAGACGTTGGGATCGTCAATGGTGGCTTCATACATGATGTGATACGGACTGACTTGCGTATAACGCTCCACGACATGCAAGGCTTCGCTATGGTAATCGCCGGCGCGATCAAACCACGAGTAGGGGAGAAAGCCGGTGGAGTCGATGACCAGAGTATCGCCTTCAAAATGGCCGTGCGACCAGCCCATCCAACTGTCAGCGGGAGCCTCTTTGGGAACATTCGGATCATTGGGATTCATGTAGATGGTGCGCACGCCGCGCGCATATTCGTACGCGAAAAGGATCGTGTCCGGACCCTGGATGATTTGAAAAGGGTACGGCATGTAATTCGCGCGCGGCACGCCCGCCGAATAGCATTTCAGTTCCGGGTCGCCCGTATCGTGCCGATGCGGATCGCTGGTGATATTCACAACCATGCGCTTTTCGGCGTTGGCTTGCTTTTTCGCGAGCGCTTCGGGTTTATAGGGAATCTCGCCGCCTTCGACGATGCCCTGACCGCCGGGCCATGCGCCGTAGGCACCGAAAACATCCGGATGAGGACCGGCCTGGGCATCGTGATCCTGAATGTCTATGTTGGCGGTGACAAACGCTTGCCAGATCCCGTTGAAGTCGGGTTTGCCATCAGCGGTTCGCGGCGCTCTGTAGGGCGGAAATTGGCCGGGCGTCGGAATCCTATTCTGGGCGGCGGAACTCTGAGCCGGCGGCACCGGCTGCGCCGATTGGGCGCTTGCAGGACTAGAGCCGGCCAGCAGGAAGGCAGCGGCCGCTGCGAAAGCGGCAATAATGCGCAGGTAAGATCGCATGGACGCGTGAGAGCCGCGAATGCGCCCAGCCTAATGTTCCGACGCCGGTGGTGTCAAGTGAGAGACGTCGCGATTCCGGTCCGCCGGGCCAGACTCAATCGCGCGGGCTGAAATAGCCGCTGCGAGCGCGCGCGAGGAGCGGAGCATCGCTTGGCGCGGTGAGCGCGACTTTGAGGCGGTGCCAACTGCCGTCGTGAACGTTCGGTTTGAAACCCAGGATATATTGGCTGCGCAGTTCCACCCCGATCTTCCCGGAAAGATCGACCAAATCGCTTAGCGTGGCGGCCTGATAGAGGCGCCCGCCGGTCATTTCGCCCAATTCGGCAAGCAGGCTGGGGCCATTGCGTTCCTCTTCAGTTCGTTTCATATCGTTGGCGTCAAAAATTCCCAGCGAATAGAGCTGAGAATCGGATTCGCGGAGCAGATTTCGAACTTCGGCCAGATGATGGCGGCTATGATTGTCGCCGCCGTCGGAGATGACCAGCAGGATGTGACGTTCGTGCCGGGCTTGTTTCATCATTTGCACGCCGGCATAAATGGCGTCGAGCAGGCTGGTGCGGCCGCGCGGCTTGAGAGCGGCGGTCCTTTCCTGCAGAAGGGCGATATTCGGGGTAAAGGGGCTTTGGAGCTCCGGCCGATTGTCGAAATTGATGAGGAAGAATTCGTCATCGGGATTGGACTTCTCGAGGAACTTGGCGACGGCCTTGCGCGCCCAATCCATCTTGTCGAACATGCTGACGCTGGTATCAAAGAGCAGGCCAATTGATGCGGGGACGTCCTCACGCGAAAAGCTGAGGATCTCCTGCTCGACATTGTCTTCATACAGCCGGAAGTTTTTTCTTTGCAGATTTGCAATCACGTGGCCCTGTGCATCCGTGACGCCCACGTTGACCAGGACCATGTCGACGTCGATCTCAATCGAGCCGGCGGCGCGGTGTGTTTCGCGGTGCACCACAGGCCCGCTGACCTGCGCAGTGACGTGGAGCGGAGCGAACGCAATTAAGAGAAAAGCGATGAAGAGTGGACTCAACGCGATTACTGGATATCGCTGCATACCTGCACCACCCGCCGACATCGAACCCGTGAGTGAGTTTGTCGGATTAGATTGTAGGATTGGCGCGCGTGGTCAGGCGATGGCTCGTCCGGATTAGGCGTACCAGAACTTTCGAGCAGTACCCCTCGATATCATTTAGCCGGTAAATTCGCGGTTCAGGCCCGATCTTCTTTACAAAACGGTTTACAAATGACCTGGCCTTACGGACAGGTTTCGTGACTTGATTTAGTTAATAGCCGAAGCGTACGCCGGACGAGTTATTCAGTTCAGTCCCAAACCGCCGGTCGATACACTGTGCTCACAGTATTTCGATTGTGGAAGCGGGTGTGTACAAGACCGTACCCCGCTTTTTCGGGCAGCACGAAATCTCTTAAGGAGAAATGAAGAAAAATGCGACGATTGATCTTCCTGAGTACAGGGCTGGCGATCGGGTTATTCCTCATCTCGATTTCGAGCTTTGCACAAGAGGTGAACTACCCGAAGGCGGAGGTGTTCGGCGGGTTTTCTATCTCGAACGTATCACTGCCGTTTTCGTCCTTTGATCCAACCACCGGCACGCTGACATCGGCGCGGAACACGTTCTGGGGTTGGCAGGGAGCGGCGAACTACAACCTCACCCACCATCTCGGGTTAGTGGCTGATTTCGGCGGCCAGTACAAGACGGTTGGGGGGCTCGTCCCGGTGAACTCTTACCAATTCCTCTTCGGTCCGCGTATGGCATTCCGTGGCCCGAGAATGACGCCTTTCGTTCATGCCATGTTTGGCGGCATCAAAGAGGGCACGGGGACTTTTAGCATCACAGATCCCATCCTGGGCACGGTAAACGTGCCGGGCGCATCGTCGACCGGCTTTGGAATGGGCCTGGGCGGCGGTATCGACATCAATATCTCCGATAAGCTGGCGTTGCGTGTTCCTCAGTTCGACTGGATGCTTGTACGCGAGAGCTCCATCGATCCGACGACCTTGCTGCCGACCAGCATCTGGAACAAGAGCGCCATCCGCATCGGCATCGGTCTGGTGTTTAAGGCCGGCCAGAAATAACAGCACGAGTTCAGCTCGTCTCGATCCGCGGACGTGCTGAAGATAACCAAGCCCTGCCAGCGACCCTGGCAGGGCTTTTTCTTTCACGACGTTCAACTGCGGGTAGTGAGCGACCTTGATTTGTAAGAGCGATCAGCGATGTTGCGGTCTGGCGGCGGAGTTGCCGGAGGTAATTTAAAGTCGCCCACTGCCCAACTGCGAAATTCCTTTCGTTTACATGACCGGCTGTGCGAAGATGCACATCCAATTGGCGATGTCGCAGGTGCCCAGCACGCCCGTTTAGCTGCACAGGTTAGCTTCAGAAACACAGGTTCAGAAAAGCTGTAAAAGGGACTCGTCGAAGCGGGGAGCCATAGGGGAGCGCTCTCGGGGAACCATGCGAGGACCGATTGACAGCATCATTGCGGCGTAAGTTCCAACGTTTCCGGCTTCAGGAAAACAGCGCGCGATTCGCCAATATTGTTTGCATTCTGGCTGCAGGGGCCGCATTCAGCGCCACGGGCTATGCCCAGGATCAAACCTGCAAAATCGTACCCACCCGGCAGGAATTTTGGATCCGGCTTACGGACCCCGTTTCCACCTACAGTTCGAAACGAGGCGACCCGATTCGGGCGATGTTGATTGCTCCGCCTGAGTGCGATGGCAGTCCGGTTTTGCCCATGGGGGCTGTTGCCGAAGGGCACGTTACCTATGTTCGCAAGGTGGGCTATGGTATCTGGCACGATTCATCGGCAATAACAATCCTCTTCGACAAAATTGTCGTGAATTCCGTTCCGCTCGAGGTCAGGACGCGAGTGGAGGAGATCGCCAACGGGCGTGAAGACGTGAAGGCGGGTGTAATCGGAGGAATCGGCGGCCGAAAGACGCCGCAGCAGATCCTGTCAACGCGTCTGCTGCACCTGCCATTTTGGAATGCGGAAGATTACTGGGTATACCTGCTGAGGCGCGGAGTATTTCCGTTTTCGCCCGAGCCGGAAATTTATTTGCCTCCGGGAACGGATTTGAGGCTTCAATTGACGGCGCCGCTGGAGGTGCCCGATGAGTTGCGGGATGCGGGAGAACAGAGGAGCACGCGCAAAGATGCAGAACTCGACAGCGACTTGCGGGAGAAACTGCTTTCACTTCCGCGCCGGACGGTAACGGGCAGCGGCAAGGCCTCCGACGTCGTGAACCTGGCGTTTATCGGTTCGCCGCAGCAGATTGAGATGGCGTTTCAGGCGGCCGGATGGACGTACGGCGACAAGGTTTCCGCAAGGTCTGTGCTGCGAGAGATGCGCGCCATGAGTTCTCTCAGCAGCTACACGCACCTGCCCATTTCAAGACAATGGCTGGCAGGAAAGTCACCCGATGTCAGATTACAAAAGAGCTTTGACAGCTATCAGAAACGCGAACACATCCGGCTCTGGAACGAGGATACGGTCGAGAAGGATCTTTGGGTCGGTAGCGTGATCCGCGAGACCAGCGCAAGCTGGTCCATTCGCACCGGCCGGTTTATCCATCATGTCGATCCGGACCTGCGGGCGGAGCGGGAAAAAGTCGTGCGCGATCTGGTGCTCACCGGATGCGTGGACAAGATTGCTGACTTGCAGCGGCAGGAGACATGGCAAGAAGTGAAGAATGCAAGCGGTGATGAACTGCGAAGCGATGGGGAAGTGGCCGTCATCGAGTTCAACGATTGCGCCGCAACAGATCTCGCCTCGGTTGTTCCATCTCAGACGCTTCCATGGAGACCGAAGTCAAAGCTGCAGCGGTTCATACGAGCTCAGGCCCTCTCGCTCCACGACATTTGGCGCTCCAATGTCATCTATGTTTCCTTCGACCTGAGCCGCGCCGTCTTTCGTGCTGTAAAGCAGCGGCGGACCGTTAAGTATGAAACTCACGTAAACAGCTTGCCGGCGCCGGAACCCAAGGACTCCAATTAACATCCCCGGGAAGAACTAAACACTTAAGCGAAGAAGCAGGTTCGTCGTCACCACCCGAAGCAGGAGATTTTACGCGCGGGCGACGCTGGCGCTGAGGGCATATGAGGGAGGTCGTGCCATTCGCGTCATGAAGACACGAGCATCCTCTGTATCACAGGGTGATTTGGAAATTGCAGCGAACGTGTAATCCTTGCCCGCATGGCGTGCGGGCAAGCGGCCTCAGTATTCCGAGGATGGCGGTTCTGCTTCGCCGTTGCCCTTGGTGCGGTGTTCAGGAAGCACGCGGCCGTCTTCGAGAACGAACTTGGCTCCCGACATGCGCGGCGCTCCCGACTTTGAGGGATGGCCGGTGGCCGTAATCTTGTCGCCAGGCTTGAAGGTATCCTTCGTGAATCCGGCACCGGATTCCTGATGAGGGTTACCGAGTTCGGCGCCCCAATGTTCTACATTGCCTTTGTCGTCCGTGACATCAAAGAGAAGCCCACAATGAGGATTGGCCCAGATCCATTCGGTGACAACGCCCTTAACGGTGATCATTTTCTCCGTGTCATAAGCGACGCCTGTCCCGTGATGAGCAAACAGCGGCGCGCAGGCAAGGGCCACCGCGGCCAAGACCAGCGGATAGAGTGCGGACTTGATTCTCATGAAGTTACCTCCGGTATAGCGACTTTTTTAGCACACAAGCGGGCGGCAATACAACGGCTCTCTTAGAGCAGAAGCGGCTCGTGAAACGGCTGCAACTCAACGAGCGTTGGTGCTGGTGGACCGCTCGATCAGAAAGTTCCAGTGTTCGCCGGCGTGCTTGACGATTTCCGCCACATCTTCCTGGAGCAGATACCCGTCCTTGGCCAGCGAGTTTGCGGCATCCTGTACGCGCTTCAAATAGTCGTCGCGAGAGCGATAGCGCTCTTCGATGGAGAGGCGCGGATCATGCGCCTGCTCGCGTTCGGCTTTGGTGCGTGCGAGCGGGACGTAGCCGCCGAGCAGCGGGAAGAGCTGTTCGGTCCCGCCGATGGCGTTATTTCGGAAATTCCATCCGGTGTAGGTAGCCAGGGGCACGGATATATCCGGGAGCCGCAATCCAGCGACATCGTTACCGTCACGGTCGACTTGCGGGACGAGATAGGGAAGCGGCGTGCCCGCGCCGTCCTTGGCCAACAGGCGATTGGCGCCGCGCACGCCGGCCAGGGCCATGCCGGGCGGAACAACACCAGGAATTTTCGGGAAGGCCAGATCGGTCGCTCGCACCAGGGTGTGATCGTGCAGCCTGGGATAGCGGCTGGGCGGCGGCGTGGCGCCATTCTCAACCCATTTTTCCATGGCAATCAGGAGCGCCCTCAGCGGCAGGTTCGGGTCAAAGGGGTTCGCCAGCATCTGCCCGTTGGTAATGGCTGGAGGGAAGGAGGCGATATTGTGCGGTGCCCCGGCAAGATAATAGAGGCGTACATTTTCGGGCGGCTCGATATCCTTCGAACCGTCGGGCGTGGTGTGGGTCAGGGCGACGCTGCGTTCCCAATATTCCGTGGCGGTGTAGGTGTAGAAGATTTTCGGCTGATGCTCGCTGGCACGCGGATTTTCGAGCAGGCCTTCTTCAAGCCCGGTCACGGGGTCGCGCAGCTTGCGATCGGCAAAGGGAAAATGCGTGGCCGAATCCATCAGCAGCGAAGTAGGCGTGGCCCACCGTTGATCCAACTCGACGCCGCCGGCGCCGCCCAGGTGGGGGATGACACCGTCGAACACCTGGCGTCCATGCTCGTCCGCGTAAAAGCCCTCGTAGAGCAGTTCGCGAAGGAACCGGCCGGTCTGAGAGACCCCGAAAGCAAAGGCGTATTTTGCGGAGACGGTAGCGTCGGGCGCGTATTTCATCCAGGAAGCGGCGTCACGTACGGCGGCGAATCCGAGACCGGCGACCGGCGGGTTTGTAGCGAGGTAAGCAAGCTCGTAGGTTTGGCCCGGATTGAACCCGCCCTCCAACGTGACCGTGTTTCCGGCGAGTTGCCATTTCGCGCGTGGAATCGTTACCCAGGGCGTTCCCAATTTTTCGCGCACGCGCAGCGTGTTTTGAGGCGAAGCTGGGTCGCTGGGTGTGTACCCGGCAAGATCGGCAAATGTCCCCTCGTTGTTTGGCTTGTCGGGGATGAATTCGGCTCGAACCAGACCGGTCACGCCAACGGCGGCGGGAAGATCGATGCGAATCGCGCCCTCTCTGCGCGCATCGAATTCCCATCCGACCTGCACGATGGTGTAGCCGCGATTCAGCAGAAAGCCGTCCCCGACCTCGCCGTCGGGCGCTTTCGTGGCAGGACCATCGAAATGAGAAAGCGCCACGCCGCGGCCTCGGTTCACAATGTCAAACAGCGCGATTCCGTTTCCGCGAGAGGGATCGCGGGGCTTCAGGATCACGATATCGGCGGAAAGCTCGACCTTGCCGGCAGCGTTGCGCGACGCCTTATCGAGGTCCGCAATCACCTGGTTACGCGCATTGGCGGGATCAATGACAAAGTAGATCTTGCCGGCGAGGCGTTCGTAGGCGCCGGTCGATCCGAACGAGCGGCCTTCGGCTAAATCGCGGCGCGATGTGATTTCGATGCGAGAGACTTCAGCGCGGCTAAGAGCGGGCAGGACCAAAACCGCGAGGAGCGACAGAGTTGCCAGGCGAACAAGCCGGTTCATCTTCCGCCTCCTGTCAACGCAAGCGTGAAAACCATTTCAATCACGACCCGCGGCTTATTTGCCGCTGCCGCTCTCTTTGGACTGGCCGTTTTTGATTGATTCGTATTGCTGCACTTCCTGATTATTCGTGCAGTAATACTCTTCGAGGTCTTCGTGGCCCAGCGACCATGAGCGCGGAGATGATGTCCACGGCTTGGTGAGCACTTTCGGATCCTCGATGGTGACCTGGTACGTCAGGTAATTTTCGCTCGGACGCGTGAGGCGCTCGATGACGTGCTCTTGATCGCTATGAAACCAGCCGAGGAAGTTGTTCCAGGTGCGTTCGTCAATGGCGATGACGTCGATGACGAGCGTATCGCCGTCCCAATGCGCGCTGGCGTCACCGGCGAAAGTGGGGTCGGGATCCTTGGTGTGCGGTCGGCCATCGAGGTGGATGACGCGAAAATTCGTGTTCAGCTCAAAAAGCTGAATCATTTCGTCGCGCGTTTGCACGATCTTGATGGGATAAGGATTGCCGAGGAAATTGAGCGGCGTGCCGCGCGGCATGCAATTCACCGACGCTCGCCCCAATTCCTTATCCACATCGGTCATGGAGTTCACTTTGGCCGCCGCCCACGGCTGGAAGGGAGGTTTTTCCTCGGGCGTCGCCTTGGGATCAAAGGTGCGCAGCGCCGTGGCATTGCTGGTGTCATATCCTCCCGTAACGCCCGGGAACCAGACTCCGGAAAAATCAGGATGGCCGTCGGGCGTGCGCGGAGCTGGTCCGCCTTTCGGCAAAGCTTTCAGATGGCGTTCGGAGGAATCGGGAGCGGAATTATTTCCCTGTTGGGCGGCACTCGGGGAGATGCACGTCAATCCCAAAACCGCGAGCGCCAAAGTATAAGCTGCGCGCCAGAGAAGTACGCGGGTGGTTTCAGTTCTGCCCATGCTCGTAATCGCTGCCGACCTTCATGACCCGGCCATCGGCCATTTTTACCGTCTCGGCGGCGGCGCGTTTCGCCGTGGCGCTTTTCGGCAGGCAGGCCCGCACCGTGACCGTCTTTCCCATGTTGTCGAGAAAATCCTGCTTCTGAATGCCGCTCCTCTTGAGATAAGCGACCGATACGGCTTCAAAGCTCCAGGAAGTGACCTGGCTATCCGCGTCTTTGAGATCCACGTAGAAGTAGACGTGCGGATTTTCCCAATCCACCTTCGTGAGCGTGCCGGTCATGTCGCTGCATTTGGATGCGTCATACTCGACCGAGAACGTGTGATGGGCGAAAGCGGGCGCTGCGAGTAGTGCCAAAATGAGCGGTAAGCCCAGAAAAACTCTGTGCCTCACGGCCGTGCCTCCTGTGTAAACGGACTTCCCACGGATGATAAACGCGACCGTTACATAAGGGGAGCTGAATGTCAAGACTTGCGTGCCGCGGGTATGGGCTGCGGCTCGCGGCCAATAGCGGCGGTCACGTCGATTTCGACCAGCATGCCGGGATGCGCGAGTTGGTTGATATTGAGGAATGTATGCGCCGGGCGCGGAGCGCCGGCGAGCGCTTCGGTGAGACACTGAAAATAGACGCCGGCGGACCGGACGTCGGTAACATAGGCGACGATCTTCACGACATCCGCCATGGCGGCGCCGTGACGTGCGAGAGTTCTCCTGACCTTGTCAAAGGCGTAGCGGCACTGGCCGGCGACGTCGCCCGGATAGAGGATCGTGCCGATCTTTCCGTTTTCGTCTTCCGCGCCCACACCGGCAAGAAAGATCAGCGTCCCCGGGCCGGACACGGTGACGACTTCCGAGAAACGCTCTTTGGTCCACTCGCTATAGTTGTAATGCCGCTTTTCGAACTGGCTCATCGGCGCCGCCTTTCGCGGCGGCCATTATCTTCAAAACAGGGCCGTTGAGAAATACGAAGGTAAGAGTCGGTGAGGAATGGGGCCAGAGCGGGTGCAGGTCGCTAGCGGCTCCGCTCTCTGAACACGTCGAAGCGCGTGATGGTGTAGCCGAGCGCGGCTCCGACGAAAACGTCGGAAGGGAAATGGGCCATGTCGGGAACACGGGAGACGCTGATCAAGCCCGCAAGCCCGTAGGAAATCCACGGGACCCACTTATGCTTGCCGTAGCGCCTGGCCATTACAGTTGCAATTGAAAACGCGGCTGCGGCATGGCCGGAAGGAAAACTGCTGCCCTTGCCGAACGCGGTCACATGTGCCTGAAAAAAAGTATCGCGAAAATCATGCGTCGGCGCCACCTCTGACGGTCGCAGCCTGCGGCTGATATCTTTTAAGACGACGTGAGGTATCGCGCTATCGAGATAGGCTTCGGCGGTCAGGATCGCGGTCTGGGTCGTGTAGGAGTCGTGCCGCAGCAATCCCGTAACATAGACCACGGCCGGAACGCCGAATTCGAAAATCGCGGTATTCGAGGTGCTGAAGATTTCAGACGTTTCCTCAAACGAAGGGTTGTTACGGAACCAGGGCTGATCGTGCGGATCGGTCGCAATCAAGACTCCTGTAGCGCCTGTGATGGCAAGCGTGGGAACCCAATGCCTGCCCCGCGCCAACTGCGTAGGAAATAACCAAAGGTCCTTCTGGTCTTCCAGAATGCGCTTGGGCAGATGTTTCCAGGAAATATCGGGATCCTTCGTTGCGCCCGTGCCGGTGGTGTTTTGTTGTACGTTGTGCGGATTGGCTGCGGAATCCTGCTGTGCAGCCGGAGTTGACGTCTTATCATCCTGCGCTCTTGCAATGGCCGGGAGGCTGAGAAGCGCAATGATAATCAGGTGATTCCAGACATGTTGTTTTGGGGATGAGGCGTATACGTGACGCACCCCCATCAGATGAGGAAAGTTGCCCTGCTGGACATCACCTGCGCCGACTTCGGCCGTTGGCGGGCGACCCGTGTACGATCGCGCGGCTTACCGCGTCCCAGGTTAGCAAGTCTCGGAAAATGCGCCGGCCAGCCATTCCGCTCCCGCACCCAGAAGCCGAATGCGGACATGCGCTTTATCTGTGTCATTGCAGAAGAATGAATTTGCATCCGCCCACTCATCGTGGCGGCGGTCGCGTTCGCCGTCCCACGCTGATAGCCGTATCAATCCAGAATCCGCCATCTGAATCAGTTCGGCCCGGACGTGCGACTCCGGCATGCCGTATTTATGCGCGAGTGACCGCGTGGTCACGTTGAGCACAGATGCATTTGCGGCGCGATTCAGAATTCGCAGTTTGCATTCCTCGTAGTGCGTCATGTCTCTACCTCGTGACCGCGACCTGCAATTCAAACATCTGGCCCACCGGGCGGGCGGTGACGATCTCCGCCTGAACCGGATTTGGATCCACTCCGTCCATCAGCAGAAGCTTTTGCCCGCAACTAAGGGCGTCATTCAGAAGCAGCGACCAGCGAGTGGGATCAAGTTTTTTCGTTCGCGCTTCTTTAAAAAACGGGGAATTGCCGGAGCCGTAGCCGTACACGAAAACTGTTGTGACATCCGAGTCATTCTTGACCGCAGTTTTGTTGCTCATTGTTTGGCCTCGCCCTGTAGAGGAGCAAGGCAGGTTCCAACCTGGCGATGTATATCCTTATATATCAATAGAATACTGAGGGCCGCGGGCGGCTCGAATCCGGTCGTGTTCACGCCGCGGACGGGTGTACGCAATAACTACAGTCTCAAAGGGAGAGGCCGTGCAGGCAAACCTTGCGGCGCGCTACTGCCGCATTTGCTGCTCGTATTTGGGCGGCACAATGACGTAATCGCCGGGCCAGTATTCGCTAAAAGCAGCGATTCGCTGGCGAGCCTCGCTTGCGTCTTCAAAACGCTCCAACGAGCACAGGTTCACCCTCCGGTAAGTTGCGCAGGACCTTGAACCGTCGCTCTGCTGTACGTTCCATGCCCAAAAGATGATCCAAACACAGCGGCGTGGCCGTGACAGAGAGCACAAGCAACTGTGCCCTGGCAGGATCAATCCTGGTGCGAACTGATTCGGCGCAAGGGTGCTCGCCCAACGGGACAGGTCGCCGGCCAGAGAGGACACCACGACATAGCGGATGTTCAACTGAGTCATCTTGTCCCGCACCTGGCCTGGAGTCGTGTTCGTGGTGTGAACGTGAACGTCGATGACGGGCGGGTGCGCAGGTGCCGGGCCGGCGATGGTTGTCCCGACCATCCCCACGACGACACAAACAGCGAGGCGGATAGGGCCTTTCAGCGTTTTCGGTAAGCGCAGTGCAGTACTCGCGGCGCCGAACCACGACTGGATCGGAGAGTTGGGGATCAATCGCGGATCCCGTTCCTGGACGCGAAGATGTCCGGCTGGTAACCCGCCTTCGCGAACAGGTACTCGCGGGATTCGTCGACCAGTCGGCGGACCTTCGCCATATCGACGCCGACGAGACTGCCCCTGGATTTCCGGACTTGACCGCCGATGATGACCGTATCGATGTTCCTGATATCGGCGGCCAATACGACCGTGCCGATGGCGTTGTTCGACGGGTACAGATTGATATCGTCTGCCCGGATCATGACGACGTCAGCCTGCGCGCCCGGCGTCAGCACCCCGCACGTGCCCGCCAGGCCGGCACAGGCTGCACCATTGACCGTGGCGCATTCCAGAATCGTTCGGACGTTGATGGGCGCAGGAGCTGTTGAATCGCCTGCAAGCTTCCGCCGCGCGGCCAGGCCGCGCTGCATGCTGAACGCGACATGCATCTCGGTGAACATGTCCGTGCCGTACGACACTTCGTTGTCGATGCTCAAGCCGGGCCGGGCGCGATGATCGAGTGCCGCCTGCAAGCCCGATATTCCTTCGCCCATAGCGTACTGTGCGTCCGAACGGGGACACACATCGACGGTACCGCCTGAATCGAGGATCTGCTGCCACGTCCTGTCGGAGAGACCGAACGCGTGGTTGTAGTTGTTGTCGGCGCCAAGCAGGTTCGCCTTCGAGAACTCGTCCATCTGCGTCGCGAACCCGCCGTCAAATTCGGAGCAGATTCTGATCCCGAGCTGGCGAGCGACTGCCCAATCCGTTCGATTCAACCCAAGCGAGAACAGTCCGAGCCTGACGAGCTGATCGTCCGAGGCGAAATAGCGTTGCTTCAGTCGAACGAGATCGTCGGGCCAGTGGTGGCTCCACTCTCCGGCCTGTGGCCGTCCCGATGCGTGCAGCGCGCGAATGCCCGAATCCAACAGCGCCTGGATCGCCGCGTCCGAATGCTCCGGACTCCGTGCATTGTTCGAGTTGTCGACGATGCACGTGATGCCCGCGTCGATGCACCCGAGTGCGGTGAGCAGGTTGCCGACGTACATGTCGTGCGCGCGGTAATGGAGCGCGAAGAACTGGTGCGTGGCGCCCATGTACTCGCCAAGCGTCGTCGCGTTGGGAATGATCCGGCGCAGTTGACCTTCCCAGGCGTGGCGATGACAGTCCACGAAGCCAGGGACGAGGATCGTGTTCGATGCGTCGATGATCTGCGTCCGGGCTGGCGCCTCGATGTGCGGCCCCACAGCCGCAATCTTCTTCCCGTGAATCAGCACGTCACCTTTCGCGAAGTCACCGGTCTTGGGATCCATGCTGATGACGGCACCGCCTTTTAACAGGATGCGGTGGTCAGCGTCGGCGCTGCGTCTGGCGACAGGATCTCGTGCCCCGATGTCCTCGCGCGTCTGGGCGTTCCTAGGGGGCTCTGCTGCGGAGAAAAGAACGGCCGGACTGGCGGCGGCGAACGCGGCTGCGCTCTTGAGGATGCTTCGCCGGGATATGCGGTACCCGTCAGATCTTGCATGATCCACCTTCAGCTCAGCTCTTTGGAAACTGGAGTGCGCGCAAACCGAGTTGAAAGGCGGGCGCGACTGCCCTGAGCTTAGGCGAAAAGTCTGCGAGTTAGGTAGTGAATATTGTCGGGCTGTGCGGCCGGAACGAATGACCCTTCGCCAACGAAATGGATGCGTGCTTGCTGTGTGCCTGAGGAAAACGGCACGGCTCGAATGGTTGAGTTTATCTTCCACTACGACGGCGAGCCGATCCGTGAGTTTCGCAAATCATGGGCAACGGCCAGCGTCGCGGCGGGCTTGGGAAAGATGGTTTGTCCTGAATGTGGTGCCGAAGGGTCTGAGAAAGAATGCACGGAGTGTGAAGTGCCAACGAAATACTCAGGACGTATATTCCACGATCTGCGCAGAAGCGCGGTTAAGAACCTCACGGCTGCGGGCGTGCCTCAGGCCGTCGCCATGCGAATCAGGGACACAAAACGGCGAGCATGTTCCAGCGCTATAACATCGTGTGGACTGATGATCTGCGGGTTGCGCTCACGAAGACGCAGGAGTATCGGAAGGAAGCGGCGAAGCATAAAGTTGTAGCGATTGGGTAGAGCAAACGTGAACACGGACAAAACACGGACAAATTGCAGATTCGATGAAAAAGGGCTTCCGCGTCTGGTTTCGGAAGCCCTTGATCTGTCTTGCCTTAATTGGTTGCGGGGGCACGATTTGAACGTGCGACCTTCGGGTTATGAGCCCGACGAGCTACCAGACTGCTCCACCCCGCGAAGTCATCTTAGCGAAATCACCGGGGAGCGTCAAACGGCCGGCGGTTGCTTGGTCAGTGCCGCACGGTCAGCGCCGCAGAAATACAACCGCAGATCCCTCGTTGGTTTCCCTCATGGGGACATGAGGGAAACCTTCCTCGTGATGACAACTTTTGCCCGGCAACAGGCGCGCTCGTTTGCTACGCGGAGGCCGGCGCGAACGGCGGCTCATTTCTGTGGAAGCGAAAAGCACCGCGTTGGCCTGCTCCTGGGGACATGAGGGAAACCTTCCTCGTGATGACAACTTTTGCCCGGCAACAGGCGCGCTCGTTTGCTACGCGGAGGCCGGCGCGAACGGCGGCTCATTTCTGTGGAAGCGAAAAAGAACCCCGTTGGTTTCCTCATGCGCGGGCGAGATTTCTCGACATGAGAGCGGTTGGCGAGGCGCGCTGATCGAATGCGCCGATCTCGCAACTGGAGCAGGGAAAGTCCGGAGTCGCGCAACATGCGAATCCCGACTTTCTGTTCAGTCCGCTGAGATCAATGTGTGGCGGGAGCTGTGGCGTTGAAATCGGCGGTATGCGACACGATGATCTGCCAGTGCCCTCCGCGCTTGGCCATCAGGAAGTTGACGTAGCCCGCGCGATACGGCCAATCGGATCCGTCGCGCTTTTTGGCTCCCGTCATGCTCCAGTAATTATCGACGGACGCGAGATCGGGCGCGAGGAAGCGAATCGCCTTTACGTTATCCGTGCGGTGCGAATCCTTGTAAAGGCCGGCGAAGAGCATGGCGTGATCCTCTTCAACCTGTTTGCGGCTGTGAGATACGTCGCCGCGCCAGCTCACCCACTGCACATCATCGGCCAGCGACGCGCACATTTCGCGGGCATCGTGGCTATTCCAGCCGTTGCTGAATCCAGCAACGATCTGCCGGATAGCCGCTTCGTCTTCGGGCGAGCCGCCAGTCGGTTTATCCGCCGCCGCGCGCGCCAAGCCGATTGCCAGCGGCAGCGCGAGCGCTGTGAACACGATTGCCAGCTTTTTTCCCACTCGTGTATTCATGGTGTGCCTCCGCATTGCCGAATTCCGGGCGCGCTTCAGTGTGCGATTGTACTCCTGCCGGCAGGGAAGTGATATCCCTGCGCGTGAGGCCAGGCGATGGCCAAAATGGGGGGACGCGCAGGTAGAAGGAAACGCAGATCCATCGTCATCGGCCCTCATGAAGACATAAGGGCAGATTTCTTCGGGATGACAACACTTCCAGTTGGTGCGGAAAATGAGCGCCGGGTCCTCATCACCCGTGCAAACTTTCTCGCTATGACGGCAGCGACCGATAAATGCCCCAGGGCCAACAAACAGCGTGTTGGCGACCGGCTCCGCCGCGCTAAAGGACGGCGGAGCCGGGTCGCTACTCGGCAGCTTAGGGGATTGTGTTGTAGCCCGTGCCTTGCATCAGCCCATTGGGAGGAACGAGGTTCGCTCCGCTCAATGTTCCGGGAACGAACTCCACGTTGGTAATGCCAATGTTCGACCAGTCCTCGAAATTGAAGTAGTGATCGACTTTTCCATTGGTCACGGCAATGTTGATGTTCAAGTAGTGGACGTTGCCCATTGGAGCCGTGGCGCCCCCGCCGCGAATCACAGCCACGGCGGCGCTGTCTCCATAAGAGGGATCCGGGCCGTTGACGTGCGGGTTGGTGACGGTGAGATTCTGGAAGGTGAGGCTGGCACCGTTGGCCGCATAGAAACGCCCGGCGGCGCCGTAGCTTCCGCTTTGATCGCTGAACGAATCCTGAATCAGGATGGTTCCCGGCGCATTCGAGGGGTCGTTATTGATGCCCACATAGCCGTAGCGCTGATTTCCGGTCGAGTGATTCCGCAGGACAGTAATGCCCACCGGCTGCGACGTCGAATCGAGCAGCCAGAGGCTGACCATAAGCCCGTCGCCTGCATTGTAGTCGGTGTAGCAGTCATCGATATTGACGTCGAGGACGAAGTCGCCCGGCGCGTTTGGTTCGATATCGATGCCGCTCTGAGGCGCTGTGCCGCTGGTATGGGTGAACTGATCGCGCAGGTAATAGATGTGGTTCACCTGGCCGGTGATGCTGGAGCCTTGGCGGAGATTATTGTCGAAGATCGAATCCTCGATGGTGACATAGGTGCTGGCGCGTACATAAGCGCCGTCTCCACCGGAATCGTTACAGGAAATGCCGCTGACCGTGACATTGGCGGCGTTCTCGATGTCGAGGCAGTGGCGCCATTCGCCGCTGGTGTATTGCGCTTTCAGCATGTGAAAGATGGAGGTCGTGGCGCCCGCGCCAACGATGGTGACGTTTTTGGCGTTTACGTTCAGCATGTGCTCGCTTGTGCCATAGCCCGAGTTTGCGGTGACGGTTACGTTGGCATCCACCACGAGATAAGAATTCGCCGGAAAAGAGATGGGCGAGATGTTGTAACTCCCGGCGGGGATCTCCAAAGCTGCCCCGTTTGCCGCCGTGTAGTTCAGTGCGGTCTGGAAGACGTTGGTGTCGTCTCCGCCGTATCCCGCGTTGCCGAAGTGCAGAAGGCTGTATGTGGTTGCAGGCCGTGAAGGCAGCCCGGCACCGTTGATCGTGAGAGCGACGGAAGCCGATGTGACTGTGCCCGCAGAGTCTTTGACCCCCAGCGAAACCGTCTGTGTGCCTGCGACCGTTGGAGTGCCGCTGATCGTGCCGCCGCTACTTAGGATTAAGCCTGCCGGCAGCGCGCCTGAGGACCATGCGTAGGGCGAAACTCCCCCCGCGGCGACTAATGTCGCAGAGTAAGCGGTGCCCACGGTTCCAGCGGGCAGAGCTGTGGTCGAGATGGTGAGCGCCGCCGGGGCCGGCAACGGTGTTGAAGTCGAGGTGCCAGACGCGGCCTTAAAGCCGGCGATCTCCATGGCGTAATTGAATGCGGCGCTGGGCGTGACGGTTACTTGATAGGAGCCGGTCGCCGATGTGGTGCGATCCAGCAGGCAGAATGTGGCGCCGCCGGAA